>Ga0070684_100000270_pt1 | contig 35927 bp, 32 predicted proteins | sample KBSC723LmetaG_FD_65653 | JGI IMG/M metagenome (GOLD analysis project Ga0070684, IMG submission 65653) | Corn rhizosphere microbial communities from Kellogg Biological Station, Michigan, USA - KBS C7.2-3L metaG | ecosystem: Host-associated > Plants > Roots > Rhizosphere ...
GGTGCCGTGAAGTACGAGTTCCAGATCACGGACTCGGCCTTCAACCCGCCGCGCTACACGATCACGACCCGCAACACGCGGGCCACGCTGACGATCGCGGAGAAGGATGGCAACTGGCAGTGGCGCGTTCGCGGCATCGACTCCGCCGGCAACCCGGGCCCCTGGTCCGACGTCCAGAGCTGGGACAAGCTCACGCCCGCTCCCGAGCCGGCTGCTCCCCTGAACGGCGACGTCGTCGCCTACCCGACACCGCTGGTCTTCAGCTGGAACGTGGCCGATGGCGCCTCCAAGTACAAGGTCAAGTGGGGCGACGACCCGACGCTGTCCGGCGTCACCCCGGTCGACACGGCCGCCACCTGGTACAGCCCGACCTCGTGGCTGAAGCCGTCCGGCGACCACTACTGGGCGGTGGCGGCGGTGGACGCCAAGGGCCATGTCAGCGAGTACTCGACGCCCCAGCTGTTCACCTGGGTGTGGCCGTCCACGGTGACCGGGCTGACCGTCACCGACGGCGTCGACGGCTCCGGCGACGCGGCTGCGGATGACGCCATCTTCGAGCCCGTGCTGTCGTGGGATCCGGTCGGCGGCGCGGTCGCCTACGACGTCGAGATCAACAACGACTCGAACTGGTCGGCGGCATCGACAAAATTCAGCAAGCGCACGATCAGCACCTCAATCTCGCCCAACAAGATCCTCGTCAACAGCGACTACTACTGGCGCGTGCGCGCGGTCGACGGCAGCGGCTACGCCGGCGACTGGAGCTACGGCGGCGACCAGCCGACGCCCGGCGACACGTTCAACCAGATCTACGACACCGGTCCGCCGACCATCCAGAACCTGCACATGAGCGACCTCGATGGCGATGTCGGAGCAGACGTCGAACCTGGTACCGACGGATATCAGACCCAGGTGCCGATAGTGGCCTGGGATCCCGTGCCGGGCGGTTCGTACTACGACGTCCAGTTGCAGTACTACACAGACGGTGTGGGGTGCAACTGGTCATCGGGCTTGGCGTACGACATCAAGACCCGCAATACGTTCTGGACCCCGCTGGCCGCGGCCCCGGCCAAGATCAGTGGTGTCCTGATGAGTCCCGCTGGCGACGGCCTGATCAGCGACAAGCTCGTCGCCACCAAGAAGTACTGCGTCCGGGTGCGGCCCGAGAGGGACGGCACCGTCTCCGCATCGTGGCAGTACGTCGGTGACGGCGGCTCGGTGAATGCCCAGGACGTGGTCGCCACCGACACGTACGGCTTCCAGTTCACCGACCACGTGGTCGGCGGCGCCTGCTCCCCCAGTTGCGCTTCCGGCTTCATCGGTCAGGACGACTACCTGACCCCGCAGTCGGGCGTCGTACTGCCGCGGCTGCCGCTGTTCACGTGGAACCCGGTGGCCGGTGCGCAGTCCTACCACGTGCTGGTCAGCACCGACCCGACGTTCGCCACCGGCATCATCGACTATGCGGTTACCCGGATTCCGGCCTACGCGCCGCGGGCGATGGTGACCAGTCCCAAGTCGCTGCCGGACTTCACGACACCGCTCTACTGGAAGGTGATCCCGGCGCCCAGCACGAACGGCTCGGGAGTGGGAGTGGACGTGCGGAACGGGGCGTACGAGACCTTCTTCAAGCAGACGAACCCGACCGAGCTTCGCACACCGCTCGACGCCGCGACCGTCGAGGGCCACCCCACGTTCTCGTGGGTGCCGTCGGAGAGCGCATACCAGTACGAGCTGCAGGTGTCGAACAACGTCACGTTTGCCGACAGCTCGATCATCGAGAAGGTGACGACGTTCGCCACCTCGTACACCAGCGAGACGAAGAGCTTCCCGGAGGACAAGGGCACGCTGTACTGGCGCGTGCGCGCTATCGACAAGGTCGGCAACCCGCTTGCCTGGTCGCCCACCCGGAGCTTCACCCAGACCTATCCGGTCGCGACGTTCACGGGATATGTCAATCCGACCGCGGGCGCGCTGATCCCGCAGTGGCAGTGGGATCCGGTGCCCAATGCGGTGTCGTACGACTTCGACATCATCTGCTCCGGCTCGGGCAGCAACTGCACCGACGGATCGAACTATGAGACCACCGCCGGCACGCTGGTCAAGCTGACCGGGCTGGGCGATATCCAGTGGCGGGTGCGGGCGAACTTCGCGAACTCGACGGGTGTGATTCACGGCGCCTACTCGGACGTGCAGTCGTTCGACCGCTCGATCCCCGCGCCGACCGGCCTGACCACCGGGTCCGGCCCCAAGGCTGTGGTGTTCTCGTGGGATTCGCGGCCAGGGGCCAAGCAGTACAAGGTGCAGGTGTCGCGCAGCACGTCGTTTGGGACGCTGATCTCCGGTGGTAGCGTCACCACAGACAACACCAGCTACGCCCCCAGCCTGGACGGCACCGACTACCTCAATGGCGGCACCTTCTTCTGGCGCGTCGCCGAGGTGGACAACGACGGCAACCAGGGCCAGTGGTCGGGTGCCCAGTCGGTCAGCCAGGCTGCCAAGATCGCCATCACCGCTTCCCTGCCGTACCTGAAGAAGGGCGTGTACAACAGCCTCACGGTGACGATCAAGGACTTCGCCGGCCACGTCGTGCCGGGGGCTACCGTGACCGTCAAGGGGGCGGGCATCTCGCTGGTCACCAAGACCACCGGAAGCACCGGCAAGGCCACCTTCAGGGTCAAGCCGACCAAGAAGGCCAACGTCACGATCACGGCCTCGAAGGCGGGCTACATCACCATCTCGAAGCTGCTGCCCGCGGCATAGATCGCTCCGCCGGCCGGCGCCTCCGGGCGCCGGCCGGCATCAACTCGTCGTCCTTCGGCCGGTCAGCGCCGCCGTCACGCCCAGGGCGATGAACACGAAGCCGGTGAACCTGGCCCGCCAGCGGGCCAGCCGGGGGTTGGACAGCAACCGGTCGCGGGCGGCAGCCGCGGCCACGGCGTACACCGCGTCGGAGAACAGGCCGAGCACGGCGAACAGCAGGCCGAGCACCAGGATCTGCGCGCTCGCCGATCCCCGGGACGTGTCGACGAACTGTGGCAGGAAGGCGAGGAAGAAGAGCGCCGTCTTCGGGTTCAGGATGTTGACCACCGCGCCCTGGCGGGCCAGTCCCCACAGGTCGGCCTGATCGGTGCCCGCCGCCTCAACCTCGACGTCGCCGCCGAGCAGCGCCCGGATGCCGAGCAGGATCAGGTAGGCCGCGCCGAGGTACTTGACGACGTCGAACGCCAGCGCCGAGCTGACCAGCAGCGCCGACAACCCCGCGGTGGCGGCGACGATGTGCACCATCGTGCCGGCGTGCACGCCGGCCACGGATGCCAGCCCGGCCGAGCGGCCATGGCTGATGCTCTGGGCGACGATGTAGGTCACCGCGGGGCCGGGCACGACCAGCAGGGCCAGTGCCGCGGCGGAGAACACGGCCAGGGTGGAGGGCTCGACGATCACAGCTCCTCGCCGTCCCAGTAGTCCAGCTGCTCGATCCGCCCGATCACGCCCACCCCGCGCAGGAAGACCTTGTTCGATCGCGGGTAGTAGCAGATGTCGTTGGGCTCCCGGGTGCCAAAGGCCAGCAGCCGCATGCCGCCGGCGCCGGAGCGGAAGGCGTGGGCGATGCCGGTGCCCGGCGGCCGGGCCAGGACGTGGCCGGCGTGCACCGGAAGTTCCTCGTCCCCCAGCAGCAGCGTGCCGTCGCCCTCCAGCACCACCAGCAGCTCCTCTTCCGCTGAGTGGCAGTGGGGCGGGCTGGACAGCGTGCCGGGCTCGAGGGCAAGGTGCTTCATGCCCGTTCGCAGCGAGCCCGCGGCCCGGCCCAGGTCGGTCCGCACGCGGCCGTCGCGTGAGGAGCCGGGCACGTTGGCCAGTGCGATCACATTGGCGGGCCGCGCGCCGGGATCCGGCACCTCCAGCGGCTCGGCCTCGTCGTCCAGCGGGAACAGGTCGTACAGGCCGGGCGACGGCAGCACCACCGGCCCGGCCCAGGAATGCGCCGCCCGCGGCAGGTAGCAGAGCTCGAGCTGCACACGGGTGCCGAAGGCCAGCAGGTCGAGGCCGCCGCCACCGGCGATCAGCGTGTGGCGCTCGCGGTCGGCGAGGTGGACGATCGTGTCGCCGGGGCCGACCTCGCAGGTGGCGCCGTCCTGCCACAACAGCCCCGACCCGCCGAGCACCCAGAACATCTCCTCCTCGGCGCCGTGCACGTGCACCGGCGTCGACCGGCGTCCCGGGTCGACCAGGATCCGTTGCACGCCGATGTCGATGCTGCCCGCCGCGCGGCCCAGGTTCAGCCACTCGGAGGCGATGTGCTGGTGGCGGCGCTCCCGCGGCCGCACGTCGTCCCAGTGCACCAGGTGTGTGGTCACCGCTCACCGTCCCAGTAGTCGAGGCTCTCCAGCCGCGCGATCAGCTTCACCCCGCGGAAGGCGACCTTGTTCGAGCGCGGGTAGTACGCGATGTCGTTGGGGTCGCGTGTCCCGTAGGTCAGATAGGTGATGCCGTCCTCGCCGGCCCGGATCGCGTGGCTGATACCGGTCCCCGGGGGGAAGCCGGCGACGTGGCCGGGCCGCACCGGCAGCTGCTCGTCGCCGTGAAGCAGGGTGCCGGAGCCTTCGAGGACGACGAAGATCTCCTCCTCGGCGGAGTGGCAGTGCGGCACCGTGCCCAGGTTGCCGGCTGGGATCCGGTCGTGCCCGAGGCCGCTCTGCACCGACCCGGCCGTGTGCGACAGGCCGCGAGACTCGTAGGCGACATCGCCCTCGGCGCCGACCATGGGCGTGCAATCGGCCAGTGCGACCACGTTGGGCGGACGCTCGCCGGGCGGCGGGAAGGCGAGCGGCCCGGCCTGGGCGTCGAGCTCGTACATGTCCTTCGGCCCTTCCGCCGCAACCACGGTCGGACCCGCCCATACGCGGCCGGAGTGGGGGTGGTAGCAGTTCTCGCTCAGCACCCGCTGGCCGAATGCCAGCACCTCGAGACCCTCGTCGCCGGCTCGCAGCGTGTGCGCCATGTCGTCCGCCAGATGGACGATGCAGTCGTCGGCGCGAACGTCGCACGTCTCGCCGTCCTGCCACAGGAGACCGCTCCCCGACAGCACGAAGAAGATCTCTTCCTCGGCACCGTGGGCGTGGGGCGGGGTTGAGCGCATCCTGGGAGCGATCTGAAACCGGCGAAGTCCGGTGCCGACGGTCCCGGCGGCGGTGCCCAGGTCCTGGGTGCCGCCGCCGATCTCGCCCACCATGCGCTTGCGCCAGGGGACGTCGTCCCAGTGGATCAGCGGGCTCACGCCCTCACCTCCACCACGCCTTCCAGCAGTGCCCGGGCCTCGTCGGGGAACGGCGCGGCAGCGGCCCTCCCCTCGTCGGTGTGCACCATCACGGTCTCGGCCCGCGCCGCCACGCGGCCGTCCGACGCGGCGGTCACCACCTCGTTGGTGGTCACGCTGCTGGTGCCCAGCCTGACCACGGTCAGGGTGACCACCGCGGTGCCGTCGTCCTGCGTCAGACCGCTCTCGAAGTCGATGGCGACCCGGCGGGCGACCATCCGCTGCACGTGATCGCCGAGCAGGCCGGTATAGAACTCGTCGCGGGCCTCCTCGAGGTACGTCAGATACGTCGCATTGTTGACGTGGAGGAACCCGTCCATGTCACGCCAGCGGATCTCCACCCGTTTCTCGTAGGCCATGCTGCTACTTTCTCACGGACTGTGAACCGGTCGCGCGCCCACCTGCTGCTTGCCCTGGTGGTGATGGCGTGGGGTGGGGCGTTCGCGGCAATCAAGCATCTGCTGGACGCCGGCCTGTCCGGCCCCGACATCGCGGCGGCCCGCTACCTGGTGGCTGCGCCCGGCTTTCTGCTGGCCTACCGGATGTCGGGCGGGCTGCGCGGCGCCAGCCGCGGCGAGCTGGCGCGGATCGGCGTGGCCGGGCTGCTGGTGGTCGGCGTGTACCACATCGCCCTCAACGAGGGCGAGCGCTTCACCACCTCTGGCACGGCGTCGGTGATCGTGTCCACGGCGCCGGCGATGACACTCGCCCTGGCCATCGCGCTGCGGCTCGAGCGGTTCTCCGCAGCCCGCACGCTGGGGCTGGTCGTCGCCTTCGTGGGCGTCGTCGTGGTGGTGCTGCTGGGCGCCGGCGAGGAGATCTCGTTCGCCAATGCCAAGGGGCCGCTGATCGTGCTCGCCTCCCCGGTGGCCTGGAGCCTCTACAACGTGATGGCCAAGCCGCTGATCGCCAGTCACAGCCCGATCGCCGTCAGCTCGGCCGCGAGCCTGGTCGGCACCCTGCTGCTCCTGCCGCTGCTGTCGGGCGACTCGCTGGACGCGGCCTCTGGCCTGGGCGTATGGGACTGGCTGCTGGTCGCCTATCTCGGCGTGGTCTGCACGCTGGCCGCCTACGTCGCCTGGACGATGGCGCTGCAGCATCTGGATGCCTCGCTGGCGATGGCCTACCTGTACGCGATCCCGGTGTTCGCCGTGGCGCTGGGCGCAGTCACCCTGGGCGAGGAGGTCACGATCTGGCTGGCCGCGGGCACGGCGCTGGTTGTGGGTGGCGTCGCCCTGGCGCAGATGCGGCGCCCGGCACTACCCAGGACGCATCCGGCGGAGGCGACGGTTCCCGACTGAGGGAACGCCCCCGGCCGGTAAACTGCCCGCATGGGCAAGGGATACGCAGAGGGGCCGGCAGCCGAGGAGGCGGAGGCCGCGCGCGAGCGCGGTGACCATCTCGACAACGGCGGGCCGGTGCGGATGCGGCGGGCGGTGTTCGGCGCCACCCGCGACGATCCGTCACAGCACTTCCTGGGCTACGCCGACGAGGTCGACCCCGAGCAGCTGTTCGTCTCCGGCGCCGCGTGGGGCATCAAGGTGACCAAGGTGCCCGACGAGCGGTGAGCAACCCGTACGAGCGGCCCAGCGACCCCGCGAAGCGGCATAGCGCCGCGCTGACCGACGGCCCCGACCGGGCCGCCGCCCGGGCGATGCTGAAGGGCATCGGCTTCACCGACGACGACCTGGCCCGGCCGATCGTCGGCGTCGCCACCACCTGGATCGAAACGATGCCGTGCAACTTCAACCAGCGGGAGCTGGCCCAGCAGGTCAAGGCCGGCATCCGCGAGGCCGGCGGCACGCCGATGGAGTTCAACACGATCTCGGTCTCCGACGGCGTGTCGATGGGTACCGAGGGCATGCGGGCGTCGCTGGTCAGCCGGGAGGTGATCGCCGACTCGATCGAGCTGGTCGCCCGCGGCCACCTGTTCGACGGACTGGTCTGCCTGGTTGGCTGCGACAAGACGATCCCGGCGGCGGTGATGGCGCTGGCCCGGCTCGACATACCCGGGCTGGCTCTCTACAGCGGCTCGATCGCACCCGGCACCTTCCGAGGGCGCGACATCACGATCCAGGAGGTGTTCGAAGCGGTCGGTGCCTACGCCGCCGAGAAGATCGACGCCGCGGAGCTGCACGAGGTCGAGTCGGCCGCCTGTCCGGGCGCCGGCGCCTGCGGTGGCCAGTTCACGGCCAACACGATGTCGACGGCGCTCGAGTTCCTGGGCATCTCCCCGGCCGGGCTGAACGGCATCCCGGCGCTCAACCGCGACAAGGGCGCGGCCGCCGAGGAGGCGGGCCGGCTGGTGATGCGGCTGGTGCGCGACGACGTCCGGCCCTCCCACATCATCACCCGCCCGGCGCTCGAGAACGCCGCCGCCTCAGTGGCCGCGACCGGGGGCTCGACCAACGGCGTGCTGCACCTGCTGGCGATCGCGCACGAGCTGGGCATCCCGTTCTCGATCGACGACTTCGACATCATCGCCGGCCGCACGCCGATCGTGGCCAGCATGAAGCCGGGCGGTGCCTACGTCGCCACCGACATGTTCGACGCCGGCGGCGTGGCCCTGGTCGCCCGCGAGCTGAAGAAGCGCGACCTGATCCATGCCGGCGCGCCGACCGTCGACGGCCGCACGCTGGGCGAGATCGCTGACCAAGTCGCCGAGACGCCGGGCCAGCCGGTGGTCGTCTCCATCGACCGCCCCATCAAGCCGACCGGCGGACTGGCGGTGCTGCGGGGCAACCTGTCGCCGGATGGCTGCGTCGTCAAGCTGGCCGGGCACGAGCGGCTGACGCACCGCGGGCCGGCGCGCGTGTTCGACAGCGAGGAGGAATGCTTCGCGGCGGTCAAGGCGCGGTCGATCCGGGCCGGCGATGTGGTGGTCATCCGCTACGAGGGTCCGGCCGGCGGGCCGGGCATGCGCGAGATGCTGCATGTGACGGCGGCCATCGTCGGAGAGGGCCTGGGCGATCAGGTGGCCCTGGTCACCGACGGCCGCTTCTCCGGTGCCACCCACGGCCTGATGGCCGGCCACGTGACTCCCGAGGCCGCGCACGGGGGGCCGATCGCGGCCCTCCGCGACGGCGACGTCGTCACCTTCGAGATCGAGGGCCGGCGGCTCGACGTCGAGCTGTCTGACGACGAGATCGACGCCCGTCTGCGCGACTGGAGCCCGCCGGCTCCGCGCTACACCGCCGGGGTGTTCGCGAAGTATGCGGCGCTGGTCAGCTCCGCGAGCGAGGGCGCGGTCACCCGGCCTCGATGAGCACCAGGGTGCTGGTGCTGGCCGACACGCATGTCCCCGACTTCGCCCGGGCGCTCCCGGCCGGCATCTGGCCCCACGTGGAGTGGGCCGACAGGATCCTGCACGCCGGCGACGCGACCACGGCGGACGTGCTCGTGGAACTGGCCTCGCAGGCGCCGGTCGATGCTGTCGTGGGGAACATCGACGATCCCAGCGTCGCCGCCTGGGGAGCGAAGTCTGAGTGTCAACTCGAGATTGAGGGTGTGCGGATCGCGATGCTTCATGACAGCGGTCGCCGGGAGGCGCGGGAATCGCGGCTGGCGCAGCGCTTCCCCGGTGCCGACGTTGTGGTGTTTGCCCACTCCCACGACCCGGTCAACCGGATGGTCGACGGCGTCAGGTTCGTCAATCCCGGCAGCCCGACGTGGAAGCGCCGCGCGGCGGTGCCGACCGTCGCCCGGCTGGTACTGGGGCCGGGCGGCGTCGAATCGGCCGAACTGCTCGCGCTCTAGGTGATCGCCTCTCTAGGCGCCGCGGCGCATCGCCCGGACGAGGTCGGTGAGGGCGTTCTCGCGGACGGCGAGGGTGTTCTGGACGTCCGCCGGGCGCTTCGGCCGGCGCGGGCCGGGGCTGCGCCGGCCGGCTGTGCGGTCTGGGGACAGCACAGCCGGCACCGGCGGCGACATGTGCGTGGCTGAGCCCTCGGGCCGGGTCAGCAGTCGCGCCGCGGCCCGTTGCGACAGCCGGGGGGCCGGAGCGTGCCTCACCCGCGTACCGGTCGAGATGGGGGCGTCCTTCAGGTGCTTCCATGCCAGCAGCAGCATGTAGGGGTCGACCACGCCGTCGTAACCCAGCCGCTCGAGCGCCGTCGGGTGCACCTCGAAATGCAGGTGGTAGGGCGTGCCGGCGGCGTCCCCGGTGTTGCCGACGAAGCCGATCACGTCGCCGGCCTTCACTCGCGCTCCGTCGCGTGCCACCGGGGCGAACGCGTCCAGATGGGCGTAGTAGAACGAGACGCTGCCGTCGCCCGCCTGCAGCCACAGCCGCTGGCCGCCCAGCGTGTTCCACCCGACCTGGCGCAGGGTGCCGTCGGTGACCGCCAGCACGGGCGCTCCTCGAGCCGCGAACAGGTCGTTGCCGTGGTGCCACACGGTGTCCGCGCGGGGAGCGCCGAAGTCGTCGGAGAACGACACGGGGCCCCACACCGGGAACACGAAGCCGCCGTGCGTGAGGTGGGCGTGGATCTTCGGCGGCAGCTGGATCTTGGGTGGCTGCTGGTGCTTCGTCTTCCCTCCGCCGGAACCCTCGTGGGAGCCGCGGCCGCCTGTGCCGCGCGAGTGGTGGCCGCCGCTGCCGCTGCTGTTGGCTCCGTCGCCTCCCTTGCCGCCGCCGGTGGTCGCGCCGCCGCCTGTGCTGCCGGCCCCGCCGCCGCTGTCGCCCTTGCCGCCACCGCCCGAGCCCGTTCCGTCGCCGCCACCGCCGGGATCGACCGGCGGTGCCTGCTCGGGGATCGCCACGATCCCGGCCGTCAGCACGGTGCCGGCCGGCAGCCCACGGTGGTCGGCGGTCAGCTCCAGCCGCAGGGCGACGATGCTGCTGCCGTCCGTCGCCTGCTCACCCGTCGTCAACGTGCCCCAGTCGGCGACCGGGAACGGCACGCCGGGCTCGAGCGGCCAGGCGGCGCGCAGCCCGGGCGCCACCAGCCGGTCGAAGGTGAGCCCGTCGATGACCAGCCGGGGGGTGGCCCCGGTCGCGTCCACGTGAGTGGACAGCTCAAGCTCGCGCACCCGCACCTCGCCGCCCCACAACCGCAGGCCCCGGAGCGTGACGGTCGCCTCCGTCGCCTGATCGGTGGCCGATACGCCGGTGATCGCACGATGCGCGGTCACCAGCGGCGGGCCAGCGGCGGGCGCGCCCCAGTCGAGCTCATCGGCTGAGGCCTCGGGCGGCGCGCCGGCAGCGGCCAGCACCAGCGGGTCCTGATCGGGCAGGGACAGGCTCACCGCAGCCGCAGAGATCTCAGGTGCCGGCTGCTCGGCGCCGGCCGAGACAGCCGGCGCGCCCGCCACCGCCACCATCGCGGCGATCAGCGCGACCCACAGCACGTGCACGCGGCGCCGGCGTTCCTTGACCTTCAACGACCAGGTACCCCCTATGAGCCTGCTTCCCGCCGACAGGGTACCCGCAGGTCAGGCGATGCATCAAGTAAAAGCGCGGCCTGACGCGTTTGTCGGATTATCGGGCGGCGCGGCGCAGCTGGACGAAGTCCATGCCGTCCGGGGCTGTGAACCGCCCGACCTCCCGGGTGAAGCCCTGGCGCAGCGCCGCCCGCTGCGACCGGTCGTTGAAGACGGCGATGGTCACGCCCATCTCGGCCGGCGCAAAGGCCTGTTCGGCGAATGCGACGATCGAACCGGTGAACGCCGCGCCCCGGCCCTGGCCCATCAGGTCGGGCCGCATGCCCCATCCCACCTCGAGGACGCCGTCCGGGTAGTCGCCGTTGGGCACCGTGGCATCCGCTCCATAGCAGGCGTACCCGATCAGCTGGTCGCCCTCCAGCACGGCCTGGTAGCGGAGCTCGGGCCGCATCATGTGCTCCACCCCCTCGGTGACATCGTAGGTGTCGTACGGCGGCGGATAACGCCAGGACGCGATCTCGGTCGCGTGCTCGAGCGCGAGCGGCACGAGGCGGAAGGCCATCAGAGCGCGCTGAGCGCGTCGTCCACCAGGCCGGCCAGCAACCGGCGCTTCCAGCCTGTCATCTCGAGACCGGGCAGCCCGGCCAGCGGATCCTCGGGATCGAGCAGCCGGGGGATGTTCGAGACGCCGATCGCGGCCAGGCTGACGACGCCGCCGCTGCGTGCGGCAGCCACACCGGCCAGCGCGAAGCTCCAGGCGTGGCGCTCTCCCGCCCTGGCGTAGGCGCTGGACTCCGGCGGAGCGGGCAGCAGCACGCGGGTCACGAACTCGCCGGGGCCGAGGGTCAGGGTCGTCCGGTCGTCCTCGCTGGGACGCCGGTAGAGGTCGGCGATCGAGAAGGCGGCCCGCTCACTGGTCTCGATCCGGGCGCCCATGGCCAGCAGCGGCGCTGACAGGTCGCTGGGCGCGACCGAGATGCAGTCGCCGGGCTCGAGGCCGTGCTTGCGGTGGTCGCCGATCTGGGCGTAGCAGGTGTCGCCGCCGCGCAGCCAGCACTGCAGGTCGGGATGGCGGAAGTACCAGCAGCGGGGCTGCTGGCACAGGTTGCCGCCCACCGTGCCCATCTCCCGCAACTGCGGCGACGCCGCAGCCGAGGCGGCGCTGGCCAGGGCGGCGTACCGGCCGGCCACCGCGGCATCGCGGGCCAGGTCGGCGACGCGGACGGTGGCGCCGATCGCCAGGCCGTCGCCGTGGGGCGCGATCTCGTCCAGCCCCAGGCCACGGAGGTCGACCACGGAGTCGGCCGGACGGATGCCGCGGTCGAGCTGGGTCAGCAGGTCGGTGCCGCCGCCCATCGGCCGGGCCGAGCCGGTCCGCAGCGCTGCGGCGGCCTCGTCGGCCGACGCCGGCCGGATGTAGGCGAACGCCCTCATCCGCCCAGCGCCTCGAGCACCCTGCGCGGCGTGTAGGGCGCCTCGTGCAGGCGCACGCCCAGCGCCTGGGCGAGGGCGTTTCCGATGGCGCCCGGCGTGGGAACGATCGGCGGCTCGCCCAGCCCGCGCACGCCGGTGGGCAGCCGCGGGTCGGGGACGTTCACGAACTCGCAGACCACCTCCGGCAGGTCGGCGATGGTCGGCACCTTGTAGTCCTCGAGCCCCGGGTTGACGGACGTCCCGGTGGTGGGATCGACCACCCGTTCCTCGGTGAGAGCGAAGCCGATGCCCTGGAGGATGCCGCCCATCACCTGGCTGCGTGCGCCCATCGGGTTGACAATCCGGCCGACGTCGTGGACGGCCACCACCCGCTCCACCGAGACCATGCCGGTCACCGTGTCCACCGCCACCTGCGCGATCTGGCAGCCGAAGGTGTTGACGGCGATGCCGCTGGGGTTCGGACCCCGCGAGCCGCCGCCACGGATCCAGGCGTTGGCCAGCTTGCCGGTCACCTCGGTCAGCGGCTCCCGCAGGGTGCCGTCGACAGAGCGGATCTCGCCCTCCTCGAGCGTCAGGTCGCCGGCCGCGATCTCGAACCTGTCGGAGGCCAGCGCCAGCAGCTGCTCTCGCACCTCGTGCGCCGCCGCCCTCACGGCCGGTGCCATCGAGGCCAGCGTCATCGAACCGCCGGAGAAGGGGCCGTGCCCGGCCAGCCGGGTGTCCCCGGCGTGGACGCGCACGTCCTCCACGGGAACGCCCAGCCGCTCCGCCGCGATGATCGCGCACGCCGTGATCGTGCCGGTGCCGAGATCCTGCATGCCCACGCTCAGCACCGGACGGCCGTCCTTGCCGATCCGCGCCTCGGCGTAGGCCGGCGGGCCGCCGCCGCCCCACCAGATCTGGCTGGCGCAGCCCATCCCGCGGCGGATCCGGCCACCGTCCGACCTCAGCGAGCCGCGATCGGCCCACCCCGCCAGCTCGGCGGCACGGTCGTAGCAGGCGAGCAGGTTCTTGGAGCTGTACGGGCGGCCCGTGGCCTGATCCCCGTCGGCGTGGTTTCGCCGCCGCAGCTCGAGCGGGTCGATGTCCAGCGCGGCCGCCAGCTCGTCGATCGCGTTCTCGAGCGCCCACACGCCCTCCATCACCCCGGGGGCGCGGAAGGCGCGCGGCGACCCGATGTTCTGGCGCACCGGCAGCACCGCCGCGCGGACGTTGGCGCACCGGTAGACGCTCTTCACCGGCTCCAGCGCGGGGGGCGTCCAGCCGCCGCGGCCCATGCCGATCACGGCCGAAGCGTCGATCGCCGTCAGCGTGCCGTCCGCGGCGCCGCCGACCTCCAGCGTGAACTGAGCCGGGGCGCGGTAGCCGGCGTCGAGGTTCTCCTCGCGCCGCGACAGGACGACGCTGACCGGCCTGCTCGTGATCCTGGCCAGGCCGGCGGCCAGCAATCCCTCGGCCCCGGCCTGGTCCTTGGAGCCGAATCCGCCGCCCATGTACTCGCAGATCACTCGCACCCGCTCGAGATCGAGGTCGAAGGCGTCGGCCAGCTCGGCCTGGATCGCGAACATGCCCTGGGTCGAGATCCACATCGTCAGCTCGTCGCCCTGCCAGGCCGCGACCGCGCAGTGCGACTCCATGCAGTTGTGCATCTGGGCCGGCGCCCGCAGTTCGAGGCTGACGCTGGCCGCCGCTTCGCGCATGCCGGCGTCCGGGTCGCCGCGCTCGTACTCCGACGGGTCGGCGGTGAAGTCCTGGCGGCCGAGCGCCTCGTCGATGCCGGCCACGAACGGCAGCTCCTCGTACTCGGGCGCGAGCGCTGCCAGCCCGGCCGCCAGCGCGTCGTTGTCGTCGGCGGCCACCGCCGCCACCGGGGCGCCGGCATAGGCCGGCGCTTCCGTCAGCACGCTGCTGCCGCCCGGGCCGAACCCGTCGGCCGGGATGAGCACCGCCCGCACGCCGGGCACGGCCCGTGCGGCGGTGGCGTCGATGGCCGTCAGCCGGGCATTCGCAAACGGGCTGCGCAGGATCGCGGCCCGCAGCATTCCGGGTAACTGGATGTCCGACGTGTAGCGGGCGCTGCCTGTCAGCCGGGCGTGCGCGGTCAGCCGCCGGGCGGCGACGCCGATCGGTGCGGGGGAGGGGCCGTCGGGATACTCCGGGGTGTGGTCGTCTTCGACCAGCGACCAGCGTTCCTCCGTCCGGCCCTCGACGACAGCCTCGGACTTGACCAGCCGCGGACTCACGCGGTCGCCCCCGCGGCCCGCTCGACCGCCTGCAGAATGCCCTCGTAGGCGCCGCAGCGGCACAGGTTGCCGCTCATCGCTGCGATGATCTCCTCCCGCCCCGGCGAGGGCTCCCGCTCGAGCAGCGCCAGCGCCGACATCAGCTGGCCGGGGGTGCAGAAGCCGCACTGGAAGCCGTCGGTCTCGGTGAACGCCTCGCGCAGCCGCTCCAGCAGCGGGCTGCCGTCCTCGACAGTGCGGACGGCGGCGCCGTCGACCGCGGCAGCCAGCGTCAGACAGGACAGCACCGGCCGGCCGTCCAGCACCACCGTGCAGCTGCCGCAGGTGCCCTCGCCGCACGCCACCTTGGTGCCCGTCAGCCCCAGCCGGTCGCGCAGCAGCGCCGCCAGCGTCCACCCCTCGGGGACGTTCACGACGTGCTCCTGGCTGTTCACCTCGACGCGCACAATCATTGCGTCGGCAACCTACCACGGCCGCCCGGAGGGCTCGTTGCGTGCGGAGAACTGCGGTGGCTTTGCCGTTCCTCGGCTACGTTATGGTGTTCTGTCGCTTCCCTCAACATCGACTGCACGGCGCGCTCCGCTCGAGCTGACCATCGTCCCCCGAGGGCCCGAGGAACCGCTGATGGGCTTCTACTCGGTGACCCCGCTGACACCCGGGGGATGGACCGGCCTGCTCGACGAGGCCGAGCTTCCCCACCACCTGCGCCGGCTGCCCGTGACCATCATCGTGAACGGCGGCAACCGCGAGGTGGAGGCCCGCTGTCTGCCCATGCTGGCCGCGCTCGCGTACCTGCTCAAGCAGCGTGACGGCGCACTCGAGAGCCCGTCCGTGCGGGCGTGGCGGCTGGCTGCGAGGATCGTCGAGCAGGTGGCCCAAAACGGCGGTCAGCCGCCCGACCTGGAGCGCTTCGCCGGGGCGTTTCCCTCCCTTGCCCACGCCGCATCCTTCGACATGACCGCCGAGGAGCCCGAGCCGACGGGGGCCAAGGAGGCCGTGCAGGAGTTCGTGGGCGCGGCGCTGCGGGCGCTGGCCACGGCGGTGCGCGAGCCGAAGACGCTGACGGCGCCGGAGACGCTCGCCGACGTGATCGACCTCAGCGTGCTCCAGCCCGCGCTCCGCGTCGTCGCTCCCGACCTGGGCGCGGTGGCGCCGGTGGTCAGCCTGCGCGACCAGCTGGCCGGTGTGGTGCTGCGGCTGGACATGCCCGACGAGCCGCTGGCTCCCTGGCCGCTGTCCGTCACCGTGCCCGACGCCCGGGCGCTCCAGCGGGCGGGGAGCATGTTCCCGCCGCTCAGCCGGGTCGCAGACGGGATCGTCGAGCTGACGCTGGATCAGGTGGCTGAGCTCCGCCGGGCGGCCTCGGCCCTGCAGTACTCGGGTGCCAGGGTCGAGCTGCCGGGGACGCTGCTCGAGGAGCGTGACCTGGACCTGGAGACCGCCGAGCTGGCCTTCCGCGGCGGGCCGCTGTCGCTGGGCGGCGCGGTCGAATACGACCTCAGCGCTGCGCTGGGCGGCCACACGATCTCCGAGGAGGAGTTCCGGGCGCTGGCTGCCGCCTCCCAGCCGCTCGTCCGGCTGGGCGGCGAGTGGCGGCTGCTGGGGGACAAGGCGCTGCGGCGCGCCAGGCAGCTCGCCCAGCTGGCCCTGCACGGGGCCAGCGTGCCCACGCTGACCGCGCTCGGCGCCACGCTGGCCGGCTCGGCCGAGGTGCGGGGGTTCGCGGTCGAGGTCGGCGAGTCGCCGGCCCAGCTCGCCGAGCTGGCGGCCCGGTTGCGCGACGACGCGATGCGCGAGCCCGACCAGGCGGCGCCCGGGTTCCACGGCGAGCTGCGGCCCTACCAGCAGGTCGGACTGGGCTGGTTGAGCCGAATGCGGGGCCTCGATCTGGGCGCGCTGCTGGCCGACGACATGGGCCTGGGCAAGACCGTGCAGCTGATCGCCCACCTGCTCGACCGCCGGGACGGCATCGACGCGCCGGCGCTGATCGTCTGCCCGGCCTCGGTGCTGGGCAACTGGCAGCGCGAGCTGCGCCGGTTCGCTCCCGACCTGACGGTGATCGTCCACCACGGCCCCTCCCGCACGCGGGAGATCTCGGATCTGGATGGCTACGACGTCGTCCTCACCTCCTACTCGCTGCTGCCTCGCGACCGCCGGCTGCTGTCAGAGATCGAGTGGCGGTCGGTGGTGCTGGACGAGGCCCAGCAGGTCAAGAACCCGCTCACCCGCGGCGCCCAGGCTGCCCGCGCCCTGCGGGCTCACCACCGGATCGCGCTGACCGGCACGCCGATCGAGAACCGGCTCGACGAACTGTGGTCGATCATCCATTTCCTGAACCCCGGACTGCTCGACACCCGCACGGCGTTTCGCCGCACCTACGGCACGCCGATCGAGCGGCGGCAGGACGACGCGGCCGCCGAGCGGCTGCGCCGGATCACCTCGCCCTTCATCCTCCGCCGCCACAAGAGCGACCCGGCCGTGCTGCCCGACCTGCCCCCGCGCCAGGAGTCGAGCGAGTACTGCACCCTGACCCTCGAGCAGGCCGCCCTCTACCAGGCCACGATCGACGCCATGCTGGGCGAGGTGCGGGGCAGCGCCGGGATCGAGCGCCGCGGCCACGTGCTGGCGCTGCTGACCCGGCTGAAGCAGGTCTGCAACCACCCCGTGCAGGCGCTCAGCAGGCCGGGCTCGCTGGCCGGCCGCTCCGGCAAGCTCGACCGCCTGACCGAGATGCTGGCCGAGGCCGTGGACGAGGGCGACAGCGCGCTGGTGTTCACCCAGTACGCGGTGATGGGTCGGCTGCTGTCCGACCATCTGGTCGGCGAGCTCGAGGTCGAGCGGCTGCACCTCGACGGATCGACGCCGATCCCGGAGCGGGAGCGAGTGGTGCAGCGGTTCCAGTCTGAGGGCGAGGAGCCCCGGGTGCTGGTGATGTCGCTCAAGGCGGGCGGACTGGGCCTCAACCTGACCAACGCCAGCCACGTCTTCCACTTCGACCGCTGGTGGAACCCGGCGGTCGAGGATCAGGCCTCGGACCGTGCCCACCGGATCGGCCAGACCCGGGTCGTCCAGGTGCACAAGATGATCTGCGCCGGCACCGTCGAGGAGCGGATCGACGAGCTGATCGAGAGCAAGCGCGGGCTGGCGTCGAGCATCGTCGACCGCGGGGTCGAGACGGCGCTATCCGAGCTCTCGGACGAGGAGCTGGCGGCAATGGTCGAGCTCCGCGACGCCGGCTGAGCATCCGCCGATGCCGGCTGCCCGGGCGTTATGCTGCCGCGTCACATGATGCGCCCGGTCGAACTTCTGCAGCATCTGGTGGAGCTCGAGAGCCCGACCGGCGATGTCGAGCGGATGTCCCACATCGCCTCCTTCATCGAGGCCGAGCTGGCCGGCCTGGGTGGCGCGGTGGATCGCCAGGGGCAGCTGCTGCACGCCCGGTTCGGCGAGGGCGATGCGCGTCCGGTCCTGATGCTCGCGCACATGGACACGGTGTGGCCTGCCGGCACGCTGGTGCGGATGCCGTTCCGGGTCGACGGCGAGCTGGCCTACGGCCCCGGGGCGCTCGACATGAAGGCGGGGATCGTCGTCATGCTGGAGGCGATCCGCCAGGCGTCTCCGCTGCGCCGGCCGGTGCAGGTGATGATCACCGTGGACGAGGAGATCGGCAGCCCGCATGGGCGCCCCTTCGTGGAGCGGGCCTCTGCCGCGGCCGAGGCGGTGCTGGTGCTGGAGCCTCCGGTGCGCGACCACACCATCACCACCGCCCGGTCGGGCCTGGCCCGCTATCAGCTGCACATCCAGGGCGAGGCCGCCCACGCCGGCCATCAGGGCGGCGGCGTGTCGGCCGTGGAGGAGCTGGCCCACCAGACGCTCGCCCTGCACGCGCTGCGCGACGCCAAGCGCGGCATCCGGGTCAACGTCGGCCAGGTGGCGGGCGGCACCGGCGACAACGTGGTGGCCGCCACGGCCTTCGCCCGGATCGATGCCCGGGCCTGGACGACCGAGGAGCAGAAGGAGCTGGAGGCGGCTATCTTCGGCCTCCAGCCGAAGCTGGCCGGTGCCCGCCTGACCGTGACCGGGGGCATCACCCGCCCGCCGATGGTGCGCAGCCAGGGCACGGCTGCGCTGGCCGAGCGAGCGCTCCAGATCGCCGAGCGGCTGGGCCAGTCGCTGGGCGAGAACGCCTCAGGCGGCGGCTCCGACGGCAACTTCGCAGCGGCTGTGGGTGCCCCGGTGCTGGACGGCCTGGGGCCGCTGGGGGCGGGTGCCCACGCCGACGACGAGCGGGTGTCGCTGCGCTCGATCGACGAGCGCTCCGAGCTGGTCGCCGCCCTGCTGCGCCAGCTGTAGCGCCGCGTCAGCGGACGAGCGTGGCGCGCACCGATCCGGCCTCCCGAACACGGGGGTCGATCACCCCATAGAGCAGGTCGACGGCCAGGTTGGCCACGATCACGATCAGGCCCGTGAACACCACCAGGCCCAGGATCACCGGCAGGTCGAAGCCGCCGATCTGGCCGCCCAGCGAGTGCAGCCACAGGCTGCCCAGCCCGGGCAGCCCGAACACGGTCTCCACGTAGACCGAGATGCCGAGCGCCGTGCCCACGTCCATGGCCAGCATCGTCACCAGCGGCAGGATGGCGTTTCGAAGCGCATGGCGGCCGACCACTCGCAGCTCGCGGGCCCCCTTCGCGCGGGCCGTGCGCACGTACGGCTGCCGCAGCTCATCGATCATCCGCGTGCGCGTCATGCCCATGTAGAGGGCGCCGAAGAACAGCGCGAAGGTCAGCCAGGGCAGGATCAGATGGGCGGCCCAGTCGTGGAACCCGCCGCACAGCTCGGCGCCGTGGGGGACGAGGTTGCAGTAGCCGTCCTGAGGCGCCAGCCCCAGCTCACGGGCGACGAAGGTCTTCAGCAGCAGCCCCACCACCGCCGGTGGCAGCGACACGCAGGCGATCACGGTCACCGTCGACAGCCGGTCGATCGGCGTCCCCTCCCGCAGGGCCGCCAGCGACCCCAGTGGCACCGCGATCAGGATCAGCAGCACGATGCCGCCGATCAGTACGGAGGCGGTGACGCCGGCCGAGTCGAGCAGCAGCGGGCGGACGTGCTGCTCGCCCTGGGGATCGCCGACGGTGTCCCAGGTCACCCCCAGGTCGCCGCGCACCAGCCGCCACAGGAACATCCCGTACTGCTCGGGCAGCGGCCGGTCGGCGCCCAGCTTGTGGTTGGCCTCCCGCACCTTCGACATCGGCGCCTTTTCCCCGACCAGGATCCGGCCCGGCTCGGCGGGGATCCGGTAGAAGATGACGAAGGTGATGAAGGTCAGGAGCAGCAGCAGCATGACGGCGGTGACGATCCTGCGGACGGCGAAGACCAGCATCGCTAGGACCTCCGCTCCGGCTCGAAGGCACGTCGGATCCCGTCCCCCAGCAAGTTGAACGAGAGCACGGTGACGAAGATCGCAAAGCTCGGCCAGAGGGTCAGCAACGCCTGCGTTCGCGGCACCAGATAGAGCGCGTTGTAGGGGTCGAGCAGTGTCCCCCAGGTGTTCGACAGCAGGCTGCCCCAGCTGGCCGTGGGCAGCCGGATGCCCACGCCCAGGAAGGTGATGCTGGCCTCGAGGATGATGTTCGTGGCCATGATCAGGCTGCCGTAGACCATCAGCATCGGCACCAGGTGGGGTAGCAGCTCGATGCGGATGATCCGCCACTGCCCGGCGCCGGTCATCCTTGCCGCCTCCACGAACTCGCGCGTCTTCAGCGACAGCATCTCGGCCCGAACCAGCCGGGCCGGGTAGAACCAGGTGAACAGGCCGATCAGCACCGCGATCGACGCCACGCCCTGGTCGAGCAGGCCCCACAGCGTGAAGGTGTCCATGGTGTCGGCGAACGAGCTGGATCCCAGCAGCATCAGGAACAGCAGCACCGGGAACGCCATCGCCAACTCGGTCAGGCGGGCCACAGCCGCGTCGACCACGCCGCCGGCCAGCGCTGCGATCGAGCCCAGCAGCACCCCGATGGTGAGCGCGATGATCGTCGCCCCCAGCGCCACCTCGATCGACACCCGGCCGCCGTACAGCACGCGCAGCAGCTCGTCGCGGCCGAGCGACCCGTCGCCGCCCAGCACGAACAGCGTGGTCTCCTCAGGCGGCCCGCCGTGGACGTGGGCGTTGACGTCGGGGACGCGCGTCATCGGGCCGGCCGGGTTGCGGTTCTCGTCCACCGCGTAGGGGAAGATGTCGTTCGGCCCGTGGCCCAGCAGGCGCGCCGCGATCGGCGCGCCGGCGAACGCCGACAGCAGGATCGCGAGCACCGCCGCCAGGCTGACCATCGCCGCCCGGTCGCGGAGCAGCCGGCGCAGCACGAACTCCCAGTAGCCGTGCGCGTGCACCCGCTCCGGCCGCGAGTCGCGCAGGGGGATCACGCCGCCGCCTTGGGCCTCCCGGGTCATACCTCAGGTAGACGCCCGACGCGGCACCGGGTTAGACGCCCTTGACGGCCGTGACCAGGTTGACGAGCGAGTCCTTGGCGTCTCCGAACAGCATCGTCGTCCGCTCGTTGGTGAACAGCTCGTTGTCGATGCCCGCGAACCCGGTGTTCATCGACCGCTTCAGCACCACCACCGCCGAGGACAGCTCGACGTTCAGCACCGGCATCCCGTAGATCGGGCTGCCGGGCGTGTTCTTGGCGGCGGGGTTGACCACGTCATTGGCGCCGATTACCAGCGACACGTCGGTGCGGCTGAACTCGCCGTTGATGTCGTCCATCTCGTACAGCTGCGTGTAGGGCACGTCGGCCTCGGCCAGCAGCACGTTCATGTGCCCGGGCATCCGGCCGGCCACCGGGTGGATCGCGTAGCGGACGTCGATCCCGCGGCGCTCCAGCTGCTCGGCCAGCTCGCGCACATTGTGCTGGGCCTGGGCCACAGCCAAGCCGTAGCCGGGCACGATCACCACCCGTCTGGCGTAGGCCAGCATCACCGCCACGTCGTCGGCTGACGCGGAGCGGACGATGCCGCCGGCCGCTCCGGCCGCGCCTGCGGCGCCGTCACCGCCGCCGGTGCCGAACGCCCCGAACACGACGTTCGCGATCGAGCGGTTCATCGCCCGGCTCATCATCTGCGTCAGCAGCGTGCCCGACGCGCCGACCAGCGTGCCGGCGATGATCAGAAGGTCGTTGTCGAGCACGAAGCCGGCTGCGGCGGCAGCCAGGCCGGTGAACGAGTTGAGCAGGCTGATCACCACGGGCATGTCGGCGCCGCCGATCGCCATCACCATGATCACGCCCAGCAGCAGCGACAGCACGACGGCCGCCAGCAGCAACCCCTCGCTCTCGGTTCCGGTGGCCAGCAGCACCGCCAGCGCCAGCACGGCCAGGGCGATCACGGCGTTCACCAGCTTCTGGCCTGGCAGCGTCACCGGGCTCCCCGACAGCAGTTCCTGCAGCTTGGCGAACGCCACCATCGACCCGGCGAAGCTGATCGAGCCGACGATGGCCGAGAACAGGGTGGAGACGATCACCTTGGCCGCCAGGTCGCCGGGCAGGTCGACCCGGTCGTGGTACTCGCTGATCGCGATCAGCGCTGCCGCCCCGCCGCCCACGCCGTTGAACAGCGCCACCATCTGCGGCATGGCGGTCATCCGCACCGCCCGCGCCGAGTAGCCGCCGATGGCCGATCCGATGACGATGCCGGCCACGATCCAGCCCAGGTTGTGGCTTCCCGAGTCGACCAGGGTGACGCCGATTGCGAGTGCCATGCCGGCGGCCGCGATGCGGTTCCCGAGCGGCGCTGTGGCGGGGGAGGAGAGGCGCTTCAGGCCCCAGATGAAGAGCACGGCGCAGAGCAGGTATGCCAGGTCGTACGCCTGGCGGTCATCCATCGCCACGCTCCCCGGGCCGGCGCTTGAACATGTGCAGCATCCGGTCGGTGACCAGGAAACCGCCGACCACGTTGATGGCGCCGAAGATGATGGCGATCGTGCCCAGCACCTTGACCAGGTTCGAGTCGGTGGCCCCGACGACCACGATCGCGCCCACGATGACGATCCCGTGGATGGCGTTCGTCCCCGACATCAGCGGCGTGTGCAGCGTGGTCGGCACCTTGGAGATGACCTCGAAGCCGACGAACGCCGCCAGCACGAGCACCGTCAGCTGGGCGACCAGTTCGGCGGTCAAGACGCGGCTCCGGCCAGCAGGCGGGACACGATCCGGCCCTCGTGGGTGATGCAGGCGTCGGCCACGATCTCGTCGTCGAAATCGAGGGCGAGCTCGCCGTCCTGCGTGATCAGCTCCAGCAGCTGGGTGATGTTGCGGGCGTACATCTGGCTGGCGTGGAGCGGCATCGTCGAGGGCAGGTTGAGCGTGCCGACGATGGCGACGCCGTCGCGGATGACCACCCGGCCGGGCTCCGTCAGCTCGCAGTTGCCGCCGGTCTCGGCCGCCAGGTCGACGATCACCGAGCCGGTGCGCATCGCCGAGACTGCGCCGGCCGTGATCAGTCGTGGCGCCGGCCGGCCCGGGATCAGCGCCGTGGTGATGACCACGTCGCTGGCCGTCACGTGCCGCTCGATCATCGCCTGCTCCTGTGCGTGCTGCGACTCCGACAGCTCGGTGGCGTAGCCGCGGGCGTCCTGGCCCTCCTCGACCTCGAGGGCCAGCTCCACGAACGTCGCGCCCAGGCTCTGCACCTGCTCCTTGACCACCGGCCGGGTGTCGAAGGCCGAGACCACCGCGCCCAGCCGCCGCGCCGTGGCGATCGCCTGCAGACCGGCGACGCCGGCGCCCAGCACCAGCACCTTGGCCGGCGCCACCGTCCCCGCCGCTGTCATCAGCATCGGGAAGAAGCGGGGCAGCATGCTGGCCGCGATCAGCACCGCCTTGTAGCCGCTCACGGTTGCCTGTGAAGACAGCGCGTCCATCGACTGGGAGCGGGTGATCCGGGGCACGGCGTCCAGGCTGAACGCGGTCAGCCCGCGGGCGGCCAGCGCGTCGACCAGGTCGCGGTTGGTCAGCGGCTGGAGCATGCCCACAAGGGCGCAGCCTGTCCGCAGCCCCTCGAGATGGGCCTCGGTGGGCCGGGTCACGAGCACCAGCATGTCGGCCTCCGCCAGCAGCGAGGCGGCGTCGGGCGCGATTCGGGCGCCGGCCTCCTCGTACTCGGCGTCGCGGATCGACGCGCCGTTGCCGGCACCGGACTGGACGAGGATCTGGAGGCCGCCGCCGGCCAGCCTCGTCACGGCGTCCGGCGTCAACGCGACGCGCCGCTCGCTCTCGGCGTGCTCTGAGGGAACGGCGACGATCATTGGTGCGCGATCCTACAGATCGGGGCGCCGGCGGCAAAGCTCGCGCCGGGCCTCAGAGGGTCAGCGTGTTCGGGCCCGATCGCTCGCGCCCCGCCTCGTAAGCCTCGATCTCCTCCCGGCGGTTCTCGGTCAACGCGATCTCGTCCCATCCGTTCAGCAGCCGCTCGCGGGCGTCCGGATCGATCGAGAAGCGCTCCACACGGCCGCCGGGCAGCGTCACCGTCTGCTCCTGCAGGTCGATGGTCGCCGGCGCCGGGGCGCCGTCCAGCAGCTCGCGCACCGCGTCCTCGGCGATCTCGACCGGGAGCAGCCCGATCTTGGTGCAGTTCGAGGTGAAGATGTCGGAGAAGCTGGGGGCGACGATCGCCTCGAAGCCATGGTCCTGGAGCGCCCAGGGCGCGTGCTCGCGGGAGCTGCCGGAGCCGAAGTTGCGTCCGGCCGCCAGGATCGGAGCGCCGCGGAACTCCGGTCGGTTGAGCGGGAAGTCGGGGTCCTGCCGCCAGTCCCAGAACAGGAACTCGCCGAAGCCCGTGCGCTCGATCCGCTTCAGGAACTGCTTGGGGATGATCTGGTCGGTATCGACGTTGGCCCGGTCGAGCGCGGCCACTGGGCCCGAGATCACGGTCACCGGCCGCATCAGCCGACCAGCTCGCGGACGTCGGTCAGCCGGCCGGTCAGCGCAGCCGCTGCGGCCATCGCCGGCGACATCAGGTGGGTGCGCCCGCCCCGCCCCTGCCGGCCCTCGAAGTTGCGGTTGGACGTCGACGCGCAACGCTCGCCCGGCTGCAGGATGTCGGGGTTCATGCCCAGGCACATCGAGCAGCCGGCGCTGCGCCATTCAAAGCCGGCCGAGCGGAACACCTCGTCCAGACCTTCACGCTCAGCTTGAGCCTTAACCTGCATCGATCCGGGCACGACCATGGCCCGCACGCCGCCGGAGATCCGCCGGCCGCGGACGATCGCCGCCGCCACCCGCAGGTCCTCGATCCGCGCGTTGGTGCACGAGCCGAGGAACACCCGGTCGATCGCGATCTCCTGCAGCGGCGTGCCGGGCCGCAGATCCATGTAGGCCAGCGCGCGCTCGTCGACCTCGTCCGCCGGGGCGGGAACCTCGCCGGTGATCGGTACCACCTGGCCGGGATTGGTGCCCCACGAGACCTGCGGTGCCAGCGCTGGGACGTCGACTGTGACCGTCCGTTCGAACGCCGCGCCCGGGTCGGTCGTCAACTTCCGCCATCCCGCCACGGCCGCGTCGAAGTCGGCCGGTACGCCGGGACGGCCCTCGAGGTACCCGAAGGTGGTGTCGTCGGGCGCGACCATGCCCGCGCGGGCGCCGGCTTCGATCGACATGTTGGCGATCGTCATCCGGCCTTCCATCGACAGCCCGCGCACAGCCTCGCCCGCGTACTCGATCACATGGCCGGCGCCGCCGTCGGTGCCGATCTGGGCGATCGTGCCCAGGATCATGTCCTTGGCGGTGCACCCCGGCCCCAGCTCGCCGCGATACTCGACCAGCATCGTCTTCGGCGGCCGCTGCACCAGCGTCTGGGTGGCAAGCACGTGCTCCACCTCGCTGGTGCCGACGCCGAAGGCCAGCGCGCCGAAGGCGCCATGCGTCGACGTGTGTGAGTCGCCGCAGACGATCGTCATCCCGGGCTGCGTCACGCCCAGCTCCGGCCCGATCACATGCACGATGCCCTGGCGGCCGTGGCCGAGCGGATAGAGCGGGACCCCGAACTCCTTGCAGTTGCGGGTCAGCGCCTCCAGTTGCCGGCGTGACAGCTCATCGGCCTCGCCCGGTCCGGTCGGCACGTTGTGGTCGGCCGTCGCCAGCGTCCGGTCGGGCCGACGCAGCGTCCGTCCGGCCAGCCGTAGCCCGTCGAAGGCCTGAGCGCTCGTCACCTCGTGCACCAGGTGCAGGTCGATGAAGAGCAGCCCCTCCCCGACCTCGTGGCCCGCCCACACCTTCTCGAACATCGTCCGCGCCGCCGCCATCAAAGAAATGCTACCGGCGATCGAACTCCCTGTCTCATAGCCGGGCACCTATGCCACCAGGCCAGGTGGACAAAGGTGTCAGACACTTTTGTTCACCCCACCGCCGCGGGTGAACACAGGTGTCAGACACCGTTGTCCACCTACTGCGGACGGCTTGCCACGCGGATGTCGGTGCGAATATCGGTCGGGCCGGCGCAAGGGTTGGGTGAACACAGGTGTCAGACACTTCTGTTCACCCCACCGCTGCGGTGAACACGGGTGTCAGACACCTTTGTCCAGACACCTTTGTCCACTCGTCGAGCCGGCGTGCGGGTTAGGTGAACACGAGTGTCTGACACTCTTGTTCACCCGCCGCGACGGGGGCCTGATCGCTAGCCCATGTCGCGTTGCGGCACGCGCTTCCAGGCGGCCGACCACAGGCGGACCGGGACGAGCCTGGAGGCCTTCATCAGCAGCATCATGGGGAGGGGGAAGACGATCTCGGGCTTGCCCTTCTCGAGGCCGTCGGCGATGCGACGGGCGGCGTCGTCGGTCTCGACCAAGAAGGGCATGGGGAAGCTGTTGGCGTCGGTCAGCTCGCTGCGGACGAAGCCGGGGCAGACCGTGACCACGCGGATGCCGGTGCGACCGAGGTCGATGCGCATCGATTCCAGCATGTTGATCTCGGCGGCCTTGGTGGCGCCGTAGGCCTCCGAGCGGGGAATGCCCCGGTAGCCGGCGACGCTGGCCATGCCGGCGATGGTGCCCGCGCGGCGGCGGCGCATGCCCGGCAGCACCGCCTCCACGCCGTGCACGAGGCCCATCAGGTTGGTGTCGAAGTGACGGCGGAACAGGTCCGAGTCCCACGCCGCGACGTTCACCTGCTCCCAGATGCCGGCGTTGAAGATGGCCAGGTCGATCGCGCCCAGCTCCGATTCGATGCGGGCCGCGGCCTGCCTCATGGACGCGAGGTCGGTGACGTCGACCGGCACGGGCAGCATGGCGTCCTCGGCGGCCAGCTGGTCGAGCCGCTCGACCCGCCGCGCGCTGATCGCCACGCGCGCGCCCCGCCGGGCCAGCTCCCGGGCCAGGGCCCTGCCGATTCCGCTCGAGGCCCCGGTGATCCACACCCGTGCGCCGTCGATCCTCACCGAGGCCGCTCCAGGCGGAGCTGGACGTCGCCGATCGCGCCGGTGGCGAATCCCGCCTCGCAGTAGGCCAGATAGAACTCCCACATCCGCACGAAGGTGTCGTTGAACCCGAGACCGCGCACCTCGTCGACCCGTTCGAGGAATCGCTCTCGCCACTCCCGCAGCGTCTCGACGTAGTGCAGCCCGATGTCGTTCTCGCCGGTGACCCGCAGCTGTGATCTGCGGCGAAGCGTGTCGTCGATCGCCTCCCGCGAGGGGATCAGCCCGCCCGGGAACACGTACTTGTGGATCCACGTGTACGCCCGCCGGGTCGCCAGATAGCGATCGTGGGGCATGGTGATTGTCTGGAGCGCCGCGATGCCGCCCGGCGCGAGCAACCGATCGCAGGTGGCGAAGAACCCCGGCCAGTACTCCTCGCCGACGGCCTCGAACATCTCGATCGAGGCCAGGCGATCGAAGCTGCCCTCGATCGCGCGGTAGTCCCTGAGCACCACCGTGACCCGGTCGGTGACGCCGGCATCGGCGATCCGGCGCTGCGCCAGCTCGAGCTGCTCGCGGGAGATGGTCGCGGTGGTCACCCGGCACCCGCGGGTGGTGGCGGCGTGGATCGCGAAGCCGCCCCAGCCGCTGCCGATCTCGAGCAGGTTCGAGTCGGGGCCGATCAGGGCCAGGTCGCAGACGGCGTCGTACTTCCGGCGCTGGGCCGACTCCAGATCGTCGCCGGGCTCGAAGATCGCGCACGAGTAGGCCATGGTCTCGTCAAGGAACAGCTCGAACAGCTCGTTGGAGAGGTCATAGTGGCGCGAGATGTTACGCGCCGCCCCGTCCGGCGTGTTGCGCTCGTGATGGGGCAGCACCGGCTCGTAGATCCGGCGCAGCTTCTGGAACTGGGGATGCACGAGCCGCGTGATCCGCGCCGCGAAGGCAGTCAGTACTCCTGCCAGGTCGTCGGCGTGCCAGTCGCCCGCCATGTAGGCCTCGCCGAACCCGATCTTGCCGTCGCGGCCCAGCCGGTGGAAGAACGCATCGCTCGTGATCGTCATCCGCGGCGCACCCGGCTCCGAGCGGATCGGCGCTCCTCCGGGCGCTATCACCTCGATGCCCTCCAGCCGCGACACCGTGCGGTGGAACAGCAGCCGGGCGATCCGCGCGCGCGCCGGCGCGGTCGGGGCGGCGGGCACGGTGACCGCACCCGGGCGCTCGGCGACCGAGGTCAACCCACGCCCTCCTGCGACGGGTGCCGGGGCCGGCGCACCCGCGGCACCCCGCGGAGGTACAGCGCCACGCCGTGCAGGTGGATCAGCGCCGTCACCCGCAGCGTCATCAACGGGAACCGGGCCGCCATCCGCACCAGGTTGGCCGGCGTCATCGGCAGCCGGTTGCCGGTCAGTGAGGCCCGGAACAGCCGGCCGCCCTCCTGCACCAGCTCCATCTGGATGTTCAGCCGCTGGCCGGGCTCCGAGAACGACATCCGGTAGCGCCCGTCGACCGTCAGGAAGGGGGACACGTAGAACGCCTTGTCTGCCTCGTATCGGCCCTCGTCGCCGCGCTGGAGCAGATAGCAGTGGCGCTGGCCGTAGGTGTTGTGCACCTCCGCGACCACGCATCGCAGGTCGCCGCCGGCATCGTGGCACCAGAACACGGTCAGCGGGTTGAACACGTAGCCCAGCACCCGGGCGTTGGCGAGCATCTGCACCCGGCCGCCGCCCAGATCGATGCCATGCAGCCGCAGGAAGGCGTCGACGTTCTCGCGGATCGTGCGGTCGGGGTCGCCCAGGTGGTCGCGGCTTCGGATCGAGCCCAGCGGCCGGAGCAGGGGCGGCAGGCGCGGGGGATCGTCCAGATCCACCAGCCACATGTAGACCCCGTAACGGAACCGGTGGCGGCGGGGGCGGTGGCGGATGTGCGTCACCTGCCCCCGGTAGATCGCCGACCCGCTCACCACGCGCACCCCAGGGAAAGCGCCGCCCGCAGGCCCGACACGCAGCCGTCCTCGTGGAAACCCCAACCGTGGTATGCGCCGGCGAACGCCGTGTTGCGCGGGCCCGAGATCGCCGGCAGCCGGCACTGGGCCTCGAGCGCCTCGAGGGTGTAGATCGGGTGCTCGTAGGTGAACCGGCGGATCTCGGCGTGCCGTGCGATCCGGCTGGCCTGGTTCAGGGTGACGCAGTAGTCGACCGGCTCGCGCAGTGCCTGCAGGCGGTTCATGTGGTAGGTGACATGGACGCCGGGCACCTCGGTTGCACAGTCTGCCATCAGGTAGTTCCATGAAGCACGGGCGGCGGCGGTGCGCGGCAGCAGCGAGGCGTCGGTGTGAAGCACCGTCTCGTTCGCCGAGTAGCGGAACCGCCCCAGCAGGCCGCGCTCGCGCTCCGACGGATCGGTCAGCAGCCTCAGCGCCTGGTCGGCGTGGGTGGCGATCACGACCCGGTCGAACCGGCGCTCTCCCTGCCGCTGGTCGGTGACCACCACCGACTCGTCGTTCCGCCTGACCGACACCACGCCCGAGTCGGTGTGCAAATCGTCGCCCAGATGCTCGACGATCCGCGCCACGTAGGTGCGGCTACCGCCGACGACCGTGCGCCACTGCGGCGCGTGCTTCACGGTCAGCATGCCGTGGTTGGCGAAGAAGCGGATCAGGTACCTGGCGGGAAAGTCGTACATGTGGCCGGGCTCCGCCGACCAGATCGCGCCGGCCAGGGGCAGCACGAAGTGCTGGCGGGTGTAGGTGGAGTACCCACCCTGGTCGAGGAACTCACCCAGCGTCAGCCCTTCCGACACCGGTCCTCGCAGCAGCCGGCGGGCGTGGCGGTGGAACCGGCCGACCTCGTTCAGCATCCGCAGGTAGCTGGGCCGCGCCAGCTGCGTCGGTCGGGCGGCCACCCCGCGGACGCCGCGGGCGCCTGCGTACTCGAGATCGCACCCGTCGCAGCGCACACCGAACGACATGTCGCTGGGCTGGGTTTCGACGCCCAGCTCCTCGAACAGCCGGACGAGTCGGGGATAGGTGTGCCGGTTGTGGACGATGAAGCCGGTGTCGACCCCCACCTCCCCGCGGGCGCCGGCCACCCCGACCGTGTTGGAGTGGCCGCCGAACCGGTCATCCCGCTCGTACAGCGTCACGTGATGGTGCTTCGACAGCACGTAGGCAGCGGTCAGCCCGGACACACCACTGCCGACGACGGCCACCCTCAGCATGAGGCGAACGCCATCGAGAGAGCGGACAGGCCACCCCAGCCCAGTGCGATGGCCGTGATCTTGCGCCGTGCCGCCGGTGTCGGCGCCAGCCGGCCGAACACGGCGGCGTCTCCGGCGTCGAAGGCGACCCGGGCGGCCAGCGCCGCCAGCAGCACACCGCCGCAGGGCGCCGCCATGATGGCCGCGCCCGACACGATGTCGCGGATACCGACCGTGGCCGAGAGGATGCGCACGCCCGGCCCCGGGGACCGGGGATCGTCGAGCTCCGCGTGGCGGGCGATCGGCCGTGGGGTGACGACGGCCGAGATTCCGTACAGCAGCGTCAGCAGCCCGATCAGCCGCGGAAACCAGATCACAGGACGATCCTCGCAGCTTGCGCCGCCGGACGAGCAAACCCGTTTTCGACCGCCGCGGGCAGCGGGCGCAGCCCCAGGAGGCCCATCACCGCATCGCGGGCCAACCGGTGCCAGATCGGCGCCCGTTCGAGCATCGCATGGCCCGAGCGGGCGATCTGAAACCGGCACAGGCGATCGGCGACCGCGTGCCCGCGGAGTGCGTAGTCGAGCGATCCCGCGGGGTCGGTGACACGGTCGCGCTCGCCGTGCGCCATCACCACCGTCCGGCCGGCCAGCTGGGACACCGGCTCGCCGGATGGCAGCCAGGGCGCCAGGGCGACCACCGAGCCGACCGCCGGGTGGCCGGCGGCGCGCAGCGACGCCCGGCCGCCCATCGAGTGGCCGAGCAGGCAGACCGGGACCGGGCCGAACCGCTCGGCCAGGCGGTCGACGGCCCACTGGACGTCATGAACCGGGTCGCCGTCGTTGTAGCCGACCAGCCGGTACCGCAGCTGAGCGACTGCCAGGCCCGACCCGCGCCCGGCGGTGTGAAGGCCGTGCAGGAACGGGTACATGCGCACCGCGGTCAGCTGGAGGCGGGTGGCCGGGGCCGTGGATCGGGAGCGCCCGCCGTGCGCGATCAGTGCGACCGCACGCACCGGACCCCGCGGTTGGCGTATGGTCAGTCCGGGCAGAAGGCCGTCCGTGGTCACGGCGGCGGATCGTAGAGGATCGTCCGACAGGGTCAATCGGGCGGTGCTGTGGGTGATCAGTGGAGGTGGGGGTCGTATGGGCAGGTATCGAGCAATCTGGGCGGGATTCGTCCCGGCCGCGGGAACGGTTCGCACAGAAGTCGGGCTTCGGGGGTGGCCGGCCGGGTCGAATCCCCGTACGGTTGAGCCAGCGCACGGCTCCGAACCATCACACGCGAATGTCTCCTGACGCCGACTCCCATCACGAGCTCTGCCATGAGCCGCTCCTGCTGCCCGTGCTGATCGAGCAGCATCGTGGCAACCATGCCGGGGACGGCACGATCCTGCAGATCATGCGCGGGCTGCTGGGCTCACCGCGCACCGACGCCGAGCGGGCCGGCGAGCGGCTGCGGGTGTTCGGCTGGCAGCTGGACGCGCCAGGCCCGGCCCTGCGCTGGGTGTACCGAGTGGTGGGCGAGGTGACCGGCCGCGAGCATGTCCAGTTCACCCTCGCTGTGCCGAAGGCCGTGTCCGACATCCCCTGCCGGCTGCTCGGGCTGCAGCTGCAGATCACCCTGAACGGGGTCGACGAGACGCCGCCGGAGGAGCTCGACGCCTACATGGAGCTCGCCGCGGTGGCGCGGGGCGCCCACACGTAGCCCACGGCAGGGTTGTCCGGCCCCCGCCGCGGGTACCTTGCGGGACGAGGATCGTGGACACGACGCTCGTCATCGGGCCCGACACGGGCGATGCGCGACTCGTTGGCGGCCGCTACCGGATCATCGCCCCGCTCGCGCGCGGCGGCATGTCGGAGGTGGTGGAGGCGCTCGACGAGCGGCTGCATCGCCGCGTCGCGATGAAGCTGCTCGCCCCGTCGATCGCGGAGGACGCGGCGGCCGCCACCCGCTTCGAGCGGGAGGCCCGCGCCGTTGCCGGCCTCAGCCATCCGGGCATCGTCACGATCTATGACCACGGCACTGACGGCGTCCCCTTCATCGTCATGGAGCTGATCGAGGGCCCGACGCTGAAAGGTCTGATCGAGCAGCGCGCCCCGTTCCCGGAGGCCGACGCCGCTGCGATCGCGCTCGAGGTGCTGGACGCGCTCGACCATGCCCACGGCCGGGGGATCGTCCACCGCGACATCAAGCCGCAGAACCTCCTCGTCACCGGTGCGGGGACGGTCAAGCTCGCCGACTTCGGGATCGCGCGCTCGCTGGCGGCGACGGCCGCGCTCACCCAGACCGGCCAGATCGTGGGCACAGCGGCCTACCTGTCGCCGGAGCAGGCGGCCGGCCGGCCGGCTACGGAGGCCTCCGATCTCTACGGGGTGGGGGTCGTGCTGTACGAGCTGCTCACCGGCGGGCTGCCGTTCGCCGGAGACAACGCGCTGGCGGTCGCCCGTCAGCACATCGATTCGCCTCCGCCTGCGCCCCGCACCCTGCGGCCCGGGATCTCGCCGGCTCTGGAAGCGGTGGTGCTGCGCGCTCTCCAGAAGCGCCCCGAGGATCGGTATCCGAGCGCCGCGGCGATGGCCGGGGCGCTGCGAGGGGTCGATGCCGGCACCGATCTCACGCTCCCGATGGCGGTGCCCGCGACACGCGGGAAGCGGGCCTCACGGCGGCTCCCAGTGGCCGCACTGGCGGCGCTGCTCCTGCTGGCCGCCGTGCTGGCCGTGGCCTGGCCGGACTCGGAACCGCGGACCGCCGCCGGCCCTGGCGCCGGCACCGCACAGTCAGGTGTCCGCGTCCCGTCCGTGATCGGGCTCCCGTTCCCGGAAGCCCGAGATCGGTTGGCCGCGGTGGGCCTGGAGGCGGTGCGCAGGAGCAGGCCCTCATCGGACAGGCCACGGGATGTCGTTCTCTCCAGCCTGCCGGCGGCCGGGCAGCGGCTGACCGGCACCGATCAGGTGGTGCTGATCGTCTCCAGCGGGCCTGCGCCTGACCAGAAGCCCGGCAAACCGGGGGAGGAAAAGGGCCAGGGGAAGGCGAAGGGGCACAAGAAGAACGACTGAACGGCGGCAGTTCCGGCGGCCGCCGGGCGGGTCTCGTCCGCCCCCTCTTTCTGCAAGCCAGCTCCGAAGCCGAGGTCGCGTGACGCACATCCCGCACAGGGTGCCCCAGGATCCCGCCGAACGGCTGATGGTGGGGTCGATCGCCGTGCTCATGCTGCTGGTCACCGCCGCGGCGGCCTGGCCCCGCGAGTCGAGCCAGGCCGTGACCGAGCTCTCGCCGGGCGAGCCGATCGTGGCAGCCGCTGTCTCGAAGGTCGGGCACACGGGCCGCACGGTCGTCAAGGCGGCCGGCGTTCCGGCCGCCGTTCGTGCCTCGACCGCTGTCCGGCCTGCCTCCCCGGCCGTTGCCGGCGGGAGCGGGTCGACCTCGGCGAGCAAGGCGCGTGCGGACGTGCCGGTGATCCGGGAATCCCCGGGGCCATTCGCGGCCGGGCAGCTCGGCGACACGCACGACCGCAACGAGCATCACGGCAAGGCGCATCACGGCAAGGCGCATCACGGCAAGCGCCACCATGGCGGCAAGCACGGCAAGAAGCATCGGGCAGACGCGTGACGCTCCCGGCGCCGGCGGCGGATCAGCTGCCGGCGGAGCTGTCGTGAGCGAGGTGGAACTCGAGCGATCGTGAGCGGGGGTCGGCGCGTGTCAGCCGAACCCGCACGGGCTCGCCCAGCTCCGGCTCCGGCGTGTCATGCAGCCGGGCCTTGACCGGAGGGTCGACCAGCTGGATCACCGTGCCTCGGCGGTCGTGGTCGAGCGGCACCGCCGAGAAGGCGTCTCCCACCCGGTGCTCCAGCATCCGGATCTCGGCCGCATCGATCACCGCCCGCTCCACCGAGGCGGCCCGGCGTCCGGCGTCCTCCATCACCGGCGGCAGCGCCTGGAGCGCCGAGCGGTCGCCGTCCCCCACCAGGTGCTCGAGCACATAGCGGTCCTGCAGCCGGCGCAGCGGTGCCGTGGTGTGCGCATAGTGGGCCGCGATGCCGGCGTGCGTCATGGTCGCGTCCGGCTCGCCGTCGAAGAAGGCGTACCCGGCGTGCCCCATCACGCCGCGGGCCTCCTGGAGCAGCACGGCCTGCCGGGGGTGCGCGGGGTCAAGGCCCGACACGAAGTCGTCGAAGTCCTCGTCCGCCGGCCAGGCGACGCCCAGCGCCCGGGCGCTGCGGCGCAGCTGCTCGACGCGATAGTCATCCGCGCCGCCCATCGTGCGTAGCAGACCCAGCCGCCGCTCGATCATCAGCTCGGCGGCCGTCATCCCGGCCAGCAGCGAGATCTCCGCGTTCCAGTCCTCGACCGGCAACCGGGGCTCGAACTCGAGCACGTAGCCCGTCGGTGACGACTCGTCGGGCACCACCTGCTGAGCCGGAGCATCGAGCCGCACCGAGCCCCGCACCCGCGCCTGCCGCTGGCGCAACCGGCCGATCGTCTCCAGGTGAGGGATCACCGCGTCGCCGTAGGCCAGCTGGGCCCGGCTGCGGACGACGGCCCGCTCCACGGCCGCGCCCACCCGGCGGCCCTCGCCGTCGATGTCGATCACGAACACGATCGCCGGCCGCACCTGCCCTTCGAGCAGGCTGGCGGCGCCCTCCGATATCACCGTCGGATAGAGCGGCGCCCGCGCGTCCGGGCAGTAGACCGTAACTCCGCGCTTCCAGGCCTCCGCTTCCACCGCCGATCCCCGCTCGACGAACGCGCCGACGTCGGCGATCGCATAGCGGACGCGGAACCCGGCCCCGTGCTCCGAAAGGTGCATCGCCTGGTCGAGGTCGAGGCTGCCCGCGGGGTCGACGGTGACGAACTCGACGTCAGTCATGTCGCGCCGCGTGGCCGTGCGGAGCAACGGAGTCGGACCCCGTCGGCCGGCACGGGAGGCGATCGCCGCGGCCTGCTCGTCGACCTCCGCCGGAAAGCCCACCTCGACACCGAGCTGCTCGCGGATCAGCCGGAAGTCGTCGCGCAGCTCGTCGCTGGGACAGCCCGGGCGCAGGTAGCGGCGCGGCACCGGTCAGGCGCTGTGGGTGGCTTCCGCCGCCGAGGCGCCCTCACGCGTCCAGGGCATCATCTCGCGGAGCCTGGCGCCCACCTCTTCGATCTGGTGATCGGCCGCCTGCTTGCGCAGCTCCTCGAAGTGCGGCCTGCCCGCCGCCTCCTCGGCGAACAACTCCTTGGCGAACCTGCCCTCCTGGATCTCGACCAGCTGCTTTCGCATGTTCTCGCGGACGTGCTCGTCGACGATCTTCGGGCCCACCGTGAGGTCACCGTACTCGGCGGTGTCGGAGATGGAATGACGCATCCGGGCCATTCCTCCCTCGTACATCAGGTCGACGATCAGCTTCAACTCGTGCAGGCACTCGAAGTAGGCGATCTCCGGCTGGTAGCCCGCCTCCACCAGCGTCTCGAAGCCGAGCTGGACGAGTCGCGTGGTGCCCCCGCAGAGCACGGCCTGCTCGCCGAACAGATCGGTCTCGGTCTCCTCGCCGAAAGTGGTCTCGATCAGCCCGCCGCGGGCGCAGCCGACGCCCATGCCGTACGCCAGGGCCAGCTGCAGGGCGTTGCCGGTCGCGTCCTGGTGGACGGCGACCAGGCCGGGCACGCCGATCCCCTGGGTGTACTGCCGCCGCACCAGGTGGCCCGGGCCCTTGGGCGCGATCATCGCAACGTCGACGTTTTCCGCCGGGACGACACCGCCGAAGTGCACGTTGAGGCCGTGGGCGAACATCAGCATCGACCCCGGCCGCAGGTGGGGGGCGATCTGGTCGCGGTAGACGTCCGCCGCCACGTGGTCGGGGACGAGCACCATCACCACGTCCGCCTGGGCGGTCGCCTCCGCGACCGTCGCCACCGGCAGGCCGTCCGCCGATGCCGCCTTCCATGCCCGTGAGTCCGGCCTC
>Ga0070684_100000271_pt1 | contig 35880 bp, 29 predicted proteins | sample KBSC723LmetaG_FD_65653 | JGI IMG/M metagenome (GOLD analysis project Ga0070684, IMG submission 65653) | Corn rhizosphere microbial communities from Kellogg Biological Station, Michigan, USA - KBS C7.2-3L metaG | ecosystem: Host-associated > Plants > Roots > Rhizosphere ...
CGGGAAGTAGGGAGCGAGGTCGTCCACGCCTGTGATCGCAGCTGCCTGCCCGGCATAGACGACCTCGTCGCTGTTGTAGCCGACGGCGTCGAGCCGCCACAGGCGGAGCACCGCGGCCAGCGTCGCGACCCCGGCAAGCGTCGCGGTCGTGACGACCTCATGGCGCAGGATCACCGCCGAGGCAGCGCGGTCTCGCCAGCTCACGTGACCGGTCCAGTCGGTCTGCTCGACGGAGCTCAAATCATCCACCTTCGACGGCACCCGGCCAGGTGCATGACAAGAACAGGCCTGCTTCAGCGATACACCAACTCAACCAGCTGTCAAGCGGCCGGAGGCGCGTCGTGCCCACAATCGACGCGCACGCCAATCTCTAGACCACGTCCTGCGCGGGAGCGGTTTCCGGAACGGCCACGTCGGCAGGCAACCGTTCGGCGGCGGGGAACGTCTGACCGCGGAGCCGGAACAGCATCAAGAGCGCCTCGGAGATGACGGACGACGTCATCTTCGACACGCCCACCTCGCGCTCCCGGAAGACGATCGGCACCTGGCAGATCTGGGCGCCGATCTGATGAGCCCGCCACGAGGTCTCGACCTGGAATCCGTAGCCGGACGTGGTGATGCCGTCGAGCTCGATCCGCTCCAGGGTCTCGGCCCTCCAGGCCTTGAATCCGCCGGTGAGGTCGCGGTAGGGAAGGCCGAGCACGACGCGGGCAGCCAGCGTGCCGCCGCGGCTGATCAGCTTGCGGCGCAGCGGCCAGTTCTCGGTTCCTCCGCCGGTGATGTACCTCGTCCCAAGGGCCAGGTCGGCGCCGTCTTCGACGGCGTTCAGGAGGTCGGGAACGGCGCGCGGGTCATGGCTGAAATCGCAGTCCATCTGCACGATCCGCGCGGCCCCTCCGTCGAGGGCTACCCGCATGGCGGCCCGGTAGGCAGGGCCGAGGCCCTCCTTCTGTTCGCGGTGGAGCACCCTGACACGCGGATCGGCGGCGGCCAGCTCGTCCGCCAGCCGTCCGGTACCGTCAGGACTGCCGTCGTCGGCAACCAGAACGGTGGCGTGCGGCACCTCGCCCAGCAGCGCGGGCACCATCCGGCCAAGGTTGTCGACCTCGTTATACGTGGGAAGCAGGATCCACGTGTCGGCGGGCATCAGACCGCTCCTTCCAGCGGGTCCACGAGCGCGTCGTGGCTCTGGGCGACCAGCGCCGGGATCGCATCCGACCAGGAGAAGTCGTCGCGCGCCAGGCGTTCGATCCGGACCTTCTGCAGCGCGCTTCTCAGCACGTTTCGCTCACGAAGGCACAGCTGCTCGTATCCCTCGTCGCCGAGCGTGATGGCGGGAGCGAAGTAGCGGAACGGGGGGAACCCATACGCGTCGTTGGTGTTCGCCAGCAGCAGGTCGACCGCCTCGGCGCGGTCGATCGGCTCGTGCCTGGCGGCCCCGCGCTCGATCACGAACAGCCGGCGAAGGTCGGTCGTCTCGCCCTGCGTGCAGGGCACCAGCTCGCCGACGTGGTACTTGGGTGGAGGCACGACCATCTGGGTGAGCGCGTTCACCGCCATGATCGGGATGTTCATGTCACCCAGCCGCTGGCCGATCGACCGGCCCGACCGCGAGTGGATGCGGCTCTGGACAGCCAGACGCAGCCGCTGCTTCAACGACAGCTCGGCAGTCTCAACCGCCTGGAGCGTGTGGGCGCTGATGGTGAGCGGCTTCGGATAGCAGAGGGCGCGGCCGGTCGCATCGACGATCGTCATGTCGTCCGAGAGGAAGACACCGCCGTGGTCACGGAGCATGCGCAGCACGGTGGTGGTCTTGCCGGTGTCGGTCTCCGCCGACAGCATCACCCCGGTTCCGTGCAGGGTCATCGTCGCGCCGTGCAGCAGGATCATGTCCCGCGAGGCGAGTACGAATCTGAGCAACGCCTCGACCACGTTGGTGTACACGACATGCGGCGACCGGGCGAGCAGCGGCCCCACGGTGACCCGAATCGGCGTCCCCAGCACGATGTCGAAGTTCGCTCCCAGGCCGCCGAGATGCTCGTGATACGACACCCGGCCCGCTCCGCGCTGGACGCGTACGCTCCGCCTCGGCCGCCGAAGGCCAACCCGCCCCCGGCGCACCTCGATGTCCATCCCACCCCGCCGGGGAGGAACGCGGAAATAGGCGAGCTCGCGGAGAGCGATCTCGGAACCGATCGACAGCAGGCCGTGAACGTCGTAGCGGTACGGCAGCGCCCTTGCGTCGACGACGTCCAGCCGCGCAGATCCCCCATTGTGCTCTGCGGCCGGCATCCCGACGTCGGGCACCGTGTGTAGGCGGCCATTGGAGCCACTGACAGCCGTCATGTCTTCTTGCACCCCCCGATTTGCTGCCTCTGAGCTGAAGCAGGGTCAACATGAGGACGGCGGATTCCGACGCCGGGCGAACGCGCACCCCCGGGCATACTCGACCCACTGCCTCTTGCATCGGTGCGAACGCACCAACGCCACTTTTTGATCAGAGCACGAACAAAAGACCACGGGCAGAGTCTCCGTACGACAACCCCCCGTTGTCACCGTGGGGCATCCTCTCGCACCCCTCACGATTTGTCAACCACATCTTTACCGATTCCACGAAATCTGGCGGCGCCCATCGCAGGAGGCCGTTTTGTCACTGGAACGGACATTTCTCGTGCAGGTCAAGGCGTCAGCGAGGCAGGTGGAGCGACGTCAACTTGACCGATTCCATCCGCCGGCTCCCGCTGCCGCCAGATCAGGCGGTCGCTGAGCAGGAAGCGGGCGATGAACAGCACGATCAGCGTCAGCACGTTCGAGATCAGGTAGTGGATACCGAGCGTGGTCGTCAGTAACGCGAGCAGAGGAAGCCGCAGCACCATCGCGATGTTGTTCATGACCGCGAACGAGACGAACCGGCGGCCGGCGCCGGGGTATCTGCGCCCTCCGAACACCAGCCGCTCCGCGAGCAGGAAGTTCCAGGTGGTCGAGCCCTGCGTGGCCAGGGCTGCAGCCACCAGGTACCCGATGCCAGCGGGTTCGGCGAGGAACCACAGCAGGGCGGAGTTGACCGCCAGCCCGGACACGCCCACGAGCCCGAACACCGTGGCCCGTCCGATCGCCTGGTTCGACGTCCGTGACACGGCCGCGCGGAGGGTTCCGGCCACGGTGCTCATGGCCGCTCCGGGGAGGGGGATCCGGCGACGATCACGCCGCGCAGGCCGTCGTCGCTATGGCCGGCCACGTCCTCCTCCGGCGCCAGCGACCAGGAGGTGAGGGGCTGGCGGCCGGCCCAGGTGATGCCGGCCAGCTGCACGCACGCGCCCTCGCTCGCTCCTGCCAATATCCTCAGCACCCGGGGCCGCAGCAGCGTGTGCGCGTTCGGTCGGCCGGAGGCGGCCGCCCAGTGCATCTCGGAGTTGCAGCCTCGCCGGACGAGCAGGTAGACGCGCTGCCCCCTGCGGCCGACCAGGATCGCACCGGCCGGTTTCCGCGGTGGCGTGAAGGCTGTGGGCCGGTCCCCGGTAAAGGTGAGCTGGAACCAGCCTCGCAGGAGCGCGTAATACAGCACGCCGTGCGGTGTCGCCACGACGTCCGGCTGGGGATCGTTGGGAACGATGAACGACCGGGTCGCCTGGGTCGCGAACGTCCATCTGACCAGCACCGACGGCTGTCCCTCGATCGCGTCGCGTGTGAACACGATGCCCTCCTCGGCAATGGCGATCTGGCCGATCCTGTAGCACCCTCTGTCGGTGCAGGCTGGGACGCGGGCAACGATGTAGCGGCGACCTGACGTGGAGTCGAGTGCCACGATCGTCTGCCGCTTCCCGTCCTGCTCGGCCCAGGCGACCACGTTGCCACGCGAGGCGACGAGGCCCAGCAAGGAGGTGGTGACGGCGCGGTCTCCGCCAGCCGCTCCGTGCCCGACCTGTCGCAGCTCGATGCCGGCCGGCGTCCGCCTCGCGTAGAACACCCAGCCGGCCGTCGAAGCCAGCCCGTGAAGCGGATCGGCATCCTTCGCCAGCACCCGCACCCGATGGGTCTCCAGATCACGTTCGTAGACAGACGGCTGGAAATCGTCCGACTGGATCGGCCCGCTCTCCCAGACGATGTGCGTGGAGTCGACGGCCAGCGCGCCCACCGCGCTGCCCTCGACTCGCACCAGCACGCCATCGGCCAGCTGCGGCGCTGAGGTGGTCGTCGCCCGGGCGAGCGCGGCGAAGTCCTGAGCCGGCGCCGATCGGGTCTCACCCGACCCTCCGCAGGACGTCAGGCCCAGGCAGGCGCACACCAGCGCGGCTCCCAGCAGGAGCCGGCGCACGGCGAAGCGGCCGTCACGGCAGCGGGACGGTATCGACCCCGACGTCGTCGAACCGAACGTCATAGGACTTTCCGGTGGCGTTCTCTCCCAGCTGCACCCGGCTGACCGGGGTCGTTCCCAGCGACTGCGTCGAGGTCAGCGCCGCCACCGGGGTTCCGTCCAGCGTGGTCGCCACCTGGCTTGCGGTGTCAGCGATCGTCACCCGCACCTGAAGCGTGTGCCATTGTCCCAGCGAGACCGCCACAGGACTGGTCGTCGCCACCGCCGTAAGGTCGTTCCGCATGCCGAGCTTGCCCGTCGAGCTGACGTAGACGCCGAGCAGCGACGTGGCGGTGGTGCCGGTACGGAAGCGTTCGAGGTACACGGTGGTGGCGGAGTTGCTGATCAGCTTGAAGCGGATGCGGAAGTAGACGTCGTTCAGCCCGGTGGGGAGCGTCTTCCACAGATACGCGGTCTCGGTGCCGGTGGCGATCCCCTCGGCGGCCCACGTTCCGGTGAAGGCGTCGGCGTTCTGCACCACCAGGCCGCCCTGCGTCGTCCACGCCGACAGGTCGCCCGACTCGAAGCCGTCGCTGAAGATCGGCGCAACCGCGGGCGTGTGCACGGTGATCGGGTCGCTCGGGTCGGACTCGTTCTGCGCCGCGTCGACCGCAGCCACCTGGTAGACGTAGTCAGTCTGCGGCGCCACCGGCTGGTCGGTGAAGTGAGGCTGCGTGCCTGTGGTGGCGATCAGCGTGCCGTCGCGGTAGATATTGTATCCGGCCACCGCGGAGTCGTCGGTGGACGCGTTCCAGGACAGGTCGACGCTGCCGGTGCTGATCGTGGTGGCGGCCGTGGTGGTCGCCGCGAGCCCGGTCGGCTGTGTCGGCGGCTGGGAGTCGACGCCGTTGGGGTCGCACGTGATGGCGCCGGAGTCGAGCGTGGTACCGGCGGCCGTCATGTACCGGTAGGAGGCTCCCTTCGAGGTGAGCTCGAGGCGCATCGCGCCGAACGAGCCGGAGGCGCTGTTGGCCACCCGGGGATCGGTCGAGACGAAGCTCTGCAACGAATGGCCCCCGGTGCCGACCACGAACTCGGTCGGGCCGGCCGGATCGGGGGTGCCGTTGCCGGCCATGGGCACCCAGCGCTGGTAGTCATGGTCGTGGCCGGTGAGCACCACGTCGACCCCCCGCTGGGCCAGCAGCGGCCAGATGTCGGCGAACCGCGCCGGAATCGGCTCCGGCCCGATGTTGAACAGCGGATGGTGGAAGTAGACCAGGGTGCAGGGCTGGCTGGTGGCGCCGAGGTCGTTCGACAGCCACTGGTACTGCGGCGAGCCGGCGGCACCGGAGAGGTTGGAGTTGAGCGAGACCAGGTGCCATCCGGGGGCGATGTCGACGCTGTAGTAGTCCGGCGGACTCTGCCAGTAGTCGAAGTAGCCAGGAGCCTGCCCAGCCTCGTACTCGTGGTTGCCGATCGTCGGATTCGTGATCGAGCGGAACTGGCCGTAGAAGGGACCGCCGCCCGCGCCGTACCAGTTGAGGAACTCCGTCGGCGTGCCCTTCTCGTAGACGTCGCCGAGATACAGGAACATGTTCGGGTTCCAGCCCGCGATCAGGTTCGTGGTGGTGGTGGCGCCGGTCTCACCGCCGGCGCCGTCGCCGACGGCCGCCAGCACGAACGGGCTGCCGCCGGCCGGCGTACCGGTGGTGGGCGAGAAGCCGGTTGACTGCGGCGGCGGCTGCGTGACGCCGTTCTGGAAGTTCAGGGTCACCGAGGCGCGAGACGCCGTGAACCCGTCGCGCTCGATCGCCTGCACCGACAGCTGGTGCGGGCCATCGACCCAGCGGGCCGTCGGCAGCGTGAACGTGTACGGGGTCTGGTAGTCGGTCAGCACGTACCCGCCGTCGAGGGTGAACAGCAGCTTCGCGGTGTGCGGATCGGGCCCGTTCACCGACACCGTGCCCGTGACCGGGGTAGCTCCGGTGACGGTGGAGCCGTCCTGGACGGACAGGCACACGGTGACCGTGTATGCGCCGCCGGCGGGCCCGCTCGTCCGGCACTGCGCGCTCATCATCAGCGTGGCCGTCGCCTGCTTCCCACCGTAGCTGCCCGTCACCGTGTGCGATCCGACATCGCCCGGTGTGCAGCTGTTTGCAGAGCACGAGCCGTCCGGACTGATCGTGAACACGGTGGAGGCCGTGATGTCACCCAGGCTGGCGCCGGCGACGTCGAACGCCTGCGCCGAGTAGCTCTGGGAGGTTCCCGGCGTGACTGTGGCCGTCTGCGGGCTGATCACGAGATGGTCGAATGCGCCTGCATTCACGATCAAGGTCGCCGTCCCCGTCACGCCGCCGCTGGCGGCCGTCACGGTGTGCGTCCCCGGCGTGGTCGCGGAGCAGCTGGGGCCGGCGCATGAACCGTCAGGGGTGATCGAGAAGGTCGCCGTCGACGTGAGGTCCCCGGTCGTGTTCCCGAAGGCGTCGCGCCCGGTCGCCGTGTACGCCTGCTTCACGCCGAGCGACACGGTGGCGCTGGCCGGGGCGACCACGATGCTGGACAGCGCGGCTGGCTGAGTTGTCACATTCTGAGTCGCCTGCAGGTTGCCGTTGAACTGCCCGTTCAGCGCCTTCGCCTTGGCCGTGATCACGGCCGAGCCGGAGACCGTCTCGACGTACCGGAAGCTGGCGGTCGTCTGCCCCGCCGGGATGGTCACAGTGGTGATGTTCGCGGTGTTGGCGCTGTCACGGAACACCCCGGTCAGCGAGGTCGTCGACAGCGTGACGGACACCGGGCCGGTCGTATTCTGCATCTGGACGGTGATCGGAGCGGATGCGACGCCCGCGGTCAGGGTCTGCGGCTGGGTCGCGAAGACGATTGCGATCGTCTTCGACGGGGCGGCCGCGCCGACCGGGACGCCGACGATCAGCCCGAGGGCGATCAGCGCCGCGAACGGCCGCGCGTACCGGCCCAGTAGCCGCCTACCGATGTATCCCACCTGCATCCACCCCCCGTACAGGCAGACAGCGTCATGCCGTTCTGCCCAGAGCCTTGGCGGCTGACATTACATGTTCCATACAAAAAATACAAGCCAACCCGACATGTTCTGCGGATCCCCGGCAGCCGCACGAGATCGGGTCGACGTCGATGCCCCTACAATCGACCGTCCAATGGCCTCGCTGATCCTGGGACCTCTCCTCCGCTACGTCGGCCGCACCGAGGCCACCGTGTGGGTCGAGACCGACCGCGCCTGCCGGGTCGCGGTGCTCGGCCAGGCCGCCCCCACGTTCGAGGTGCGCGGCCACCACTACGCGCTGATCTGCCTGACGGGACTTCCGCAAGGATCGGTGATCGAGTACGGCGTGGAGCTCGACGGGCAGAGCGTGTGGCCGGTGGACGACGAGCATCCTCCGAGCGCCATCCACACCCGCGAGGGCGAGCACCAGGCGCGGCTGGTGTTCGGGTCATGCCGGGTGGGCGCGCCGCAGCGGGAGCCTTACACGCTGGCTCCGTCGGAGGACAAGGAGGGCTACGGCGTCGACGCACTCTGGGCCTACGGCCGCCGCCTGCGGTCGGGGATCGAGCCGTGGCCCGACGCGCTGCTCCTGATCGGCGACCAGGTGTACGCGGACGAGGTCTCGCCCGAGACTCTGGAGTTCATCCGCTCGCGGCGCCAGATCTCCCGACCGCCGGGCGAGGAGATCGCCGACTTCGAGGAGTACACCCGCCTGTACCGGGAGGCCTGGAGCGACCCGACCATCCGATGGCTGCTGTCGACGGTCCAGAGCGTGATGGTGTTCGACGACCACGACGTGATCGACGACTGGAACATCTCCTGGCAGTGGCTGAAGGACGCCCGCCGGACACCGTGGTGGAACGACCGCATCACGGGCGCGTTCATGGCCTACTGGCTGTACCAGCACATCGGCAACCTGACCCGCGAGGAGCTGGATGCCGAGCCCATGTACCGCGCGGCGGTCGCGGCCGACGGCGACGTCGGCCCACAGCTCGAGAGTTTCGCCCTCAAGGCCGACCGCGAATCCGCGTCCACGCGCTGGGCCTGCCGCCGCGACTTCGGCCGCTCACGAGTGCTGGTGGTGGACGGCAGGGCGGCGCGCGTGCTCGACGACGAGCACCGTGACCTGGTCGACGAGGGCGAGTGGGCGTGGATCACCGAGCGCAGCCGCGAGGAGGTCGACCACCTGGTGATCGTCAGCCCGATGCCCGTGTTCATGTCGCCGGGCGTTCACTACCTGGAGGCCTGGAACGAGGCGGTGTGCGCAGGCGCCTGGGGGCGACCGGCCGCCTGGGTCGGCGAGCGGATCCGGCGGGCACTCGACCTCGAGCACTGGCCGGCCTTCCAGTCGTCGTTCCACCGGATGGTGCAGCTGATCCAGGAGGTCTCCGCCGGCGCGCCGGACGTGCCGCCACCGGCCTCGGTGACGGTGGTGGGCGGCGACATCCACAACGCCTACGTGGCGGAGGTGTCCCTGGGGCGTCTGGAGAGCGGCCGCAGCCGCGTGCACCAGCTCGTGTGCTCGCCGTTCCGAAACCCGCTGTCGCCGGTCGAGCAGCGGGTCGTCAACGTCACCCGGACGCCGGTCGCGGCCGCCGTGCTGGGGGCGATGGCCCGGCTCGCCGGTGTCAAGAAGCCAGCCGTCCGCTGGCGCTACCGGGCCGGGCCGACGTTCGACAACTCGATCGGGGTCATCGAGCTCGACGGCCGCCACGCCGACGTGACGATCTTCCGGTCGGAGCCGGGCGAGGATGCGGACGCGCTCCAGCCGCTGCACACCCGCGTGCTGGTGGACGGCCCGCGGGCGGCTCAGGACCGCAGCGTCTCGACGGGCGGCTGAGCGGGGGCCGCGGCGGCCGCCTGCTCGACCGGCGCCCCCAGCTTCAGCATCCAGCCGCCGAAGGCGATCGTGCACACCGCGAACCATCCCCAGCCGAGCGCCAGACCGGCGATCACGTCGGACACCCAGTGCAGGTCGAGCAGGACGCGGCTGCTGGCGACCGCCGCGGCGATGCCGACGGCGACCCCGACCAGCACCGCCTTCGCCGAGGCCGACCGCCGCCTCCCGGCCAGGAGGGCCAGCGCCGCGTAGAACGCGGCCGCCGTGGAGGAGTGCCCGCTGGGGAAGGACGGCCCCAGCGTGGCGGCCACCGGGTCGATCGTGGGCCGCGCCCGGTCGATCAGCTCCTTGATGGTCGAGGTGACCAGGGTGTCACCCAGCGTGACCACGAGCAGGAACACCGGCACCCACGGGTTGCGCACCCGGAACCACTCGATCACGGCGACGATCACGCCGATCACGATCACTGCCGGGGTGGACGCCAGGTTCGTGACGGCCTCGACCATCCGGTGCGTGAGCTCGGTCGTGTGGTGCTGCGCCCAGCGCGCGGCAGCGGCGTCGATGTCCGCCAGGAGCTCGCTGCGGCGGACGGCCAGCGCGAGCAGTGCGACCGCCAGCCCGGCGACCACGAACGCAAACAGCGCCAGCGTCAGCGCGAGGCCGGTGATCACCTCGGCGTCCAGCCGGCTGTGCACGAACCGCCGCACACGGCCGTGCTCGCGCACCTTCTCGGCCACGGGTGCCGCGGGCGCCTGCCCCCACCACCGGCGCAGGGCGGCACGGGCGGCCAGCCATCCGCAGACGCCGGCGGTCACCGACACCAGCAGCAGGGCGATCACGATCATGCTCGTCGTTTGCCCCTCGGGAAACGAGGGAAAACCTGTCACGGATGGGAATCCAGGAACACCACAGAGTTTCCAGCGGGCAGCGCGAGACGACGGCCGTCGGGCGGCGGGCCAGGCCCGACGTGCCCGTGCTGGACCCGCGCCCGCGAGGCATCGCAGCAGCCGCCGGACGCCGCATGTCGGGGCATCCCGTTGTCGGGTTCGTCGTCGTCGCGCTGATCGGCTTCGCACTGCTGTCCGCATGCGCGGTGCTGGCCGGGTGGCTGCTCAAGACCTACGCCCTGCCCGAGCACGGCTTCGGCCACGCCGACGAACATGTCAATGTGGTGCTCGCGCGACACCGCAGCGCGCTGGGCAACGACCTGTCGTACTGGCTGTCGGGGATCGGCGACATCTTTGCCATCCCGGCAATCGTTGCCATCACCGCCATTGTCGCCATGGTGCTGCGCAAGTGGCGGGTGGCCGCATTCATCGTCGGCGCAATCGCCGTCGAGGCTGCGACCTACCGCGTGACCACGCTTCTGATCCACCGCGACCGGCCTCACGTTCGCCGGCTCGACGACCTGCCGGTCAACGCCAGCTACTACTCGGGGCATACGGCGGCGTCGGTCGCCGTCTACTGCGGCGTCGCCCTCTTGATCAGCTGGAAGCTCCGAAGCGGCTGGCTGAAAGCCGCGGTCTGGCTGGTGGCGATCGCCGTCCCGCTGCTGGTCGCCGCCTCCCGGATGTACCGGGGCATGCACCACCCGACGGACGTCGCCGCCGGCCTGCTGATCGGCATCGGCACGCTGATCGTGGCGGTGACCGCCGCGCGGGCGGCCAAGGCCGCCGAGGGAGCGCCCAGGTGAAGCCGGTCGCCGTCGTCGCGCATGCCGGCAAGAGCATCGAGGGCGGACTGCCCGAGCTGCGCCGCACGCTGGCCCGCCACGGGATCGCCGATCCTCTGTGGGTCGAGGTGCCGAAGAGCAAAAAGGCCCCCAGGCAGGTCAAGCGCCTGCTCGACCAGGGAGCAGAGCACTTCTTCGTGTGGGGCGGTGACGGGATGGCGCAGCGGTGCATCGACACGCTCGCCGGCACGGGGGCGACGATGGCGATCATCCCCGCGGGCACGGCCAACCTGCTGGCCAGCAACCTCGGCATTCCGAAGGAGATCGAGGGCGCGGTGATGACCGGCCTTCACGGGCACCGGAGAACGATCGACGTGGCAAGCATGAACGGCGAGCGATTCGCCGTGATGGCGGGCGCCGGCTTCGACGCCGACATGATCGACGGTGCCGACGGCACCCTGAAGAACCGGATGGGACGGGCCGCGTACATCTGGACCGGAACCAAGAGCTTCCGCAAGCCGGCGTTCGGGGCCCGGATCAAGGTCGATGGCAGCCCCTGGTACGAGGGCCCGGCAAGCTGCATCCTGGCCGGCAACGTCGGGTCGCTGTTCGCCGGCATCGAGGTGTTCGCCGACGCGGAGCCCGACGACGGCCTGCTCGACCTGGCCGTGATCACGGCCGAGGGCATGGCCCAGTGGGCGCGCACCGTCAGCCGCACGGTTGCGGGAAACCCGGAGCGGTCGCCCTTCTTCCGGGTGACCAAGGCGAAGAAGGTCTCGGTCAAGCTCGACCGCAAGGTGTTGTACGAGCTCGACGGCGGGGCACGAACGAAGGTGAAGGCGTACACGCTCAAGATCGAGCCCGGCGCGATCACGGTCTGCGTGCCCGCATCCGACAACGGCAATGGAAGCTGAGGGACAGATGAGCAGCATGCAGGCAGAGGCCCGCTCAGCGGGCAGGCAGGCGACGCACAGCATGGCCTTCGAGGCGCTGGCACGGATCGGGTTCCTGGCTCGCGGCGTGATCTACGCGACCATCGGCGTGCTGGCCATCCAGGTGGCGATGCACTCCACGCAGAAGCGCACCGACCAGAAGGGCGCCATGGAGACGATCGACCACCAGCCGTTCGGCCACTGGCTGCTGATCGCGGTCGCCGTCGGCCTCGGCGGTTACGCGCTGTGGCGGTTCGTCCAGGCGATCTTCGGCCAGGGGCCGGAGGGCGGCGGGGACCACTCGACCATGGGCCGCATCATCGCCGCCGCCAGCGGGGTGGCCTACGCCGGTATGTGCGCTCTGGCGATCTCGATTCTGCTCGGTTCCTCCAGCCAGAGCTCGAGCAGCCCTCACAAATCGGCGGCAGGCGTGCTCGGCTGGCCCGCCGGCCAGTATCTGGTCGGCGCGGCAGGCATCGTGTTCATCTGCGTCGGCCTCTACCAGGGGTACAAGGGGATCTCGAAGAAGTTCCTCGAGGAGGACAAGACCGAGAAGATGGGCCCGACGGCCCGCCGCTGGATCACGGTGATGGGTGTGATCGGGCACCTCGCCCGGATGGTCGCGTTCGGCCTGATCGGCCTGTTCGTGCTCAGGGCGGCGATCGACTACGCCCCCAAGAAGGCGGTTGGCCTGGACGGCGCACTGGCCTCGCTGGCCCACCAGACATACGGGCAGTTCCTGCTCGGCGTTGTGGCGGCGGGACTGATCGCCTTCGGCATCTACTCGATCGCGGACGCCCGCTACCGGCGGATCTGAGAACCCACCGCGGGGTCGGGACGCCGTCAGACGGCGACGTCTCGGCGCCGGAAGGCGAGGACGGCGATTCCGCCGACCGCGGCGATCGCGGCAACCAGCGCCAGGACGTTGACGGTGTCGAGGCCCTGCCGTAACGGGTCGGCGGACGAGTAGTACCAGAACGGGCTGGCCCGGCGGACGTCCGACAACGACTCGGCCAGCGGGGCCAGCACGTTGACCAGGTAGGCCGCCACCGCCACCGCGCATGTGAGCCCGATCGAGAGCCCGCGGCGCCCGCTGGCCGCTCCGATCGCCAGTGCCAGCGTGCCGTAGAGGACGCCCACCAGCACCGCGCTCACCGTGCCCGCGGCGAGGTGCGGCCCCGAGATGTGCATGTCGATCGACACCGCGCCGATCCACAGTGAGACCCACAGCACGGCGCCCAGCCCCGTGACCTCGGCGATCAGTGCCGCCAGCTTCTCCAGCACCAGCCGCCCCCGGGCGATGGGGAGCGTCAGAAGCAGCTCCATCGTCCCTCGCTCCTCCTCCCCGGCCACGGCGCCTGAGCCTGCGGCAACCGCGGCGATGATCAGCAGCAGAGGGATCATGAACGAGAACAGCTCGGACCCCAGATAGCCGGCCGGCGAGGCGTAGTCGAGCGCGCCGCCGAACCCGATCACGCTCTTCAACGCGTCGGGATAGCGCTTGACCAGGTCGTTCAGCGCAGGATCGTCACGCACCGTCGGGTAGACCGCCATCATCAGGGCGACCATGCCGATCAGGCCCAGGCTCCACAGCAGGAGCCCGCGACGGGAATCGCGAAGCGTCTTGAGCGCAAGGCTATGCAGCATCGGCGCCGTCGGCATACAGGCGAAGGAAGATGTCCTCGAGGTCGGCCTCGTGGCTGTCGATGGCCAGCACGTGGTGCTCGGCCAGGCGCTTGATCAACGGGTCGATGTCGCCCTCGACGGCCAGCAGCACGGTGGCGCCGTGCCGCTCGAGCTCTCTGACGCCGGCCACGGATGCAAATGCGCCGGTCGCCGGTGGTTCGGAGAAGGTCACCTCCACACGCAGAAACGCCCGCTGTCGCAGGGCATCTACGGAATCCACGAGCGCCAGCCGGCCGTCGCGGATCAGCGCAACGCGGCCGGCGACCTCCTGCACCTCCGGCAGCACATGCGAGGAGATGAAGACCGTGGCGCCGGACTCCGCCGCATGGGTGACCAGATGGTGAAACGTCCGCTGCACCAGGGGATCGAGCCCCGTCGTCGGCTCGTCCAGCACCAGCAGCTGCGGGCAGTGCATCATCGCCAGCACGATTCCCAGCTTCTGGCGGTTGCCCCGCGACAGCCGGCGCACCGGCTGGTCGAGATCGAGCAGCAGGTCGTCCGCCAGGCGGATCGCCTCGCCGGTGCCGGCCATCGACCGCAGGTGCGAGAAGTAGACGGCGTGCTCACGACCGGTGAGGTGGCCGTACAGCCGCAGGTCGCCGGGCAGATAGCCGATCATCCGGCGCGTCGCCGGGTCGCCCGGGCGGCGGCCGAACACCCGGATGCTCCCGGAGGTCGGCCTGATCAGATCGAGCATCATCCTGATCGTGGTCGTCTTGCCGGCCCCGTTAGGGCCCAGGAAGCCGAACACCTCGCCTCGGCCAACCGACAGGTTGAGCCCGGTCACCCCGCGGCCGCCGCGGTAGACCTTGGTCAGATCGTGCGCCTCGACAGCGGCGAATGCCATCCTCCGCCCACCATAACGCCGCGCGGGCCACGATCAGGCGGTCGGGGGTGGCCCCGGGTCGCGAAACCCGGGGCCACCCCGTCGTGCATTACGGCTTGGAGATGATCACCTCATCCATGTCGCCCAGGTACTCATCAGCGTTGGGCTTGGCACCGATGAAGAGCGCAGCGGTGTTCGTGATCGAACCGACCGTGAAGGTCTTGGTCTTGAGCACGCTGTCGACCTTGATCTTCACCGCGGATGCCGACTTGATGCACATGATCGTGTGCCAGCCCCCGAGTGGCACGGGGTTGGTGCTGGTGATGCTGGTGTTGCCGGCGGAGCCCTTCCACTGGCAGAACGCCTTGCCCGACTGCAGGATCTCCATCTTGTAGTCGCCGCCGGCCGTGGTCGACAGGCCCTTGCGGATCAGGTCGTAGTCGACGACCTCGGGCGACGGGTTCACGGTGAAGTTGACCTTCGCGCTGAAGCTGAAGTCGGCCGACCCGGGATTCAGGTCGGTGGAGGTCGGAACCGTCACGAACGATTCGTCGGTCGACCCCTTGAAGTGGTACGCGGTTCCCACCGCGCCGGGCACGCCCTGCACCACGTTCGTCGGCGTGCCGTTATCGGCGACGCCTCCGGAAGCCGAGTCGATCATCGTGCCGGACGACTCGTCCATATGCCACAGCGCCACGGTTCCGGTGGGCGGCGGCGGCACGGAGTCGGTCGTCAGGGTCACATCGTCGATCAGGAAGCTGTTACCCGCAACCGCCGCCGACTGCGTCGCGATCAGCGCGATCGAATCGCCGCTGCCGAAGGTTGTATACGACGGGATCGACAGCTGCGTCCATGCCGTGGACGTGGTGCACGTACTTGCCGACTTCACCTGCGACCCGCCCGAGTTGTACTCGCGCAGCCACAGGCAGATCGACTTCCCGACGCCCTTCACCCAGGCGCTGGCGGCGTACGTCGCTCCCGCCGAGGTGCCGGTGACCGGTCGGGGAGCGCTGACGATGGAGTAGTTCGTCCCCGAGGTCAGCGCGACCCGCGCCGACCAGGCGCCGGAATGGAAATCGCTGTTCACGGCGGTCAGCGTGGCATTGGTGCCCTTCCAACCGCTTGTCGTGCCGTTCTCGAACGTGCCATTCGAGATCAGATTCGTGCTGGCCGCCGAGGCTGAGCTGGTGGCCGCTCCGGCGATGACGCACAGAGCCAGGATCGATAGGAGCCGAAGGTCCGGCATAGGCTAACCCCCTTGTGTCGCCCTCGGCCAGACTAGACCACGAGGTGCGATCGCACAAACCGCAGCCCGCCGCGGCGCGTCAGCAGCGCACACACCAGCGCAGGGCACGCGTCGACCGGCTGCCGGCATGGCCCAGGCGGCGCAGGTGGAACCTCCGCTCGACCGCCTTCAGCACCGAGTAGTGGGAGAGCGGCATCGACGTGCGGGAGCCCACGCGCGTGTACGGGCTGATCACGAACAGCGGGATGTGGCAGCTGGTGTTGCCGCGGTGCGCGAGGCAGTCCAGCCGGTCCTGTCCGCCGGCTCCCTCGTCCCAGGTCAAGAGCACGGCGGTGCGGCCGCGGACGTACGAGGGGCTGCTGACGATCGACCTGATCCGGAGCCTCAGCCAGTCGTCGCCCGTGCGCATGGAGCAGTCGTGCGTGTTGTGACAGTTGTTGGGCACGATCATGGTGAAGGCCGGCAGCGTGTTGCGCCTCAGGGCGCGAGCCAGATGCCCGCTGGCGAGGCTCCCCAGCGGCAGGTTCTTCCGGGAGCATGTCGGCACCAGCACCCGGTAGTAGGTCGCGGGGTTGTGATGCTTCTCGTACAGACCGGCATCGTGCCGGGTGCAGGGGGCGGGCATGCTCTCGGCAAAGACCCGCCAGCCCAGACGGTGGCGCTCGAGCTGCCGCAGAAGCGTCGGTGCGTTCGCCCAGCAGGCGTTGCAGTTGGTGTGGATGCCCCCCGTACTCCCGGAGAGCATCGAGATGTAGTTGGGCAGCGACGGGTGGGTGATCCCCGAATAGTTGGTCGCCAGCCCGCACCGCCGCTTGAGCACACCGTTCAGGAACGGATTCTGCCGTGCGGCGCTGGAGGTGCTCGGCCCGATCAGCTGCCCGTAGCTGTGGTTCTCCATCACGATCACGATCACGTGCTTGATGCGCACCGCCTTGCCCACTCTGGTGCCGCACATCTGGGCCTGGGCCTCCGCCGGCGCATGGATCGCCTGGGCCACCATCAACGCGACCGACACGATGATCAGGCCAAGGAGGACCCGGAGCGTTCGGAGCCGCGCACCCGCCCCCGGGGACATCTGATCTTCGACCACCCGATCAGGGTGGCAGGGGATTGTGATCACGCGGTTTGGCCGACGTACGGGGTGGTTAAACATGACCATGGATCAGGAGCAGCGAATCGTTGCGCACCGGATCAGCCCCCCACCGCGGCGCCCTCGAACAGCGGCAGCCACCGGGCGTTCGCCTCGAGCATCTCGTCCAGCAGCGCCTCGGTCTGCTCCAGGTCGAGGCGGGCCTGCATGTTCGGATCGAGCAGGAACGCTCGCAGCGCGTCGTCTCGCCGCCCGCTCAGCGCAGCTCTCACCACGTGCTGCTCGAACGCCACGTATCCCCGCAGGTGCGCGGCCAACGCCTCGTTCAGCGGCCCGGCGAAGATCGGCCGGATCCCGTACCCGTTCACCGCGGCGTTGACCTCGACGATGGCCTCGCCCGGCAGGTTGGGGACGGCACCCTGGTTGGGCGCGTTGATCACGAAGGTGCGGTTTCGGTTGGCGACGATCGACTCGATGATGTCGATCACCTCGATGCCCCAGTCCTCATCGCCGACCGGCAGGTCGGCAAGCGTCACCCGGCCGGCGTCCGGCGCCGTCCAGGTGGCGGCCAGCGCCTCCAGCTCGGCGACCCGGGCCTTCTCGTAGGCCATGTCGTGGGTGGTGATGCCGTAGCGCATCTTCACGCCCTGGGCGGTGCCGGCGTAGTCGCCCTCCAGCCGCTGCATCTGCGGGTAGTGCTCGACCCAGTGACTCCAGCAATAGGGCAGCACCCCGTAGGTGTCGAGTGCCCAGCGGACGATCGGGTTCGTCGCCCGCTCGCGCACCAGTGGCATGGCATCGGTACCGTCCACCAGGCGCAGCTCCTGCACCGACGCGCAGTGGTTGATGCCCGCCACCACGGGCGGCATCGCGATCTGATCCGGCTCGACTCCCGCCTCGCCCGCCAGCCACTGCGCGCTGCCCGGATGGCCGGTGCAGGAGCAGAGGGCGAAGCTCTTCACGGCGGGTGCGGCGACGCGCATCGCCATCGCCTCGGTGGGTGCCGGGTTGGTGTAGTTGAACACGTAGGCGTCCGGCGCCACCTCCGCGACGTTGCGGGCCACGTCGGCCAGCACCGGGGCGTTGCGGAAGGCGCGCATCACACCACCCGGCCCAACCGAGTCGGCCACATGCATGACCAGCCCATACCGCCCTGGGATCTCCATGTCCAGCGCCCAGGCGTCGAAGCCGCCCACCGAGATGGCTGCGATCACGAAGTCGGCGTCGGCCAGCGACTCGCGCTGGTCGGTGGTGCTCTCCACGCGAAGCGCGCTCGACTCGCCCTCGATCAGCTTCTCGCCCAGCCGCTGCATAACCGACAGCCGGCCCTCGTCGATGTCCATCAGGGTGACCGTGGAGTCCCCCATCACCTCCGACGAGATCAGCCTTCGCAACAGGAGCGGCACGAAGCTCGAGCTGCCCCCGCCGATGATCGTGACCTTCTTCCCCACGGAAACGTCCTTTCACTCAGCCCATCGAGTCGTCGCTCATCGGCAGAATCGAGGCTTCGAAGATCCTGGCCGTGCGCGGCCGGGTGACCGCGAACATGACGGCGTCCGCCACCTCCGCGGCGCGCAGCATGCCGGGCAGGTCGGGATCCTCCGGCGTTCGGCCGCGGCCCATCGCGAACTCGGTCTCGACTCCACCGGGGGCCAGGATCGAACACCGCACCCCCTTGCCGTACAGCTCGTGGTCAAGCGATCGAAGGAAGCCGATCTGGGCGTGCTTTGAGGCCGCGTACACCGCCTCGCCCTCCGGCGCCCGCTGGCCGGCGATCGAGGCCACCCCCACCAGATCGGCCGACTCGCTGGCCAGCAGGTGAGGCAGTGCGGCGCGAATCGTGTAGATGAACCCCTTGACGTTGGTGTCCAACATCTCGTCCAGCCACTCGGGCTTCAGGTCGAGGAAGTCGCCGTAGGCGCCGGTGCCGGCGTTCGCGACCAGGATGTCGAGACCGCCGAACCGCTCGGCGCAGGCATCGGCCAGGCCGGCGATCTGGGCCGGGTCGCGCACGTCGCACGACTGGGCCAGCGCTCCGTCGATGCCGAGGTCGTCGCCGCGACGGGAGGCCAGCGCGAGCTTCGCACCGCCCGCCGCGAGCAGGTGCGCGGTCGCCGCACCGATCCCGCTGCTGGCCCCGGTCACCAGGGCCACGCGGCCCTCGACTCCACTCATCGCTCGTCCTCTCTGAGGCAGTGCCCGGCGTGCGGCGTCGACGGCGGCACGTCGAGGGCAGGATTTCGTTCGAAGAAGCCCACCGGCTTCAGCTGGAACCCGATGGTGGCCACCGGCATCACCGGCCAGTCCTCCGGCCGCGGCACGTGGTGGTGGCCGAACGTATACCAGACCACGATGTCACGGTCGGTGACCGACCGGTCGGCCGCCGTCCACTCGGGCAGGCCCGCTCCGCCGGGGTGCTGGCTGGGATAGTCGCCCGCGGCATAGCGCTCAGCAGGCGCGTACGGCGTCACCCACAGGTGCTCATGGATGAAGCCCGCCCGCCTGGAAACCGGGGCGTCCGGCTGGGCGAACGGCACCGCGTTCTCGCCGGGGACCAGCCGGTAGCCGACCGGCTCCCCCAGTCGGTGGCGGACGCCGTGGTTCACGATCTCCCACCAGCGAGCCGAGCCAGGATCGGTGCGGCGCCGGGCCTGAAGCTCCGTCTCGAGCGCTCGGCGCAGGGGTTGAAAGGCATTGCCGACCGGGTTGTCGGGGCCCGGTGGCAGCGACTCGGTCCACACCTCCTCGACGGTGTTCGCAGTGCCGTCGACATCGAGGTCGAGCCGCATGTTGAAGAAGTGCTGGTGCACCATCGCGTTCAGCCCGGGCGCGACCAGGGTGCCGTGGCGGGGACGGACGCCGGGCGCCACCGCGCCGGTCGAGAGCACGCCGGTCAGCTTCACCTCGAAGGCGATGGTGCCGTCCTGGTACAGGTACCAGAAGAACCCGTAGTCGTAGTTCCCGATCGCCGAGAACGAGGAGATCACCAACCGCCGCGAACGCCGCACCTCGCCCGACCCGTCGCGCCACTCGATGTGCCGCCAGAGCACGCCGACGTCCTCCTCGTGCATGCAGATCGCGTTGGGAATCACCAGCGGGTCCCCCGCCGGGTCGTTCACGACGGCGTCGAGATAGACGATCTCGCCCAGGCAGTCGCAGCCGCGGGTCAGCGGGGAGGCGGCCACGCCGACGCCGTTCTCCCCACCGTCGAACGCGTTCTTGAACCGGTGCGTCGGGTTGGGGTCGCCGTAAGGCACGACCATCTCCGAGAGCGACGCCCGGTGCAGGATCGAGCGCAACCGGCCGCCGTCCTCGTATCCGACCCGGTGCAGCACGAGCCCCTCGCGGGGCGTGAAGCCGACGTGCAGCTGCCAGCGCTGCCAGCGCACGATGCGGCCGTCGACGGTGAACCCAGGCCCCTGCGGCTGCGTGATCTCGAGCGGCGCGATGTCGTCCCGCAGCGGCCCGCCGGCCTCGACGTCGAAGTTGCCGCTCTCCTCGGGCACCGGCACGACGCCGTGATCCTCGATCCGCAGCACCTCCAGCGTGTTCAGGTCGACCACGCCGATCACGCCGTCCACCGGGTGCGCCCATTCGTTGTCGCCGGGCGCCGGCTTGACGAAGGCGACGCAGCGCGCGAGCCGCCGCTCGGACTCCTCGGCGGCGCCGAAGTGGCCCGCCGGCCAGGCGTCGACCTGGATCCGCTCGGGATCGGTGACACCGCGGCGGGCCAGCGCAGCCTGGAAGTCTGGATGCAGCCGCAGCAGCTCCTCGACCTCCATCAGCTCCGAGACCACCGCCATCGGCTGGACGTCGCTTCGCACGCGCCACTCGACCACGCTGCCGTCGTCCAGGCACACCACCGCCTCCACCGTCTCGGCCCGGCCGCGGTCGAGGATCACCAGCTCGGCCCGTCGCGGCGGTCGCCGGCCGGATGCCTCGAAGGACAGCACCGCATCCTTGTGCGGCTCCGCCAGGTCGACCGTGACGAAGCGGCAACGGTCGCTCTGGGCTCGGTAGCGCTCGCTCGCCCGCACGGCTGCGGACGCCGCCGCAACCTCCTCCGCGGACAGGGGATCGAGCGGATGGGCCGCGGAGCGCTGTTGTGTTCCTTCCATCCGCTTCGTAGTATGGCGCGATGAACCGACCAAAGCGCTTCATAACCGGCATCGCGCTCGCCCTCCTCGCCTCCGCCGCGGCGGCCTGCGGGGGAGGCTCGAGCTCCAGCACGTCCGGCAGCAGCGGGGCTGCCAGCGAGTCGATCAAGGGCCAGTCGATCACGGTGCTGGTGCCCTACAAGATGCCGCAGAAGCTGCTCGACCAGTTCACCGCCGAGACCGGCGTCAAGGTGGACTACGTGGTCACCGGTTGGGACGCCACCCATAACAAGCTGCTGGTCGCCAACGAGGCCAAGAGCTACATCGCCGACGTGGCAGAGTTCGACTGGTCGTTCACCGGCCAGTTCGCAGGCGCCCAGTGGGTGGAGCCGCTCGACAACCTGATCTCGCCCTCGGTGCTGAACGACCTCAAGAACACCGACGCCGCGTTCGTGTCCGGCGGCAAGACCTACGCCGCCTGCTATTCGAACGACTTCCGCGTCTCCATGTACAACACGAAGCTATTCGCCAAGGCCGGGATCACGGAGTTCCCAAAGACGCTCGACGAGCTGGGACAGGCCGCCGAGAAGCTGAAGGCCTCCGGCGTGCAGTACCCGTTGTCGATCCCGATGGCGGCCACCGAGGGAGGCGTCACGCCCTGGTACCTGCTGACGCTCGCGCAGGGCGGCCAGCTGTTCGACGAGAATCTGAACCCCACCTTCCAGGATCCCGAGTCAGCCGGATACAAGGCGCTGCAGTGGGAGGTCGACGCGGTCAAGAAGGGCTGGGTGTCACCCGGATCGGTCTCCATGGACGACTCGGTCGCGTTCAACAAGTTCACCGCCGGCGAGACCGCGATCGTGCTCGCGACCGGCCCCGGGAACATGCCCACCGCGAACGACCCCAGCCAGTCCAGCATCGCCGGCGACGCGGCGATGGGGCTGGTTCCCGGCGTCGACGGCCCGGGCGGCTCGTTCGGCCTGCCGGAAGGGCTCTCGATCCCGGTGACCGCCAAGCACAAGGCCGCGGCGGCGGCATTCATCGAGTGGTGGGAGCGCCCGGAGAACGCGATCGAGATCTACAAGACGCAGGGCAGCCTGCCGTGCGGCGCCTCGACTCTCAAGCAGCTGGCTGACAGCGGCCAGCTGCAGGGCGGCGATATCGTGAACCAGGAGCTGCCTCACGTCGGGCCGCTGTTCACCGCCGGCGCGCCGATCTGGTACTCCCAGTTCAGCTCGGACGCCCAGGGTCTCCTGAACTCGGCGGTGAAGGGTGAGACCAGCGTCGCCGACGCGCTCAACCAGCTCGCTGACAAGGCGTCTGCCCGCAACAGCTAGTGCGGCTGCCGTGGAACACGGGCGACGGCGACCGCACGGCCCGCGAGACCCTGATCCTCGGCTGGATCCTGGTCATCCCCGCGATGCTGGCGGTCGCGGCGCTGATCCTCTACCCGATGGTGCACGGGTTCCAGCAGAGCATCCGCTCGGGTGGATTCCTGTTCGGCGAGCAGCCCGGCTACGTCGGCCTGCGCAACTACCGGGACGTGATCCACGATCCCGCCTCGCGCGATGCCATGCGCCACACGCTGGAGTACGTGGTGCTGGCCGTCACACTGGAGATGGTGCTGGGGATCCTGGTCGCGGTCACCCTGCACCGGGTGTTCCGCGGCCGCGGGCTGGTGCTGGCCGTGCTGATCCTGCCCTGGGCGCTGCCTTCCGTGGTGTCGGGAGTGCTCTGGCGGCGCGTGTTCGACCCTGACAACGGGCTGCTGAACAGCCTGCTGATGCAGCTGCACGTGATCAGCCACCCGCACGTCTGGCTGGCGTCGGGCCGCGGGGCGATCGTCTACATCACCCTCGTCCATGTCTGGGGCGTCCTGCCGCTGGTCAGCCTGATCTTCCTGGCAGGCCTGCAGAGCATCCCCGAGGAGGTCTACAGCGCCTCCTCGGTCGATGGCGCCGGGCCGTTGCGGCAGTTCCGCTACGTCACCCTGCCGCTGCTGCGACCGTCTATGGCGATCGCGCTGACGGTGGGGACGCTGCTCGCGATCAGCATCTTCGACGAGATCTTTGTGCTGAACGGTACGGCGCTCAACACCCGCTCGATCCTGATCCAGGTCTACAACACCACCTTCGCCCAGGCCGACTTCGCGCACGGCACCGCGCTCGCGTTCCTGCTGGCCGCGGTGACGGCGGTGTTCGGGGCGCTCTACGCCCTGGTGCTGCGGAGGGCGACCGTATGACCTCGATCGGCTGGCGGATCGTCAAGCTGGTCGCAATCCTGGCGATCGTGGTCTGGTCGGTCGGCCCGATCCTGATCGGCATCTCCACCAGCGTCTCCACCCAGCGTGAGGTGAACGCCGTCCCCACCCGCTGGGTTCCCGAGGAGCCGACGCTGAACGCCTATCACGACCTGCTGGGCGGGACGAGCAGCCAGCGCGCCGGCGGCACCGTCACCGAGAAGGGGACGTTCACCCGCTCGATCTCGAACAGCGCATTCCTGTCGGTGGTGTCGACCGCGATCATCCTGGTCGTCTCGACCATGGCTGCGTATGCATTCGGCCGGCTGCGGTTCCGGTTCGGTGGCGCGCTGCTGGCGATCCTGGTGGGGACGATGATCGTGCCGATCTTCGTGGTCGTGATCTCGCTGTTCAAGATCCTGGCCGACCATCAGCTGATCGACAGCCGGCGGGGACTGATCATGGTGTTCGTCGCCACGCTCAGCCCGCTGGCCACCTGGCTGCTGTACACGCAGGTGCGGGAGATGCCGGCCGAGCCGGAGGAGGCGGCGCTGATCGACGGCTGCGCCCGCTGGCAGGCGTTCGTTCGCATCGTCATCCCGCAGATGAGCTCGGGCATCGCGGCCGTTGCTGCGATCATCGTGTTGTCGGTGTGGGGCGAGTTCCTGATCCCGCTGCTGCTCACGTCGACCATGAACGCCAAGCCGGTCACGGTGCAGATCACCGAGTACGTCGGCAAGTACACGACCAACTACCCGATCCTGGCCGCCGCCGGGGTGCTGGCGTTGATCCCCCCGGCACTGCTGGCGCTGGTGCTGAACCGGCGCATCACCGGGATGCTGGCGGGATCGTCGTGAGCGGAACGATCAGCCTGGAGTCGGTGTCGAAGCGGTTCCCCGGCGGCGTGCTCGCCGTCGACGACCTCAGCCTGGAGGTGGAGCCCGGCGAGTTCCTGGTGCTGGTCGGGCCGTCCGGCTGCGGCAAGACCACGGCGCTGCGGATGGTTGCCGGCCTGGAGCCGGTGACCAGCGGCCAGATCCGGATCAACGACCGGGTGGTCACGCGGCTGCCGCCCCGCCACCGCGACATCGCGATGGTGTTCCAGAACTACGCCCTCTACGCGCACATGCCGGTGCGCGGCAACATGGGCTTCGGCCTGAAGATGGCGGGCGTGCCGAAGGGCGAGATCCGCCGCCGGGTGGACGAGGCGGCGGCCATGTTGGGCCTGACCGAACTGCTCGACCGCAAGCCGCGCCAGCTGTCGGGCGGCCAGCGGCAGCGGGTGGCGATGGGCAGGGCGATCGTGCGCGAGCCGTCGGCCTTTTTGATGGACGAGCCGCTGTCGAACCTGGACGCCAAGCTGCGGGTCGAGATGCGCGGCGAGATCATCCGGGTGCAGCGGAGGATCGCGGCGCCGACCCTCTACGTGACCCACGACCAGACCGAGGCGATGACGATGGGCGACCGCGTCGCCATCCTCCGCGACGGGGTGCTCCAGCAGCTGGGAACGCCCGACGAGATCTACGACCACCCGGTCAACGTGTTCGTGGCCGGCTTCATCGGATCGCCGTCGATGAACCTGATCACGGCAACGCTGGAGGGTTCGGCCGCCACCTTCGGCGGGTCCCGGCTCGACCTGCCGCGACGGGCAGGTCTGGCCGCCTACGACGGGCGGCAGATCGTGCTCGGCATCCGTCCCGAGGACTTCGATACAGCCGGCGCGGGGGCGCTCGAGCTGACCACGAACCGCGTCGAGTCGCTCGGCTCCGAGCTGGTCGCCTACCTCGACTGCGGCCAGCCCGGCGTCGAGATCACCGCCCGCCTTGAGCGCCGCGCGGGAGTCGAGGAGGGGAGGCCGGTGCGGCTGGCCGTCGACCTCGACCGGCTGTACTTCTTCGACCCCGAAAGCGGCGCCGCGATCGCCTGAGCGGGCGCCGGCTCAGGTCACCAGCACGCTGATGATCTCGTGGGGGCCGTAGGCCAGCTCGATCTCGTCCCCGGAGACGGGCAGCGGCGCGCCCCGGTCCTCGAGCAGGTTGCAGCGGTGGGCAGCGGAGAAGCGCAGGCCGACGCGCAGCCGACCGCTGCCGCGGCCCCCGTGGGCCTCGTACAGCCGCAGCACCAGCGAGTCCGAGTCCTCCGCCCGCTTGACGGTGTCGAGGACGAGGTTGGGATCGTCGATGGCGAAGAACGACCGGGCAGGGGCGGCCGGCGACCACCGCAGCGGCGTCTCGAACCTGGCCGCCTCGGCAACCACTCCGGCCTCCTGCCAGCCCCCGCTGTGCGGCATGACGGCGTACGCGAACTCGTGACGGCCGAGGTCGGCCCGCGGATCGGGCACCGTCGTCGAGCGCAGCAGGCTGATTCGCATATCGCCGCCGTACGTGGAGTAGCCGTACTTGCAGTCGGTCAAGAGCGCCACCCCGAAGCCGTGCTCGGAGAGGTCGGCGAACCGGTGCCCGGGCACCTCGAACCGGGCGAGGTCGTGGCGGGTCGAGTAGTGGGTGGGCCGCTCGGCATGACCGAACTGCATCTGGTAGGTCGCCCGATCGCTGCGAACGGCGACCGGGAACAGCACCTTCAGCATCGTCTGCGACTCGTGCCACTCGACCTCACAGCGGAAGTCGAGCCGCCGCGACCCCGCGTCCAGCCGGACGGTCTGGCGCATGGTGCTGGCGACACCCACCGGCCGCTCGATCGCCGCCTCGGCACGCAGCGGGCCGGTCGTCGCCAGCACGCACGACGACGCCGGCGGAGCGTCCCTCACCGTCTCCAGGTGGAACGGGTCGACGTCCCATGCCTCGTAGGCGGTGGGGCGGTCGTCGTACAGCTGCATGACGTTGCCCGGCGCCCCCAGCGCCTCGCGGCCGCTCCCCAGATCGACGAGCGAGTGGAGCAGGCCGTCGCGGCCCAGCTCGGCGCGCAGCAGGCCGTTCTCGAGCACGATCCGGTCGGGCGTCTCGTTCGCCCGTACCGCGTCCGGCGGGCGGCCGACGACCCCGAAGCCGTACGCCGGCACGTCGACCCAGGCCGGCCCGGCGCCGGGCCGGTCGGCCACCTCAGCACGGGCGAAGCCGAGGGTGTTGACCGGTGTCGCGGGGTCGCCCTCACCGGTCAGCGCGGCCAGCGCCGCCCCGACCAGCTGCTCCCCGCCCAGCCTGATCTCGGCATGGTCGCGAGCGGCGTCCTCGTACACCTCGCCGATGCTCGATCCCGGCAGGATGTCGTGGAACTGGTTCAGCAGCAGGAGCCGCCACAGCTCCGCCAGCCGCCGGGCGGGATGCTCGGCCCCGCGCTCGCGGGCCGCCAGCGCGCACAGCAGGTCGGCGTCGTGGAGGACCCGCTCACCCTCCCGGTTGCCGCGCTTGACGGCGGCCTGCGTGGTGTAGGTGCCGCGGTGGTACTCGAAGTACAGCTCGCCGACGACCACCGGCAGATCCTCGGCCTCAGCCTCCAGGGCGTCGAAGAACTCGTCGCTGGTCTCCAGCGACGTGCGCGGCACCCCCTGCAGGTCGCCGACCCGGCGAAGTGTCTCCAGCATGTCCGGCGTCGGGCCGCCACCGCCGTCGCCCCAACCGAACACCAGCAGGCTGCGGCCCGAGCGGTCGTGGTCCTTGTAGTCGCGGGCGGTGCGACGGAGCTCGGCCACCTCAACGGTCGCGTTGTAGGTGTCGGCGGGGGGAAAGTGGGCCAGCACCTCAGAGCCGTCGATGCCCTGCCAGGTGAACGTGTGGTGCGGCGGCGGGTTGAACCGGTTCCATGACAGCTTCTGGGTCAGGAAGCGGGCGATCCCGGCGCCGCGCATGATCTGGGGCAGCTGCCCGTTGTAGCCGAACACGTCCGGGTTCCAGAACTCGCGGCAGCGGCTGCCGAGCTCGCGCTCGAAGAACCGCTGCCCGTGGAGGAACTGACGGACGAGCGACTCGCCGGAGGGCAGATTGCAATCGGGCTCGATCCAGGTGCCGCCGACCGGCACCCAGCGACCGGCGGCGACGTGCCCGCGGATCCGCTCGTAGAGCTCGGGATCGCGGCGGCGGATCCACTCGTACTGCTGTGCCTGCGAGCAGGCGAAGCGGAACTCGGGGTACCGGTCCATGTAGGCGGTCTGCGAGCTGAACGTGCGCACGGCCTTGCGGTAGGTCTCGGCCAGCGGCCACAGCCAGGCCGTATCCAGGTGGGCGTGGCCGATCGCCGACAGCCGGTGCACGTACGAGCCGTTGCGGCAGGCGAGCAGCTCGGCGAGGATCGCCCGGCCGGCATCCCATGTCGACCGGTCGTCCTCCACCCAGACGTTGCAGAACCGGTTCAGCCCGGCCAGCAGCCGGCCGTCCCACGCCTCGTCCAGGCCGCCCGCCCAATCGGCCTCCAGCCGCCGCAGGACATCGAAGTCGTGGTGCAGATCCCAGGCGGCGCGATCGAAGCGGGCGATCTGGCAGCGGTCGAGCACCACAGGCTCGAGCGAGGAGAACGGCCGCTCAAGAGCCCCGAACATGCCGTTGCAGGCCAGCTCCACGCGGAGCTCGAGCTGCTCCCCGCCTTCCGCCGCCTCCAGCAGCATCGCATCCACCCGGGCGCCCTGCGGCGTCGTGTTCAGACCCTGCACCGGGCGGCCGCCCATCCACAGGGTGGCCTCGCTGTGGCTGACCCACACCAGGTCGACGCGCTGCCCCGCCCACTCCGGCGGCACGGTCGCGCCGACCTCGAACCAGTAGGTCGACCACAGCGGGCCGAACCGGTCGCCCAGCGCAGCGGCGCGGTACTCAAGCTCGCGGGCCTCACGCTCGGAGATCCGATCGACCGGGCCGGCGACGCGAAGCAGGTCGGGATCGCGGGTGTCCGCCCAGACCAGCGCCCGGATCCGGTCGCCCACCTGGGCGATCCGCTCGCGGGTGTACTCGGGGTGGCGCAGCATGATCCGGGCAACCCTATCGGCGCCGCGGCCCGGGCGACGGTGCTGCCCGGGCGCTCAGGCCGCGCTCAGTGGCAGAGGATGTCGCCCGAGTCGAGCAGCGTCGACGCGTTCGCGCCGGTCTTCGCCGTCCAGTACTCGAAGTGCGCCCGGTTGGGGAACAGCGTCAGCTTGAGCGCGCCCCACTGGGTGTTCTGCCGGAAGTCGGAGTTGGGGTTGTTGGTCTGCCAGCTCTGAGCCAGCACGTTCCCGCCGGTGCCGGAGACGAACTCGGTGATGCCGGCCGGGATGCCGTTGGTCGTGGTCGCCTTGCCACCGGAGTTGCTGAGGTTCGTCCACCGTTCGTAGACGTGGGAGTGCGCGTTCACGATCACGTCGGCGTGATACGGATACAGCTGGTTCCAGAACGACGAGGTCGCCGGCTTGCGCAGCGAGATGTCGGAGAACCGGGCGGCGTGCCAGAACGCAAGGGTGCACGGCTTGCCGGACAGCGGCCGGGCGGCCTTGTCCGCGGCCAGGTCGCTCTGCAGCCAGGTGCCCTGCTCGGTGGCCGGGTTGCTCAGCGTCATGCCGACGTTGGAGTTGAGGTTGATGATGTGCCAGCCGGCGGCGTTCAGGCTGTACCAGCCACCGCCACCGCCGGCCACCGTGGGCGAGTTCTTGGGGTAGTTCCAGTACCAGAAGTACCCCGACCCGTCGGTCACCTGCTTGTACTCGTGGTTGCCGATCGTGGGCACGGTCTTCGCCCAGTCGGCGCCGTACAGCGGGTCGTAGAAGTTCATGAACTCGTCCTTCATGCCCCGCTGGTAGACGTCGCCGAGGTACATCAACATGTCCGGGTTCCAACTGTGCACGAGGTTGGCCACCGCCGTCGTCTGCGTCGATCCGGAGGGGCCGTCGCCCAGCGCCACGACCGTGAAGCCGCCGGTCTGGCCGCCCTGGACGAAGGACGGGAGCCGGCCGTTGTTCGGGATCGGGGAGTGGAACACGCCGGGCGAGCCGTTCGAGATCTGCACCGGGACGTTCGTCTGCACGGCGGTGCCGTTGTTGTTGATCTGGGCCGACAGCGTCCGGCCGCCGTTCGCGTACTGGGACGTGCCCCAGACGAACGAGTACGTGGACGTCTTGGCGTCGGCAGTGGGGTCGTTCTCCTGCGAGTTGTAATAGAGGCGGGTCAGCGTGTAGACACCGTTGACGTAGAAGGTCATGCAGCCGGACGGGGTCAGCCGCTCGCCGCCGCAGCCGCGCGTCTCACCGGCCGGCGTCGATCCCGGCGAGTAGGTGATGGTGGCGGTCACCAGGGTGTTCCCGGAGACGGTCACGGTCTGCCCCGGTGACGGGAACACCGGCGTTCCGTTCTCGGGCTTGATCGCGGTGATGCAGAGCGTCGAGGTCGTGGTCAGCACCTTCTTCGTGGTGCAGACGCCCGCCCCCGGAGGCGGCGCTCCATCGCCGGTCACCGTCAGCTCGACGGTGTCGATGTCGAAGCTGTTGCCGGCCACCGCCTGGCCCTGCGTGAAGAGGATGGCCAGCGAGTCACCGCTCGCCGCAGCGGTGTACTGCACGGTGGGGAACTGCTGCCAGCCGGTGGTGGTGGTCAGGCAGTTCTGGGACTGACCGACCGTGCTCCCGGACGAGTTGTACTCGGCCAGCTTGAGGCACACCGACTTCCCGGGCGTCTGGCTGCGCACCCAGGCGGTGGACGAGTAGACCGCGTCCTTGACGGTGGAGCTGACCGGGCGCGGCGACGCGACCAGCGAGTAGCTGGTCGCCGCGGCCGACAGCGAGGCGCGGGCGGCCCAGTTGCCGTCGTGGCCGGCGACCAGCGACAGCGTCGCGTTGGTGCCCTTCCAGTTGGCGAGCGACCCGCTGCCGCTGCCCTCGAATGTCCCGTTCGACGGCAATGCCGCAGACGCCGAGGCGGTGAACACCGCCATCACCGCGACCATCAACGCTATCCCACACCATCTGATCCGCACGACCGGAGCCCCCTGGACGTTGCCCACCACATCTGAGTGCAGCCCGCGCGCGTACGCGCGACCGTGGCACCACACTAGGTTACACGCGACAGATTACGGCGCCAGGTCAAAAGGTACCCGCCGGCGCCCTGAGTCATGCACACGCAAGGTCTCATGGCCCCACCAGCGTGACCAGCCCGGTGTCCCCGTCGACCCGGACCCGGGATCCGTCGGGGATGACAGCGGTCGCGCTGACAGCCCCGACCACGGCGGGAATGCCATACTCACGCGCGATCACCGCGGCATGCGAGAGGATCCCGCCGGTATCCGTGACCAGCGCGGCGAGCGAGGGGAAGAGTGGAGTCCAGGCGGGTGTGGTCGTCGCCGCGATCAGGACGTCGCCGGCCCGGACTCGAGCGAAGTCATCCGGATGCGAGACGATCCTCGCCGTGCCCTCGCCCACCCCCGGCGAGGCGGCGGTCCCGCGCACGGCGCCGCCGCTGACGGCGCTCTGGGTGCCGTAGAACTTCTCGAGCGCAGCGTGCCGTTCGCCGTCGCTCGGCTGCCGGCCGAGGAACGGCCGCACCCCCTCGGCCCTGCCCGCCGCCAGGTCGGCCCGGCGTTCATCCACGATCGCACGGACGTCGTCGCCGGAGCCGGCCAGAGCCTCGCGAAGCTCGGCCCGGGTGAGCATCCAGACGTCGTCGACATCGTCGATCACGTCCTCGGCGAACAGCCGGCGGCCGAAGCCGAGCAGCGCCTCCCGGGTCGCCAACAGGCCGGGATAGTCCAGATGGTAGGCGTGGCTCTCCTTGAGCGGATAGGCACGCTTGGCCGCCTCGAGGATCGGCCGCAGCCCGGGAGCGCGGGCCAGCGCATCGGCCTCGAGTGCGTCCCGCGCCGCCGCGTGCAAACGCGGTGACTCGCCCGTCTCGAGGAACATGCGGACGCTCTCGATGGTCAGCTGCGGTCGCTCGGCCTCTCGAGGCAGGGACAGCTCGTGCCAGCGGCTGCGGCCACCGAAGCGGAGCAGGTAGCCGTCCAGATGGTGCAGCCAGCGACGGCCGGCAGCCCTGAGCGCCAGGCGCTCCCGGACGCTTGCCTCCGGGAACGACAGCAGGTCGTCGGCCACGCCGAGCTCGCCGGCCAGCCTGGCCAGCCGCCAGAGCGCGGCATCGGCCTCCACGGACTCGTTGGGCAGCCCCTCGACCAGCCGGTACGGCGCAAGCGGGTCGTCGGCACCAAGCAGCTCGATGTACCGATCGTGCAGGATCTCCGTTGCGACCTGCGCCGGGATCACCACCAGGAAGTGGATCGTCCACTGCTCCCGGAGCAGCGTCCCCAAGCGGTCGAGCATCTGCTGGCCGCCCTCGGGTGGTGGATCCTCCGGGCGCATCGACTCGATCTCCGCGGTGATCGCGTGGGCGCGCGGACACAGGTCGGCCTCCCAGCGCTCACCCAGCTCCACGGCAGCCGCCTGCAGGCGGGAACCGTCGACCTCCCAGCCCGGTGCCAGCTCGCCCTCGTATGCCCATCCTCGCTCGGTGCGCGCCAGGAAGCCTCCGAACGGCCCGCGCAGCTCACGCATCGCCTGATGGAGGCCATGGCCGACCGCCGCAAACCAGGTGGCGGCGGAGAGCGGGGTCATCTGCTCGGGGTAGTGGGATGGATCCGGCAGCCAGGTGGGCGGTTGGGTGTCCGCCGGCTCCGTCATAGCGTGGTGATCGGGCGACATTGCACCAGCCACAGCCGTCGCCGCTCGAAGCAGAACTCGACATCGACCGGCACGCCAAATCCATCCTCGGCGCGCCGGGCGAGGCCGGCGATCGCCCGAGCCTCATCGTCCCTCAGCGTGCGGATGGCTGCCAGGGGGCCAAAGCGAGCGGCGATGCGAACCTCCACCACCCTGTCCTCTCCCACGACGAAGCGGTCGGGGGTCGTCTCTCCGGACACGACGGCCTCGCCATGGCCGAACCCGCATTCGATCACCGCGTCATCCGACCGGCCGAGCGGGTCGCGGGAGAACGCCACGCCGGCTCGCGTCGCCGCGACCTCCCGCTGGATGATCACCGCGACGTTGCCGCCGAGCCCATACGCGCGAGCCCGCTGGTTGGCACCGGAGGCGTGGACGCGTTCGACCGCCTCGCGCAGCCCCTCGGCGCGCACTCCCATCAAACTGTCGTACTGACCGGCCGCGGAGCGGTCGGCCGCGTCTTCGTCGACCGCGGACGAGCGAACTGCAAGCGGTTCTCCGAGCCGGCGGACGACCTCATCGGGATCGCCGAGCGCGCCTTCAGCCGACACCGGCACGACCACCGCCGGAGGCACCGGAAGGCCGATCTCGACGAGCCGGGCAAGTCCGACCGCCTTCCCGCCAACCTGGTCGGGAGCCGCCTCCCCCAGCTCGACGATCATGTGGTCACCGGCCACGCCGGAGCCGTGCACCACACGGTCAGCAGCTCCAGCGCTCGCGTGACGTCCTCGCGCGTCATCCGGTGGGGCCGGGCGTAGTCGACCTCCGTGGCCCGGGGGCCGGGCGGCATTCCGCGCAGGGCGGCCAGCAGATAGGCGATCGCCATGCCGTGGCAGACCACCAGCGGCTGTCTTTCCGGCCGCTCGAGAATCGTGTGGAATCCGTGTACCCAACGGCGCACGCTCTGCGACCGGCTCTCGCCTCCGGGCGGAGCCTCCTCCGGCTCGTGCGAGCCAACCCACTCTCGGTATGCGCCGAGCGTGCCGTTCTCGAACACCCCGAATACCAGATCGTCGAGATCGGCGATGACGAGGTGCGGCACCCCCCGGCCCTGCATGGCGATCCGCGCGGTCTCGATCGTGCGGGGAAATGCGCTGGTCACGACCAGGTCGACGTCATCGTCGACCAGCAGCTGCCCGAGCGCCAGCGCCTGGCGACGGCCTTCGGACGTGAGCGGTGCATGCACCGCCGGATCACCGTTGACGAGCCCGCTGATGCTGCGAACGCTCTCACCGTGTCGGGCGAGAATCGCCCTATCCATCGACCCCGACCAGCCGGGCTGGATTGTCCGCCACGATCGACCGCACCTCACGCTCCGTCATGCCGGCCTCGATCAGCCGCGAGCATATCTTGTGAAACGAGTCGACCGGGAGCGGGTTGTTCGCCTGACCGAGGTCGGATCCCAGCGACGAGTGCTCCGGCCCCACCCACCGAATCCAGTCCACGAGGGTATCGATCCGCCAGTTGCAGAATGAAGACTCCTCGTCATACATGCAGAGGGAGTGCTCGATCACGGCCCCCAGCTCGACCATGGTGCGCACCTCGTCCTTCGAGGCCTCGATGACGAAGTTCGGGTGATTGACGATCATCCGCCGGACGCCGGCATCGCGGGCGGCCTCGAACACCGCGATGATCGAGGCCGGAGGCAGGTGGCCGGAGGCGAGCACCGCGTCCGCCTCCGCGATCATCTTCAGGATCTCGTGCACCTCGCGGCGGAGCTCCCCCGGCTTGCCGTTCGCCCATACGTCGAGCGGCTGCTCGGGGATCAGGGGAACCGCGAGGGCGGGGAAGCGAAGGTTGGGGTCGGCGTGATGGGCGATGTGTGCCGGGGAGGCGATGGTCGGGAGCCATACGACACGGCCGCCCATGGCCAGGCACAGGTTGACCGCGTGCGGATTGAATCCCCCGACCTGGGTGTTGAGGGCGATCCCCCCGAACACCTGAATACCCGACCGGTCGATCCCATGCTCCCGCAGCGCGGCGACGTCCATCGCGGTGTCGTGGTGGTGCGACTTGACGACGATCGCCCGCATGCCGGCGTCGGCGGCCCGCTGGGCCGCCTCGGAGGCGTCCATCCGCCGCGGAAACGGCGACGGGTAGGGGTGCACGTGGAGGTCGACCGCACCGTCCAGAAGCTTCTCGACATCGATCACGCCGCCGCCCCCTCGACTCCGAACGCCTGCAGTCCGTAGCCCATGATCCGGTGGGCGTAGTACGCCTCGACCACCGGACGGGCATCGGCCGGCAGAGCACCGCGCATCGCCAGCCAGTTGACGACCTCGACCGACTCGGTGCCGCCCAGCTTGATCAGCTCGGCGTAGGTGTACCGGGTCAGCGATTCGGGTTCCTCTGCGAGCAGTCGCATGAACTCCTTGTCCCAGTCGGGCGTCACCCTGCCGAACTGGGGACCGGTGAGCTGGTGCGACAGGCCGCCGGTGCCGACGACGACGACATCGAGATCCTCGGCGTAGGACATGACCGCGCGGCGAATCGCCCGGCCCAGCTTCCAGCAGCGAAGCGGTGAGGGAAGCGGATGGAGGATGACGTTGACCGCCAGCGGCACGATCGGGATCTTCCAGCCCCCCTCGCCTTCGGCGAAGTCGACCATCGGCAACGGCGAGATCACGCCGTGATCGACCTCGAGCTCCTGGCAGATCGTGATGTCGAACTCGTCGGCCACCAGCGAGCGGGCGATGTGCCAGCCGAACGCGGCGTCGCCCGGGAGCGGCGGGAACGGACGGGCGCCGAAGCCTTCGTCGGCAACCGGATAGCTGTCCGCAACCCCGAGTGCGAACGTGGGGTAGGCGTTCAGGAAGAACTCGTCCATGTGGTCGTTGTAGACCACGATCAACCGGTCGGGCCGGAGCTGCTCCAGCCACTGCGCCACCTCGCCGAACGGGCCGAACAGCGGCTGCCACTCGTCCGACCCGCGGACGCCCTCTCCGGCGTCATAGACGTGCTCCATCGACGGTGCATGCGACGCGCCGATCCCTCCCACGATCCGGGCCATGTCTACCTCCCTCCGCTTTCGCGCATCTGCTTCCCGATCACAGGCAGCGGCGTGTCGGTCACCCCCGACAGCTTGACCATCACGTAGATCGACATCCCGCTTCGCCAGAGCCCGATCCAGTCGCGACGCCTGACCAGCTCGCGTTCGTCCGCCGTCAGCCCGAACTGCTCCATCCACGCCTCCTCGTCGGTCGAGAACAGCGTGCGCTGATGCTCGTCCTTGAGGGAGTAGGCGGCCTTGTTCAGCCGCGCGCCGCGGGTTGCGGTGTGCTCATCGAACAGGTCGAGGTCGGGCGGCAGATCGCGTGGCTGCACCGCGTCCAGCCGGCGCAGATAGTCGTCCGGCAGTTCCTTCGTGGTCGTCTGGCTCATCGGTCCTCCGTCAAGGGGCGTCGAACAGCACGTACAGGTGATGGGGCGAGCGGAACTCCCAGCCGGAGATCTCCGTCGGCCGGTCGGGGTCGAGCCGCAGGTTCGAAAGCCGGTCGAGCAGAACGCGAAACCCCGTCCGTGCTTCGTAACGACCAAGCCTGGAGCCGATGCACAGATGCGGGCCGGTCGCGAAGGCCAGGTGCGACCCCTCGTTGCGATGAATGTCGAAGCGATCCGGGTCGGTCCAGTTGTGCTCGTCACGGTTGGCCGAGGCGAGCACCGCGGCCACCAGCGCGCCCGCCGGGAGCCTGGTGCCTCCGAGCTCCGTGTCTCGCGTCGTCTGCCGCGTCGACGTTCCCACCGGGGAGTGCCACCGGGCGCCCTCCTCGATCGCCTTGTCGACGAGGTCGCGATCGGCGACCACCTCGGCCAGTTGGGCGGGGTGCGAGAGCAGCGCCCAGAACGAGAGCGCCAGCAGGTCGCTCGTCGCCTGAAGCCCGCCGACGATCATGACTTTGAGATTCGCCTGGATTTCCTCCTGCGTCAGTCGCTGCCCGTCGACCTCGGTGTGCAGCATGCTCGAGAGCAGGGTGTCGTCGGGCTTCGATGCCAGCCGTTCCAGCACCGGCGCCACCGTCTCGTTGACCTCAGCGCTGGCGCTGTCGGCGACGGCCTGCTTCTCGGGGTTCCCCTCGAAGTTGGCGGCGCCCTGCGCGAGGTCGGCAAACCACCGGCGAAGCGTCTCCTCGGAGACGAAATCCAGGCCCAGCGCGCGGCGGAGCACCCGGGCAGACATCGGTTCGGCGAACTCGCTGACGAACTCGACGCTGCCGCGACCGGCAAATTCGTCGATCAGCTCGTTCGCGACGGGAGCGATCACGTTCTCGGGGAAGCTGCCGATAGCCCCGTACCGGAACCACGGGTAGATGATCGAACGGATA
>Ga0070684_100000274_pt1 | contig 35734 bp, 35 predicted proteins | sample KBSC723LmetaG_FD_65653 | JGI IMG/M metagenome (GOLD analysis project Ga0070684, IMG submission 65653) | Corn rhizosphere microbial communities from Kellogg Biological Station, Michigan, USA - KBS C7.2-3L metaG | ecosystem: Host-associated > Plants > Roots > Rhizosphere ...
GAACCGTGGATTCGTGACTCGCTTTTGTCCGACAGCTGAGTTCATGCGATTTGACTGACGATTCACGGTTGCAACCCTGCCGGCAGTTGGACTTGTTGATCGGTTCGGCAACTGCCTGGCAGCTGCACGTGGCACAACCGAAGACGTGCGAGCGCCACTGTAGTAGGAGAAGCGCTGCGGCGCCCGACTTAGACCATCGATATTCCGGTTGCCGCTAAAACGTGCACCACCACCTGAGAAAGTTGGCGCCGCGCGAATGCCGCCTCCGTTGAAGCCGCCGAAGCGAGCACCACCAAAGTGACCACCGCCTCCGCCGCCGTGAGGGCCTGCCCACGCTGTCGAGGCAAAAGCTACAAGAGCGGTGGTGGCTAAACTAAGTAATTTAGTCGTTTTCATGGTGAAACATCATCAGGCGCGAGCTCTCTTACCATGGCGCGTCCGTAACATTTTACGGTGTTGCCTAAGGATAGCCGTTGTCTCTCACTTTCGAGGGACGCCTGTCGGTTACAAACGCGTGTAAGCGTTCGGAGTGATCGATCATGCGATCATGACAACAACGCCCAGAGCAGAATGCGGCATTCCGCGTAACCGGCCGGTTAGCCTGCGCTGAGCATGTCGTCATTCGCCTTTAGCATCTCTGAAAAGCTGCTGCTCCTCCCGCCAGACAGCCACTACCGCAAGGGCGACTAGAATTCCCAGTGATACTTCCGCGAAACGATGCACCGCAGCAATCCATGGCGCCTCCGGGCGCTGAATAAGCACGATGATCGCGAGCGTCATGCCGGCGTAGCTGTAACCGACCTTTTCCAAACGAAACCAAATCGATATGAGTCCGAGCACAAAGATTGTGAGTGCGAACGCGACCAGATTTGCGCCAAAGCAAGCTGATTCGATTGCCCCGAGCAATGCGCCCAACGCGCTCGCGACAATCCGCTGGATCGCCAAGGGTACAGTCGAACTCAGCGGTGATTGCATGACCACGAGAGTGGCAATGACCGCCCAGTACTCCTCGGGCAATCTTATCAGCCGCGCGAGCAACACCGAGAGCGTCGCTGCAACTGCTGTTCGGACGGCATGCCACACCGACGGAAGGTTTTCCTCTTTCCAGGTCCAGAGCTTCATAGCACAATCATCTCCGGCACTGTGCGGATGTGGCAAGCTTGCGCTACCGCGTGTCAGTGGGTGAATCGCGCTTTTAGCGTTCGGCCAGTTGGCAATTTGGAACCCAAGGTCAACCTCCCTGTGACGTGGGAAACGAAGCCAGCGCTGAGAGCGCGATTTCGGGCCCAAATGCTTCGCTACAGCTGGATCAAACCACGGCGTGTTGCTGTAGCGACGGCTTCGGTGCGACTGACGACGTGGAGTTTACTGAAGATGCTTTTGACGTGCGTTTTAACCGTGCCCTCGCTGATGAACAACTCGGCGCCGATCTCCTTGTTACTCTTACCAGCTGCGATGCGCTGAAGCACCTCGATCTCGCGCGCGCTCAAGGCTTCGCCGCTGACGCGTTCCGCCAGTTTCGCCGCCAATGTCGGAGGTATGCAGGTCTCGCCGGCGTTTACTTTGCGAATGCATTCCATCAACGCTTCCCGAGCGGTATCTTTCAGCAGATAACCTTTCGCGCCGGCTTTTATCGCCCGATAGATGTCTTCATCTCCATCGAACGTCGTCAGTACGACGATGTGAGCGTTTGGATCGATTTCGCGAATTTGTGTGATCGCTCCAACGCCATCCAACTCAGGCATGCGGAGATCGAGCAGCGTCACGTCCGGACGATTTTCCTTCCAAAGATCCACCGCCTCTCGGCCATTGCTCGCCTCACCGACAACGGTCATGTCAGACTTCCGTTTAACTAACGAGACCAGACCCTCGCGAACGACACTGTGATCGTCTGCGATCAAGATACGGATACATTCCTTTTGTTTCGTGTCTTTTTTGGTTGCCGCAGATTTCATTTGATTAAGCGCTTTGGTACGGAGACACAGCTGTGATCTTTGTGCCCTTACCTGGTTCACTTGTCACCTTAACCGTGGCACCAATCTGGTCGGCCCGCTCTTTCATGCCGATCAATCCGATCCCTCCGCCATTTATTCCATCGACATCAAAACCGTCGCCGTTATCGCCCAGCTCCAGGTAAACTGCGTCAGAATCAAACCTGATCCGGGCGTTAAACTTGGTTGCGTGTGCATGTTTAAGCGCATTCGTCAACGCTTCCTGCCCAATGTGGAGCAGGTTTTCTTCGACAGCTGGGGAGAGCTCTCGCGGCTCGCCAGTGATTCGAAATTCCGTGCGCAGCGCAGTGCCTGCAGCCGTGTTCTTCACGATCGCCTGAAGTGCATCGGCAAAAGCAGCTTTCTCGAGCGCCTGCGGTCGAAGCGCGTGCACAGAGCGACGCGCTTCACCCAAACTGTCGCGGGCCAGTTTACGCGCTCTACGGACGTGACCAACAGCATGCTCGGGATCTTCCTCGAAGAGTGCTTCTTCGGCAGCCTCCATTTGAATAATCACGCCAGTGAACCCTTGAGCGAGAGTGTCGTGGATGTCTCGTGCCATGCGGGTTCGCTCTTTGAGAATGGCAGCCTCACGCTGCTGTTTGACGAGCTCCTGTCCGTGCGCCGCCATCATGACGTGGTGAGCCAACGCCTGAGCAAGTTCGATCTCGTCCGCATGATATGCGCCGTGCTTCGTATGCTGGACGCCAATAAACCCGCGCACTTCTCCCGAGACAAACATTGGAACAGCCATGAACCTTTTGGATCGGCGACTCGTTAAATATTTGCGCAGCTCCGAACTAATTCGCGAGTCATGCTCCACGTCGTCGCACACCGCAGGTGATTTCGTAAAGAGCATCTCTTGGACGAAGGCGTTTTCTTTCCACGCGTGCGGGTACTTGACGAATGGATGCTCTGGATCGGGCGCAACCGGTTGATCGTTCTCAATCATCAAATGCAAGCGTATTGAATCATCCGATTGATTCCGCAGCCAGAGCAGCACGCGCGTCGCACACAGGTGCTGGCCGATTGTTCGCAACATTTCGCCGATGAACTTCTCGGGCGCCGATTCGGTCGCGAGCACGTCAAGGCTGCGCATCATCACTTCGACATGACTGCGTGCCAACTGTTCGGATGTGCGCAGAGCCTGCTCCGCACGGTCACGCTCAATGGCAACTCGTACAAGGTGCGTCGTTAATTCGATGAGCTCGAGATCCTGCGAATCCGGGGCTCGCGGTTCACGATAGTACATGCAGAAGGTGCCCAGGACTTTGCCTTGGGAAGAAAGGACCGGATTCGACCAGGATGCGCGCAGACCGTGCTTCAGAGCTGAGGCGCGATGCTCCGGCACATCCCACAGCGGGTCAGTCGCGATGTCAGAGACGATTACAGGAGAACCGCGATACGCGGCCGTGCCGCAGGAACCGGCACACGGTCCAATTGGCATCAGCTCCATCTGCCGAGTCCACTCGTTAGGCAATTTCGGACCCGCGATGACATTCAGGTGGACGCCGTCGGGATTCATTAACAAGACCGAAGCAAGCGTACCTGGTCTCTGCTCCTCGATTATCCCGCACAATGCATTGAGGATTTGTTTCAGTGGCACGCCGGTGGCGATCATCTCGAGGAGCTGTTTCTCCCCTTGGAGCAAAGATTCGGCTCGCTTTCGCTCGTCAATGTCGACATTCGTGCCATACCAACGGACTATCTTGCCTGATTCATCTCGTAGCGGTACTCCCTGGGTCAGGAACCAGCGATAGACCCCGTCCGCGCCACGGATTCGCGCGACGCTTTCAAATAACCCTCCTGTTTCGGTTGCGGCCCGCCACTTGGCAAAGTGCGCCTCCTTGTCCTCGGGGTGGAATGCCTCCAGCCAACCATATCCAAGTTCTTCACCCTGCTTCATGCCGGTGTATTCCATCCAGCCCTTGCTGCAATATTCGTTAGGGCCATCCGCTAATGTCCACCATGACATCGCGGGAATGGTATCGATCACAAGCCGAAGCTCCCGTTCGGTTTTTCGCCGATCGGTAATATTATAGGCGACCCCAGTGACGCCGGCTACCTTTTCGCTCTTATCGAGGACCGGAATGAGATGGATCTCGAAAAACTGATTTTTTGCTTCCGTGACGAAAGTCACCGACTCCCCGGCCAGAGCGCGCTGCGCATTAGAGTGTAGATCTGGTGAGTCATGATACAGATCAAAGATGGACTGACCGACGAGTTCTCCGGGTTTGACTCCAAAGGTGTCGAGACCTTTGCCTTCTGACAAAGTGAGCACGCCCGAACGATCCAGCGCAAACAAAATGACCGGAGTATTGGCAATGAGATCGCGCAGACGCTGCTCCGTCTGCCGGAGGTGGTCTTCCGCCAACGCGCGTTCGGCGATCTGACCGAGCAGTTCGTCGTTCAATTTCCTCAATCGCGCGGTCCGCTCTGCGACTTTTGTTTCCAGTCTGTCACGGGCCTGGCTGAGCAACCGCTCTGCTCGGCGTCGCGATGAGCTAAACCAACTCATTACGAGCGCTACCAGTGCGAAGTAAAAGAAATAGAGAAGGTGCGAAAGGCCACTCCTCGATGCATAGACGGGCTTGGTCGATCCGTCTGCAAGAACGATTCGATAATCAACCTGATAAGGTAGGACGAAAAAGCCAAACGCTGCGCACGAGAGCACAAGAGCGAGAATCCCCGGCCCCGTTCCCGCGTACCAAAATGTAACCGCGATGGCGGCTAGGAAAGAAGTGCTGAGCGGATATCCGAAATGCAATTGCTGGAGAAGAAGTTTTATTCCGAACGCGAGGGCGACGGAAAGCACAGCCAATCCATAACGAAAAATGCCACGCTCGAAGGTGTGATACGAAACGCGCGCCTTGGAATCAAACGCTTGGAGATTCTCTACCTCTTCAGCAATCGATTTTGCAGCTGAGTTCATCAAATACAGGGCCGCGAAACATTGACCTCACGGCGAAATACAACTCTACAACTCTGTGGCGGTGCTGCCAGTATTGGTTCGTCCCTCGAAAGAGGTGGCGTGCGCTCCCTCTCCTGTGGGAATGAAAAATCCTGCGACCGTACCGTGGTCGCTTCGTGTCAGTTGGTCGATCCTGTTGCCGGACAAAATTATGAAAACTAAAGAGCAAAATTTCAGACGAACATTGCGGCAAATCTTCCGCCGACGTGTGGGACGTCACGATCCGATGCTCGTGTTCAACATGTGGTCGTTTAATTTTACGGACGGGTGGAGTCGCATTTTTGCGAGGGAGCAATATGGGCGTTTCTCCGTCTAGTGAGGTGGTCGAAGGTTCGGATCCGGCATCTACGCCGGTCAACGCTGCGCGAAGATCGATCGTGGTGAACGTTCCCATCGAGCGCGCTTATCAGCAATGGGCGCGTGTCGAAGATCTCCCAAAATTTATCACTCCGATGCGGAACGTACGAAGAATCGATGACACTCAGTTTTCTTATACCTGGCATCCAGGCGGTGAAGAACGCCAGGGAGCCCTCCACATTGTGCTTCAAATTCCCTGTCGGCGCATTGCGTGGCGCATGCTGTCTGATCCGCTGATGTCGGGCGTCGTCTCGTTCGCGCCGCGTTCCAAACAGGAAACCGAAGTGACACTGAAGATTCGTTCCCTTTTTGATCCGCCGACCTTATCACTGAGGCTGGAGGAATACCTGAGCAATTTCAAACGATTGGTAGAGAGGGAGGACACAACAAAATGAGAACGTTTCCTTCTGAGGAAGCACTTGTCGCGGCGTATTGGCGAAGATTGGCGCGGTCTATCGAAAGACCGACTGTAGGAAGAGGCCGCCCACCGTCGTCGTTTCGCCGGCGAAACTCTGAAAGGTTGCGACGTCGAATTCAGCGCCCCGTAGTTCCGTAAATCAAACAATCACGAAAGGAAGAAACGTATGCATGAGGACCTTGAAAAAGTGAAACTGCTCGCGCGTGATTTGCGGGACGGGAAAGAATTCCCGCGCAGCCCGCGAGCCACACTGGCGAGTTATGTGCTAGCTGCGCGCGCCGTGGACAAATGCCGCGCCGTCCTTGTGGATTGGCAAGGCGAATATCATTCCAATTGCCCGCTCGATCAGCGCTGGCTGAATTTTGCCGAAATTGATTACGGCGATTTTCGGTCGCTGGTCGCCACCGGCGCAACCGACGACGAGATCGCGAAGTGGATTGGCAAACATGCGAAGAAACGTTCGCGTGCCGAGATTGTCGCTTGGAACAACAAGGAACGCGATCTGCGTCTCAGCGACCTGCCGCACGAGCTCCAGGAATTCATGGAAAATTATATCGAGCGTTACGTCCCGCGTAACCGCGTCGTGTATCACTGGTTTGACGTGTACGATCTGGAAGAGCAGCGGATCTGAGAAATGGTAGGGACGCCGCGCTGCGGCGTCCGGTCGGCGCAGCGCGCCGACCTACCTCAGGATGATTTATCAGCTTCACGCAATCTGATGTTGATCTCGGACGTGAGCGTCCGATGAACCGGACATCTGGCCGCGACGTCCATTAGTTTGGCGTGCTGTTCTGCGGTGAGAGATCCGGTCAGCTCCACTTCAACATCGATTCTGTCGAGCATGCCATCCTTGGTTTGGCATTCTTCGCAATCTCTTGCGTGAATGCGCGAGTGCCAGAGCGAAACCGTGACGTTTTCTACCTGCCATTTGTTTCGCCGTGCGTAGAAGCCGACCGTCATTGAGGTGCAGACGCCAAGCGACGCGAGCAGATAATCATAAGGATCCGGTCCGGCGTCACCACCTCCGACGCTTGTGGGTTCGTCAGCGACAAGGTGATGTTTACCCGCAGTGACCTCCTGCTGAAAATTCTCAGCGCCACCGCGAACGACGATGTCCGGTGCCTCTTTACCAGTTTGTGTCGCCATGATTTGGTCAGGAGCTCAGAATTCCTCTAAACGCGTCGCGATATCGCCAGATGAGAAAGACTAATAAGATCGTAACGACGATGGCCATTGGCAGGCCGCTGGGGTCCATCAAGGTGTGAACGAGATCGATGTTCACAATTACGGGAGCGAGCAAAACCAAACCAAGAGGGACGAAACGTCCGACGAGCAGAAGCAGCCCGCCAACGATTTGGAATACGGCGACAACGTGAAGGTAATGGCTCAGGAAAAGCGCCTTAGTGAAGTCTCCAAGTAGCCCCGGAGGAGGAGGCGGCATGGGGATGAAGTGCAAGAAGATGTTCGATCCGAAAACAACGAAAATGAGTCCGAGCAGAATCCGGGCAATAATTGTGGCGACTTTCATCTGAACATCGTGCGTAGCTTCATTCGAAATTCAAACCTTAATGTCGGTAGTTTCCCTTGCTGATCTTTTAGATCCCAGCCCGGTCGAGCAGTGACTCGAGCACGCTTTCAGCTTCGAAGACTTCACGCGCAACATCGCGAGCGGCGCGAGAGTGTCTCGCGTAGTCGGCATCGATTCTTTTCACCGCGTCGGCGACTTCGTCCACCGTTCGAAATGACAAGAGTCCATTTTTACCACCGTAATTTTTCGTGAAGCCAGTTTCCTGTGTGATGACGGGACGACCGGCTGCCAGATAGCATGCACTGCGGTCGCTGAACCAGCCGGTGTTGAGCCGGACATATTGGTCCTTGGCGACGGTGAACTCGCCTTTCGAGCGCTGGATATAATCGCGGTAGAGCCAATAGTCGACGCTCATTTGAAGCGGCGAAGTCAAGCGCCAGCGGTTTTGTTCAAATTTTCTGCGCGTTCTTCTATCGTCGATGTTGGTTGCCATCTCGAATGTTTCGCCAGCTTCTTTTGGCGCCGAGATGAACCGGAGAAATTCGCGCGACTTGCTCCACAAATATTTTTTGCCGCGCCACGTGATGTCTTTCAGACCGCTCGTGGACCAGTTCGCGATTGTTGTGAACACCGCCGAGCGAGAAGGCGAACGGGCTGTCTTCCAAAGATCTGTCAGCACCGGTTGGCGTGTGGGCAGCCATGTAAATCCGTCCAACGGCACCGGAAAATCTTTCCTCCCGATGTTTTCGCCGAATGTAAAAAGTGCGTGATGCCGCCGCAGATATTCGACTGTCGATTTTACGCCTTTGTCGATTTTGATTTGTTCAACGCCGGGATCGCTCTCGATGTAAAGAATGCGATCGGAAACCAGTAAATCGTCGTTGAACTCCTGCGTGCCGCAAACATTCAGGATCGCATCAGCGTCGCGATAGAGTTGCCGGATTTTCTTCAACGAAAAGCCGGCCGTTGGATTACCTGGCAGGTAACGCGCGCAGTACGCCCAGCGATTTTTGAAATCGAAGTCCCGGGCTAGGCGATCGAGAACTCTTGCCGCGTAATTGAACTCGTCGGTGACTTCGAACGTTTCTGGGTTGTACGGCAGACGCGCTGAATCTTCGATAAAGAAAACGTCGTGCCCGAGTCGGCGCAGTCCCACGACATAATGAATGTGTTGCCAGACGACACCCGCGATCGGCATCGAACCCATGAATCCCATTACAACGATGCGCTTGCGTTTCATCGCAGAAAAAACGTCCAACGTCCAACGCCCAACACCCAACGCCCAACTTTCTCCATTGAGTGTTGAGTGTTGAGTGTTGAGTGTTGAGCGTTTGTCCGGATCATTGCGGAAACGTTTTCACGACGACCGCCGGATTCCCTGCGACGACCGTATTCGCTTCGACGTTCTTGGTAACCACCGAGCCCGCCGCTACAACTGAGTTTTCGCCGATGGTAACACCTTTCAAAATCACGGCGTTCATTCCGATCCAGACGTTGTCGCAGATTTTGACTGGCGCGGTCTTCAATGTGGGGCGCGCCGGGCGGTCTTTGAAATACGGCGCCAGCGCTTGCGCGTCGATCAGGCGTTGTGCCGGTTCAAGCGGATGAAAATCGGAATCGGCGATGCCGACGTTCCATGAAACAAGGCAATACGAACCAATCTCGATCTTTTCCTCCGCCATGATCAGCGCGCCGTTGAGCAGCGTGAAATCGCCGATGGTGCATTGGCCGTTAATCCCGATTGCGAACGAGCAGCCTGCATAGCACGATACGTGTTTGCCGATGACAACTGCGCGCGGTTTTTTGTTTCGGAGAAAGCGAAAAATTTGCGCGGTCTCGCAGTAGAAGCCTTCGCCGAACTCCACGTTCGGCGGGATCGGCTCTTTCCACCAATCGCCTTCAACATGCCGGCCGTCTCTAACGTTGCTCATAGAATCGGGCGTTCAGTTGCGACTGATTGCCAAAGCGGCGCAGTAGCGCCGCACTCCACAACGTGGCCGCCATAGGAAGCGTACGATTGTCGCTTGCGTTTTGGAGTGCAGCGGCGCTCCGCCGCTTTTCCTCGCGAAGTGATTGCGGGCGGCATCGCGTCAGATTGGAAATTTTCCAGATGCATAAAGTTTCGCGTAAACACCGCCGCGGTTTAGGAGTTCCGGGCCGCGGCCTTGTTCGATAATGCGTCCGTGATCTAGCACGATGATTTGGTCGAGATTGTGAATGGTCGCCAGCCGATGTGTGGCAATCAACGTTGTTCGGCCGCGCATTAGTTCCTTGATGGTTTCCATGATGGCAGCTTCAGTGCTGGGGTCGAGCGCCGAAGTCGGTTCGTCCAGCAACAGAATCGGCGCGTTCTTCAGAAAGGCTCGCGCGATTCCGATGCGCTGTCGCTGACCGACGCTCAGATGCCCGCCCCGTTCGCCGACCAGGCTGCTGTATCCCTGTGGCATTTGCCGAATAAACTCGTCAGCCTGTGCCCGACGCGCCGCTTCAATGATCTCTTCTTCCGTCGCATCGGGTCGGCCGTAGGCGATGTTCTCGCGAACGGTGGTGGAGAAAAGTAGCGTGTCTTGGAGGACAATAGCGATCTGAGCGCGTAAAGACTTCTTGGTAATCTCGCAGACATCGCGATCATCGAGCTTCACCGAGCCTGTGGCGGCATCGTAAAAGCGCGGCACCAGGCTGAGCAGTGTGCTTTTGCCCGCACCCGTGCCGCCCACTAGTCCGACAATTTGGTTCGGCGCGATGGAAAGATTGATGTCGCTCAGAACGATTCGGCTTTCGGCGTAACCAAAATTGACCGAGCGAAACTCGATCGCACCTTTAGCCGATGAAATGTCGACAGCATTTGGCGAGTCGCGCACGTCGTCCTGGCGCTCCAGCACTTCGAAGCAGCGTTTCGCGCCGGCCGTGGCGCCTTCCATTGCCCAGGCAGTGTACGTCAGGGATTCCAACGGTTGATAAAGCATCAGAAGGTAAGCGCTGAAAACGAGTAGCGAACCGAGACTCAGTGTGCCGGCGAGCACATGCAGCGTTCCTACGTAATACATCCCTGCTGTGCCGATGACCATTAGTGTGCTGATCACTAATGCGCTGTTCACATTCGTTAAGGTCAGCCGCAGGTTCGCCTGCAAACTCTGCTGCGCTCGCTGATGAAATTGCATGACCTCGAAGTCTTCGCGTCCGAAAGCGTGGACCATCCGAATCGAGCTCAGTCCCTCCTGCGCTTGCGCAAGCACAGCGCTTTCCTGTTCTTGAATCGAGGTTGATTCACTACGAATCCGGCGGGCGAAGAAAAAAATTGCGCCCACAATCAGTGGCACAATTCCCAGAGACAGCAGTGTCAACACCCAGTCGAGCCTCAGCATTACGATGAATGTGCCGATCAGCGCGATTACTGAAGCGAAGATGTTGGTAAAACCTTTGTTGTAGATTGTTTGGATGGACTGCGAATCGTATGCCACGCGAAAACTGGAGTCGGCAGATCGCCGCGCGTCATGAAATTTGAGGGAGAGACGTTGCAGATGAGAGTACAGATCGGTTCGTAATTTCAGTAGCGCCTGGAGCCCGATCTTCACGAACAGATAGTTCGTGATCCAGTTGATGATTCCCCATGCAAACTGAATCACGATCAGGGCGACACAGAGCAGAGGAAGCCATGTGCGCCAATCGCCCCGCGCAGCAGCCGTTGGTCGCAGGAAATCGTCCACGATAATTTTGAAAGGCCACGGCTTGAGCAGATTCAGGCCAATGCCGATGAGCGACAGAAACAGGCCAATTATCGTTTTTCCCCAGAACGGCTGGTAATAGCGAAGGACGCGTCGGTAGATGGACATTTGGATTTCCGCTTACGGATTTCGGTTTTAGACTGAGTTGGGCCGAAATTTATTCCGACACGAATCCAGAGATTCCTCGACTTCGCTCGGAATGACAAGACACCGTTTATGGCCAGAACGGATGGTGGTAGCCGAAGACAGGCAATCGATAGGCACCTCAATTTTGGATTGCGGATTGCGGATTTCGGATTGAACTAGTCGCGCGACTGCCAGCGTAATTGCAAATCACAAATCGAAAATCCAAAATCAACGATGCATCATCTGGTTCAAATATGGTTTCAGTGGGTCGAGCAGTGGGGATACATGGGAATCATTCTGCTCATGGCGATGGAAAGTTCGATCTTTCCGGTGCCCAGCGAGATCGTTATCCCTCCTGCTGCATTTCTCGCTGCGGAGGGAAAACTAAACATTTTCGGTGTCATAGCGGCGGGCACATTCGGCTCGTGGCTTGGGGCGACGGCGACCTATTGGGCGGCATTGTGGCTTGGACGGGTCTTCATTGCCCAGTGGGGACGCTATTTTTTGCTGAGCGAACATAAACTAGAGCGGGCCGAAAACTGGGTCCGTCGTTACGAAGCTGGAGGCATTTTCTTTGCGCGCCTTTTGCCAGTGATCCGCCATATCATTTCTATTCCGGCTGGCATTATTCGGATGAACTTCGCCACATTCAGCGTAATGACCCTGGCCGGTTCGGCGTTGTGGTGTTCTGTCCTGGCCTGGTTTGGCCAAAAAGTGCTGACGCGTGAAATGATCGACTCGAAAGATGCGACGGCTTTGGTCAAAGCCGTAAAGGAGAGCGGTAATTTTCACACAATCGTGATCGCATGCGTCGTGATCACCATTCTTTATCTGGTGGTGGTTAGTCTGACCGGTAAAAAGCGAACCGACTGAAGTCTCACCAAAGCGGGTAAGCGGCACAGGAAAGCGCGGCTTGGACAGCCGTCGCTCTTCAGAATTTGGGATGGGTAGTCGTCGCGTGTTGAGGCGTTTGCGTCTTTTTTGTGTTTTAAAATTGAACAAAAGTGTCGTTCTGCGGTCAGTTCTAAAGTGGATAACGACTGAATAACTCAGATGTGACGATGGAAAAAATATTCACAACGACTCGTGGCATTAGACCTGCTCAGACCAAAAACGGCCAACATATGAAAAGAAATCGCCAATTTCGCCAAATCATGAGACCGCGCACTCGACTTTCGCTCGGTGATCTAATCCTGGCAGTTAGTTCCTGCACCCGTAGCAGCACAGAAACAGTAGCGGCGGTCGCAGACCTTCTGGCGAGCGGTCAGGTACGCGTGCAAGATAACGGACGTTTCCTGCGCGCTCGCGTTTGCTAAAGCCAGCTGGGCGGGCTTTCTCGTTCGTTTACTAAAGCTGCAATCCTGTACTGTCCGCTGTCCTCAGCGGACTGCGGCAAATGCCCAAAATCTGGGCATGCTTTGGCTGAATTTTGAGCCAATCGGCACAAAAACGCTTTTCGCTCACCCCGGTCGCTTTTATGTTTCCAGCGTGATCGACCGCTATTCCCGGCCCGAGATGAGCAAAATCTGGTCGGACCAGCGCAAGTTTGAAATCTGGCTCGAAATTGAATTGCTCGCCTGCGAGTCAATGGCGGAGCTTTGCCAGATTCCGAAAAAGGACGCTGCTGAGATCCGAAAACGGGCGCAGTTCTCCATTCCGGAGATCCTCGAAATCGAAAAGCGAACCAACCACGACGTCATCGCGTTTCTCGAAAATGTAGCCGAATCAGTAGGACCGGCGTCGCGCTGGATTCATCAGGGACTGACTTCATCGGATATTCTGGACACGACGCTCGCGGTGCAACTGAACGAGTCGTGCCAAATCCTTCTCGATGACTTGGAAGCGCTTCGAAGCGTAATCGCAGACCAGGCTTGCCGGTATAAAATGACGCCGATGATCGGCCGCAGCCACGGCGTGCACGCTGAGCCAATCACGTTCGGCTTAAAGCTGGCGCTCATGTATGACGAATTCGGTCGCGCCGCCGAGCGCCTCATGCAAACTCGTGAGCGCATTCGCGTTGGCAAAATCAGTGGCGCGGTTGGTACGCACGCGCACATCGATCCGAAGATCGAGCGTGCGGTGTGTGAGAAGCTCGGCTTGAAACCCGCGACGCTCTCGACGCAAATTGTGCAACGCGACCGTCACGCAGAATTCATGGCTACTCTCGCGGTGATCGCATCGAGCATCGATCGCTGGGCCACGGAATTTCGCCACCTCCAGCGGACTGAAGTTCTCGAAGTGGAGGAATTTTTCGGCGAAGGCCAGAAAGGGAGCTCCGCCATGCCGCACAAACGCAATCCGATCACAAACGAGCGGTTGAGCGGATTAGCCCGGGTAATTCGTGGGAATGCCGTCGTTGCGCTGGAGAATGTTGCGCTATGGCATGAGCGCGACATCAGCCACTCCAGCGCCGAACGCATCATTCTGCCCGATTCATGTGTCCTGCTCGATTACATGCTCGCGAAATTGCGAGGTGTGGTTGAGAAATTGCACGTCTACCCGGATCGGATGGCGGAAAACCTCGCGCTGACAAAGGGCTTGTATTTCAGTCAATCGATCTTGCTCGCGCTCACACGCGCGGGCGCGGAGCGCAAGAACGCATATGAAGCTGTGCAGCGCGCCGCCATGAAGACGTGGAAAGGCGAGGGAACCTTCGCCGAAAATGCGAAACGCGAACCCGAAATCGCCGCCCGTCTTTCACCAGAAGAAATCGACCGCCTCTGCTCGCTCGATGTTCATTTCAAACACGTCGACGCGACGTTCAAGGCGCTCGGTTTGGAATAGTACTCGCTCCGGTGCTACGGCACTGGGTCGGCGGAGCCTGAAGGATATTCGGTATTCGCGGCCGTCGTTTATTCGTAACGCAGCGCTTCGATGGGATCGAGGTTGGCTGCGCGGTACGCGGGATATAGTCCGAAGCCGATGCCGATTGCAGAACAAACCAGAAGGCCGGCGATCGCCCAACCGAATGGGAAGATGATGTCCACCTTGAGCCAGGCTGCCAGCAGGTCGCCGGCGATGATTCCAAGAACGATTCCGAGAATTCCCCCGGCTTCGGAGATGAATACCGCTTCGGTGAGGAATTGACGCAGGACGTCGCGACTGCGTGCGCCGATGGATTTACGCACGCCGATTTCCTTTGTCCGTTCGGTCACGCTCACGAGCATGATGTTCATGATACCGATCCCTGCAGCCAGGAGTGCGATGAAACTGACAACGAACGCGCCGATTCGCACGATGCCCGCGACCGAGGTGAACGCGCTTTTTAGCGAGTCGTTCGAATAAATCTCGAAATCGTTTTCCTGATCGGCGCGTAATCCGCGCGCGATCCGCATGGCACTTATGCCTTTGTCCAGCGTTTGATTGTAAGTCTCGGTAGAGAACGCTTGCGTGGCGATGTTCACCGTGCGTTTTGCTTCACCGTAATCCTCGAAGAAGCGCGTGATTGGCATGAAGCAAAGGTCGTCCTGGCTCTGGCCGAAGGATGTTCCTTTCTCAGCGAGCACACCGACGATTGTGTACGTGTGGCCGCTGACTCTCACCACTTTGCCAATCGGCGTTTCGTGCGGGAACAAACGTTTCTCGATCATTTTCCCGACCACGATTACCCGCCGCGAAAGTTCGACGTCTTCGTCGTTCAAGTTGCGACCATAACCGAGCGTGTAAGCGTTTGCGGTGAGAAAACTCCGGTTTGTCCCAACGATAAGAAGGCTCGGCGTGGTCTTCACCCCGTTGTAAACAGCCTGGCCTTTGACCTCATAACCAAAACTTTTGAGACAGATTTCGCGTGCGTTGCCCTCCATCAACGTCGCGTAATGCAGTGCCTCGCGATACGTGACGTTGCGGCGGTTCTGATATTTTTTCTTGATCTCGCCGCCGACGTTCACGTTCGCGGGGTACTTGGCGAATTGAAAAATGTTCGATCCGAGAAAACTAATTCCGCTCTCGATGGAGGACTGCAGCGCCCCGATGGCGGTCATCACCGAGATCACCGAGAAAACGCCGATCGTGATGCCGATAATTGTCAGCGCAGCGCGCAGTTTATTGGCGCCTAACGAGGCGAGTGCCATTTTAACTATTTCGCTGAACAACATCGCGGTTAGCAATTGGAGTGATGGAGTGGTGGAGTAATGGAGTATTGCCGAGGCACTTTCAGTTCCCTGCCATTACTCCAACACTCCATGACTCCAATACTCCTATTCGTATCTGAGCGCCGCGACCGGATCGAGACGCGAGGCTGACCAAGCGGGGGCGAAACCGGAGAACAAGCCCGTCAGAATTGAGACGGTCATACTTACGACGACTAAGCCGAGCGAAAATTGAATCGGAAAAGAGGGAAACGCCTTGGCAACTCCGGAGCACATTACGTACGCAAAGCCCAATCCGATGAATCCGCCGAGCAGACACAACGACGTGGATTCGATCAGGAATTGAAGAAGGATCGTGCGTCTCCGTGCGCCCAGAGCTTTGCGCGTTCCGATTTCGCGCGTGCGCTCCTTCACGCTCACAAACGTGATATTCATTATCCCGATTGCGCCGACAAAAAGCGAAAGGCCAGTGATGAAAAGCCCTGCGATGGCGATGGAGTTCTTGATTGGATCCAGCGTGCTTTTCAGCGCCTGCTGTTCGTTGATGCTGAAGTCGTCTTTTTTCTCTGGCGGCAATCCGCGCGCACGCCGCATGACGCCGGTCAGCTCGTCTTTCGCTTCGGCGAGCTTCGTTTTGTCCTTCACTTTTACCAGAATGTCGGAATCGCTTTTGGCGCTAAAGTATTTTTGGAATGCTGGCAACGGCATCACGACAATCGAATCCAGACTAAATAATCCCAAAAATGTGCCTTGCCGTGAGATGACCCCCACTACTCTGAAACGTTGCCCATTGATCAGCACCGATTTCTCGATCGGGCTCTCGGAAGGAAACAAGGCGTCGGCTACATCGTAGCCGATCACGCACACATTGGCGCCGCCTCTGGATTCGACATCGTTGAAGAATCGGCCCTCCTTAAAGTCGAAAGTCGAAGTAATGAGGTAATCCGAGACCGTTCCTCTGATTAGAACGTTGCTGACTTCGCTTTGGCCATTTTTCACGCTGCGCAGCAGGCTTGAAGTTGGTACCGCGATTACGAGATTCGAATTCGGCGTCGCAGCGATGATGCGGTTGATCGGCTCGGCGTACTCGGTCTTGATCTTTTTACGGTCGCGGTAGTTCCACCAATCATCCACGGGCTTCCAGGGCCATTGCGAGACGTAGAGCACATCGTCGCCGAAAATGGCCATGCTTTTGTCGAATCCAACCTGGATTCCTCCGATCGCAGTGCCCATGAGCGTCACGGCGACAATCCCGATCACGACGCCGAGCGCGGTGAGGGTTGAGCGCGTTTTGTTCGAACGCATCTGTGCCACTGCGATTTTCCAGCTTTCGGTTAGCTCATAGAGAAAGCGTTTCATTAGTAAACCGCAGCATCGGCTGGCAGGGGATCTTCCACCGGCAAGTTCTTGATGCCATCGAACCCGCCGTCGTCACTTTCGATTAGCCCATCGCGCAAGCGGACCGTGCGCCGCGCATGATTCGCGATCTCGGCTTCGTGCGTAACGAGAATAATTGTATGTCCCCGTTGATACAGATTTTCGAAAAGCGTCATGATTTCATCACCGGTTTTCGAATCGAGATTGCCGGTCGGTTCATCGGCCAGAATGATGGATGGATCGTTTACTAGAGCCCGCGCGATCGCGACGCGCTGGCGTTGACCGCCGGAAAGCTCGTTAGGTTTATGGTGCAAACGATCACCGAGCCCAACTTCCCGCAACACGTGCGCGGCACGCTCACGCCGTGTTTCCGGATCGATGCCGGCGTAAACAAGGGGCAGTTCCACATTCCGTAGACTGTCGGCGCGCGGAAGAAGATTGAAGGTTTGAAAAACAAAACCGATCTCGCGATTCCGAATCGCCGCCAGTTCATCGTCGCTCATGGCTGAAACGTCGCGTCCGTTGAATTCGTAACGCCCGGAGCTGGGCGTATCGAGGCAGCCGAGCATGTTCATGAGTGTCGATTTGCCACTGCCACTAGGGCCCATAATCGCCAGATATTCGTTGCTAAGAATTTGCAACGACACGCCGCGCAGGGCATGAACCGTCTCTTCTCCCATCACGTAGTCTTTCGTGATGTTCTCGATGTCGATGATTATCGGCTCCGATGATCGAGTGTCACTCGTCACTTCGCGACTTCCTTGTCGTACGCGACCTTCGCGCTTTCTTTTAATTTCCGGCTGATTGCGCTGTAGCTGCCTGAGATGACTTCGTCACCGGGTTTGATGCCGCTTTTGATTTCCATGTAGGAATCGTCGGCGATCCCTGTGGTCACCTTCACCATGTGCGCTTTGTTGCCGTTCTTCACGAACACAACCTTGGCTAGCTTTTCGCGTTCTTCTTTCTGCGCCTGTTTCTCGAGACGGTCATTGCTGAGTTCTGCCTTGTTGTCTTCCTTGTCGCGCGCGGCGACTTTTTGCTTTTGTTTTTCGATTTCCTCCGGGCTGAAGTTTGTGTCACCCGTGCGAATCGTCACGCTTTGCATCGGCACTGCGACGGCATCCTTAACCATGTTCGTCTCGATATCCGCGGTGCAACTCAGTCCGGGGCGTAACGCTACATCGTGGTCGTCGACGCGAATTTTTACCTCGAAATTCGTGACTTCCTCCTGTGTGCCGGTCCCAGTCGTCTTTCCGGTGTTCGCGATCTGCTGAACGACACCTTTAAATTTGCGGTCGCCGTACGCGTCAATTTTGATGTTTGCCTTATCCCCAGGTTTCACGTTTACGACATCATTCTCGTTCACGTCCACCACGGCTTGCATGTGGGTGAGATCGGCGACTCGCATCACGTCGGTCCCGGCAAATTGATTGGTCGCGACCAGGCGTTCGCCCAGTTTGCTGTTTAGAATGGTGACTGTTCCGTCCATCGGCGAATAAATCGTCGTTTTTGAAAGCTGATCGCGCGCCTGGCTTGAGCTGGCCTGTGCCCGTTCGATTTCGTGCAGTGAACTCTCGTAAGTATTTTTCGCTACGTCGTTCGCTGCTTCCGCGGCATTGTATTCTTGCTCTGAAATCAGCTTTTTCTCGAACAAGTCCTTTGATCGCCGGAAGTCGTGCTCGGTCTTAAGCATCGTCGCTTTTTGCTGAAGGTTTGTCGCTTTCGCGGCGCTAATCGCTGCTTCTTGTTGTTCGAGTAATGCTTTGTAGGAGTCGGGTTTAATTTTCAAAAGCAGGTCGCCTTTCTTGACCTGCATGCCATCCTCGACGGGCAGCTCGGTAATCTCCCCGGCGACTTCCGGCGAAATTTTCACTTCGGTTTCGGGCTGGACCTTGCCCGTGGCAGAGACGGTCTGCAGAATGGTCCGGCGAACCGCTTTTTCCGTTGTCACCAGGATCGGCTTCTCGCGCTTGCTCGCGATGAATAGCGCGATAATCAGAAGCAGCACTGCGCCGGCGGAGCCAAAAAGAATCTTGCGCCTGCGACCCTGCCGGCGCTTCTTCACGGCGTCACGGGCAAGCGGGGGAGTGGTCAATGCTTGATGCATGGCATGATCGCTTATGGGGCTGAAGCTATCTGTCTTTAGACTTTCGCCAATAGCGGACGTTCATGGCCCTCAATCGGTCGGATGCAGTCTGGGGCGGGTTTGGATTCAAACAATTTGTGGCTGCGCCTGCTTTTGCCGATTGCGTATCTGGTGAATCGCCCACGCGGCATGCTCTGCGATCAATGGTTCCGGGTCGGCTGCAACGCGTTCGAGGGCTGGAAGGTCGCGTGGATCGCCCGCATTACCGAGCGCGACACACACATTGCGTAGAAACCCGCGACGCTTTATTCGCTTGATTGGCGACTTTTTAAAAAGCGCCCGGAACTCCGCGTCGGTTAGGTCCAAATATTCCCGCAGCGACATGCCGGCCGTTGATCGGCGCGCCCGGAACGCGCTCTCTCGAGATTCTTGGGCGAACCGGTTCCAAGGGCATGCGTCGAGACAGTCATCGCAGCCAAAAATCCGATCGCCCATGAGCGGACGAAGTTCCACAGGGATAGCGCTTTTCAATTCAATCGTTAGGTAAGAAATGCACCGGCGCGCATCCAACCGATGCGGAGCGGTAATCGCGCCTGTTGGGCAGGCTGTAATGCAACGGTCGCATGTCCCGCAGCGATCCGGGACCGGATCATCTGGCGGCAATTCAAGCGTGGTCAAAATTTCCGCGAGAAAAAACCAGGTCCCGAGCCGCTCATCGATAAGCATAGTGCTCTTGCCGTGCCAGCCAACGCCAGCCTGTGCCGCATGATCTCGTTCCAGCACCGGGCCGGTGTCGACGTAACATTTTTGCTGTCCGCCAAAACCGAGAAGAAACTCGTCGATTTTGTCGAGCTTTGCCGCGACTACGTCATGATAATCATCGCCCCATGCGTACCGCGCAATGCAACCTGTAGCGGCGGTCTGTGACCGCCGTGGCGCTTGTTCTCGATGAAAATAGTTTAATGCCACAACAACGATCGATTGCGCGCCGGCCAAAACATTTTGCGGATCGCAACGTTTTTCCTCGCCGCGTTGCATGTAATTCATCTCGCCGTGCGCACCGGTGCGCACCCATTCGCGAAATTCATTTGCGTGCGCTGGCGCGTTGCAGGCGGCCACGCGACACGAATCAAATCCGATCTCTCTCGCAAAAGAGACAAGCTGCACCTTCAGCTGTGCTGCCGAAATTTGCATTATGACGCTTTGGCTGGGAAGAGTGATTCCGGTTTGGGATTCATTCTCCTGAGTTTCGCCAGGATCGCCACGGCGACTTCTTCATCCGTGAATACCGAGGTATCGACCCGGATATCCGCGATGTTTGCATAAAGAATCCTGCGGGCACCAAGGATTTGCGAGAAAGCCTTTCTTGGGTGTTTCGTGTGCAGCAATGGTCTATTCCTTTTCCGGGAAGCCCGCGCAAAAAGCGTTTCCTCGTCCGCGTCGAGCCATACAATTACACCCAACCGTTTTAGAAGCTCGACATTTTCGTTGCGTACAACAACCCCGCCGCCTGTGACGATGATGGTCTGTTCTATTGTTGCCAGGCTCCGCAGTGCGTCTGTTTCCGCCTGGCGGAAGCGCGGCTCTCCGAATTTTGGAAAAATCTCTGAAATCGGCATTCCGAAGTTCGCTGCAACGATTTCGTCTGTATCGTGCAGAGCCAAACCTGTTCGGCGATGCAGACATGGACCCACGCATGATTTGCCCGCGCCCATCATGCCGATGAGAACAATCGATCGGCTGAGCTGATTCACGATCTAATATCTCATTAACACCTGGCTTCAGCCAGGTGCAGTGTGGCGCAGCGGAGAAGCCGTTTAAAGGGCTTTCGAGGCACGCTACGTCTATCACCGCGCTGAAGCGCGGTGTTAATGAGACATTGCCAGTGAGTTGGCGTTTCACCGAATAGCCCTACAATGTGCCCATGCCTGAATCGAAGCCTTTAGTTGCCGTGATTATGGGAAGCAAATCGGACTGGGATACGATGCGGAATGCTGTGGAAACGTTGGATGAACTCGGCGTGCCGAATGAAGCGCGCGTGTTGTCCGCTCATCGGACGCCCGACGCGACGGCAGAGTTCGCGCGAAGCGCGGCGGATCGCGGACTGCGAGTGATCATCGCGGGAGCAGGCGGTGCGGCACATTTGGCCGGAGTCATAGCGGCGCACACATGGCTGCCGGTCCTCGGTGTGCCAATTCAATCGAAACTTCAGGGACTCGATTCGCTGTTGTCCACGGCGCAAATGCCGGGCGGGATTCCGGTGGGCACACTGGCCATAGGTGAGGCCGGCGCAAAAAATGCCGCACTTCTGGCGGCTGCGATTCTCGCCACATCCGATGACACGATTCGTCAAAAGCTAGAAGCGTTTCGCCACAAACAGGCCGAAGCGGTCTTGGCCGCAAAATTGCCAACGTGAAAACGGTGATTTCAACCGACCGCGAGGCGGCGGTTGAACTGCTGCGGCAAGGCGAGCTGGTCGCGCTGCCGACCGAAACTGTTTACGGACTCGCCGCCAAGGCGCTCAACTCGATTGCAGTCGCGAAAATTTTTGAAGCGAAGGAACGGCCGCGCTTCGATCCGCTGATTATTCATCTACCGAATCGCGAGTGGCTCGAGAGAATTGTAGATGTGCCAGCGGAGCATCGACAACTGATCGGCAGGCTGGCCGACAAATTTTGGCCCGGCGCGCTCACGATAGTTTTGCCAAAGCGCGAGATTGTTCCTGACATTGTCACGGCGGGATTGGATACGGTGGCGGTGCGAATCAGTGCGCATCCGGTGTTTGCTGAAATCGTGTGCGAACTGGATGAGCCGCTCGCTGCGCCGAGTGCAAACCGATTCGGACGTGTCAGTCCAACAACAGCGCAACACGTGTTGGATGAACTCGATGGGCGGATCCCACTGATCTTCGATGCCGGATCGACAGAGCACGGCATCGAGTCAACAATCGTCGCTGTTCGGAAGGGCGGAATCGCGATCTTGCGACGCGGTCCGATTACACACGAACAGCTGCGTTGCCTCGGCTTCCAGCCGAGTGAGGGGATCGGCAGGGATGCTGATGCCACGAGCATACGTGTGCCGGGTCAGTTGCCCTCGCATTATGCGCCAAAGACGGCGTTGCGTTTGATTGATAATGCGGAAACATTTTGGCCCCAGAAAAATCAGCGCGTGGGCTTGATCGCTTGGAATCCAGTTGGACTGAAGCACAAATTCGCAGCGATTCGAAATTTGAGCGAACGGCAGGATTTGCGGGAAGCGGCGTCGAATTTATTTCGTTATCTGCGAGAACTCGATGCGCTCGGTTTCGATCTTATCGTTGCGGAACGAGTTCCGTCTCATGGACTCGGCGCCGCGATAATGGATCGACTTGAACGAGCGTCGTACCGATAGGCAGCGTCGCCGCAAAAAGAATTCAGCGTTGTAGAACGAGTTCCTCGTCAGACACGCTGATCGGCGTTTGTTCAATAGTACGACCTCGCTTCTCACCGCCCACCTGATATGCCAGAGCAGCAGCGATGAATCCCTTGAAGAGGGGATGCGGCTTGTTTGGTTTGCTTTGAAATTCGGGGTGGTACTGGCAACCGACAAAGTAAGGATGATCACGCAGCTCGATTAATTCGGCGAGCGTGCCGTCGGGTGATGTGCCTGAAATGACGAAACCTTTCGCATCCATCCGATCTCGATATTTCATGTTGAACTCGTAACGGTGCCGATGCCGCTCCGTTACCTCGGTGTCGCCGTAGATTTTTTCCGCGAGTGTGCCGGGAACGATTTTTGTTGGCCAGGTTCCCAGCCGCATACTTGCGCCCTTTTTACGTACGCCGCGCTGTTCTTCCAGCAGCGAGATGACCGGGTCTGGAGTGTCCTTGTCGAACTCGGTGCTGTTGGCATCTTTGAGTCCACAGACGTTTCTCGCGAATTCAATAGTGGCCACTTGCATGCCGAGGCATAGGCCAAGAAAGGGAATTCCGCGCTCGCGAGCGTACCGCGTAGCGTTGATTTTTCCTTCGGCTCCGCGAACGCCAAATCCACCGGGAATAAGAACACCGGCCACATCTTTGAGTTGATCATCCACGCCATCCGCAAGGGATTCAGCATCGATAAGTTTGAGATCAATTCCGCAGTCTTCGCTTGCGGCCGCATGGGTCAGTGACTCGTAAATGCTCTTGTAAGCGTCGCGCACATCCATGTATTTGCCGACCACCGCGATCTTGACGCGATTGCTTGGACTGACGACGCAGTCCACAAATTTTTGCCAGTCTTTCAGATCGGGTTTGGGAGTTTCAAGATGCAGAAGGTCGCAGACGAGCTGGTCAAGTCCTTCGGCGTGCAGGGTCAAAGGCACTTCGTAAATGGTGTGCTCGACGTCGCGTTCCTCGATCACCGCTTTTTCCGCAACGTTGCAAAACATCGACAACTTACGGCGCACATCGCCATCCAGCGGTTTTTCCGAGCGGCAAATCAACACCTGCGGCTGCAATCCGATTTCGCGCAGCTTCGCGACGCTTTGCTGCGTCGGCTTCGTTTTCAACTCGTGAGCAGCCTTGATGTAGGGAACGAGCGTAACATGCATGTTCACGACATTTTCGGGCCCGACTTCAAGAATGAATTGGCGAATCGCCTCGATAAACGGAAGACCTTCGATGTCCCCAGTCGTGCCTCCAATTTCCGTAATCACCACGTCATATTTGCTCTCGTCCGAAAGTTTGCGGATGCGATCCTTAATTACGTCGGTGACGTGCGGAATAACTTGCACGGTTTTGCCCAGATAATCGCCCCGGCGTTCCTTTAAAATCACTGTCTCATAAACCTGGCCGCTGGTGAGATTGTTGTGCCGCGTAAGCACGCAATTGGTGAATCGCTCGTAGTGGCCAAGATCGAGATCAGTCTCCGCGCCGTCATTGAGCACGTAAACTTCGCCGTGCTGGAACGGATTCATCGTCCCGGGATCGACATTGAGATACGGATCAAATTTTTGGAGTACAACACGCAACGAGCGCGCTTCGAGCAATGTGCCGAGAGAGGCTGCGGTTAGGCCTTTGCCTAGCGAACTGACGACGCCGCCAGTGACGAAAATGTATTTCATCGAGAGATTCTCCGTTCTGCGCGAGCAAGTTTTTGCTCCAGCGCTTCTGCGTCGGCCAACGTATCTATCCCGGGAAATCCTTTGGCAGTGATGAGCACATGAACTTTTACACCATTTTCCAATGCGCGCAATTGCTCGAGCGACTCAGCGCGTTCCAGCGGACTGGGTTTCCACTTCACAAACTGCAGGAGGGCGTTGCGCCGGAAACCGTAGATGCCCTGATGCCGAAGGGACAAGAAGCGGCCCTTCTCTTGGAATGGAATCGGCGCGCGCGAGAAATAGAGGGCGTTCCCAGCAAGACCGACAACCACTTTGACCTGGTGAGGAGACAGCGCGTCCTCTGAGTGTTCAAACCGGTGCGCGGCAGTGACGATCCGGATTGCACTGTCCGAGCGGAGTTTCTCTACGATCTTGTCGATTAGCCGCGGGTCAACCAACGGTTCGTCACCTTGGATATTGACGATGAACGCGAACTCTTTCGCCCTGCGTGCCACTTCGGCTATTCGGTCGGTTCCGCTGCAGTGTGTTGTTGAAGTCAGCGCGACTTCGGCACCCCAATTAGAAGCAGCCTCCGCGATGCGCATATCGTCTGTGGCGACAATTACCGAATAGAGATTCTTTGCCCTTTTGCATCGTTCCCATACGCGACGTAAAAGAGCCTTGCCAGCAACTAGATGCAATGGTTTTCCAGGAAAACGCGTAGAACCCCAGCGCGCTGGAATAATGCCGACAGCTTTATTCATGACGGTCATCCTGAGCGAAGCGCGGAGTCGAAGGAGCCCGCGAAATTAGTTTTCGTGACGCCACGGGTTTTGATTCGCTCACCTCCCGTTCGCTCAGCCTCCGGCCTTCCCGTCCATGTCGCGGCTTCCCAGCCGCTCCATTCTCGACTTCTCTCGGAATGACGAAGAATCATGATTTCGCGTTCAAGATGATGCCGACCGCTGCGGGCAGGTTATCGGCCACCCAATCTGCCCTGCTTCCAGTGACGTCCCGTTGAGTTCCGGTCCGCACTCGAATCGCACGTACAGCCGCATTATGGGCGCACTCGACGTCAACCTCCTTGTCGCCAATCAGAAACGAACGGGAGAGATCGATCAGATGGTCCCGCGTCGCTTTTACGACCATTCCCGGCGCGGGCTTGCGGCAGTCCGATTGTTGTCCGGGAGCGTCCGGGCAGTAGTAAGTAGCGTCAACCAAACCATCGCCAAGCTGCCGTAGCACCTCTGATTCGACCGCCCGATATTGATCGAGGGTGAAGAGTCCGCGCCCGATCCCGCTTTGATTTGTGATGATGATTAATTTGAATCCTCGCGACTTCAAACTTCGCAGCGCCTCAAGCACACCTGGAAAAATCCGCACATCCTCCGGATGGGAACAATAATCAGTATCTTCCATGATCGTGCCGTCGCGATCGATAAAGACGGCGGGCGACAGCTCGTCACCCATCTTTGCTGTCCTCTCGAAAACTGGCGATGAGTTCATCTCGCGTCACAGTCGCCGTTCCAAGTTTGCTGACGACCACAGCGCTGCCGTGGTTGGCAATTTCAGCAGCTTCAATCGGTGTCGCGCCGCTTACCAGCCCAAGCGTGAAGAGCGCAATCGCAGTGTCGCCCGCACCCGAGACATCGAAAACCTGCCGAGCTTTCGTGCGGATGTAGTGCGGGGCGTCGTTCTGTTGAAAAAGCATCATTCCTTGTTCGCCCAGCGTGATCAGGACAAATTGAGTTTCCCATTTCTTAAGAAGCGCTTTACCGACCTGCTCAAGATCGGTGTCTTTTTTTAAAGGCTCCTCGGCGTCACGCCAGGGAATCCCCGCTGCAAGAAACGCTTCAGCGCGGTTTGGTTTGACAACTGTAACGCCACGCCAGTCGACGGAGTGCCGCGGATTGGGATCGGCTGCCACTATCTTACCAGCCGCGGCCGCCTGGCGAGCAGTTTGGGTCACCAATTCGGTTGTCACGAAGCCCTTGCCATAATCTTCAAAAATAATTGCATCGGTTTTATTGAGACTTTCTCGAACAGCCGCGACTGCTTTCGCTATTTGAGCGCTCGATGGCGCCACGATTTTTTCGCGATCGACACGAACCACCTGCTGATGCAGCGCGATGATGCGGGTTTTAACGATCGTGCAAAAGCTTTCATCCTCGATCGCGTTTGAGGTGTCGATGTTTTGTCCCGCCAATAACTCCCGGAGTTGCCGGCCGCTCCGATCTTTGCCGAGCATTCCGATTACAGCCACGTGATCGACAAATTCACGCAGGTTCCGGGCAACGTTGGCCGCGCCTCCTGGGTAGAACGATTCTCCGGTCACCTCCACGACTGGGACCGGCGCTTCCGGCGAGATCCGGCCGACCTTTCCCCAGACAAATTCGTCAAGCATCAGGTCGCCGATAACGGTGATTCGCCTCGAAGCCGCGCGCTCAAGGATTTGCTCCAGCCGGTCCAATTTCATGGCGATTTGAGACTTGGACACTGATGTTTCAAATCCCTTGCGGATTTGCGACTTGAACGAATGAATGAGATCGGTGCTGGCATTAGTTGTGTAAGGGGGGAGTTCCGGTTAAGATTCGCTCCATTAAATCCTGAATACGAATCCGAAATCAACAGTCGAAAGTAACCAATGATGCCGTTCATAAGATATTTTAAGACAGTGGGTGTTCTCTGCGGTCTTGCCATTTGCGCGAATGCCGCCCAGGTGCCGCAGCAGATCAATATTAGTCAACTGTCCACAAAGGTCGAAGACGTTGTGGTTCCGTTGCCTAACGAGATTTTTGGTGCGCTGAACAAACTGGGCACGGTGAACTGGAAGGCACATGTCCGCAGTGACAAGGGGCCGAATTTCACCGAGCGGCCACGTATTGCCCTTTTGCTTGGAACAGTGATAGCAGATGGTTTTATCGCCGTGCAGGCGGAAGACGCAGAAAGCGTGAAGGACATTGGCCAGCGCGTCACGACGCTGGCGAAAGGTATCGGCGTGGGAAATTCGATTACACCTCATGCGAAGGCGATCATTGAGGCAGCAGACAAGCGGAATTGGAACGCTGTTCGACGGGAGCTGGATCGCACGCAGAATAGCGTACAACAAGCAATGAACGAGGTGCACGATGAAAAGTTATCGCAGCTCGTTAGCTTGGGCGGCTGGCTGCGCGGGACCGAAGTATTGACGTCAGTAGTTAACGAACGGTTTTCGGCGGACGGCGCAGAGCTGCTGCACCAGCCTGATCTGCTCTCTTATTTTCAAAAAAGACTGCAGGGAATGCCGGAGTTTGATCTTCCAATTATCCACCAAATTCAGGATGCTCTGGTCGAAGTGAAACCCTTGATCAACGTCGGTGATCGCCGGATTCCGCCTGAGACAGTGAAGAAGGTTAACGAAATCACTACGCGACTTGGCCAGGGGATCGTCACCAAGAATTAGACCTTCGATGAACCGATTTGTGAAGATTTTCGTCCGCGCAAGCTTTGTGCTGCTGATCCTCACGGCATTGCAGCCGGCGATTTTTGCTTCGGTTGATGACGCGCAATCGTTTGCGCTTCAGGCTGCCGAACCGTACGTCAAACAAGGCTTCCAAGTGCGCGAAGATTATTGGGGAGGAGACCTTGGTTCCGGAGAGAAGAAAGCTGTTCGACAGCAGTTGTTCAAAGGAAACGAATACTGGTTTTGGCTGGGCACAGAAGTCGATAAGGCAAAGGTATCCGTTCACGTTTACGATTCCGATGGCAAGCTCGCGGAGCAACCCGACAGCTGGGAAAAAGGCCATTTCGCGGCTGCACACGTCATTCCAAAAGCGACAGGCAGTTACTTTATCATCGTGAGCGTGGAACAATCGCCAGAGGAACGCACGCATTGGGCGCTGGTGTATGGTTTCCGCTAGCTCTAGAATTCGTGGCAGCGGCCACGATTATGACTGAATCGCGGACTTTGCAGTTCGAGAGCCCACGCGCTTTGCAGTCGCTCTACGCGAATGACATCAAGCTTTTGAAGAATCTCGAGGACTCGTTAGGCGTCAAAGTAACGACGCGCGAAGGCTGGGTGAAATTGGAAGGCGATTCGAGTCGAGTCGACAAGGCCCAGCAGGTGTTTCAACAGCTTGAGCAAGCCCGGCAGCGCGGCGTTGACATTCAGAAACACGAATTCAATTACACGCTCAAAGCAGTGTCCGAAGAACGCGATGAGAATCTCGGCGACATTGTTTCGACCAAGATCGTAACCTCGTCCCGGAAGCCTCCGGTCGTAGCACGAAGTGTCAATCAGCGAGCATACGTAGATGCGATTCAGAAGCATGACGTTGTTTTCGGGATTGGCCCGGCTGGCACAGGCAAAACTTATCTTGCTGTCGCGATGGCTGTGGCGGCATTAAAGAAAGAACAGGTGGCCCGTATTATTCTGACCCGACCTGCGGTAGAGGCGGGGGAAGCGCTGGGTTTTCTGCCGGGCGACCTGGAACAAAAGATCCTCCCGTATCTCCGCCCGCTTCATGATGCATTACGAGAGATGCTTGAGCCGGAAGAAATGGAGCGAGCGATCGCGCGGCAAACGATTGAAGTGGCTCCGCTCGCGTATATGCGGGGACGTACTTTGAGCAACGCCTTTGTTATTCTTGATGAGGCTCAAAACACAACCCCTGAGCAGATGTTCATGTTATTGACGCGCATCGGTTTGAATTCCAAGTGCGTCGTCACCGGCGACGTCACACAGATTGATTTGCCGGCGAACAAGCGCTCGGGCGTCGTCGAGGCGTTGCAGGCGTTGAAGAACGTGCCGGGCATCGCGACGGTATATTTCACCGAGCGCGACGTTGTGCGGCACGAACTGGTGCGCGCCATCATCGGCGCGTATCAGGCCCACCGCGGGCCCGCCCCCGAATCTCGCAAATAACGAGTGCTATGTTCGACTTCCTCAGACGTGGCCGCCTGATAAAACGCGGGCTCGCATCACGCAAACGGCGGCGCCGGCGCTCGCGCAGTGAGCTGATGCGCAGTGTGGAATGCTCGTCGTACGCAAAGGTATTTATTTTTGCGCTGTTTGCTGGTGGTCTGGCGTTTCTCGTCTTTAGCGGTCAACAAGCGGAGCCGACGAAAAATTACATCATTGCGCTCCTGGTCCTGGCCACTGCCATCACGCAGCTTTGGATCAATCAGCCAAAAAGCTTCGAGCAGAACTCGCGAATTCTTCTCGTCTTCGGGATTATTTTTGTGCAGCTGGCGGTCACCAAATTGCTGCTGGTTGTTTGCAACAGCGGCGACTATCGCTTCTTGAAACCAGAAACGGCCGGATTGGTTACGCCTTATGCTTTTGCGCCGCTCGTGCTGAGCGTGTTGCTCAACCGGCAGCACGGGCTGTACGCAGCGTTTTTCGTGAGCCTGTGGAGCAGCATGTTGTTTGGTCCTATCGATGCGCCTCTTTTAATCACCAGTCTGATCAGCGGATTTACAGCTGTCTCGCTTACGTTGCAGGTGAGACGTCGGAGTCGGTTGATCCGTGCCGGTTTCTTCGTCGGGCTCGCTATCTGGTTGTTGTCGCTGACGTTCGGTTTGATCGGGCCAATTAACTGGTTTTATCCGATGGCTAATGACTGGGGCATCGTTGGAGTGCAAAGCGCTCTCGCCATTGGCAATGGTATTGTGACCGCGATGATCGTGGGCGGCGCGTTGCCGATGCTCGAGAATCTTTTTGGAATCACTACCGACATTTCCTGGTTGGAAGCATCAGATCTTAATCACCCTTTGTTGCGCCGAATGACCATCGAGGCACCGGGCACGTATCACCACAGCTTGGTTGTAGCCAATCTCGCAGAGGCCGCGGCGGAAGCCGTCGGCGCGAATGCGACCCTCTGCCGCGTCTGCTCTTATTTTCATGACATCGGCAAACTGGTGAAACCGGAATACTTCACGGAAAATATGAGCTTCGAGCGAAATCCCCATGACGATCTGGCGCCGACGATGAGTGCATTGATCATCATCGCGCACGTGAAAGAGGGTGTGGATCTCGCGCTCCAGCATCGGTTAAACCAGCGCATCATCGACATTATTCAGGAGCATCACGGCACATCGCTCGTCAGGTATTTTTACCAACGCGCGCTGCAGCAGCATGAAGATGCGCTCGCAGGTGGCAAGATCATGAGGCTGCGCGAGGACGACGTTCCTGAGGTGCACGAAGAAAGCTTCCGTTACAGCGGACCGAAACCGCAAACGAAAGAAAGTGCCATTGTCAGTCTGGCCGACGCAATAGAAAGCGCGTCGCGCAGTGTGGAGAAACCGACACCGCAAAAGATCGAAACGCTCGTAAACGAGATCGTTGAAGAACGCATCAGCGACCGGCAATTGGACGAATGCGATATCACCCTCGGCGAACTGAAAACGATCGCCGCCCGATTCCGCTTCACCCTTGTATCGATGTTGCACAGCCGCATCGCCTATCCGAAATCGGGACAAAAGCACATAGTGCCGCGCGATGAAAACGTGCGTCCAGACGTAATGGTCGCCACGCGCAAGCCCGAAACAGCGCCACCGGTCTCCGCTGCTTGATGTGATTGAGAAAGGGAGGCGTCTGGCAGACGCGCCCTAGAGTTCCTGCGGGCGGGCCCTCGGCTCGCGATCTTTCGAACCGGCAGTGCTTGGAACTGTGACAAAGGGGCCACCTTCGAGCGGCGTGACTTTGGTAAAAGCGACATCGGGCATGTCGCTCGGCAATCCTGCAAGCGGAAAATCTTTTCGCAGAGGAAAAAAAGGGTAGCCGTCCCACATCAAAATACGACGGAGGTCGGGATGCCCGTTAAACTTAATGCCCATCATGTCGTAAATCTCGCGCTCATGCCAGTCGGCCGTCGGCCAGATGTCTGAAACGGTATCGAGCGAGCCGACGTCTTCCGAGACTTTCAATTTCAGTCGAAGGTGGGCCGCATGCGGCATCGAGTATAAGTGATACACAATTTCGAATCGCGGCTCTTCGCCGAAATTGTCGATGCTGGTGATATCGAGGAGATAATCGAACGAAAGCTCATCTCGGCACAATTTCGCGATGTCGCGCAGATCAGATTCGCCGATTGCGTACGTTATCTCGTCGCGAAACTCGCTTCTATGCTGAAGTTTGTCGGCGAATGCCTGGCCTAACGAATCGAAGATTTGTTGAGGAGTCATAGCCAGACAACGACGACGTCATCCCGACGAAGTCGAGAATGGAGCGGCTGGGGAAGCCGCGACATAGACGAGCAGGCCGGAGGCGGAAGGGAGCGGGAGGCGACCGAATCAAATCCCGGAGCGTTACCGTTTGGTTTCACTGCGGGATTCTTCGACTTCGCTGCGCTCCGCTCAGAATGACCGCGTGTTGTGCTCATGTCAGCGCGTCTTCCAGTTTCTCGGCTAATTGCGGTGCTTGGTCCCTCAGGGCGCTTTGGCCCGAAATTTTTTCCTGTAATTTCATCAAACCAGCGAGCAACGCTTCCGGACGTGGTGGACAGCCGGAGATGTAAACGTCCACCGGCAGAAGCTGATCGATTCCCTGCAGCACAGCGTAGGAGCGATACATTCCGCCGGTGGACGCGCACGCGCCCATGGCGATTACCCATTTTGGTTCCGGCATTTGCTCATAAATTCGTTTCACCGCTAGCGCCATCTTATACGTGACGGTGCCGGCGACTATCATCACGTCACATTGACGCGGCGAGAATCGCATCACTTCCGCGCCGAACCGCGAGATGTCGAATCGTGACGCAGCCGTGGCCATCAACTCGATGGCGCAACAGGCTAATCCCATCGGCATCGGCCAAAGCGAATTCTTTCGGACCCAATTCAGCGCCGCATCGAAACGGGTGAAGATCACGTTCCCCTCGATCTTTGAATCGTAAGCCGTTGCGTGTGTCTCTGACATACGAGACGTTAAAATACCGGCTTGGACACGCAACTCTGGTTGTGGATGTTAGTTCTTCCTTAGTTGCCTGGCCCTGATTGCTACGTCCCGCTCTCAATAGTATAGAAGCGCTCTTCCTAATGAAAATAGACACTGCAAAATCTCACGGACATCTTATCGCGCCACACGGCGGCGAACTGGTCGACCTGACGCTCGACCCTGAGAACGCCGCTGAGCTCAAAGCGCGCTCTAAAGATTTTCCCTCCTGGGATCTGACCAGCAGGCAGATTCGCGATCTTGAACTTCTGCTGAGTGGCGGGTTCTCACCGTTGCGGGGTTTTATGAAGCGCGACGAATACGAGCGCGTCTGCAATGAGATGAGATTGAGCAACGGCCTGGTTTGGCCGATCCCGATTACGCTCGATGTGCCAGAGGCATTTGCGAAATCGCTCAAACCCGGGAGCAGCAAAATCGCACTGCGCGATTCAGAGGGCGTTATGCTTGCGGTATTATACGTGGAGGATGTATGGCAGCCGGATCGCAAAGCCGAAGCGCAAGCTGTTTTTGGAACGACCAGTACTGTGCATCCCGGTGCCGATTATCTTCTGAACAAGGGACATGGCTGGTACGTGGGTGGACGCGTGGAAGGCTTGCAACTGCCCACCCATTACGATTTCCGGACTCTTCGGCTTACACCTTCGGACTTGCGCGCGGAGTTCGTCCGCCTGGGATGGCGCAAGATCATCGGATTCCAGACGCGTAATCCGATGCATCGCGCGCACGTGGAATTGACTTTTCGCGCCGCGAGCCAGGTCGAAGCCAGTCTTCTGATTCATCCGTCCGTCGGCATGACCCGGCCGGGTGATGTGGACTACTTCACGCGCGTACGTTGCTATCAGTTGCTTGTCTCCAAATATCCACGCGGGACAGCCAAGCTGGCTTTATTGCCGTTAGCCATGCGGATGGGCGGACCGCGCGAAGCGATCTGGCACGCGATCATTCGAAAAAATCACGGCTGCTCTCATTTCATCGTCGGTCGCGATCACGCCGGGCCAGGCAACGATGCGGATGGCAAGCCATTTTATGGGCCGTACGAAGCGCAGGAACTCTTCCACAAACACGAAGAGGAGATCAGCGTCGAGATGGTGCCCTTCCAAATGATGGTCTATGTGGAGGACCGGGATAAATATTTCCCCGAAAACGAAGTGCCCGCCGGCTCGCGTGTGCTTAATCTCTCGGGCACACAATTGCGGCGACGTTTAAATGACGGCCGGGAAATTCCGGCGTGGTTCACTTTTCCCGAAATCGCCCAGGAACTGCGGCGCACCTTCGCGCCGCGGCACAAACAGGGGATGACGGTATTTTTTACCGGTCTTTCCGGTGCAGGTAAATCGACGATCGCCAATGTGCTCATGATTAAGCTGCTCGAGATGGGTGGCCGGCCGGTGACACTGCTCGACGGCGATCTCGTGCGGAAACATCTCTCTTCCGAACTCGGCTTTTCGAAGGAACACCGCGACATCAATATTCGCCGTATTGGCTACGTTGCTTCTGAAATCACGAAGAACGGCGGTATCGCCATTTGCGCACCGATTGCGCCCTACGATTCCACACGGAAGGACGTACGGGAGATGATTGAGCCATTTGGCGGCTTCATCCTGGTTCACCTTTCCACCACAGTAGAAGTTTGCGAGCAACGCGACAGAAAAGGGTTGTACGCGAAAGCTCGCGCCGGGATTCTAAAGGAATTTACCGGAATATCCGATCCCTATGAAGAGCCGACCGACGCCGAAGTGACAGTGGACACAGGGGAGTTGTCGCCGGAGGAAGCAGCTCAAGAGATCATTTTGCATTTGGAACGCGAAGGCTTCGTCGGAATCAACGGCGGCGCGCCTGATTCACGCTCCACATAATTTGCAAACGTCTTGATTTGCGCCGCTCCCGCAGGGCGCTGCCATTTTGCCTAACGAACAACTCTTAGATCTTACGATTCGCGTCGCTGAGATGAACGATGCGGCGGCGCTCGCGCATCTCATGTGCGAGCTGGGGTACGAAACAACAAAGTCGGAGATGCAAATGCGAATGGAGAGGATCGCGACCGACGAGTGCTATCGCACATTTGTGGCGGTGCTTGATGGCAAAGTGTGCGGGATGATCGGCACGCTCACGTGCCCAAGCTATGAGCATAACGATCCCTCCGGCCGAATTCTGGCCCTTGCGATATTGAGTACGATGCGCCGCCGCGGAATTGGTCGCGCGCTGATTGCAGCTGCGGAGAAAGATTTCGCCCAAAGAGCAATCAGGCGGGTTGCTTTAGACACACGGCTCGCCCGAGAAGATGCCCACAAGTTTTACGAATCGCTTGGTTACGAGCGAAATGGGTGGCGCTTTGTGAAGCAACTTTCGGTGCGCGATTGATCGTTCCGCCCCGCTTCTTACGAAATCCAGATCGTTTTCGTGTTCGTGAATTCGCGGATGCCTGCGGCGCCGAGCTCGCGTCCAAAACCTGAACGCTTCACACCGCCGAATGGCAAACGCGGATCGGAAGCAACCATCGCATTTATGAAAACCATTCCGGCGTCCAGCTCCGATACGAAAAGTTTCTGCTCTTCGCGGTCTTTAGTCCATGCGCTCGAACCCAGGCCGAATGTCGTGTCGTTCGCCAGCTCAATGGCGGCATGAGCATCGCCCACACGGAAAAGAGCTGCGACCGGGCCAAAGATTTCTTCGCGGTAAGCTGGCGACTCTTTCGGCACATCCGCGAGAACTGTGGGTTCATAGAAAAATCCTGGGCCGTGAATTCGGTTACCACCGGTTAATAATTTTGCGCCTTGGGCGATAGTTTTCTGAACCTGATCGTGCATGCCTTGCAGAATTTGTTCCGTCGCAAGTGGACCAAGCTCAGTCTCCGGATCCATTGGGTCGCCGATCTTGAGCGCGCGCATGCGCTCAACGAATTGTTGAAGGAACCGCTCATAAATCTCGTCCGCGATAACGAATCGCTTCGCTGCGATACATGACTGACCGCTGTTAATCGTGCGCGCTTTGACCGCAGTGCTCAACGCCGATTCGAAGTCTGCGCTTGGCATCACGATAAACGCATCGCTGCCGCCCAGCTCGAGCACACTTTTCTTGATTTCACGCGCCGCCGCGCTCGCCACGGCCGCGCCGGCTTTTTCGCTGCCTGTCACCGTCACGGCTTTGACGCGTGCATCGACGATTAGTTGTTCCACCTGTTCCGGCTCGATCAGCAGCGTTTGGAAAACACCTTCTTCAAATCCGGCCCGGCAAAATATCTGTTCAATGGCAAGTGCGCACTGCGGCACATTCGATGCGTGCTTAAGCAAGCCGACGTTGCCCGCAATCAAAGCTGGCGCAGCAAATCGGAACACCTGCCAGAAAGGAAAGTTCCATGGCATCACCGCGAGCACAGGTCCGAGCGGTTGATACTCGACGTAACTTTCAGCCGCATCGGTCTGAGCCGGTTCCTCCTCCAGAAATCGCGCACCGTTCTCGGCGTAAAACCGGCAACCACGCGCACACTTCTCGATCTCTGCGATTGAATCGCGAAACAGTTTTCCCATCTCCAGCGTGATGATCTCCGCAAATTTTTTCTTCTCCTGAAACAGCAACTCCGATGCGGCGTGCAACAACTCCGCGCGCTCGGTTAGGGTGGTGCGACGATAATTCCTGAATGCCCGCCCCGCGCGGCTCAACCGCTTCTCAATTTCCGCAGCGTCGAAGGAAGAGAACTCCTTCACCTTTTCGCCTGTTGTCGGATTGATCGACGCGATTGGCACACGGGTAAGTAACCTTGCCTCCGGAAATGAGCAAAGGTGGAACGCGTTGTCCTCAACGCGTTGGCTAAAGGGGGCCGCTTTGCCACGTGATTTCTTATCTTGCGCCTTCGGCGACGGGCATCGCCTTGAGGACAAGTCGATCCACCTAAAGCCGTAATCCTTTTGGAATCAGAATGCGATCAAGCAAATCAAAAAGCCATTGCACGAGCAGCGCGAGCACAGCGGCGGGTATCGCACCCTCGAGAATGGTCACGTGATCGTTCAAGTTTAGGCCGCTTATGATCGGTTCGCCTAAACCACCCGCACCGATTAACGCGGCGAGCGTGGCA
>Ga0070684_100000277_pt1 | contig 35509 bp, 33 predicted proteins | sample KBSC723LmetaG_FD_65653 | JGI IMG/M metagenome (GOLD analysis project Ga0070684, IMG submission 65653) | Corn rhizosphere microbial communities from Kellogg Biological Station, Michigan, USA - KBS C7.2-3L metaG | ecosystem: Host-associated > Plants > Roots > Rhizosphere ...
TTCGGAATGGTTGCGGCCGAGGCCGCCGCCGCCGGGTCGCCCCCGGTCGTCGCCCGGCACTCGGGACTCGCGGAGGTTGCGGCCGGACTGGAAGAGGAGTATCCCGAGCGTTTCCGCCACCTAGCATCCTTCGAGACCGGCGATGCGGCCGATCTCGCCCGCAAGCTGAATGAGGTGCTCGCACTTTCTCCAGCCGAGCACGACGTGCTGCGGCAGTCCGCCCGGCAGGCGGTCGTCGACCGCTGGTCGTGGGCGAGCATCGCCCGCCGGCTGATCGCCCCCGTGTAGGAGGGACCGGCGGTTACGCTCTCGGCGAATGGGCGACGAGCAACGCATCTCCTGGCAGGAGCTCCTCGCGCAGAGCCGCGACGACTTCGAGGCCGGCACTGTTCATCGAGCGAACGAGACAAAATCGAATAGCACTAAAGGCCACGTTCGAGCGAGCCGACCAGCTACACGAAGGCAAAGTTTGGCCTGAAGGCTGACAGCCAGCCAAAACGCGCCTCAACCCACCGTTTGCAGTTTTGCGTAATCTGAAGGCAATTTTTTACGCCAAATTGAGCCTCTTGATGCGTTTGGTTTTATGGACCGGTGTGTGGGCTCCTTTGGCTTCCTGGGATGATGAGCGATGGGCACACGCTGGAGCCCCGCCGATCCCTTGCCGCGGGTGCTGCCGATGCTTTTAACGGACATCGCGGTTACGTTCGACTGCCGCTCCGCATCTCCTTGATTTTTAGCTTAATTTCTTCAAGCAATCCTCTAAGCACTTCGATCCCGTCTCTAAATATTTCCGCAGCCAGTTGATTCATGTCCGATTGCATCTTATCCCTCCCCGAGGCAGAGAAGTCCTGAACGCCCGCCGGACTCCCAGCCCAGGGACTTGAAGGAGTCCGGCAGTAGTCAGGATTTTTCTCTTATTCCAATACGGTTTCGGATTAGGGCTTCGAAGTGAGCGTATCAGCCGGGCTTATCGACTCCAGCCTCGAGCTTTTTGTCCTCCTCGAGCCACTTGCGAAGCTGCTCGGAAATTTCGTTCACCGACTTAACCGGTAGGCCGCTTGCTTTGATGATCGCGGCAGTGTGGTCGGTAATTTCTTTGTTCACCCGAGAACGTCCTCGATTGGAATGCGTTCGCGCCGCGCAATCTGGTTTTGAAGCTCGATCTGTTCCTTCTTCGCCATCGTTAATTCGCACAGCTTCGGGCGTCGAAATGAATGCTCAAGGCCGGCGACAGAAGGCGACATCCCGACAATCCAAACTTTCACGCGTAACCTCGCGCCGCATTCTTCGCACTACCTGAGTGAACCATGAAAAGATGGATGTACCAGGACGATCTAGTAACATGGCATAGAATCTATTTTCTATGGTATGTGATCGCATTTTTGGTTGCAATGTGGACTGTCCCCGCTCCTGAACCGCCTTGGGGAGTGGTAATGAATTTTCGTCCGGTTCAATCGGACTGTATTGTTGCTCATTCGGAGGCGCGCGGGCATCACGGCGACTTTCGCGAACCGTAGCTCTTACGGCTTCGAACACCCTTCCATCCACCCGCGCGATCCGGATCCGTGCGGACAATGAAACGCTTTCCATCAAGTTGCGCATCCGATCTGAATAGACGAGAGGCGATCTTGAAATGAAGCGTAGCGATTACTCCGGCCTGGAACTCGTTTTTGATTGGTAAATCACAAATAACGCCCTTAGCATGGGCAGCACGATTGTTGTAATTGTTTAACAATGCGATTTAGCTGAGACAAAGCGAATTGAGGAGGGCCAAGTGGCAGTCAAAATTGCACAAATCCAAGATCTTCAGCAGCTGGATGTCGTAGTAGCGGGTCCCGACGATGCGAACCACCTGTTCATCATCGACGGACAGTTTGATGCGAGTCTGGCTATAGGATCTCAAGGGACTAATTTCGCTACGGCAAAAGAAATCTTCAGGGTGTTGATCGGGCCCAAGCTCGCTAACAGACAGTTCGTTCGAGCAATTGCGACAGCTTCAATCGTGAAGACGCAAGTCGCTAACATCGCGCCGGGAGGATCTGCGACCTGGAACATCGTAGATGTGGATGCCGATTGGGATGATGAGTCCGGGCAGGTCGAATTGAGAATCGAGGCACAAGTGAGTTGTTTAGGTTCGAACCAGAGTGCAAGCATTAATGGCTTCGCATTTCATGTAACGCTTCTTGCGGCCCTTCCTGCCGATTAGAATTGCCGTGAGGCGACTCGGCCCCGGGAAGGGTGGATCCTAAAAAGGCGCGTTTTGCTCGTTTCGAAATATTTTTAAGAGCTTCGGCCGCAACCTGCTGGCGAAAACGGAGTTTAATGGCTAAGATATCTACCATGAAATCAAAACACAGCTTCGCGAATGTTCTTCTGATGTTGGTTTTCGGAAGCGCAATGTTCATTAGCACCGTTGCGCAAGGAGGCGCTGGTTACCTTCACTCTCCTCACGTCCCGCCTGGGCGTCTCACCATCGATAGAGCGCCGAATTTCGGATGGAATCTCGGTTACCAACTTCAGATCGATGGCAGGCCTGTGGCGAGCGTCGCACAGGGTCACACCTTTAGCACCTGGCTACCAGCCGGGCCCCATGTGTTGACCGTCCTCAAGGTGCCGGCTACAGGCTTTACCGCACCAACTTCGACAACGGTGAATATCCAGCCGGGTACGGACCATTTGTACATAGCCATGTGGGATTCAGGTCTGGTTTATCTCCATCCAGCAGATGTTTCGATCACGCCTGGAGCATACTGGCAAAATCACGGTAACGGTACCCCATAACGCGGTTACCGATTGTTCAAGCGCTTCGCGGCTTAACTGAAAAGCGAAAATCTTATCTCGGAAGCCAGGTAGATCCTGTTCTTTCATTCCCGTACGCGCGGCCAATCGCGTACATTTTCGATGCGTCCTGCATTATCTAGCAGCGTGCTCGCGCTCTGTGTTTGCGTGTTGGGAAACGGATGCTCGAAAGCAATCACTCGCTCGACGGTAACGGTCGTGTTTTTCGTAAGGGGCAACGTCGTTTTCGGCAATGCGGAACGAAATAATTTCCAACCGGTGACGCCTAAGAGCAAAATTCACGCGGGCGACGTTGTGCGGACATCAGACGGTGCCTCGATTAATCTGGCGTTGATTCCGGGCGCATTCATCCAACTGTCCGGAAATTCCGAGATCAAAATAGAAGACCTCAGAGTAACGAAGGACGGCAACGACACCGCCGAACGCATGCTTGATCGACGTGCATGGATACGATTGAACCGTGGAAGAATTGTTACTTTGTTCCAGCAAAGTGATAGAACGGCATCAGAGTTTGGCATCACAACAGGGCAGGTAACGCTCAGACCAAACTCCGATTGCCTGTTCTCGGTTTGGACTGACGGTGCGACGAGCAGAGCAACGTGCTTGCATGGTGAGTTGAGCGCGTCCGATGTGCAACCGCCGTTGAAAATTGGTGCGGGATATTTCTCTCAATGGCCAACAGCGTCCAAGGAGCCGATCGTCGCAAGTGCCGATGCGAACGCGCAAATGGACATCAAAACGGCACTCGAGGTCGAACCGGAATTGGCGGATCAAGCGGCCGGTTGGTAAACGGCCGCATGTTTTAGATATCTTGTCGGTCGCTAAGACCGGCTGTAGCGGCGGTGTTTGACCCTCGTATTTTCCACTTCAGTCCCGGTTCGGGACGCCAGAAACTGCAAGCGCGCATGTGCTTCACCGAAATCGTTTGCAGTCGCGCGCGGAATTTTGGATGATCGCCGTACATGACGCAGCCATCTCTCGATTTAGTTATCGCAGCGCTGGAGAGGATTCGGGAGAAAAGTGATCATGCGCCGCGCGCATCGAGAACTGCGCTGGCGCGCTTGCAAGCTGCTCCTGTAGCCGCTTCCCTGCTTGCCGCGCCGGAGTTGCGCGAAGGCGGGCGGGAAGGGTGTACATCGCCCACAGAGCGAGGGCTACAGGCGCCAAACAAAGCCGATTTACTAGCCGCGGTTCGCGAACGCGTTCGCGTTTGCACAAAATGTGCACACCTCGCCTGCTCGCGGACTCAAACCGTGTTCGGTGTCGGAAATCCGGACGCCGATTTGATGTTCATCGGTGAAGCGCCCGGTGCAGATGAGGATCAGCAAGGGGAACCGTTCGTTGGACGCGCCGGACAATTACTGACGAGAATTCTGAAGGCGATGAACTTCGCGCGCGAAGACGTTTACATTGCGAATATCCTGAAGTGCCGCCCCGATATGCCGGCAGGCAGTTTTGGGAATCGCCCGCCCACGCCGACAGAGATGCAAACGTGTCGGCCATATCTTGTGGAACAGATCGACATCATTCAGCCAAGCGTGTTGGTCGCGCTCGGCGCGGTCGCCGTCGAGGGATTGCTCGGAACGCGAGCGACCATGCGCGAATTGCGCGGCCGCTGGCATACTTGCAACAGCATTCCTCTGATGATCACGTATCACCCCGCGTACTTGCTGCGAAACCAGGCGCCTTCCGAAAAACGAAAGGTTTGGGAAGACATGCTTCAAGTGCTGGAGCGGCTCGAGCGACCCATCAGCGAGCGACAGCGAAATTATTTCCTGTAGCGGCGCTCTCTGAGCGTCGAAACAACACGATCGGTGGTCGCAGACCGCCGCTACAGTTTGGCACGATCAAAAATCGCGTCGATTCGCCTGCGCGATGCGAGCGTAAGAGCCAGCGATAAAATCATCGCGCGCACTTCGCTGCGCGCGACCTTTACGGTTTGCTGCAAGGCCGCAAGACCGGACGCATTTAACAGGGCAAGTGTGCGCGCGCCGATTAATGCGGGCAGCACTGTCGCAGCGCGGACGCGACGATTTTGGATCGCACGCGAATATTCCATTCCAGAGGTAAGGCCTGCCTTTGCTTTCTCCAGCCATATTCGATAGATCGGCTGGAAGCGCTCCGGTTCGGAGAGGATCTGCGAGGGAGTCAGATGCACCGCGGTTAATTCGTGTTCGGGAAAATAACATCTTCCCGCTCGAAGATCGGAGCCGGCGTCGCGCAACACATTGATCAGTTGAAGGGCCATGCCGTAACGCTTTCCCAGAGCAAGCATCTCGTCTTCGGTCAGGATCGAGAACTGGCGAACGTGACGGAAACAAAGTCGCGTCCAAAATTCACCGACACAACCGGCAACCAGATAGGTGTATTCGTCGAGCTCCGCAGCAGTATTAAGCGCGCGGATCTCCTGGGGATTATCGAAACGTTGCAGGTCAAGCATCTGGCCCCGCGCGATTTTTTCGAGCAAGAGGCGAATGTCGTTGCGGTCTGCGTGCTCCATTCCCTCAAGGCAAGTCAGGCAATCGGGCAGTGATTCGAGAAGTTGTCGCTCGCTTACGTTCCTTTGCAGCGAAACAAAGGATGCAATAAGCCCCACGACGACATCACGGGAAGCTGTGCCTTGAATGCCATTGGAAAGCAACTTCAAGGTTTCCATTCGCACGTTCCCGGAGATTTGTGCTGTGTCAGCAACGGTATCGGTTGTCCGGGCAAGCACATACGCCAGTGCGATTGGCTCGCGCAATTGCGCCGGTAAAAATCGGATCGACAGGTAAAACGAGCGCGAGACGGAGCGCAGAATTTCAGCGTCCAATGTTTCTTACCTCTATTCGATTAGCAGCCGAGTTACCGAGTCCGAGCTGGCCGGCGAGATCGATGTAAGCGGCTACTCGACCGACAGGACGGAGATTCCCGCGTTTCCGCCATTCTTCCAATCGTTTCAACGCGATGGCATCCAGCGCCACCGGGTCCTTGCTCGCATACAGCGTCCCATGGTGCACTGCGTAATTGGGCTGCGGTTGCGGCCCGCCGGCATATTGCGCGATGAGGCCATCCATCAAATTGAAGACCACCTTTTTTGCAATGAGTGGGTTGGCGTAAATTTCGGCGAGACTTCCCGCGCCGAAGCGCGAGCCCTGCGCGAACCGGCGCCAGTTGTCAATGTTCGGAATCGTCATGTTGTAAATGCAACCCGCAATGCCGTTCGTTTCACTGACGCTCATCACAGGAACGTTGATGACCTTGTCCACCTCGCTGGAGATGATTTTCGAAAAATGGCTCACGTTGCTCGTAACATCGGTATCTGCGAAAAGCGGCATCTTCCCGGTGTCACCGACAAACTCAAAATCACCCCACACTAGTTTTCCGACCAAAGGAGCAGATTGCGTTACTTTGGCGTCATATCCGTCATGCGGTGCGATTGCTTTGACCTGGTAGCCATCAACCGCTGGCCGATATCCGGCCTCTTTGATTCCGCCGACGGAGCGGTCCCACACGACGATGCTACTGCGGGGATGACCTGCCGCCGCCAGACCATCCACGATCGCGTTCACGATGTCATGGTGCGTTGTGAACAAGTCGCCGCCCGCCGCCGAGATCTTAATACCAACACGGTCACTGGGAGAGACCAGCGATCCCCATGCCTTGGCCACGTCGGCCTCTCCGGTCACAGCGAGCACCAGCCGGTTCACCATTTCGCGTACCATGTGCGGATTGGTCTTGTACTGCTTGATTGAATCAGGATTGCGCACCGTGTACACAATCGAGGGCGTTGGCGCAGGCTGCTGGCCTTGCGCCAGCCCCCACGAGATGGCACAAAACAGAACGAGAGCTACGTTTCGAATCAGCATGACAGCCTCGACAGCAGACGGATTTTATGAGTAACGGCGCGAATCACAACACTCGGAATCGCACTGTCATCCTGAGCGAACCCCCGAAGGATCCCGTAGAAACACGGATGATCACGCCCCCGGGATTTGATTCGCTCACTTCCTGTTCGCTCAGCCTTCGGCCTTCCCGTCCATGTCGCGGCTTCCCCAGCCGCTCCATTCTCGACTCCTCTCGGAATGACCTAAATGTATGATCCGCCACATCTACGTCCATATCCCATTCTGCGCGCGCATTTGTCCGTATTGCGCGTTTTACAAGGATTTGCTGGATCGCTCGCAGACCTCCCGATTTTGTGAGGCGCTCTTGCGCGAACTTGTAGGGCGCGAAGGCCGAGCGCGCCGCCTTCGCCCATCGACGATTTATTTCGGTGGCGGCACACCCACCGCGCTAAACATTGCGCAACTCGAACTGTTGCTGCACGGCTGTCACGAAACGCTCGACCTGTCGCGACTGATCGAATGGACGATTGAAGCAAATCCCGGAAGCGTCTCCGCGCGAAAAGCAGCCCTCCTGAAAAAACTCGGAGTCAACCGGATCAGCCTCGGCGTGCAATCGTGGGACGAGGAACTGCTAACATTGCTTGGGCGCGAACACAATGCGCGTCAAGCAGAAGAATCGTTTCGGATTCTTCGAGACGCAGGTTTCATCAACATCAACGTGGATCTCATGTTCGGTTTACCCAGCCAAACTATTGACCAATGGCGCACGACTTTGGAGAAAACAATCGCGCTCCAACCGACGCATATTTCCACTTACTGCCTCACGTACGAAGAAGACACTGAATTTTTCCTGCGTCACGCTCGTGGCGAATTTCGGCAGGACGCGGATGCAGACGCAGAATTTTTCGAATTGACGATGGCGATGCTCGAACACGCCGGCTATGAACATTACGAAATCTCGAATTACGCCTGTCCTGGTTTCGAATCAGTTCACAATCGCGCGTACTGGCTGGGCAAAGATTATCTGGGAATCGGACCCAGCGCCGTGTCGACTATTGGCATGCGGCGCTGGCAAAATGTCTGCGATTATCGCGCTTATATTGATCAGGTGCTCTCCGGAAAATCAGTACGCGGATCGAGCGAAAATCTGACGGACGAAATGAAGCGCACGGAGCGAATCGCGCTGGGGCTGCGCACGCGCGAGGGAATTTCCGCTTCGGAGCTCAAAGATTTCGGGCAAAACATTGCTCAGCTCTTCACGCTTAAGTTGCTTCGGAAATCGAATGACAAATTCCTGCTTACTCGCAAAGGTAAGGCTCTCGCAGATTCCGTCGTCGAAGCGTTTTTGTAGCAGAAATGCGAAATGCGGAATTTGGCTGCGATGGTAAACGAGCAAGCATCGCAATTTGCAGAAGGTGAGCGCGCAACTGCAGCTCAGCAACGCCGCTGCCCAAGAAATCGCGAGTAATAGGCCGTAACGTTGTAGCCGGCATCGTTGCCGCCAGTTCGCTAGGCGCGTGCACTGCTCAGCCGGGATCACCGATCCCGGCTACAGAGGTGCTAATAGATATCGTTGTCTGAGCTGTAGCCGGAATCGCCGCGAATGGAACGCAAACGGGCGCGGCTGCCCCAATCGGACTGATTGATCTGGCCAACGGTGATTTTCACCAGCCACGGCGCCGCGGCCAACGCGCCGAGTGCCAATAACGTGATCGCGGCTGCCTGACGCACTGGAGGTCTGATCTTGTCGGCAAGCAAGATTCCCAAACCTAATCCGATTGCCGTCCGGGTAAGGACGAGTAAAGGCGCAACTGGAAGCTCGTCAGAACTTTTTGAAATGGATATGAGGGAAGACATCGCCTACCATATACGTCGCGTTTGGGAAAAAGAAACGGCAATTTTCGCGACGCAATCCTCCTCGCACCGACATGCCTGATTCGATGTACGCGCTCATCCTCGCCGGCGGCAGCGGCGAACGCTTTTGGCCGTTGAGCAGGCGGGCGCGCCCCAAACAACTGCTAAGTCTCGTCTCAAATAAAGCTTTACTGGAAGAAACTCTGGCGCGCCTCGAGGGGCTCATCCCGCCCAAACGCATTCTGATTCTCACGAATACAGAACAGGAAAGCGCAGTCCGAAAGTTGCTTGGGAATTTTCCAAAGGAGAACATTTTAGCCGAGCCGGCCAAACGCGACACTGCCGCGGCGATCGCGCTTGGAACCGGCTGGGTAGCGTTGCGCGATCATGCAGCCACCATGGTTGTCCTGCCAGCCGATCACGTCATTACAAATCGGGCGGCCTTTCAGGAAACACTGGCCCTTGCTGCCGACGCGGCCGACGAGACAAGCGAGCTTGTGACTATCGGCATCAAACCGACATGGGCGTGTCCCGGATTCGGTTACATCGAGCACGGCAAGCCGGTACGTTTGCGCAAGCGTCCCGACAAAGAAGCAATTCATCGCGTCGTGCGCTTTCGTGAAAAACCAAATCCTGATCTGGCGGAGTCGTTTTTACGCAGGGGAAACTTCCGGTGGAACGCCGGGATGTTCGTCTGGTCCGTGCCCACGGTGCTTCGCGAATTTAACCGTCACGCGCCGGAGCTGGCTGATTTCCTTTCACAACTGCGCGCGCCGGGAAATTTTGAGACAGCATTACGTGAGCGCTTCAGCAAACTTCCGCGGATTTCGTTTGATTACGCGATCATGGAAAAAGCCGACCGCGTTCTTGTCGTGGAGGCCGGCTTTGATTGGGACGACATCGGAAGCTGGCGGGCGGTGGCGAATTATTTTGAAAAGGACAAACGCGGAAACGCCGCGAACCGGGCCATCACTGCAGTCGATTCCAGCAACAACATCGTTTTCGAGGAAAATGGAACAACGATTGCGCTACTCGGCGTGCATGATCTGATCGTTGTCCGTACGCCAGATGCCCTTTTGGTTTGTCATCGGCACGAAGCGGAACGGATTAAAGACTTAATCGGCAAACTTCCGCCGGAACTGCAATGAAGTGACGCGCTATGAATCGGATTTTGGGTCTGGATTTTGGGCGCGCGCGCATCGGAGTGGCGATCTCTGATGAGCTGCAAATGCTGGCGCATCCGCTGGAGACCATTCCAGCAAATGAAGAACCGGCATCGCGGGTCGCGGAAATTGTTCGCGAAAAACAAGTCGACCACGTGGTAGCGGGCATCCCGCGTCAGATGAATGGGCAGATCGGAACTGCTGCGACTGAGGTTCTCGAGTTCGTGGAAAAGTTGCGGGCGATTCTCCCCTGCCCCGTCGTCACATGGGACGAGCGACTCACGACGGTCGCAGCCAACCGTGCATTGCGCGACGCCGGCAAGAAAACTCGACACACCCGCGGCTACGTTGACCAGGTCGCGGCGCAAATGATTTTGCAGACTTATCTGGATTGCCGTGCCGCGCAGCGTGATCAGTGATGCGTGACCTGTGATCAGTAATTTTGCGTGCCCGAACGGCTGCTCACTAATCATCGATCACTAAGGTCGCGATGTCGCGAAGGTTAAAGCTCATCGTTGCGTACGACGGCGCGCCGTTCGCTGGCTGGCAGAGCCAATCTCATCGCAACACGGTGCAGGATCACCTCGAGCGCGCGTTTGAGCGCGTCACTGGCGAAGCGGTTCGCGTGCACGGAGCTGGACGAACGGACGCTGGCGTTCACGCGCTCGCGCAGTGTGCGCACGTTGATCTCCCGAACAAACTTTTGTCACCTCAGCGTTGGGTCGCAGCGCTCAATGCGCTACTGCCTTCCGCTATTCGCGTGCTTCGCTGTCGATATGTGTCGCAGGATTTTCACGCGCGTCTTTCGGCAAAAGGAAAAATTTATCGCTACAGAATCTGGACCGCGCCGATTTTGCCTCCATTTGAGTATCGCCGTGCCTGGCACATCGCGCAGCCACTCGATTTAAAGACTTTGAAATTAGCGGTAAAACACTTCGTCGGCACTCATGACTTCGCGACTTTCGCGGCCAATCGCGGGAAGCCCGAACCAAGCACGATCCGCACAATCAATTCCGTACGCGTCCGCCAAAAAGGCCCCTGCGTCACGATCGAGTTCGACGGCAACGGCTTTCTCTACAAGATGGTTCGCCTGATGGTGGGCACACTCGTAGAATGTGCGCTCGGCAAAATGCGCATCGAAGAAATCACTTCGCGACTGCACTCCGGCGAAATCGGCTCTGCCCGTTTCGCCGCACCCGCCGAAGGATTGTATCTCGTCGGCGTGCGTTACTGACGAATCAGGTAGCCAACGCGACGAGTCGTGTGCGACTGGGCACCTGGAGTTTGCGAAAGACGGCGTGCAGATGCTTTTTCACCATCGGCAAACTCAACCGGGCGTTATCGGCGACCTCCTGGTTGCTCCGGCCCTGGCAGACAAGTTGCGCAACTTCCTGTTCGCGCCTTGTCAGCCCGACAAGAGCCGGCAAACACAAAGTCGCTGGCGCAGACCGGGAGGTGTCAGGACAAAGATTCTCGCACCTGATAAGGAAGTGCGGTCGCGCTACGCCGGCCGACTTGAGCTGCTTCAGATGAATCGTCGCTCGCAAATGCGGCAATCGCGGGTGATGCACCTGCACTTGTTCCAAACTCGTCTGCGCCGTGTTGGCGCGTGATGCATCTACCCATTGTTGCTTGAGCACGCGACATCGATCCAGAATCTCGGACGGAATCGGCGAAGTCGCTTTCGTTCGTTTCGCTTCCTCAGGTCCTTTCTCCCACATTGCGCAGAACTCGCGCGCGGCCCGGTTTTGGTAAATCACCTTTAAGTTCCATCGCAAAAGAATCGTCGGCATTGGCAATCGGTTCAGGAATTCTTCAAAGTCCATCCGCACCGAGTGTTCGCGCTCGAGCGATCCGAGCCGGCGAAGCGCGGTCAGAAACTGGGGGTAAAGATGTTGCAGCAATTTCATCTCCGCTGCCGAAAAATCGCCTTGCGTCGCCGTGCGCAGGATTACGATCACACAGATAAGTCTTCGCCGTTTCCAAAAAAAGAGACAGACGCCGTGTGCACATCTCTGCGGTGCCATGTATCGGCGATAAAAGGCAGATCGCGCAAAGCAGCTCCGATTGCGAAAAAGATCGCTCAGACGCACACACTTTTTGTGCGTCGGCCGGAGAGCATAACTCTTGAGAGGTTCAGCTGCGAAGAAATCGTGAGAAATCGGCCGCGTCCATCTCGCGATCATCGGCAAAGTCGGATTGTGCTGAAGGGCGAGACCGATCACGTGATTTGGCATCGCGGCAGACAGCAACCGCTGAACAGCTTTCCAGTACGAGCGGATGTTTAGGGTCTTGTGCAGCCTAAGCAAGGGTTTTTCCACTGCCGAGTCAATCACCGACTCCTGCTTGCCGTCACTTTTGGAATTCCCCTTCCGTCTCTGCACGTCGTTTCTCCCCCTCTAGCGTGCGCGCCGTTCGTTGCTTCACTTTTAGACAGCGTCCGGTTGCCGAAACGTTCAACAATCGAGAAATAAAAAAGGCAACCTAAGTTACCTCGCGATCATCCGGTATTGCGCGACTCTGGAAAGATGCAAACGAAACTACCATTAAATGGAACAATTCAACATCCCGACTTGGCAGAGGCATTGCGCGGAGAGAACGGCACATTCTTTTGCCAGCAAGGTGGCCAAGGCTACATTGTCACGGCAGCGGAAGGCTTCTCCATCAAATCATTGCGGCCAGTCGGTCGCAAGATCGTGGAGGCCAATGTGCTCATGACGGCGAGTCCGGAACCCTGGGCGATTACCAAAATCTCTGAGGATGTTCTTGAGTTTAGCGCTGTACCACAACAATCTCCTCGCCAACAGCGAGCCGCCTAAAGGCTGAAATAGTGCCCCGCGTGTTTACAGCACGCGGGGCGACTGGCAAGCTGGCAGCTACGCAATCAAGTTTGACCCACGACCCAACGGACGCACATACAAGGGACGTGAAGCCCATGCCGGAACCCTGGGTCGTGACGGAGATCAGCAATTCCGCCGTTCTGCGCGAATTTCGCGGAGCGAGCAGCGGCAGATAACTGTGGCCGCAGCGGGACTTTGGGCCGCGCAGGCCTGGCTAAATTTCGGGGGAGGAGCAGCCCCGAAAGCTTTCGGAGCTGCGAAAAACAAGGCCTCGGTTGGGGTAACTCACCGAGGCTTCTGTTTTGAGCCAACGAGTGACGGCTTCCCAGCCGTCAGGTGCTTGTCGACGGCTGCCCAAGCCGTCATTCCATGACTATTTTTTCCAGCCGTTGCCGTTTCCGTCTGGCGCGAGAGCGGGCGCCATTTCAGGAGCGGGAGCGAGATCGACATCCTCGGGCGTGTCGTCCCAGCCGACGTCCATCAAAGATTTTTCGTGATGCTCTTTCGCAAGGAGCATGTAAAGCGACGGGACGATAAACAGCGTGAAGATTGTCCCTATGGTCATCCCACCGACGAGAACGAGACCGATTGAGTTTCTCGCAGCCGCGCCCGCACCAGTCACCAGCGTCAGCGGGAAGTGACCGGCAACAGTCGCAGCGCTCGTCATCATGATCGGTCGCAACCGAATCCGAGCGGCCTGCGCCACGGCGGTCAGTTTATCCATGCCTTTGCGTTGCATTTCGTTCGCGAATTGCACGATCAGGATCCCATTTCGCGAGACGAGACCGACCAGCGTTACGAGACCGACTTGCGAGTAAATATTAAGAGATGTCGTCCAACCGCTGGTGAAGAAAGTGCCAAACGGCATCTTCAGAAACATGAAGATCACCGCACCGAAAAGCGCCAGCGGCACGGACCCCAACAGAACGATAAACGGATCGCGAAAACTGTTAAACTGCGCCGCGAGGACCAGAAAGATCAAAACGATCGACAACACGAATACAGGAACAAACTTGTCCCCCTCGGTTCGCAGTTGCCGCGACTCACCGGTATAATCGATCACGTAACCCTTGGGCAGCATCTTGCGCGCTTCATCCTCGAGAAATTTTAGAGCCGCATCGATCGAACGCGCTGGGACGCCGCTGATGGTGACGGCGTTGAGTTGCTGCATTCGATTAAGCGAACGCGCTACAGCTCTGTGCTTAATCGTCGCCACCGTGCTCAGCGGAATCAACTTGTTGTTAGGCCCTGTGACATAAATGTTTTCCAATTGCTGTGGATTCAGGCGGTCGACGCGTTTGATTTGCGGAATGACCTTGTAACTGCGTCCTGCGATGTTGAATCGGTTGACATAATTTCCGCCAATGGCTGCCGTGAGATCGGCACCTACCTGCTGCATGTCGAGGCCAAGCGCGGCGACTTTGTCGTGATCGAAATCAATCTGCGCCTGAGGTTGATCGATTTTCGTGTCGATATCGGCGAATTGGAACACGTGCGCCGCCATTGCTTTGCCGTATAGCTGTTTCGCGAACTCAAGAATTCGTTCCGGATCGGCAGTGGAAGCGATCACGAAACTTACCGGAAATGAATCGCTTCCGGGGAGCGCCGACGGCATCACTGGAAACAATTGAATGCCAGGGATGTCGCCAAGTTTGTGCTGAACCACCGGAAGATAATCTGCGGTAGGTGTTTTCCGCACTCCCCACGGCTTCAAAACCATTCCGCCAAACCCGTTATCCGGAAACGTAATTTGAAACGTGAAACGCGTATCGGGAACACTGAGGAAAACTTTCTCGGCGGCATCAGCGTACCGAATTGTATCGTCGATGGTCGCGTTAGCCGGAGCGGTGACAATTCCAAAGATCACGCCCTGATCTTCCGTCGGTGCCAGCTCCTTCGAGGCAAAGCTCGGAATCATGATGAACATGAAAAGTGCAAGCGCCGACACACCTCCCCAAACCAGATAAACCGCAGGTCGCGCGTTGAGCGTCCGATCAAGATGACTGCCATACCAGTCCCGGAACCGATCGAAAGTGCGATTGACCCATCCGCTAAATCCGTGGTCGACGTGCTCGGACCGCAGCAAGTGCGCGGACATCATCGGCGAAAGCGTGAGCGCGACCACGCCGGAGATGAACACGGCGCCGGCGAGCGTCAAAGCAAACTCGCGGAACAGCGCACCGGTCAAGCCGCCCTGGAGCGCGATCGGCGTATAAACCGTGGCGAGCGTAAGAGTCATCGCGATAATCGGGCCGACCAGTTCACGCGCACCCTTGATCGCCGCGTTCATGCGCGACATGCCTTCGCGCATGTGGCGCTCGACGTTTTCGACAACGACAATCGCGTCATCCACCACCAACCCGACCGAAAGCACGATCGCCAGGAGCGTTAACAGATTCAGCGAAAAGCCAAACATCTGCATGAGAAACATCGCGCCGATGAGCGAAATCGGGATCGCTACCACGGGCACAATGACGGATCGGAACGAGCCGAGGAACAAAAAGATCACCAACATCACGATGAGCAGCGTGTCGATGAGCGTCTTTACGACTTCGTGGATCGCGTCGTTGATGTAGGCGGTCGAATCGTAGGCGATCTCAGCAGTCAGACCCGAGGGCAATTCGCGTTTGATCTGCTCCATTTCGGCGCGCACACGCTTAATCACGTCAACTGAGTTGGCATTCGGCAAAACGTAAATCCCCATAAACACCGCCTTTTGGCCGGAGAACCGCACTTCGGCGTTATAGTCTTCGGCGCCGAGAACGACGTCCGCGATATCCCCCAGCCTAACGAGAGTTCCCTTGTCCTGGCGCACGACAAGTTTTTTGAAATCATCCGCTGTGTGCAAATCGGTGTTCGCCGTCAGGTTTACCTGAAGAAGCGAACCTTTCGTGCTGCCAATCGCCGAGAGAAAGTTGTTTCTCGAAAGCGCGCTACGGACTTGCGCCGGCGAGATATTGAGCGCCGCCATGCGGTCAGGCTTCATCCAGATTCGCATCGCAAAATAGCGGCCGCCGAGAATGTCCGCTTTCTGCACGCCGCCAACGGCCGTCAGCCGCGGTTGCACCAGTCGGACGAGGTAATCGGTGACTTCGTTCGGCTGCAGAATGTCCGAGGTGAAGCTCAAATACGCGGAGGCCCGCTGCGTATCAGCGGATTGAATTTCGATTACCGGAATTTCAGATTCCGGAGGCAGATCGCGCCGGATCGCATCAACCTTGGAGCTGATGTCGGACAATGCCTTGTTGGCATCGTAATTCAGTTTCAACCGGACAGTGATTTGCGACTGCCCCTGCTTACTCTGCGACTGGATATAATCGATGCCGTCAGCGGCAGCGATCGCGCGCTCGAGAGGTGTTGTGATAAAACCACGAACCAGATCCGCGTCCGCGCCGACGTAAACAGTCGTGATCGAAATGGACGCGATATCGCTGCGCGGATATTGCCGCACATTCAGACCGCCCAAGCCTCCAAGCTTGGGGAAAAGAATCGGCAGTATCGCCTTCGATCCAGCGATAAGGATCACAAAGCTGACCACCATCGCCAGCACCGGGCGTTTGATGAAAAGATCCGTAAACGATTTCATTGCTTCGGAAGTCAGTCATTCTGAGCGGAGCGAAGCGGAGTCGAAGAATCCTGCGATGTTACCGAATGGTTACGCTCCGGGATCCTTCGACTTCGCTCGGGATGACGATGTTTTAACGTTATTTCGTCATTCGTCATTCGTGCTTCGGACTCACGTATCTGCCGGTTTCGGATTCAGTTGCGGTTTTGGCGCTAGATCGTTATTCACCGTGACTGCCATTCCGTTGCGTAGTTTAAAGACCCCTGTGCCCACCACGGTCTCGCCGGATTTCAGTCCTTGCGTGACCGCGACGAAATCGCCACGCGCATCGCCAATCCTGACAAATTGCTGTCGAAGCACCTGTGATTCCTTACCAGTCTTCGGATCTTTTTGTTTCTCAATCACGAAAACCGAATCGCCATACGGCGCATAAGACACAGCGGATCCGGGAATCACGATTGTCTTTTTTGTTTGTGGCAAGGCGACTTCCACCTTTGCGAAGTTGCCTGGATGAAGCGCGTGATCGGAATTTTCCAATGTCGCCTGCAACGACACGTTGCGCGTGACCGGATCCACCATGGAGTTTATCGCAGTCAATTTCCCTTTGAAATCCCGGTCGGGGAACGCGTCGGCGCGCACGGTCACCTCCAGATCTTTCGCCAGCTTCGACAGATATTGTTCCGGCAACGCAAAATCGACGTACACGGGATTAAGCGCCGTGAGCGCGACCACCTGCTGACCGGCATTGATCATTTGGCCAACGTTCACCTGGCGAATACCAAGCTGTCCGTCGAACGGCGCGATAAGAGACTTCTTTCCAATGTTCGAGCGCATCTGATCCACGACTGCATTCAGTCGCCTGAATTTTGATTGGGCAGAGTCGAGCTCGGCGCTTGAAACAACCTTCTTCATGGCAAGATCGCGAGCTCGTTCGAGGTCGGTCATCGCCAGCTGCGCTTCAGCTTCCGCAGATCGCAAAAGTGCTTCCTCTTGCGACGCATCGAGTTTCATGAGCACCTCGCCCTTTTTCGCCTCGGCTCCGTTTTGGAAATTGATTTCGCTCACAATGCCGGCGAGCTCTGCGGAAATGACGGCACCTTCCACAGCGTTAACTGATCCGACCGCTGTCAGCCTTGGAGCCCAATCTTCCTCTTTCACCGTTGCGCTGCTGACGGTCGTGGGCGGCATCCCTTGCGGCATACTCATCATTTTCCCGATTTGCAGCGCTTTGAGACCAAAAACAAAAACGCATATCGCAATGAGCAGACCTATTGCGATAACGATCGGTTTGCGTCGCCGCTTTGGTCGAGACTGCATCGGCCGATTTAAAACTGGTCTCGCTATATCATGCATAAGCGAGTTCTGCCTCCGGTTTAAACAGCAAACTCCACAGCCTGCGCGTCACCTGCAATTGTCGCTCCCGCCGTTCCTTCGCGGTCATTTCCTGTGGACGCAACACGTCCAACATCAACATGCCGCGTGCGACAGCAAAAATTAATTCTGCCATTTCGCTTGGCGAGAGACCGCGCGTCGTGTTTTGAGCCTCTGGTGCCTTGCTGATCAGTTCGGTAACGCCAGCCATGGCGGTTTGCAAAACGTCGCGCACCAAATCGGCGACCGTCGGATTTCGTGACGCTTCCGCATAGAGGTCCACAACGAATGCCGAGACCACTCGCGTCGCCTCTTCGCAGCAATGAGCAGTGAACAGAATTTCGAGCGACTCGAGCAGCGTCGGCGCCTGTTTAGCGCGCTGCAGCACTTCAGAAATCTCTCTCTTGTGCCTGTCTGCCATGGCGGAAATGACCGCCTCTTTGTTTTCAAAATAGCGATAGATCAATCCGACGCTGATCCCGGCCTCAGCGCTGATGTCGTGCATGCTGGTCTGGTGAAAACCGCGCTTGGCGAAGCAAACAAGGGCTGCATCGAGGATCTGGGAACGCCGATCTGGAACTGAATCTCCTTGGGGCTGCGACATAGATTTCGCAAGATGAATGAACGTTCATTCATTGTCAAATCCAACCTCAAAAGGCGTTTTCCTTAGGTGGAAACGCTCCGGTGTTTCAAAACACCTCGATCCCAAATCGCGCTAAGGACGCCCTGCTACGCCGAAAGCTTCGGCACTCGGCGCAGCGGGACGGCCCCGTCTTATTCGACGCATCTCGCCACAGTGTTCAGGACTTCGTCCCCCACACTGGTTGCACGGCATGTGAAACAATCGGGACAGGCTGCGCTGCTGGGTAGAATACAGCGAATGGATCTTTCTTCGGTTGCTCTACGAATTGGAAGATTGCAGCGACCACGCTCAGTAGGCACATGGCATAAACCGCTGTTTCCATCGCGCCCCGGCCTTTCTCTTCCGAGCCAGCCAGGATCCCATATAATGTGTGATCGTTTTTCATAATTTTAAGACGCCGCGGACTTCCCGCTTTGTCTGTTGGTTGTTGATTGTTCATGATTGGTTTTGAAAGTTGGATGCCGCGGCCTCGTGAATTGGATTCAAATAAGTAGCTTGCGTGTTTTCCGGGACGCATGCGCTACTCTTTCACCGTGCTTTCGCATGAGTTGAAACCGAACTTCACCCGTGATTTTCCTCCGGACGGGCGCTATTTGATCGGTGTCTCCGGAGGCCGCGATTCCGTCGCGCTTCTGCAATGGTTAATCAGCCTCGGTTACGAACGACTCATCGTTTGCCATCTCAATCATCGATTGCGAGGACGATCCAGCGATGCCGATGCGCAATTTGTTAAAAGGCTGGCCGAACGCTACAACCAAGAAATTGTAGGGCCGGCGCTCCGCCTGCCAAGCTCGCGGGTGGGCAAGCGAAGCGCTCGCCCTACAACGGCTGGCCGCATCGAATTTGAACTCGGTTCCGCAAACATCCGCGCGCTCGGCAAGAAACAGAAGATGTCGATTGAAACTGCGGCGCGTGAAGCGCGTTACGCCTTCTTTGCTAAAACTGCGCGGCGCCGAAACTGCAGGACGATCTTCGTCGCGCATCACGCTGACGATTTAGTCGAAACGTTTCTGATCAATCTGTTTCGTGGAGCCGGCGGCGCCGGTCTTGCTGCGATGCGGGAAATTTCTACACGGCGAATCGGCGGTGTCGACCTAACGATCGTGCGGCCGTTTCTCTGCATCTGGCGCACAGAGATCGACGATTACGTTTGCGTGCACGGGCTGATGTTTCGGGAGGATGCTTCGAACAAAAATCTCACCCCGCTTCGCAACCGCATTCGACATCGGATCATTCCGTATCTGGAGAAAACGCTTGGCCGCAACATCCGTCAGAACATTTGGCGCACGGCTGTCATTGCTGCGGATGAAGAGAAATGGATCGAGAGCGAGTTACGCGATTCGACACATGCGGATCTCTCCTTGGCAAAGCTTCGCGCGCTGCCAATCGCGCTTCAGCGCCGGGCACTCTTAAAATGGCTGCGAACGCAAAACGTGGCTGATGTTGGATTTGACGCGATCGAGCGCGTTCGTGCGCTCGCCGAGCGTGACACTCGAATCGCAAAAGTGAATCTTCCGGAAAATCGATACGCGCGGCGCCGTGCGGGGAAAATCTTTTTGGAGTAATGGAGCATTGGAGTGCTGGAGTAATGGTTGGCAACCTGCCGAAACAAATGCATTACTCCATTACTCCAGCACTCCATCACTCCAATGTCTGACGTCCGCGTTCGCTTCGCCCCCTCGCCTACCGGTTATTTGCACATCGGCGGAGCGCGCACTGCGCTTTTCAACTGGCTCTTCGCGAGACATCACGGCGGGAAATTCGTGCTGCGTATCGAAGACACAGATATGAAACGCAACACCGAGGAAGCAATGGCCGCCATCTATGAAGGATTGGAATGGCTGGGCCTGAATTGGGATGAAGGCCCACACGTCGGAGGCGATCTCGGCCCGTATTTGCAAAGCGAACGCACAGAACTTTACGAGCGTTATTTGAAGAAACTTCAGGACGCCGGCCACATCTACGAAGATCAGGGAGCGCTGCGATTTCGGTCACCGCGGGAACACGTCATCGTGGACGACACCGTGTGCGGTAGAATCGATTTCGATCTCAGCAATCCCGCCACGCACCCCGACATGACGATCCGGCGTCCTGACGGCTCATGGATTTTTCATTTCGTCAACGTGATCGACGACCTTGAAATGAAAATCTCCCACGTGATCCGGGGCGAAGACCATCTCTCGAATACGCCAAAGCACATCGAGCTAATTCGCGCGTTGAGCGCAACCCCGCCGCACTACGCGCACATTCCGCTCATTCTCAACCGCGATGGGACAAAAATGAGCAAGCGCGATGCAGGCGCGCGGGTGGAGTATTACATCCGGCGCGGCTATCTTCCGGCAGCGGTCCGCAACTACCTGTGTCTGCTCGGTTGGTCACCCAAAGACAACCGTGAGAAGTTGGACATCGAGGAGATCATCCGGATTTTCGCTCTGAAAAATATCGGCCGCAGCTCGGCGACGTTCGATCCTGACAAACTGCATTGGTTAAACGGCGAATACGCGCGGGAGCTCAGTGACGAAAAATTTTACGAATTAGCCGTCGCGAGCCTGAAGTCGAGCGGGGTGAAGGTGGATGATTATCCGGAAGAATACGTCCGCGCCGCGCTGCAGACGTGCAAAGGAAAAATCAATACGTTCGACGAGTTGCCCGCGTATTGCGGATTCTACTTCACGGATGATTTTGATTACGATCCGCAAAGCGCGGCGAAGCATTTCATTCCTGCAAACAAACCGCTGCTTGAAGCTGTTCGCGATAGTCTGAGTTCGCTTGAAAAATTTGACGCGGCAAGAATCGAAGCTGCACTGAAGACTGCCGCGGCAAAGCTCGGCATAAAACTCGGGGCGATCGTCCATCCCACACGGCTAGCGGCGACTGGCAGCAACGTAGGTCCCAGCCTGTATCACTTGCTCGAAGTACTCGGGAAAGAAAAGGTGCTCGCGCGTATTGATCGCGCGCTGGCAAGGTTTTAATGGGGAGCGCACGCCGCTGGCGTGCACTGTTAGACGGCCCGTCGAACGGTTTCGTATCTTGTGGACGAAATCATTTTCGGCGAGGCCGAAAATAGCACTCGAAGCGCGTGCGCTCCCCTACTTCTTCGATTCCTTCGACCACGTGTCTCTCAAGGTCACAATGCGGTTCCACACTTGCTTTTCCGCCGTCGAACCTGGGTCGAGCGCGAAATAGCCGAGGCGCTCAAATTGATAGCGTTCTTCCGGACGCGCATTTGCAAGTGCGGGTTCGCATTTTGCGTTCGCTACTTCGAGCGAATTCGAATTTATGAACAACTTGAAATCGCCGCCGGCATCCGGCTCGGGAGAAGTGAAGAGCCGATCATACAAACGGACTTCCGCGTCAATGGCGTGCGCGGCGCTGACCCAATGAATCGTTCCTTTGACTTTCCGGCCCGCAGTTGATCCACCTGATTTGCTGTCGAGATCGACACTGCATCGTAGTTCGGTCACGTTGCCCGCGTCATCTTTGACCACTTCTTCGCACTTGATGATGTAAGCGTATTTCAGCCGCACCTCGCCGCCCGGTCGAAGTCGAAAATACTTCGGCGGAGGCGTTTCCATGAAATCGTCGCGCTCGATGTAAAGCTCGCGGCCGAATGGGATCTTGCGGGTGCCAGCATTTGGATCCTCGGGATTATTGATCGCATCGAGTTCTTCAGTTTTTTCGTCCGGATAATTGGTCAACACAACTTTGATTGGCCGTAGCACGGCGAGGCGACGCATTGCGGTGCGATTGAGTTCATCGCGCTCCGCGTGTTCGAGCAGAGCCATCTCGGTCATGCTTGGATACTTGGTGATCCCGACGTTGTGCGCCAGACTGCGCAACGCGGTCGGCGTCACACCGCGCCGGCGCAAACCAGAAATGGTCAACATGCGCGGATCGTCCCAACCGTTGACGAGTTTCTCGTTTACGAGCTGGAGCAATTTACGCTTGCTCATCACGGTGTATGTCAGATTGAACCTCGCGAATTCGTACTGATGCGGACGCGGCTCCGGAATTTCGAGCGCGTCGAGGATCCAATCGTAAAGCGGCCGGTGCACTTCGAACTCGAGCGTGCAAACGGAATGCGTGATGCCTTCGATGTAATCGCTGAGGGTATGCGCCCAATCATACATCGGGTAAATGCACCATTTGTCGGCAGTCCGATGATGCGTCGCGTGTTTGATCCGGTAGAGCACTGGATCGCGCAGCCAGACATTCGCCGCGTTTACGTCGATCTTTGCCCGCAACGTGCGCGCGCCATCGGGAAACTCGCCTGCCTTCATTCTGGCAAATAGATCGAGACTCTCGTCGGCTGCGCGGTCGCGAAAGCTGCTCGCCTTGCCGATTCGGCGATATTCGTCCGTCTCCTCGCGAGACATATCATCCACGTATGCTTTGCCTTTGCGGATGAGTTCCACCGCGTACTCGTAAAACCGATCGAAATAATCCGACGCATAAAACGGCGCGCCGCCGAGTTGTTTATCTGCCCAGCCGTCAATCAACCAATGCACGTCAGCCATGATCGACCTGACGTATTCTGCTTCCTCCTTCGTTGGATTGGTGTCGTCCATGCGGATGTTGCAAATGCCGCCGAACTCGCGCGCGATCCCGAAATTGAGACAGATCGATTTCGCGTGACCGATATGCAGATACCCATTCGGCTCGGGCGGAAAACGCGTGACGATTTTCTTGTATTTTCCCGTCCGCAGATCCTCCGCGATGATGTCGCGAATAAAATCAGACGGCCGTTCTTTTTCGGTGATCATTGGATTAGCCGAACCTATCGGCTAAGGCGCAGATCGACAACTTCGCGGGGACGCGGATTGCGGAGCGCGCGCGTCTCGCGTGCTGGTTTCGGCGTTCCGCCGAAACGAACTTCTGTTTGAAATCGCGTGGTCCTCGAGGCAAGAAGTCCTTAGGAAAAGTTCGCGAATCCGAGACGGCTTCGCCAGCACGCGGGACGCGTGCGCTCCCCAGAACACCGCATTCGCGCTCAGGTGCGAGCGTAGTATCCTCAATGTCGCCGATCGCAAAACATGCAGACCACTGATCGTTATACACTCGCTGATCTCGAGCGCTGGAGCGAAATCACGCGCGAGATCGATCCGCCGATTCGTCTCGGTGTTTTCGGCGACCCGGTGGCACACTCGCTTTCGCCGCAGATGCAAAACGCGGCGTTGCGGGCGTTCGAGATCAATATGCAATACGCACGGTTCCACATCCGTGCTAATGAGTTGCGGTCCGCAGTGCGTTTTTTGCACGAGCTCGATTTTGTCGGAATCAATTTGACCGTGCCGCATAAGATCGCGGGGTTGGGACAAGTTGACGTGGCCGATGAATCGGCGAGCCGTTGCGGCGCAGTAAACACACTTCGGCTACACGAAAACAAATTGATCGGTTCAAACACCGACGGCGAAGGATTTTCACGCGCTGTTCGCAGTGAGTTCTCAATCGATCTGCGCGATCTGCGAGTAATGATCCTGGGTGCGGGCGGAGGCACAGGTCATGCCATAGCCTGGCAATGCGCGTTGGAAAATTGTGAGCGCCTGGTCCTGGTTAATCGCACTCTGGCAAAGACGAGCGCGATTGTAGAGCGCTTGCGATCTTTCTTCGCCGAACCACGCGTGCTTGGTCCGGTCGCGCGACTCGAAGCCGTGCCATGGGAGGAGGCCGGAGTGCGCGCGCAACTCGCAGACATCGACCTGATCGTCAACGCCACACCGCTGGGAATGAACCCTAGCGATCCGGCGCCGATCCCGGCACGATTGCTCTTGCCGCACCACATTGTGTTCGACTGCGTGTATCGCCCATCAAAAACTGCGTTACTTCGTGCAGCAGATGAAGCCGGCGCGCGCGGCGCGAATGGCTTGTCAATGTTGCTGCGTCAAGGCGCATTGTCATTTTCGATCTGGTTCAATCGCGAAGCACCACTTGACGCGATGCGTTCAGCGATCGCCTTGTGATTTGTTAGCTGCGGGTTCATTCGCAACAAAGGCGCCGTTGCCTTCGTCTAGATAGCTCGTTGAGCCGACGTGGGAGACTTGAAGGGATTGCCGCCACATTCCGGATTGGAAATTTTTCGCAGCGTCGATCCTCCTGGTTTCGGGCTTTCCCAAAGGCATCGCAGCCGTCAGGGCTTCGGATAGAATTCTGCCGTCCATTTTCGAGCTCGGTTTGATTCCGAGAATCTGCAAAATTGTTGGGGCGAGATCGACATTGCCAGTCGGCAGATCATCCGTTTCGCCGCGCTTAAAATCGGGGCCCGCAGCGATTAATGTATTATGCATGTCGAACCGGCTGAGTGAGGCGTGCGTCCCCTTTCCCGCTGCTCGTTGCCAATCTGCGTCGATCATCCCCGGGACGTCGAATTGATTTTTTGAAGCGTCCCAGCGAAACGCCATGACTACGTCAGGCGCGCGATCACTTTGGATGTTCGCTTGCTCCAGCGCGAACGTCCCTTCCATCGCTTGGTTTGTAAAAATCACGCCGGCAAAATCCGACTGTTGCAAAAACTCGACCAGCCGGCGCGTTACTGCTTCGTCGTGTCCGACGATATAAAAAAGAACACTGCCGCCGTTGCCAGCCAGCATGATGTCTCCTGTTTTAGGTTCACCCTTGAATTCAGTCATCGCGGCGAAGCCAGCCTCATTCAAAATTTTTCGAAGATCAATTGAGCGTCTGATCGTAGAAAAACCATGATCCGACACAACAAAGACGTCTGTTGTTTTGCGCGCTTTGCGTTCGTCTAAGGCGGAAAGAACGGCGGCTAAATTTTCATCGGCAGACTTGATCGCCGCGAGGGCCGCCGGCGTTCCCGGCGCGGTTTCATGTTGCGTTAAGTCCGGCTCACCCAGCCACAGAATTGAAAACGGCGGAACGCCGTCTTTCCAAAGAACGTCCATCAATGCTTTGGTTGTCCAGGAATCTCTTTCCAAATGAGCAGATGGAAATGGACCAAGTTTTTCGGTGATTAAGGCAAGTGCGGCGCTCGGCAACGTTTTACCTTGAAACAACGTCGCACTTTTGTTCGTGCCTACATCACTCGGATGCCGATCCAACAAGAGCCCAACGGTTTTCGCAGCGGCAATCAAACTGCGAGAGCCTGTGCGCTGCAACAGTTCGGCAATTGTTGGAGCTGCAATATATTTTCCACCCGTGAGTTGGTCGCCTTTTTCCACCACGGGTGGTAATTCGACAGCAACGGGATGCTGAGAATCGATATCAGGGCGATAAGCATAGTTTGCAGTGATGCCGCTGTTGCCAGGATAAACACCGGTTACCATGGCCGTGCCGTTTACCATTGTGGCACTGGGGTACGCCGCATGATGGTTACGAAACGTGACGCCCTCACGCGCGAGCTTCCAAAGTGCCGGAGTATTTTGCTCACTCACAAAATCCGGACGCATCCCGTCCCACACAACCACCACCACATGACGCTCGGGCTTGGCGGGGACGATAGCTGCAGCAGAAGCGCAGACGACGAAAAACAGCAATGAAATCATCCGCCGCATTCGCGAATCATAGAACAAGGAGCGGCGGTCTCCAGTCCGCCGTAAATGTGGGAGCGGCCTTAGCGCCGCGACTGTCGGGACACCAAGGTCCCTCCCACATTATTTTTTCGGCCTCAGCAGAGGAAACAGAATCACATCGCGGATGGATTCGGCGCCGGTAAGCAACATCGTGAGCCTGTCTATCCCGATTCCAAAGCCACCCGCCGGCGGCATACCGTACTCAAGAGCGAGCAGAAATTCCTCGTCGATGTTTTGCTTCTCCTCGCCCGCCTGTTCGAGCAAACGCTGACGTTGCACAAGCGGGTCATTCAGCTCGCTGTAACCTGGCGCGATCTCCACACCGTTGATGACCAGTTCAAAAACGTCGACGAGAGAGCTGTCTTCCACATTTTGTTTGGCCAGCGGAACGAGCTCTTTCGGACAATGCGTTACGAACAGAGGATCCATCGTCTTTTCTTCGATGAGTTTCTCGAACACATGCTGCGTCACTTCGAAGTCCGCCAGCTGCGGTAGAATCTCGAGCTTGAACTCGTTTATGGCGCGTTCGCGCCGCTGTTCGGGCGAGAGCTCAAACCAATCCTTGCCCGCCACTTCGCGCATGAGATCGCGGTAACGCACGCGACGCCACGGCCGGTTCAAATAAATCGTGCGGACGACTTTCCCGTCAGCGTCTCGATGCTCGATGCTCAGCGAGCCGCAGATTTTCTCGGAGAGATAACAGATCAATTCTTCGACGAGATTCGCGATCTTCTCAAAATCGGCATAAGCCCAGTAGGCTTCAAGCATTGTGAATTCCGGATTGTGCTTCCTGGAGATGCCTTCGTTGCGAAAGTTGCGATTGATTTCGAACACCTTGTTGAACCCGCCCACCAGCAGACGTTTCAGATAAAGCTCCAGCGCTATGCGCAGATAGAGATCGATGCCAAGTGCGTTGTGATGTGTTTTGAACGGTTCGGCCGCCGCACCTCCAGCCATTGTTTGCAAAATTGGCGTCTCCACTTCAACAAAACCCCGGTCCTCAAAAAAGCGCCGGGTTTCGCGAACGATGGCGATCCGTTTTTCGAATACCGCGCGCGAACGTTCGTTTGTGAGAAGATCAAGATAACGCTGCCTGTAACGCGCTTCGGTGTCTTGCAGTCCATGCCATTTTTCCGGGAGCGGTCGCAAGGTCTTTGCGAGCAATTGTAATGTTTGGACTTTTACGGTCGGTTCACCGCTTTTGGTGACAAAACATGTCCCTTCCACGCCAATGAAATCGCCTATGTCGAGCAACCGAAAAAGGTCGGACAATTCCGGCCCAATCTCCTTTGCGTGAATGTAAATTTGAATGCGTCCGGTGACGTCCCGCAGGTCGAGAAAATGGCTTTTGCCCATGTCGCGATGCGCGGTGATGCGGCCGGCGACACGACGGGTCTCGCCTTCTTTAAATTGTTCGCGCACCTCTGCAATCGAGCCGCTGACATCAAAGGCGGTACCAAATGGTTCGATGCCTTTCGCGCGCAGGCTCTCAAGCTTCTTTCGTCTGAGCGCGATCAGCTCGTTTTCGTCTTCCATATTCGGACAACGAATGTAAGGCGCGACACGCGCTTCGCCACGTCAAATCGTGAAGCGGTGTTTAAGGTGCTGGCTTAAACTGTCCAAACCAACATATTACGTTTGCCAACGAAACACCTACAATGAGATAGTTTGGGCTGGCGCGTCCAGGTGAGTTTCCGTCGCCGCCATCATTCAAATGACTGCTAATTTGCCGCAAACGAGTTCCAAGTTGGAAGGGCCGCTGGTAAAGCAGTTTTCGATTTTTCTGCCGAACAAGGTGGGGGCGATGCTGGAAATTGTGAAGCTGCTTAGCGCACATCACGCGCACGTTGTCGCCCTCAGCGTATCGGAATCCACTGACTCAGCTATTGCCCGAATCATCGCCAGCGACCCGCAGGGCGTGGAAAAATTATTCAGGGACAACAATGTGGGTTTTGGCGTCAGCCAGGTGGTGGTGGTTGAGATGCGAGAAGTGGCGACGCAGTTGGTAAAATTGCTCGCAGCATTGGTCATGGCGGAGGTCAATGTGCATTTTGCTTACCCGCTGCTAATTCGTCCACGCGGGTTTTCCGCGATCGCTCTGCACGTAGATGACACCGATTGCGCGTCCTCTGTGCTGACGGGCGAAGGATTCAAACTGCTGAGCCAGGACGATATTTCCCGATAGGTGCCAGGCGATGGTCACCGATCTAACGTTTTAACGTTTCAGCGGTCAAATATCCGGCAGATTGTTGACAGGCTAGCAACAGCGCGCATACAAGACTGGGTTTATTCCTCCCCATGCGGACTCTTCTCTCACGGGCTATCCAAATTGATCCAAGTTTTCACGTCGCCTTGGGTGTGCTTGTAATCCTTGCCATAGCCGAGGTTTTCTTTGCGACGTCGTATTACGTCGGCCGGGCGCGAGCGAACCGCGTCTCGGCACAGGCAGCTGCGGCGACGATCGCGAGTGCGCCCGCGACTTCGCCGGCTTCACCGTCAGCGCCAGCTGCGGCGCAGCCAAGCGTTGCGGCGGCCGCAGTCTTGAGCACACCACCTCCGTCCATCGTTAATCAGCTCCTGCGCGAAGGTAAAGAATTCAGGGAACGCGGCGACACGACAAATGCGCTCGCACGCTTTCAGGAAGCGTTGGACACCGAACCGGACAATACTGGCGTGCTCCAGGAGACGGCGCAGACTTACGAGTCGATGCAAATGATCGATCGCGCGAACGATGTCTGGCGCAGAATCAAGCAAATCAGTCCGTCCGATAGCGAGACGTACGCTGTAGCCGATCGTCGTTTGAAGGTCGGAGTTCCTGCTCCGCCAGCCGTCGAGCCCGGCGGCGCTCCTGCAGAAACGGACGTCCCTGCACGCAAAGATGTTGGCGGCAATGCGGACGGTCCAATCATGGGGATTTCTGACGTCACAACCAAGGAAACGTCTGATCCGGAAGCGGAAACGAATCTCGCATTGGAGATCGGGATAAAAAAACAGCCAGGTGCTGTTGTCGACCATAACAAAGTAAAAATTTTGGTGTTTCTTTATGACGTTGTGAACGACAAAGAGATCAAGCTGACAGATGCCGATGTGAGCAACGAATGGCTCACCTCGAAACACGACTGGTCGGACACGAATCCGGAAGTGCTTCTCGTACGCTACGTGCGCGCAAAAACCGGCGGCGCGTTATCCGAATCATCACTTTCGGAAGCGGCGGCAAAAGTTAAACCCGGCCAAAAGGGTCGCGGCTCAAAAGGTTCCGCGGACATCGGACAACGCAAATATCTCGGCTACATCGTTCGCGTTTACTACGGCGACGACTTGCAGGCTGTTCAGGCCGAGCCTGCACGGCTTTTGCAGCAGTTTCCTCCTTCGAAAAATCCCCCGGGCCGATGACGCGGTTTCCCATAGTCCCGACAAATGACGAAGCTCGAATGCTGAATGTCGAATCAATGACGGAGCACGAATGACGAAGACGCGGGCCAAGATCGACATGCGATTTCAGATTTTGTCATTAGACATTCCTTCGGCATTCGGCATTCGAATTTCGTCATTGAGCAGCGTGAGCAGACGCATTCTTGCCGGTGCCATCTTTGTTTTTCTTTTTGCCGCCGCAGCAGAAGCGCAGGTTCAGGTCGACCTAAAATTCAAGCGATTGCAATACATCGCGTACGAACCGGTCGTGGCGACAGTTACAATCACGAATCTGGCCGGACGCGATATTGAACTTCACGACGCCGACGCGCAATCATGGTTAGGCTTTGAAATCACGGGAAGTGAGGAACAGCCGATCGCGCCGCTCAGCAGTGCAAATCGAGAGCCGCCGTTGAGAATCCAAGCCGGCCAGAGAGTCACCCGCCAAATCGATCTCACGCCACTGTATCCCGTCCATGAATACGGCGCCTATCATGTGCGCACGAACATTTACTTCGCGGACCTGGGAAAATTTTTCTACTCCGGCACCCGAGTCTTTGAAGTCACGGACGCCCATCCCATCTGGCAGCAAACCGTTGGGGTTCCAGACGGCGCGGGCGCATCCGGCGATGTGCGCACGTATTCGCTGATGACCAATCGTTTTCCAGACCATACTTCTTTGTACGTGCGGGTGCAGGACAAAGACACAGGCGTCGTTTATGCCACCTACTCGTTAGGCCGCACCGTCTCTCTCGAGCAACCGCAGGCCGAGATCGACCGCGCCAATCAATTGCATGTTTTGCATTGCGCGGCTCCGCGCGCATGGTCGTATGCCCGCATCGGACTAAATGGCGAATTGTTAACGCACTCTTCGTTCATGGAAACCAAAACGCGGCCCCACCTTGTTCATTCGGGTAAAGGCGAAATAGCCGTGCAAGGCGGCATGGTCGATGCGTCTGCGCAAGGCTCGGGTAGCAAGGCGCCAAAACTTTCGGCGCGCCCGCCCGGCGCGCCCACAAATGACGACCGGTGATGCACAAGAATTTTTTGCGAATCCCTTTATTGGCTGCCGGTCTGGTGGCGACAGGTCTGCCATGTAGCTCCTACGCAGCGAGGAGCAGCGACTATAGTTCACCTACAACTGTCGTGATCGATGCAGGACACGGGGGACACGACCGCGGAGGCATTCCAGGCCAGAGGGTTTCGGAGAAAGAGATGACACTCGACGTCGCGCGGCGACTTAGAAGTGTGCTCGCAGCCAGCGGTTATCGGGTTGTGATGACAAGGGATAGCGACGTCTTTGTCCCGTTGGGAACGCGCACTGGAATCGCCAACTCCTACCGCAATGCCATTTTTGTATCCGTCCACTTCAATTCAGCGACACGAAGGGGAGCCAGTGGCATAGAAACCTATTTTTATAGTGGCGATAGCTTGTCGCTCGCTTCGGCGATTCATCATTACGTCGCCGGGGGCTCTCCGTCAGAAAATCGCGGCGTGCGTCGGCGTGGTTACTTTGTCCTGCGAAGAACGAACATGCCAGCCGTTCTTGTCGAGTGCGGTTTTCTCACTAATCCGACCGAAGCTGGGTACGTTCAGAATGCTTCTTATCGTCAAAAGCTTGCCGAAGAGATCGCAGCGGGAGTCCGAAACCGCGGTTCCGTCGCCAGTTCCCGCGGTTACATCGACCAAACCAGAGTCGCCAAATCCACGAAGAGCCGGTCGAAGCGTTCGGCCAAGAAAAGTACTCGACGGAAGAAGAAGACTTCATCGAAACCGGCTGACATGGAAGCGCGCGTGGTGTCGTCAGATCGGGAGGGTTGATTGGACCTGCCAATTTTGACTTCGGCGCAGATGCGCGCCGCTGAACGGACTGCATTTGCAAACGGCGTGCAAGTCGAGGCGCTGATGAACAAGGCGGGAGCCGGTGTTGCTCAAACCGTCACGAAATTTTTTCAAAAACCCGGTCGATGCATCGTGTTCGCCGGGAAAGGACATAACGCGGGCGATGCCTTATTCGCTGCGCAGTGTTTAGAGCGACGCGGATGGAAAATCGAAGTGCGTCTCACTTTCAAGGAAGCTGATTGCAGTGATCTAATGCGCAAGAAGCTCTCGGATCTATGCCGAAGACCGCCAGAGATTGTGGGCGGTGTGCCGTCGGAAACAGCGAATACAAATCTGGTCGCCACGCTCATCGAAGTCTCGCCCGGGGCTACGGACCAGGTAGCCACGACGCAGAATTCAACAGCGACCGAAGAGTGTTCGGGCAATGCAGCTCCGCTGGTTATTCTGGATGGTTTGCTTGGCGTCGGCGCAAAACCACCACTCCGCGAGCCGATCCGCGCCGCCTGTCGCGTCATCAATCAACAGCGAACAACAGAGAGCGCCTACGTCTTTGCGGTGGATCTTCCAACCGGTCTCGATACGGATTCAGGCAAGGCAGACCGCGATTGCGTAGTCGCCGATTTTACCGTTACGATTGGTTACGCGAAGCCAGGCCTCGTCGCCGACGGCGCGCTGAATTATGTGGGCCGGCTGGAGGTTGTGCCGCTCGATGAATTGCGGCCGCCGGAAACGAAACCGAAGGAAATTATTGCCAGCCCGGCAGTTTTTCGCGGTTTGGTTCCTAGACGCAAGTACAACTCCTATAAGAATCAATTTGGCCGCATCGGCGTAATTGCCGGTTCCAAGGGATTCGTCGGAGCCGCGCTGATGGCATCACAAGGTGCACTCAGGGCTGGTGCAGGGCTGGTGGAAGTTTTTGTTGCCGAAGAAATCTACGAGATCGTCGCCGGCGCGGCGTTCATGGAAGCAATGGTGAAGCCGGTCGCGTCCTACCGTCATTTGCTCAAGGAAAAAGCCGATGTCTGGGCCGTGGGTCCTGGTCTTGGCAAATCACGCGCGGCCGAGATCCTTGAGCTCGTTGAAAAAATGAAGCAACCCTTGGTGCTAGATGCGGATGGGCTGAACATCGTGTCTGAAAAAACTTCCGTGCTCCGGCGCTGCAAAGGCAAACGGCTGTTGACTCCGCACCCCGGCGAGATGAAACGGCTGTTCCCCGACGAGCAACAGTCGCGCGGCAAAACAGCGACGAAATTCTGTGATCGTTTTCCGGTCACACTTTTGCTCAAAGGCAGTCGTGCCATTGTCGCTGAACGCGGTCGGCCGTTGAGCTACAACACGACAGGCAATCCGGGCATGGCCACCGGCGGGATGGGCGACGTTCTCACCGGAGTCTGCGCCGGCTTGCTGGGGCAAGGTCTCTCGCCTTTCGACGCCGCGCGAGTCGGCGCATGGCTATGCGGACGCGCAGCCGAGATCGCAATTTTTAACGGCAACCAAACCGAGCAATCACTGTTGCCGCGAGATGTTCTCAATCACCTCGGCGACGCGTTCAAGGAACTGTAGAAACGTTGGAACAGACGGGCATCCGCTTCGCCAATCTCTCCTGCTTTCCTGCGTTCCTGATTCGTAGATTAATTCGCGCACTCCCCTGCGCTGTCCGCTTCCCAAGCGGCTTGGCAGTCTACCCGGCGGCTTCCCCGCTCGCCGTGTTCTTACGTTCATGATTAACTCTGAACGTGGCGAAATTTGTTCTGATCGGCAGCGGATTGGCGGGGGGCTTGCTTGCGGCATATCTCGGACGGCGCGGATACGCTGTGGATCTTTACGAGCGGCGCGCTGACCCGCGTGAAGGAAATATCGTCGGCGGACGTTCGATCAATTTGGCGATTTCGACACGCGGGATTCACGCACTGGAACAGATCGGCCTCGCTGATGAAGCGTTGCGGCACGCGATTCCAATGCGCGGCCGGATGATCCACGATAGAACCGGCCAGCTGCATTTTAGCCCGTACGATGTCGATCCGAAAAAATGTATTAATTCGATCGGACGCGCAGCACTCAACACGACCGTTATCGAAGCCGCACAGCGTTATTCGAACGTTCGTGTCCATTTCAATCACAAATGCACCGGCGTCGATATCGACTCGGCGATTGCTCATTTGGAAACTGCAAATGCGGCCGTTACCGCCCGGGGCGATGCAGTGATCGGTGTCGATGGCGCGTTCTCGGCAGTGCGCAAATCGATGCAGGACGCGGTTGCCAAATTTCAGTACGACGAAAGTTATCTTGCTCACGGTTACAAGGAATTGACCATTCCGCCCGGATCAGACGGTTCATGGCGAATGGAAAAGAACGCGCTTCACATCTGGCCACGGAAAAGTTTCATGATGATCGCGTTGCCTAATCCAGACGGGTCCTTCACTTGCACGCTATTCTGGGAATTTGAAGGCCCGCGCAGCTTCGCCACGACGAAGACCGATGACGACGTGCGCCGGTTTTTCGAGGAAGAATTCCCCGATGCTGTAACGCTTATGCCAAATTTGCTCGACGATTTTCGGAATAATCCAACAGGTTCACTCGTGACCATTCGTTGTGCGCCGTGGTTTTATCGAGACAAGACCTGCCTCGTCGGCGATGCCGCGCACGCGGTCGTACCATTTTATGGCCAGGGGATGAATGCTGCCTTCGAAGATTGCTCCGTGCTGGATGAATGCCTTGAACAATTTCCCGAGAACCGCGAGCGCGCTTTCGCCGAATACTTTCGTCGCCGAAAAGAAAACGCCGATGCGCTTGCGGCCCTCGCGATCGGGAATTTCATCGAGATGCGAGACAAGACCGCGTCCAAAACATTTCGCGCGAAAAAGAAGCTCGATCACTCGCTCGAAGCCGCATTGCCCGGAATCTATCTGCCGCTTTACACGATGGTGACGTTTACTCTCATTCCTTACGCGCAAGCCACGCGTCGCGCAAAACGACAAGACCTTTTCATTTACACGACACTGCTAATACTCGCGGTTTCGACGTTGATACTGCTATCACGATTTATCACCGGCTAACGAACTACCTTGCTCTCGCGCCCGCGAGCGACATAAACTGAGAGCAATTCGAGCAAATTCCGATGCCGCACAAAAAAGCGCTTAAGAACCCGCCGGTTTATCGTTACCTGCGCGGATACGCGCTCGATCCTGGTTTTTCGACGCGGCTGGACACGGCGGTGATTAACGAAGTCGTTTACAGTGTTCCGTTTGAAAGCTTGGAACCGGGACCGATCGGCAAATACATCGAGGTGATCGACGTCGATCCACCGAGCAAGTGCTGGTACGAGCCTGTTGATCTTGGCGCCGAACAAATCGCATCGCAAAACGGCCTGGCACCGAGTGAAGGCAATCCACAGTTTCATCAGCAATTCGTTTACGCGGTAGCGATGAAAACGATTCGCCATTTCGAGCGCGCGCTCGGACGGAAAATCATCTGGTATCCGCGAAAAGTGACCCCGACCGAATGGAATTATGTTCAGCGCCTGCGCTTGTATCCGCACGCGATTCGTGATGCCAACGCGTATTACGATTCGAATAAGAAGGCGATCTTGTTCGGTTATTTTTCCGCAGCCGATCAATCGCAAGGGGCCAATTATCCCGGCGGGCTGGTCTTCACCTGCCTGAGTCCAGACATCGTGGCTCATGAAATGACACACGCAATTCTCGATTCCATTCATCACCGCTATCTGGAGGATACAAATGTGGACGTTGCGGCATTTCATGAAGGTTTCGCCGACATCGTGGCTTTGCTGCAACGTTTTACCTTTTGCGAATTGGTGGAGCACCAATTATATGCCAGCGCTGGGAGGTTGGATCGTTACACCGTGCTCGGTGAACTGGCGACGCAATTTGGGGAAGCGCTGGAAGGCAATCGCGGTGCGCTACGCAGCCTGATCGGGCGATGGAACGAAGAGGGTAAATGGGAGCCGTTGAGACCAAGCCCGTCAGATTATGCTAACAACGTCGAGGCACATGATCGGGGTGCAGTGCTCGTCGCTACGGTTTTCGATGCGTTTCAACGCGTCTATAATTATCAGACGCGCGATCTCGTGCGCATCGCCAGCAACGGCACCGGTATCCTGCCGGAAGGAAGCATTAGTCGCGACCTTGTTCATCGCCTGGCAGAAGAAGCAAGTGAGATCGCCGAACACCTCCTGCATATTTGCATTCGAGCGCTCGATTATTGTCCACCGAACGATATTTCTTTCGGCAGTTATTTGCGCGCTCTCATCACCGCCGATCTCGACATTGCACCGGAAGATGAAAACGGTTATCGCTTGGCGCTAATTGAGGCTTTTCGTGCGCGCGGCATTTTCTTTGACCGGGTTAACACCCTGTCGATCGATAGCCTGCGATGGAACAGGCCGGACTTTACGGCCAAGGAGACGAACGCTATCAACTGGCTCGCCGACAAGTTGAAGCCCTACATCCGCAGCCTTGTCGAAACAACCGATCGGGAGGAACTTTATGAGCGCTCACAACAAGCACAGGAAAAACTCAATGAATTGTTGATGGGAAAAGAGGGAGTTTTCTTCCAGACGCACTCGGAATGGGAAAATTTCCTCAACAAGCTCGGCCTCACATCGCGGCCGGTCTCTCAACTTTTCGGGAAAAATTCGTCAAAGGTACG
>Ga0070684_100000280_pt1 | contig 35451 bp, 33 predicted proteins | sample KBSC723LmetaG_FD_65653 | JGI IMG/M metagenome (GOLD analysis project Ga0070684, IMG submission 65653) | Corn rhizosphere microbial communities from Kellogg Biological Station, Michigan, USA - KBS C7.2-3L metaG | ecosystem: Host-associated > Plants > Roots > Rhizosphere ...
GTGTCTTTTTCGAGCATCTGGTACAGGTGGTGGACGCCGGTGGTGGTTTCTTCGCTGACGCCTTTAATGTCCTTGAGCAGCTCGGGATGTTTGGTGTGTACCAGGCTGGTTAGGTCGCCGCCGTCGTCGAGCAGCAGGTTGGGGCCTTTGCCGCCGGCAAAGTGCAGCGTTTGCTCGGTGCACCACCAGTAGTCTTCTTCGCTTTCGCCCTTCCAGGCAAAAACGGGGATGCCGGCTTTGGCAATGGCGGCCGCGGCGTGGTCTTGGGTACTAAAAATATTGCATGAAGCCCAGCGTACTTCGGCGCCGAGGTCTTTAAGGGTTTCGATGAGTACTGCAGTTTGGATGGTCATGTGCAAAGAGCCGGCAATGCGTGCACCCTTAAGCGGTTTTTTGGCGGCGTATTCGGCACGAATGCTCATAAGGCCAGGCATTTCTTTTTCGGCCAGGGTAATTTCCATGCGACCCCAGCCAGCAAGGCTCATATCTTTAACTTTGTAGTCTTCTTTGCTCACTATGCGCTCCTTTTACTGTCTGTTATTTCGGCATTTGTTCGTTAAAACTGGCTTGGTACCGCTTGGCAACGTCGGCCAAGCTAAAGCGGTGGTTTTGGGTGCCGACGCTTTCGATGGCGTACGTGCCGCACACCGCTCCTGCTTGGGCACAGGCCAGGAGTGGCCATTGCCGGGCATAGCCGTGCAAAAAGCCGGCCCGAAAGGCGTCGCCGGCACCCGTGGGATCGGCGACCTGGGTTGGCTTACACACGCCCACTTCAATAGGCTTGGGCACCCGGGCGCCCTCGATAACCGAACCTTTTTTACCGTGCGTGGTTACCAAAATTGGCACGGTCTTTTTAATGAGTGCTATGTCCATGCCCGTTTTCTTGCTCAGCACGGATAGTTCGTAGTCGTTTAAAATGAGTATTTCGGCGGCGCGCACGCCCTCGGCCATTTCGTCGCCGGGCAGATTGCTTACTTGTTGGCCAATGTCGTAGCACAAGCGCAGGCCCCACTTTTTGCACTCGGCCACTTGCCGGCGCATGGCTTTGGGATCGTGCGGGGCAACGACCACCAGGGGGCTTGAATCTCTCCAGGTTTCCAGGCTTAAGGTGTCGCTGTCGAACATGGCGCCGGGATAAAAACCGCCGACTTGGTTTTGGTCGGCATCGGTAATGACATTAAACGAGGCAGTGGGCAGCGCGCTTTCGAAGACATGGGTGATGTTTACCCCGTCGTGCGCCAGTTTTTCTAGGTAGAGGACGGCATCTTTGCCTACCGACCCGACCAAGAGCGGCGCGTCACCCAGCAGCGCGAGCGAGTAGGCGATATTTGCCCCCACGCCACCATAGGCGTCCTGCAGGCTGCTTAAAAAAATCGAGATAGACAAGCTATCCAGCTTTTCGGGCTGGATGTGTTCGCGGTAGCGTCCCTCAAAACTCATGATGCGGTCAATGGCGATCGACCCAGATATAACAAGCGGTGGCAGTTGTTTCACTAGTCAATGGTAGCACGCCTTTTGTTGGGCGCAACGATACTTGTCGATACTACAACTTTTTTGGCCCTTAGGCCCAGAGGCCGGCGCAGCCCGTGGAGGGCAACTGTTTGCGCGGTTGGGCAAATAGTAGTATAATTACCCCTGTTAATAACTAACCTGCGTCTCGAGGAGTCGGGATGCTCCGTGCCTTCATAACGCGCGGGTCCAAAGGAGGACTGATGAACCAGTACGAAGTAGCGGTTCTGTATCATCCGGATTTAGAAATCGATCTGGAAAAAGCCACCAGCAAAGTAGAAAAAATCTTTGCCGACAGTAAGGGTACAGTGACCCACGTCGACAATTGGGGCAAGCGTAAACTCGCATACCCTATTAAAAAACACGACTCAGCAGTGTATGTTATATACACGCTCGAGATGCCAGCCGAGGGCGTTCGTAAGGTGGAGAGCACCTTGAACATTACCGACGAGGTAATTCGCTTCCTGATTAGCCGCCCAGACCTTAAGGGAATGGCCAAAGCCGAAGCTCTGCGCGACCTTAAAGCCAAAAAGGCTGCAGAACGCGGCGAGTCCGTCGAGTCTAGCGACGAAAAATCTGACGAAGAACGTTAAATAAGCAGGTTCGGGGGAATCCCTGGCCTTAATTTAAGTAGGGAAAGGCCAAGCGGCGAATGTATCCGGCGCTTGGGGTAAGGAGTAACCGCAGGGTTGCCTCGTTTCCCTAAAATGGAGGGTAAAATTATGGCACGAAGTGTCAACCAAGTCATCTTAATGGGAAATCTTACGCGTGACCCGGAGCTTCGGCAAACGCCAAGCGGGCAGAGTGTATGCAGCTTTAGCTTAGCACTCAACCGTGCCTACAAGACGCAGAGCGGCGAGTGGCAAGAAGCTACCGACTACATTGACTGCGTAGCCTGGGGTCCGCTCGGTGAGCGCATTAGCCAATACTTAAGCAAAGGCCGCCGCGCCTTGGTGCAAGGACGCATCCAAAGCCGCAGCTGGGAAAAGGACGGCCAAAAGCACAGCAAGGTAGAGGTGTTAGCAAACGATGTAACCTTCCTTGACGGCCGTGGTGATGGCGCCAGCGCTCCGGCAGGTGGCAGCAGCAACGGTAACGACGATGGTGGCAGCAGCAGTGCTCCTGCCGGCAATCCAAAGCCCGCTCCCCAGAAAAAAGATGACGCCGTTGTCGACGACATTGGCGACGAGCCAATTAACCTCGACGACATCCCGTTTTAGGGGGATATTTTAGATGAGTCAATTTTCTCCTGACTGTCTGGTCCTGCAAGTAGACATGGGGCAAACCGACCCCTTGCTGGTAGGACAGGCAGTAGGTAGTTTAGTCACTGCCATGCAAGATGCGGCCCGCAGGGCGGGCGGGAGTCTGAGCCCCGAGCAGGCTGGCCTGGTTTATAAGGCACAGGTCGCCTCTTGGGGTCACGGCGGTGAAACCGACGTGCTCACGACGTACCCTGATCTCGCTCACGCTGCTTACGCTTGTCAGCTCAGCTGTGCAGCGGGCGCATGGGCGCTTAGTCGCCCCACCCCCGAACAATAGATAATACTTAAGAATAAAGGAAGAGTATATGGCAAAGATTTTTAAGCACAAAACCGACGTTGCGTTTTTTGACTACAAAGACGTCAAGACCCTGCAACGCTACATCAACGTTTACGGACAGATCGAAACCCGTAAAAAAACCGGCCTAACCGAAAGCCAGCAACGCCGCCTAGCTACCGCTATTAAGCGTGCACGCCACATCGCGCTGCTACCGTTTGTTGCCAACAACTAAACTGGCCAGCTATGGTATCACAAGCTGCCGGCGTAATTTTGGTTTTGCCCGACGGCCGCTGGGTAATGCAGCGGCGGACCGACGACGCGCCAACGAGCCCGGGCCAGCTGAGCTTTTTTGGCGGCAGCCTGGAGCCGGGCGAGACCTTTGAACAGGGCGCGCGCCGCGAGCTCCAGGAAGAAACAAGCCTCAACGTGCAAGACCTGGTTTTTGACTTTGCGTGCAACATAACATTGCCGCCTGACAAAAATGGCACCGGCCCCTTTGAAGCCACTCTATACCGCGTTGCTATACCGCAAGGGGATTTTAAGGTGTATGAAGGCCAAGGCGCCGAGGCCTACACTCCCCAGGAACTCAAGCTTCGCGAGGATTGTTCGGACGTCGTACATGCAGTATTAGAAACATTATTTGGAGGTTCACGATAATGGCACTCAGCATCACTGATCTCAAAAAAGGCACAGTCTTTCAATACGAAGGCGTGCCCTACCGTGTGGTCGAGTATGGCCAGAAGGTTATGGGCCGCGGCGGTTCGATTGTGAACGTTCGCATTAAAAGTTTGCTCGACGGCAAGGTGCTGGAAAAGACTTTTAAGGGCAACGAACAACTCGACCGTGCCGACGTAACCAACCAGGGCGTGCAGTATTTGTACACCGACGGCGCCACGTTCTATTTTATGAACGAAGAGACCTTCGAGCAGTTCGAAGTGCCCGCCGACCTGGTGGGCGATGGGGCAGGGTACCTCAAGGAAGGTGATAAGTTATCACTGCAGTTTTTTGGCGAGCGTCCTATTAATGTCGAGCTCCCCAAAAACGTCCCGCTTAAAGTCACCTACGCCGAAGATGTGGTGAAGGGCGACACCGCCAACGCGGTGACCAAAGACGCTACGCTCGAAACAGGTATCAGCATCCGCGTGCCGGCTTTTGTAAAAACCGGCGATATCATCTCGGTTGATACCGCGACCGGTGCTTACCGCGAACGCGTGAAGGAATAGTCAAAGCAGTGAAACAGCGGCTCGACCAAACAATCGCGGCTCGCGGCTTAGTCGTAAGCCGCTCGCAGGCCGAGAGCTGGATTCGCCTGGGCAAAGTGTTTGTAAACGGCCAGGTTATTACCAAGGCCGGTTTTATGATTGGCGCCGAGGACCATATTGAGCTTAAAACCGATGAGCAGTACGTGAGCCGCGCCGGGCTCAAGCTGTCGTCGGTGGCTGCGACGCTTAAACTGTCTTTTAAGGACAAGGTGATGCTGGATGTGGGCAGCTCGACGGGCGGTTTTACCGATTACGCCCTGCAGCACGGTGCCCGCAAGGTTATTGCGGTGGAGGTTGGTACCAACCAGTTGCACCCCAGCCTGCACGGCAACCCCGCGATTGAGCTGCACGAGCAAACCGACATCCGCGATTTGCGCGAGCTATCGAGCCCCGTGGACCTGGTGGTTATCGATGTTTCGTTCATCTCGCTGCGCGATGTCTTGCCGCACATCGCCACTCTGGTAAGTAAAACAACGCACATTGTGGCAATGGTTAAACCGCAGTTCGAAGCGGAGGCCTCGAACCTCAAACATAAAGGGGTAATTAAAAACGCCCGGATGCGCCGCGACATTTTAAAAGATTTTGAAGATTGGGCCCGGCAATATTTTGTCATTATCGATAAAGCCGATTCGGACATTGCCGGCACCAAGGGCAATGTTGAGCGTTTTTACACTCTCCGTAAAGTGTAATTAAAGCGTGTGACGACACGGCAACAGCAGACCCAGTCCGCGCACTAAGGCGCCTCGGAAGCTCAATAATATGCTACTCCAGCATATTTTGAGAGCCGCAAGTGCCGTGGGCGCGGACTGGGTCTGCTGGTACCGTGTCGCCGCTCTACCCAAGCCGTAAGCGGTTTGGAGCCGCCGTCCACAGATGCTACACTCTGGATATGTACTTCAAAAGCCGCGCCGAAGCGGGCAAGACTCTGGCTGCGCAGATTGTTAAAAAATATGCCGGCACGCCGTGTGCGGTGGTGGGGCTGAGCGACGGCGGTGTTATGGTGGGCGTGCAGATTGCGCTGGCGTTGCAGTGTGTGCTTACTATGCTTTTGAGCGAGTCCATCGAATTACCGCGCGAGCCGGAGGCGATTGCCGGCATTAGCCAGGACGGTGCCTTTAGCTACAATGCGGCTTACTCACCAGGGGAGATCGAAGAGATCGTTGGCGAATATCGTAGCCTGATCGAGCAAGAAAAAATGGAAAAGATGCACTCCATGCAGCACGGTCTGGGTCACGGTGGTCTCATCCGCAAAGATTTGCTGCAAGGGCACAACGTTATTTTGGTAGCCGACGGCCTGACCAACGGCTTTTCGCTCGATATTGCCGCCGAGTACCTCAAACCCATCCACATCGGCAAGTTGATTGTGGCCACGCCCCTCGCGAGCATTAAGGCCGTGGACCGCATGCACATTTTAGCCGACGAAATTTTTTGTTTGAGCGTTATCGAAGACTACATTACCACCGACCACTATTACGATATCCAGGACATCCCCTCGCACGACCAAGTCGTAAGAAGCGTCGAGCAAATTGTACTCAATTGGAAAGAAAAACCAGCCAAAGCCCAGGCATAGGGCCCACGGCCGCTGGCTATTCGAGGTGTTTGCGCAGACGGTCTATATCTTTAATGACAATAATCGACTGCTTGCTCACGAGCAAGCCTTGGCGTTCCATGGTGGACAGTTCGCGCCCTACTGATTCGCGCGTAGCGCTAATGGAGCTGGCCAGGTCTTGGTGCCGCAGCTGGACATCTAAAATTAAGCCGTCGTCGCTCTGTTTGCCAAAGCGCCGGGCGGTAGTCAGCAAAAACGACACCAGACGCTCGCGTACGGTCCGGTACTCGAGGTTCATAATGCGCTCGGAGTGCAGCCGGTACATATCAACGAGCATATCGACCAGCGGCAGTGCTGCCTCCGGGTGGGTGCGCAGGAAAGTGACAAACTGCTCGCGGCTAATCTGCAGCAGTTCGGTTTGAGCGAGCGTGGAGTAGATGATGTGGCGGTCTTCGCCGGTTAGCGCCCAAGTAAGGCCAATAATTTCGCCCGGTTTACGGATGATAAGCAGGTTTTCTTCGCCATACTTGGTGATATCGTAGGCCTTAACTAGGCCGCTGAGAATGTAGAACACTCCTTGCGGCGGACCACCGGGTCGAATAACGAACTCGCCCTTCTCGTATACCAGCCTGGTCCCTTCGTGGAACAGGTTGACGAGAGCCGTCAGTTGCCCGTCATTCGTCAACATGCACTTATTATCTCATAGGTGTTGACTGGGGGCAAATACCGGAGTTTAACGGCAGAGCGCCCTACTTGCAGGATGTGATAAACATCGCAGGATAGTTGTGATGAACATTACCGACGGATGGGCATAGGGAAGACTAGTATAAAAGAGCATACCAAAGGTGGGATGCGCTAACAAGGGGAGGACGGATGAAGAAACTCGCACATATAGAGGAGCAGCTCCGGCGCATAGGCTGCAACTTCCGATTTTTTGGGAGAGCCGAGATACGTGAACTCGCTAACATCCTTATGGATGACGAAATTATTGCTGGCTGTGCCAACGGCCGTTATGAAGGGGGTTTTGCCCTCCTGTGTGTTACCAACCACCGCTTATTACTGATAGACCGCAAACCAATGTTCTTGACGCTCGAAGATATACGTTTCGATATGATTTCGGAGATGGATTATAGTGCCCGGCTGCTCGACAGCACCGTGCACCTTATGACGCCCAATCGTAAGCTGGTCTTCCGGTCGTGGAGCCAACATCGCCTGCGCAAAATCCTTAACTATACCCAGCAGCGGGTGATGGAAATCCGCCAGCATTACCTTATGCAGCAGCAATTTCAACCCCAGCCGCAAACCCGGCAGCAGCCGAGCATGCAGTATTCGGCGCCGATGGTGGGCGGACTGGCAATGCAGGGCAATACCATGGGCGCCGCATCGACACTGCCTGCGATGCGCATGGCACCGTATCCTAATCCGTACACTAAAGTGCCGCTGATGATGCGCCGGCGCCGCGTACCTCGCTTTTACTAGGAAGTTAGATTATTTAAGTAAGTGTATTGTAGCTTAGTCAATAATATGCTAATGTATACACATTACTAATAAGTCCGCGACACCCGGGCAAAAACAAAAATATGAAGGTACAACCACTTCCCCCAGCAGTAACAGCGCCCAACATGACATCCGAAAACTATTTCGGTAGTTTTGTAGAGGCCAATACTCGCGCTATCCTCCATCGGCTTGACGGGCCGCAGGGCTTTTTTGCCAGGGCAGAGGCAGGCGGGAAAATGGCCGACCTAAGCCCCGCAATGGCCCAAAAAATCGAGCAAATACATGACGTTGATTTAGCAAAAATAGGCATCACCAAGCGCGAAATCGGTCTTGTTGTGGCCAGTTTTGGGCGCGGGCAAGAACGGTCCCGTCTTACCCAGTTTAATATTCCGGGGTTTATCACCGTGAGCAACGGGCAGATCTACACGCCACACGCCACATTGCGCATTTCGCATCGCGCCGATACGGGTGAAGCGGTGGTGCCAAGCGGCCGGTTTAACAGAGATGACGGGGTGCTCTGGCTAATACCAGGCAAGCTCACCGAACTGTTTCCTGAACCAACGCAGCGCCGCATTGCGGCGTTGTGGGGGCTCGGCCATGAATTTTCACATTCTATTATTGGTGATTCGGTCTCTCAAGCCTTTGCTGGTCTTGGCCGCCCCGGTGCACCTATTGTTTTACGTGATGGAACTGCCACCGACACCACGACCTACCTCCGGACACGCTTCGCCAGTTCGTTCCCCCGCATTCCCTTAACGCAGTACTCGGCTAGTTACCGAGGCCCGCACCACGAAATGCCTGATCCAGGTAGCCTGCTATTTGCGAAGGCCATTGGCGAAGAGGCGTGCGAAACAGCTGCCGCTACTATTGTCGGCTTTGCCCCAACGCCAGGCAGGAATCCTGCTGAGGCACTAGCTCGGCCCTTTGAAGGACGTGAGGCGTTCCAAAGGGATGTCACTCAATTTCTGCAAGCGGGAGCTGCGTGAGGCCTAGACGTTAAAGCGGAACTCGACCACGTCGCCCGGCTGCATGTGGTAGTCTTTGCCCTCGGTGCGCATCTTGCCGTTGGCTTTGGCAGCTTGCTCTGAGCCGGCGGCGATAAGATCGTCGTAGCTCACAATTTGGGCGGCAATAAAACCGCGCTCAAAATCGCCGTGGATTGCGCCGGCGGCTTGCGGCGCGGTGCTGTCTTTTTTAATCGTCCAGGCCCGCACTTCGTCTTCGCCAGCGGTGAGGTAGCTCTGCAAACCCAGCACGTCATAAGCGGCATGGATAAGCTGGATGAGCCCCGACTCCTGTTGGCCGTAGCTTTGAAGCAGCTCGTGCGCATCGGTTTCGTCCAGTCCGCGCAGCTCGCTTTCCAGCTGAGCGCATACAAATAGGGAACGGGCCGGTGCGACTAGGGCAGCGAGCTCCGTCTTGCGGGCTTGGTCCTGCAGCCCGGCTTCGTCGAGATTAAACAGGTAGATAACCGGCTTGGCAGTAAGGAGGTGTAAGTCGGCCAAGTGCTCTAAAGTAAGGTCGTCGACGCTCGAAAGCGGCTGGTTATCGTTGAGCAGGGCACGGGCGCGCTTCAGTGTTTCTACTTCGGCCTGCAGCTTGGGGTTGGCTTTGGCTTCTTTTTCGAGTTTAGGCAGGCGTTTTTCGACGGTTTGCAAGTCGGCCAGGACCAGCTCGGTGTTAATAACCTCAATGTCTTTTTTAGGGTCCAGGTCGTTGTCTACGTGGATTACATTAGGGTCGGCAAACGCTCGCACCACCTGCACCACGGCATTACAGTTGCGGATATGGCTCAAAAACTGGTTGCCCAGACCCTCGCCCTGGCTGGCGCCGGCCACCAACCCGGCAATATCCACAAACGTGACCGTGGCGGGCACGATTTTTTTAGTGTGGTACATCTCGCCTAGGCGCTGCAGGCGTTCGTCGGGCACGGGTACAATCCCGGTATTGGGCTCGATAGTGGCAAACGGATAATTAGCCGCCAAAATATTGTTGTTGGTAAGGGCATTAAACAGGGTAGATTTGCCTACATTAGGCAGGCCGACAATGGCTATAGAGAGGCTCATACCCAACTATTATAACAGAGGTGACTGTGCCGTGCCAGCGAGGTCATCCGATATGGCGCACTACGTAACGTCACAGCCTTATATTGCAATATATACAATATTATGCTAATGTTTATATTGTTACCTCGAAAACAAAAAACATGCACGAACGTCTATCTCGCGATACACTATCCTACGAACTGTCCCTGACCGACCCCAATCGGTTTAAGGATCAGGCTATTGAATCAGTCATTCGAGACACTATGTTTGGCAAAGCCATTCTGCGGCAAGCCATGGGCGGAGACTTACGTCCCGGAAACGTTACTATCGATCCTGCTACTTTTCACTCAGACAGTGATGCACGTACTGGTGCCATACGGCTTGGTACGGCGCCAATGCCGCCTGATCTTAAAGACCAAGTAATGTTTCATGCAGAACGGTTTTCGTACGCTGATGAGATACGGTGGCGGCTGCTACATGAGGTAAATCACAAATTTTTACTCGATAAAGTTGATACTCCTGAAATGGACAGCCTCACCGACCTGACCTTTGGCCTTCGCGCTGATTCCCGTGGCCACTATGGTCTTTCGGGACTTGGTTCACTGGGGCATTATCGTGGGGGCTACAAAGCACGAGAGGATACGGTGGAGCTTTTGACCATGTATGCTGATGATCCAGGATATTTAGCTGAATTTACAACTTTCTTAGCTGATCGAACCGCGGATGGCATAAAAGGCCAGGTAGGGCTGACGCCACTCGATACCGCAAGTGCGGACTCGCTCTACTACATGGTTGAGGCTGCAGTGGTGAACAATATTTGATAAAGGTCGTACCAGTTATAATTTACACTCGGCATTTAGTTTGGCGATGTATTCGTCCGAATACCCGCGACCACCACGGTCTGTCGGTGGCATAACCAATTTCAGCTCAAAAGGTAACCGACTCAGCACTTCGCTAGGTGGTTGGGTTCGGTGATTACCGTAGCTATTTGTAAGGACACAACGCAACTTCAATTTTCATCTGTTTAGGATAGCATATATGACGCAGGAAAGTCTAGACTAGACCTTGACTAGACTATATTAATTTGATACGCTAACCGCATGCCAAAGGTAATATCTATATATGAAGCAAAAACTCATTTAAGCAAGCTGGTGAAACAAGCCCAAGCCGGTGAGACGATTTACATCGGTGCCTATGGTAACCCGCAAGCGGTAATAGCGCCAGTACCAGTCAAACGTCCTATTAACATCGGTATCTGGGAACACAAGAAGATAGCCCACGCCTACAAGACTAGGGAACTTGTTGATCCTGATCACGATATTACTGTTGATTTTGAAAACAGTCTAGACCAGCCCTTACTATGAGCGAGAGCAAAGTACTTATTGACTCACCTGTGCTCATTTGGCTGCTCTATGAGCCCGAAAAAATCTCCGTAAAGGCAAAAGAACTTATTCAAGCGGCCGATGTAGTTTATGTATCAGCCGTAAGTTTATGGGAATTAACACTTAAGTTTGGCAAAGGCAAGTTGGCATGTTCACCCGCCGAACTGGTGCAGGGAGTAGGAGTACTTAATCTCGACAGGTTGCCTCTTCGTGATGAGCACATGTTAACGGTTTTGGACATCCAGTTAGCACATAAAGATCCGTTCGATGCCCTGTTAGTGGCTCAGAGCGAATCAGAAGGCTGTATCTTTCTGACAGCGGATAGCCACATCCTAGAGTCAAAGTATCAAACCGTTCAATGTTAAGCATTTAGTTTTTTTGGTGGTGTTGCGTCAAATGAGTATATGGCTGCCTATAGCGTAGCTGATTTTATTTTTCAATTTGTGCCCGAAGGTGAGGTTACTACCGTGCGCGGCGATATTATCTATACGAGCCAGGGATTTGGTCATTGGGCACGCCGCGACTAGGCGATGCGCCGACCAAGCTGCGTATCGATTGTTTAATTATTATCAGAGTATTAAATACTCACTTTTTCGTTTGTTTTTGAAGCAACCCGGTGTATTATGCGGCCAGGCAAAAATAAGAAAGGTAGAACATGACGGTGAGCAGGTTTGGCCAGAGTCGGCGGCGGTATGCCGTCTTTTTTGTGCATTTTTTACGGCGCCGCGTACCGGCGTTCTTGTTTACGGCGGTATTTTTGACCAGCCTGCTTATTCCGCCGGTTTCGGCCTATGCGGACGAACAAGCACTCCAGCGCGCCATTACTCCGGCCCCGGCGGGCCGGCCGGCTGCGATCGTACCTGATACTAAGACCGAGATGAGTCAAAATTATCCGGCAGCCGAAGCTCCAAAAGTTTCAAGCCAGCCGCTCGCCGCCGATGTGCAGCCGCAAACAGGCGTGGCGCGGCTTTTTGGCAGGGAGGGGGTTGCGCGGGATATGGGTGACGCTCTGCAAAGCGGTACCACCAAGCATCTGGTGGCGCCGCATGAGCTAACCGAAAAACGGACCGCCACCAGCAAAGTTCTGCTCGGTAAGGACGGTACACAGACCGAACGCCAGTACCTGACACCCCAGTTTTACCAAAAGAACGGCAACTGGACAGCAATTGATAATTCGCTCGTCGAAGACAAAAATGTTGCTGACTCCACACACTGGCCCGGACAGGCCCTGGGCGTAATCAAAAGCTGGATTGAGGGCACGCCAACGGCTTTTAAGACCGAAGGCAACGACTGGCAGGCACGGTTTGCCCCCTCTGAAGACGCTATGGGGATGTTGCGTATTGTGTATAACGGTAAAACGCTGACCATGCGGCCGCAGGGTGCGGCAGGGGTTGAGCCGGAAATGATGGTCAAAAACGGTAGCCAATCGGTCCGTTACGAAAATCTATGGCCGGGTGTGACGGTTGAGTATCAGGTGCATAATTCCCAACTCAAGGAACTTGTGTACCTGCATGACAAAAATGTTACCCCGAGCTATGCCTTTACCATTGAGGGCGCCAGCCTGGTCGCCGACCCCAACAATCCGGGCGGTTTTACGCTCAGCGGGGCACTCGAGGGGAAGTTTTCGATTGCTCCCGTAACAGTCGCCGCACAAGGCGCAGGTCCGGCCGACGGACAACGGGCTCGGCAAGCCTTTACCAATGGCATACTTACAACCACGGTAGACGGCAAGTGGCTCAAGGCGCTGCCCGCCAGTGAGTTTCCGGTAGTGGTTGACCCGACCTTCTGGGGTACAACCGTCGGCAGCAGCTATACGGCGTACAAATCCGATGGTTACAGCTGCGGCTATTCGAGCGGTTGCGATATGAATGCCGGTACCACCACCGACAGTTGGAAGAGCTGGCGCACCACCATTTACGCGCCCTACACGCAACTGGGCGGCAAGGTTTTGCTCGGGGCAACGCTTCACTTGGAGCAGTGGGCGGGCGCGACAGGTAGCTATACCTTTACCGCTGCCCGGGCAAGCTGCGGCGGTTATAACTGTATCGACACAACCGCACCGCAGGCTTCGGCCAGTATAGACACCTCGGGGGACATCGACGTAAGAGCCATTTACCAGACGCTGCAGGACCGTGCCGACTGGGGATCGTCGTTAATTTTGCGCGGCGAAGAAAGTCCATCATTGTCGTGGAAGGCCTTTGATCCCGACCGCAGTTATGTATCATTTGCCGCCAACTTGCTACCCGTAACTCCGACCATAACGCTGCCCGCAGCCAATCAGACATTCACCGACCCGCAGGTATCGCTCAAAGTTGACCCGGTACCGGTCACCGAAACCGACGGTGATACGCTCAAGTATATGTTCAGGGTATCGACCGGCCCGGACGGCGCAACCGGCACTGTCATTAGCTCCGGCGACATTCCCGTGTCACAGTGGACGGTACCCGACGGTGTCCTGCAAGACGGCACGACTTACTACGTTACGGCCTTTACGACTGACGGCTACAACTACAGCAATCCCAGCACGATTGTGCCGTTCCGTATCGATTCACGCACCGGCAAAGATGCCACGCAGGCTTTTGATACACTCGGTCCGGTCAGTGTCGACCTGGCCACCGGCAACCTGGTAACCGGGGCCAGCAGCCACGCGTCGTCGGCGCTGGGCGGCAGTTTGGGTGTTAGTCTGGACTATAATTCGCCCCTCAAATCCCGTAACGGGCTGGTAGGCGAGTACTTCGACAATACCAGCCAGTCCGGCACGCCCAAAATCACGCGCGTTGACCCGGCGCCGGATTTTAACTGGGATCTTGGCTCGCCGGGTGCTGGCGTTCCGTCGGATAATTTCTCGGTGCGCTGGACCGGCAGTTTCATCGCCCCGGTCACCGGCGACTACTATTTTGGCGGCAATAATGACGATGGTATGTCGATTAGCCTAAACGGTTCACTCAAATATAACAGTACCGGCTGCTTCCCGGGCGTGTGCTTTGGCGGTACCGCCACCTCGTTAACGGCCGGCCAAGTCGTACCGGTGACGGTGATTTACTGGGATACCGGCAGCTACAGCTTTGCACATATGCGTACCAAGATTTACCAGAGCGGCACGCTGGTCGACGAACGTTACGTGCCGTCGAACTGGCTACGCACCGACGTGCGCCCGGTGCAGCAAAATACCGGCCTGATCGGCCGCTACTACACCGATGACGGCAGCCACAATTTCAACTCCAGCAGTAACGTGCTGTTCATGCAGCGCAGCGACCCGCTGCTCAGCTTTAACTGGGGCAGCGACTCACCGGTTTCCGGTGGCTACAGCGATAACTTTATGGTGCGTTGGACCGGCTACATCACGGTGCCGGGGGGCGGCAGCTACCAGGTCGGCACCTCGGCCGACGACGGCAGCCGTATCTATCTAAACGGCAGCAGTACACCAACGCTCAACAAATGGACCGATGGCACGGCCAGTGACACCTGGGGCAACGCCTACACCTTTCCGGACAACGTACCCGTGCCGATTGTTATCGAATACTACGAGCATACCGGCCAGGCCAGCATGGCCTTTAAAATCAAACAACCTGCCGATACCTACGGTTCAGTTGTGCCGTCCAGCTGGCTGAGTACTCAAGCGCAAGTGGTGCCCGATGGCTGGAGCCTGGGGCTCGACGCCGACGGTAACTTGGGGTACGAACGGCTGCGCAGCACCGCTAATAGCGCCGTGCTGACCGATTCCACCGGCAGCACCCACGAATATACCTGGACCGGTTCGGGCTATAAGCCCCCGGCCAACGAAGACGCCCAGCTGGTACGCAACGCCGACGGCACCTTCACATTGCAGGACACCGATGGCCGCACCTACCTGTTTAGTGCCGCTGGTCTCCTCACTTCGGCCACCACACCACTGGATGATCGCAAACCGGCCGCCCTCAAGTACACCTACGGCGTCGGCACTACCGACGGGCCGTCGCGCATCATCGAAATCGCCGACGGCGTCGATAACAGCCGCAAAGCCACCGTCTACTACAGCGGTGACAGCGCCTGCGGCACGGCGCCATCGGGCTTCACTACCGCCCCCAGCGGCATGCTGTGCGCCGTAAAGACTAATGATAACCGCGCCACCTACTTTTACTACACCACCGGCCAATTGTCCCGCATCGTCAAGCCGGGCGGCGAGACCACCGACTTCATGTACGAAAGTGTCGGCGGCTATCAACGCATCGTCGCCATCCGCGACCCGCTGGCCAACGACGCCATTGCCGCGGGTGTGCGTGCAGACAACGCCGAAGCCAAAACCGAAATTACCTACGACACGCTCGGGCGGGTGAGCAGCGTTAAGCAGCCCGCGGCCACGGCCGGCGCTTCGCGCATTACCCACACCATCGAATATTTGCCCGGTACGCTCAGCTATCCGGCCAGCGGCTACTACGGGGCCACTCAGCAGCACATCACCGGCGCCACCGAACCAAACGGTTTTGGCCGCCGTCTGGAGTACGACGGTACCTTCCGCACCCTAAAGGATTACGACATCGCCAACCTGGCGACAACTACCCAGTGGCAGGCCGACAAAGACCTGGTGCTTAGCACCACCGACGCTACCGGCCTCAAGACCACCACCATCTACGACGACGAAGATCGCCCCACCGACAGCTACGGCCCGGCCCCCAGTAGCTATTACGGCACCGACAACAAACCCACCAGCACCTACACCGCCCAAGTGCCACGCACCGAAACCAAGTACGACGAAGGTCTGTGGGGCCCGTCGGTAGCCTGGTACAACCTAAAAGGAACCTCGTTGACCGGCGCACCCAAGCTCCACACCACCGGCCTGACCGACTCGTCGCAGGCAGTGTTCTACGCCAACATGGCAGCGCCGCCCGTCACTCAAGATAGCGGCATGGACGGCCTGGGCTTTACCGCCACCGGCCGCATCCGGGTCAGCCAAACCGGCACCTACACCTTTACCGCCTACCACGACGACGGTGCCCGGCTGAGCATCGACGACCTCGGCGTCTTCGACTCCTGGACGCGCCGCTCCGAAACCATTGGCTCGAGCGCCAACGTCCGCTGGCTGGAAACCGGCAAATCCTACCGCTTCCGCTTCGACTACGCCACGGCCGGCACCCCCGGCAGCGTCAGCCTGCACCTGTCCGGCCCCGGTCAAGCCGATACTATTAACTACACCAACTACTTAAGCCCCGACTACAGCCTGACAACCACGGCCAAAGTCTACGACGCCACTCTAGGCAACAGTACCACCACCACAAACTACGGCACCAACCCCGAACTAGGCCTAGCCCAAAGCAGCAGTGTCGATCCCACCGGCCTGAACCTCACCACCAGCAGCACCTACGAAACCCAGGGCGCGACCGGCACCTTCTTGCGCCAAACCGCCAAATACCTACCAGGTGCTGATACTGCCGTAGCCTCCACCGGAACGCAGTACACGTACTACGGCGCCACCGAAACGCGCGACGACCCATGCACCACCGGCACAACCGAAGCCTACAAACAAGCCGGTATGCTCAAGCTGCGCACCGATCCCGACCCAGACGGCACCGGCAGTCAAACCCCCCGCACCACCGAAACCATCTACGACGATGCCGGCAAGGTAGTAGCCACACGTGTCAATGCCGACAGCTGGACATGTACAACATATGACTCTCGTGAACGCGTAGCAAGCACCGTAGTCCCAGCCTACAACGGCAACGCCGCCCGCACCATCCAAAACGACTACGCCGTAGGCGGCAGTCCACTGGTTACCACCACGTGGGACGGAAACGGTTGGATTGTAAAGTGGTCTGACCTTTTGGGTCGTACCACCAAATACCGCGATGTCTACGATGACGAAACAACTACCTCATACGATTCACTCGGAAGAGTAAGCCAGCGTGTAAGCCCTATGGGCACAGAAGCATATACCTATGACAACTATAACCGCCTAGTCGACCAAAAATTTGACGCCGTCACCTACGCAACAGTGCACTATGACCAGTACAGCCGCACAGACTACATAGATTACTCCAACGCCGGACAGCAGCGGCTAACCTATGGCCGAGACAGCCTCAGCAGGCTTACGTCAAAAACGTATCGCATGGGCAACGGCACCACAACCATAAGCGACACCGTAAACCGTACCCAAAGCGGACGGATTGTAAACGACATAGCAGCCTCTGGCGGCAATGAGCTATGGAATACCTATGGTTACGACGGAGCCGGTCGCTTAACATCGACTTCCATTGGCGGCAACAGTTTTACCTACACCTACGGCACCCAAGACACCACAACCTGCGGCACCGGCAACAACAAAAACGCTAACTCCGGCAAGAACAGCAACCGTACCTCCCAAACCATTAACGGCGTAACTACTTATTTTTGCTACGACTATGCCGACCAGCTAATAGATAGCAGCAATGCCCTATACCACAACCCAGCCTACGATACTCATGGCAACATGACGTTACTCGGTACCGGTACCACTCCGCTTCGCCTGTACTACGATTCGTCAAACCGCAGCACCGGTTACGAACAATACAATTCCAGCACTACTGGTGTAGGTCTCTACTACGACCGCGACGTCCAGGGACGTATCATCGGCCGCTACAAAAACACCATCACCAATGGTAGCTGGGCAGGTGCCGGTAGCTGGTTCTACCATTACACTGGCAGCAGTGATAGTCCCGCCTATGTTCGCGACAACACCTGGGCCATTGTAGAAAAGAATCTAAGCTTAGCTGGCGGCATATCCCTGACCATTAAGCCCTTCCAATCCGGCAATGCCGGGAAACAATACAGCTTGCCAAGCGTTAACGGGCATATATTGCTAACCACTGACGCCTCCGGCACTAACACCTCCACCGGCAACGGCCCAGCCAGCTCCTTCACCTACGACCCCTACGGCAACATCCTAACCGGCAGCAACTACCCCTCTAATACCGCAACGAGTAGTTCATACGCCTGGGCAGGCTCACTCGGCAAGCTAACCGAAACATCTTTAGCTCTAACCCCAATCTCCATGGGTGCAAGAGTATACCTATCCGTCCTAGGTAGATTCACCCAAGTAGATCCCATACAAGGAGGAACACCCAATGCCTATGTGTATGCTAGTGATCCGATTAACAGTAGCGACTACACTGGCAGAGCTACCTGCAGCCAACTAGTAGGTATCATATGCAACGTTCTTTTCCCAACCCAGAAAGGTAATATCACACCAAAGGGAGTACTTAGCTTATCGCAAGCAAATCCAACGCCACGAGCTCCATCCCCAATAGTCCTACGAGTCCCAACACCCCAATCTATCCCGATAGGTAAGGTATCTCCGGGGTTGAGAGCCGGAGGAGCGGGGTCGGTACCCCGGGAGCCGAGGCGATTCAGTTGGTATGGGGCAGGAAACTCGGCGATGGGTTGGTACTATGGTGGTGCATTAGTCGGTGGTATCATCGGGTGTGGTGTGGGTGCAGCGTTTACGTTTGGAGCGGCAGCGGCTGCATGTGTCATGGTAGGCGGGACTTGGGCCACGGTAGGGGGGGGTGGCTGGTGCGCCAACTGGACTCGTCTTAGGTGGCTTTGACCTGCCGGGTGCAGAGCTTTTTGAGTGGGGACCTGATCAGCTTATTCCACCGTGGAGGTAGTATAATTATGTGCAGAATTGTGTGAGTTACATCATATTTAAAAGAAAGGTTATCCTCAATGGCCCCCGAGACTTTTTACTATTTCCTCAGTATCTTCTTAGTGCTTATTGCTGTATTCCACATTTCTCATATGATATATTTCAGGGCTAGAGGCAAGACGTTTCTAGGGGAAGTGTTTAAACCTGGAAAACCTGGGTACAAAAAGATCAATAAATTGGCTAGCGCATCAGGCCTGACTATTGCGATCGTCCTTGCATTGTTGTTTGTCGCAAATTTAGCCTACGATATAAGCAGGGTCGCCCATATAAACACTTCTGATGCTCGTTTCCTTCTGATATTTGCGCCGGCCGTAACTATCTTAATTTTTTGCGGAGCGCTTTTTACTACTCGCAAATATTTCAGCAGCAAGTAATTCGACATGGAGGTATCAGACAAGATTATCTTAACCGGTATAGGGTTTATATTGGGTGGATTAATAGGTATTGTTGGCCTTGTGTTGCATCTGTTCCCTGCTGATAGAGTAAAGTGAACATGGAAAATCAGTCTTGCCGGGTTTGTTGCAGGCACCATTTTTTATCATCATGGGCATAGCAAGACAATAAAGGATCTAGGCTACGGAAGAACTCGATAGACTACACCACTCAAGAGTGAGAAAAAGATTGGATTATATGGAACCATCACACCTAGATACTTCGCAAAAGCTTATTGCAATGGGAGCGGGGGCCGTTCTCGTTGGACTATTGATTGCCATCGGAATCGTGCGCCGCTGGTTTCCTGACAAATATGACAACCTGAACCGCCTAACCCAACAAAAACTAGACGGCACCGTCCTAGCTAATGTCTACTACGACGCCTATAGCCGCATCGACCATGTCAACTACTCTAACGCTGGAACCTTGGGTCTAGCTGGTACGGCACGTGATGTCAACGGCCGTACTACTGGCTACACTTGGAATCTGAATGGAGGAACGACGGTTAGTGACACAGTCACCAGAAGTCAGTCCGGCGACATTACCGCGGATGTCGTTCATTCAGGATCAAATGATCTTTGGTACAACTACACCTACGACTCCGCCGACCGCCTAACTGGAGCGACAGTTGGTCCGCATACTTACAGCTACGGTTACGGTACTGAATCTTCCACCTGTAGCTCAGTAGCTGGAAACAATACGAATGCTGGCAAGAATGGTAACCGCACTACTCAAACAATTGATGGCGTAACTACCACCTTCTGCTACGACCAAGCCGACCGCCTAAAGAGCAGTAGTAACGCATTGTATAACGGTGGTGATATCGACAGTCATGGCAACATGACCAGCGTAGGCACTGGCACGACCCCACTGCGCCTCTGCTATGACAGTAGTGATCGCAACTCCTGCATGACCCAACGCAACAGCAGCGGTACCGGTATAGCCATGTACTACAACCGTGACGTCCAAGGCAGAGTAGTAGCGAGATTCAAGAACACCCTAACGAACTGGAATGCCGTAGACGCTGGGGATTATTGGTACGGCTTCACGGGCTCGGGTGACACACCGGACTTTGTCCGCAATGCCAGTTGGACCGTGATCGAGAAAAACATCGAGCTTCCCGGTGGTGCAATCCTAACCGTAAAACCAACGCAAACAACTACAGCCACGAAAGCTGTTTACTCATTGCCGAATATACATGGCGATATCCTGCTGACGGCCGATGGCTTAGGAAATAATACTAGCACTGGAAACGGACCGGCAAGCACCTTCACCTACGACCCATTCGGCCAAGTACTAAGCGGTAGCACACTACCTGCCAATGCCGACCAAGCCAGCTACGGTTGGGTAGGCCAACATGAGAAGCTAACCGAAACCATCTTCGCCCTAGTACCAATCCAAATGGGAGCAAGAGTATACATACCAGCTATTGGGAGGTTCCTCCAAGTAGATCCCATTGAGGGAGGTACTGAGAATAGTTATGTGTATCCTGGGGATCCGGTTAATGAGTTCGATTTGAGCGGACAATACGGACTCAGAACAGACACGCTGTTCACCGTTCCTATGGTCAAAAAAATAAATACTGGAATCAAGAAAGTCCAGAAAGCCAACGAGAGAATAAGCGCTTGGTGCGATAGAGGTTTTTGGAACGGGGTGGGGTGTGATGCGGGGTATATGCTGCTTACGCGGGGGAGAGGAGAAGGGAGTAATGGATTCGCTACGTCTGCCGCGGCAAGACAGCAGGCTCTGAGGATGGGATATAGAAAAGTAGGAAGTCACCCCGTTAAGAACTCTATGGGCCAGCCTGTATACAAGAGAGGAAATCAATACATTTCTCGTGACGTTACAAGCCATAAGCCTGACGGATATTGGAAGGCTTTTAATAACAGAGGTGAAAGGATAGGCACGTATAATCGTGATTTAACAGAAAGGATAGGTGATTAACCATGTCATTTGCAATACGAATTTTTGAAGAACCTGTGGGCTCTGGACCTTCTCTAACTGGTGGGAATGAGCTACGGGGCGAAATAGAAATTGGCGATTTCAAAGAGGCCGTTGTTATACCCATAAGTTATTGGTCAAAGCTAGACTATATATCTCACTGGCAGCGAGCTGTCAAAATTTTGCTTGATGGAGATGAAAGCGCACGGACTGCCCTTATTACTGAGATGTACGATCCAGAGAAGGCGCTTTACATCAATTGTTGGCCTATCTACCGAGAAGGTGAAATAGTGTATGTACATAACCGGCTACTTTTTACAAAGGACTTGCCTGAGTCTTTCGATTTAGAGGAGATCGGCAAATATATGGATGATCGAGAAGCCACTGATGAGGATGGTAACAGAATCTCAGAGTGGAGGACAACAGCAGCAGAACTCACAAGGTGGTTAGGGGATCTTAATGAACAGCGATAAAAACGAATACGGATGGATCTTTCTTTGCAGGCGGTTGTCTTGCTGGGTAATGCCTTAAACGAGATCTGCCATGGATCCAATGGGAACAACTGCAGCCACGAAAGCTGGTTACTCCCTCCCCAACATCCATGGAGACACCCTCCTAACCACTGACGCTTCAGGAACAAACACCAGCACTGGCAATGGCCCACTAAACACCTTCACCTATGACCCCTTCGGCAATGTTCTAAACGGCAGTGTCCTCCCTGCCAATGCCGACCAAGCTAGCTACGGCTATGTAGGCCAACACCAGAAGCTTACTGAGAGTGAGTATGCAATTACTCCAATCCAAATGGGAGCTAGAGTCTACATCCCAGCTATTGGCAGATTCTTGCAGGTGGATCCGGTGGAGGGAGGCGGAGCCAACAGCTATTCTTACCCAACGGACCCTGTCAATGAGTTTGATTTAAGCGGTGAGTTTTGGAGCTGGAAAGATGCAAAACGCGTCACTAAGAGTGTGGGTAAGTGGGCCTGGAAAAACAGAGAGGGTATTGTTGCTGCGGTAGGTTTTGCGGGCTGCATTGTAGCAACGGTGGGCGGATGCGCAATCGTAACCGGCGTAACAGCCACCGTAGGCGCCGCTATCACAGTTGGAAGTGCACGCTCAAAGGGCAAGAGTTGGGGCAACGCCCTATTACAAGGCGTGACCTCAGCCACTACTGATTACGCCTTTGGTAGGGCAACTCAAAGTCTTAAGCTAGTGAGAGATTTTGGAGTTGCCGGCAGCCGTTACCTGGGAGGTGCGAGCCACAACTTTAGCATCAGTGGAGCGCGACGTGCACTAGGCACTAATGGTGGTATGTTAAGATTAGGATTACAGGGGGGCAGTGCAACTGCAGGATATCTAACTAATAAGCTTACGGGGACAATGCTATGGGGACATTAAGGACAACTCTACCCACATGTACATGTGGTATAGGCTCAAAGACCAAGTTAGAAAGAGTTAAGTTTTTCGTGGGCCTGTATGCAGGAGGCGCTGTCAGTATAGTGCTGTTGGTATTGGGCGTAATAACTAGAGAGCCACGAGCATTTTTGGTGTTGGGCGTTCTGATCCTCGTTACCATTTTTCAATGGACGTGGAACTATAGTAAGTACGTGAAAGCAAGACACTCCAGAAGCTGCGCCAGAAGGTTCGCATGGATTAAATCAATTAGCGTGGGCCCCATGTACTAATAGTAGAATAGAAGAGAAATGGTTCCATTGATGAAGAAAATTAATATTATTCGAACAGTTAATTCCACATTGTTTTTTTCTTTTTTTAGCGCTTTTTTACCAAGGCTTTCTGGCTCCTAGCCAACACAGTTTTGGCCAAGGCAAAGTTCGGGGCGTATTTATTGTTTCGGTCGTCTTGCTTCTCGGTCTTTGTATCGCTTCCGGTGTTCGTAGCTATGCGAAAAGTCGAAGCGTGAAGATGGCATTCCAGGCATGCAAAGGTTTTATCCTCGCATTGATATCTATTAATTGGTTTGGTCACTAGACTCGCTTTACAGGCAGGGTTTGATCTTACTGGTACCATAGGATTTAAAAAGTGGTTCAAAGACAGAAACAAGAACATTAACAGCCTTGCAGCTAAATGGTATCAAGGGCAAACTAAAGCAGAAGATTGGTGCGGGAGTAAGGCTGCGTGTAATATTGGGCTCTTTTTACCCATTATCTGTGAAATTGCACGGAGGCTTAAAAAAGGCAAACGCCTGGTGTGATAAAGGTTACTGGAATGGTGTGGGGTGTGATGCGGGATATATGCTGATTACGCGTGGGAGGGGGAAGAAGGGCGGGGAAAGCGGAGAATTTAGGATCCCACTCCGTGGAAGATTAGCGACCAATATGGCGACTAGATTGGGGTATACTAAAAGAATTCCTCCACAGAAAGTACCCTTTGATTCACATAAACAGCCTGCATTCCAGAAGGGAAACAGATATATCACACCGGATGTGGATGGGCATAACGGCGAAGGGTGGAAGGTATTTGAAAGGCAAGGGGGCCAGTATATTCGTCGTGGGACTTATAATGAAGATCTAACAGTTAGGATAGGGGACTAGACAATGAGTTTCGCAATAGAATTTCTCAACGATCCAGTACCGGAGAATCGACTTCAAGCTGGTGAAACCGCTCTTATGGGTAGAATAAAAATCGGCGACTTTCAGGAATCAATAGTTTTCAAAACAGACCATTGGTTAAAATCGGACTACATTCATCAATGGGTAGAAGCGATAGAGCGTTTACTTAACGGAGGTGAACGCGCAAAGTCAGCTTTGATTACTGAAATGTATGATCCGAAAAAACCGAAATTTGCCATGATGGTGTGGCCCCTCTTTAGACAAGGGGATACAGTCTATGTGCAAAGTCGTTATATACCCTACGAAGAGTTTAAGGATCCTTTTAACCTTCAAGATTTTTATGAACATATTGGCAACAGAGTAGTTGATAAAGAAAATGAAGAATATAGAGTTTCTGAGTGGACTATAGATATAAGAGATCTAAAGGAATGGCTGCTCAAGATCAAGGAATAATCTGTATATGTTCTCCCTGGGTTTACCCTCGGGGCCGCCAAACTTTTCTCCCTCCTCAACATCCATGGTGACACCATGGCCACCACTGACGCCAATGGCACCACTACCGGCACCTACCAATACGACCCTCCGACAATCCCACCAATCCCAGCTCACCCACCACCCCCTAATGTAGTACCTACGCCTGGCTAGGCCAACACCAAAAACTAACCGAAACCATCTTCACACTCATCCCAATACAAATGGGAGCTAGAGTATACATACCAGCTATTGGGAGGTTCTTGCAGGTTGATCCGATAGAGGGCGGTGTAGAGAATAACTATATTTACCCAACGGATCCCATTAATCCTGACAAAGACAGGGCGACAGATTAAAAAGTTTTCAGTCTGGATTGTTACGGCAACCATGCTTGCAGCGATAGGCTTTTTGGTACTTACTCGGTAAGTGGTTTAACGAGCTTGCTTGCTCAGAGGGGATGATCGCCCTACGACGAGTGTTTAGACAGATATGTAATTATATGATATCGTATTACAGATTGAGCAGGAGTTGTTATGCGAAGTCTGTTTGCGGTGATGGCGAAGAAACTGAAAATAGTGGTAAAGAGTATGCGCTTGCAAAAGGCGCCTATAGTGCCGGCTTTTATCGCGGCGATTTTGGTTATTGGGGGCGTAACTTTGATTACCGTTCGGGCTGGCAGTGAGCACCGGCAAGCCCTTGCCGAGCAGCGCCTCGCAGCGGTAAAGAAAGAGGTTCTAGCTAACCAGAAGAGGGAAGAACAGCGCAAGCTTGCAGAGGCCGCTGCGTACGACAGCCAAAAAACTGCAGCAGCGTCTTCATCTCCAACCCCAGCCCCACCAGTTGTTAAATATGCAACTTCGTCGGATCCGAGGTCTACAGCTTATTCGACCACGCCGCCTGCACCCAGCCCGGCAAGTTTTGAAATCAAGATTACGCATAACGGTCAACTTAATGCCGGTGATATGGTGTACTACAACGCCACCAAAGGCGAAAAAGGGTACTATAACGGCGATTTAATGCTAAACCCGGCAAGTGTAACGATATCAAGGAGTGGGCTGCGCTATACGCCAATTACTATTTCGTCTCCAAGCACTAAAACTATCAGCATGCCATCAGAGCCCTGGAACGACCAAAATCCATACTTTCTTATCGCCTTCCAGGGCACTGGCGCCCCCGCCTCGTCACTTTCATATAACATGATTGTTGACACCTACAGTATGCCGCCAGCCGGGACGTATCAGCTGCACATTACCGCAGGTTGTGGCGACGGCGCAAGCGATGGCTGCCAGTCTGACGCCTTTATCGTTGTTAGGGTCGTCGATTAGTCGCTTTTGACTCAAGGGCAAACCTTGGATCCATACGAGCTAGCTCAAGCCTTTTGGCATAATGATATGAATATCCGTACATGCATCTGTCCGTCTGGGATGTCAAAAAAATGTAGTTCGAAGGGTAAAGTTAAGTCCTACCTATACCGATTTGGAGTGAACTCATAGTTAGTCATCATAACAGGGTTAACACGGATTGCTCCACCGAAATCATACTACTCGTATAGACAAAAAGTCGCCCGTTTCATAAAACAAACCTCGGCGGCTTTGCTTTACGTCACCAGTCGGCATATAGTACAGTAAAAGCGTAATCATTATGGCGGACACGGTGCAGACTGAAAATAAGTCAAAGAATAATAAAATACTTCCAATTGTGGGGGTGGCTGTGCTGGTGCTTGTTGCCGGTGCTGCGGGAATAGGGTTGCGCCTGTGGCAGGTCGACAGAGCCGCCAAGCTCGCCGCCAAGCCGACTGCAGTCCAGCAAAAAACCTTGGACGCGCAAAAGCTGGCGCTTACCGGCGACTATACAACCGCCCACAAACAGCTCGATCAAGCGCTGGGCAACGACAAGCTGTCGGATTCTGAGCGGTATGTCTTAGTTTCGCAGCAAGCTGCAACTTACGAGAACCAAAAGGACTACACCAAGGCTCTTGCCAGCTACCAGCAGGCCGACAGCCTGCAGCCGTCACAGAACTCCGCCGAATGTATTGGGCGAGTTGCCGAAGCTCTTGGCAATAAGCAGCTAGCCATCGATTCTTATAAAAAGGCCATTACGCGTATTAACCCCAATAGGCCGACAGGTGCCGACGATAAAGACCGTTACCAAAATATGATCCGCAGCCTCGGTGGTACGCTATGACTCTCAAACGGCTATTGATTGCGACGCTGGTGGCAACGGCCTTTGCATTGGGCTATGGTGCAGTTTCGTGGGCATTTATCGTAAATAGCCCTAACCGTAATCCAAATTACGGCTACTTTTACAATCTGCCAGATGGTGCTGGTACCAATGTATTGCCAGCAATCTACGATGGCAATGCCAATGCCATTCCCAATTATGTTGATACTGCCGCAGAATACATTGGCTTCATAGAGGGCAACTTAAGCGCTGGCTCCGGTACTCAGAAGGGTATTGGCGCAGCATTTATTATCAATACTATGGAAGGTGGCGGAGGCCCCAGTCCCAGTGCGTCGACGCTTAGACAGTGGGAACAGGACGTGTATTATTATGAGGGTCAAGGCTGGATCAACTGGAACTTCTCCTATACTTATTCTATTAATACGTATTACCAAGGGACAGGCGCTGGTAATAATTATGTCGATGACGCCTTTTATTACGACAACGGGACGGCTACTACCATTGTGTTTGGCCATGACGGGGTAATCCAGTATACCCTCCGTCGGGCATGTGCTAATCCTGTTATGAACGCGAACTTGAATCACATTGATATGGATGTCTATGTGATGAGTGGTTCTACTACCGTGTCTAATGCTTCGCCCAGCCCCGGTGATACGATTACTTTTTCCCACTATGTAAAAAACACTGGTCCTAACACTACCGCCCCAACGCATATTTTTTGGGGAGCCGTACAGACCATACCGGCTCCAGAGACGTACCCTGGGGGTGGCGATGCAGGAAGCTTTAATGCTAATCAACAAAAAAATGTTTTTAACCATACATTTGTTATCCCACCAGCTACACCGCCGGGGACGCAATATTGTGAGTTGGTAGCTTGGGTACCGTCCACTTCATGGGATAGTTCCACTCCGCGTGGTTCGCCGGTATGTGCTACGGTTTCAAGCAACTATAGCCTTACTCCAACAGTCAACGTGACCGTAAACGGCGGGTCGTCGACAGGAGGGGCTGAAGTGGGGGATAATGTAACCTTTACATATGCTGCTAATAATGCCGGACCAGGAGGCAGCGCTTCGGTAGGTTGTACGGTGTATGGTTTGACCAAACCTGGCTCGTACGCGGTACCAACACCGGCCGACAGTACCTCTGACCCCGGCTTTGTAAGTCCTGCTACCGGCTGCCCGCGCACTTTTGCGCTCGGTAACACTACGATTGCGAGCGAAACGATTGATAGCGGCTCGATTGCTGCAGGTAATCTCAACAAGACTATTTGCCGCTCGCTGTATGTAGACCCTGCTTCGTCGGGGGGTGCGGCGGCAGGCGCCGAGGCTTGCGTGCGGATTGTAGCTAAACCGTACGCCCGGGCGTACGGCGGCGACGTGTCGGCGGGTAATGGACTCGATAGCGGTTCCGGTGCCTGCGCCACTAACGCCCAAGCGGCTGTTGTCGGCTGGAACCGCGGAAGCGCCAACGGCTACGCCGGGGCGGGCGCCCAATTTGCCGTCATGGCCATAAACCAAATCAACGACTTTAGTACGGCGCTTGGCAACAGCGGTGGGGCAACGACCCCCAGCGGCTTGGCCTTTGCCAACACCACCACGGGTGGTTCAAATTTTGGAGGTAGCTTTGGCTCGATGCCGTGCATACAGAATTACTACGGTACAATGCCTGGCTCAGTATTGGCCCTACCCGCTTCGGTAAGCTCGATGGTCAGTGGGTCATATGCTGGTGCCGGCCCGGTAACCCTGGGCGGAGGGAGTATTGTCAATCCAAACAATCGTATAACGGTATATATAAATGGCGATGTCTTTATCAGCAGCAACATAACCTACTCCGGCAGCTGGTCGGTGGGCAGCATGCCGTTGTTTAGGCTCATCGTAAGAGGCAACATTATTATCGATAATGACGTTAGCCAGCTGGATGGATTGTATATTGCACAGCAAAACGGCGCCACAGGGGGGACGATCTACACCTGCGGAGTAAATTCCAGCGGTACTACACCATTTCCACCTACCGACCCCACCTTTTACTCGCAATGTAGCCACCAAAAATTGACCGTCAACGGGGCATTCATCGCCAACCAGGTCCAGCTGGGCCGTACCATCGGCACGCTTTCTAAGGCCACAGCCGGCGAAACCGACGCCGCTGGCTCTGCCGCCGAAGCCTTTAACTACAGCCCGATCATGTGGATCCCTCAACCAAGCAATAGCTCGAACAACGGCTACGACGCAATTACCACATTGCCCCCTGTTTTGTAGACCAAAATCCACGAATAAGGTTGCGTCCTCCCATGGTGCTTATGCTATAATCAAGCTCAAATGAGTCTGTTAAGCGGCGTATCGTCATTCTTCGGCCTGGATATCGGAACCACAGCGGTCCGGGTAGTTCAACTGCGCGGTAACGGGCCGGTTAAAAGTTTGCTCCAGTATGCCTACGTACCCGTGGATAGCAAGCTGGTGCTCAGCGACGCCAAAACCGACCAACAGCGTCTCGCCCAAATAATTAAAGAGTTATTGGCGCAGGCCCACATGACCACCCGCAATGTTGCGGTAGGCATCCCCTCGCAGCGTGTGTTTACCGGCGTTGTCGACTTTGACCGTCTGCCGCCCAACGAACTTGCTAAAGCCATCCATTACCAGGCCGATTCGCTTATCCCTACGCCGCTCGAAAAATCTAAAATCGACTGGGCCGTTATTGGCGATTCGCCCAAAGACAAAACAAAAGTAGAGGTGTTGCTTTCCAGTGTCGAAAACGACTTCGTCGAGCAGCGCCTGGATATGCTTGAATCCATTGGCCTAGAGGTTATCGCTTTTGAACCAGACAACCTGGCCCTTACGAGGGCGCTCATTGCCCAGGATTCGCCGCTGCCTCAAATGGTGCTCGACATTGGCAGCAAAAACACCGACCTCGTCGTAACCATGAATGGTGCTCCGCGCCTTACTCGTTCCATCCCAACTGGTGCCGAGGCGATTGTTCGTTCTGCAGCCCAAAACCTCAATATCGACGATAAGCAAGCTCGCCAATTTGTCTTTAAGTTTGGTCTTAGTTCCGACAAGCTTGAGGGCCGCATCCACGACGCTATTATCGGCACCATCGACCTTCTAACTGGCGAAATCGACAAGTCCATAAAATTTTTTATGAGCCGCTATCCAGACGCGCCCATTAGCCGCATGATCGTTACCGGCGGCGCTTCGGCCTTGCCGGAATTTCCGCTGTATCTGGCCAATAAATTTGGTATTGAGGTAGAGATTGGTAACTCCTGGCGCAATGTTTCGTTCTCGCCGGAACGCCAAAACGAACTGCTGGCTGTATCTAACCACTTTGGCGTTGCCGCCGGACTTGCGGAGAGGGCTGAATGATCCAATTTAACTTACTGCCCGACATTAAAATCGAATACCTTAAGGCGAACCGCCAAAAGCATCTGGTAGTTTTGGGTTCGATATTGCTTGCCGGCGTTTCGATAACCGCCTTGCTGGCGTTGGCGGCTATTACGTTTGTGGTGCAAAAAAAGAGTCTCAGCGACGTGAGCGCCGACATTAACACCGCCAGCTCACAGCTGCAGAGCACTAAGGACCTCACTAAAATCTTGACCGTCCAAAATCAGCTTAAAGCCCTTACCGCCTTGCACGACCAAAAACCCGTTGCCACCCGACTCTTTACCTTTTTGCAGCAGGCAACGCCGCCCCAGGTGGTTAATTCGCGTGTACTCAGCGACTTTACACTCAACAATCTTATTTTAACCGGCTCTGCTGATACCTTAGGAAATGTCAATGCTTATATTGACGCGCTAAAAGGTACAACTTTTAGCCTGTCCGACAGCCCTAAAGTCCTTAAGCCCGCCTTTTCCGACGTAGTGCTGGCCTCGTTTGGCCGCGACAGCAAGAGCGCAACCTACAGCATTACACTCAATTTTGCCCCCGATATTTTTAGCGACCTCAATAATGTGACTTTCCAGATCGGTTCAATTCCTAAAAACGGGGCAGGGCAATAGCTATGGCACGTACTACGTCGTTAACCAAACGAACACTCATCAGCAAAGCCAATAGTACTATTGTAATTGCTACAACAGTTGCCGCCTTTGTGTTTGTTTTTACCCTTGTTGCGGGCAAGTCTTTGCTCGGCCAAATGGGCTATCAAAATCGCGTCATTGACGCTAAAAAAATCGCGCTCAGCCGCTTGCAAACCGACCTTGCCGCGCGTGACAAGCTCCAGCAATCGTACAAAGATTTTGTAGCCAAGAACCCAAACGTTATTGGCGGTAACCCGGCAGGTGCGGGAGTGCAGGACGGCGACAACGCCGAACTTATCCTCGACGCGCTTCCCAGCCGCTACGATTTCCCGGGCCTTACGACCAGCCTAGAGCGCCTCGTCACTGGCCAGAACCTCAAAATCATCAGCATTAGCGGCGTCGACGAAGAGGCCACCCAGGGCCCCAAGAGCGCCAGCCCCAACCCAGCGCCCGTACCTATGCCTTTCCAGATACAGGTAAACGGTTCGTACGAGTCGGTCCAGAATTTGGTCGACGTATTCCAGCGTTCCATCCGCCCCTTCCAGATTCAAACCCTTGAACTAACCGGCGACCCCTCCAGCATGATCGCCCGCATCCAGGCCCAAACCTTCTACCAGCCGGAAAAAGATCTTAAGATAACCACAAAGGTGGTGAAATGAAGCAAAAAGACCTCCTCCTTATTATTGTGATGGTTTTTATCGGCACCATTATTTCGCTGGTTGTTTCCAAGCTCGTTTTTTCGTCGCCTAAAAGTCGCCAACAAAGCGCAGAGGTGGTGGACCTTATAACCCCGGAGTTCCCACAGCCGTCAGCTGTCTATTTTAATAAGACTGCCGTCAACCCGAGCGAACACGTTGCAGCTCCGCAACCGCCAGCCACCCCTGCAAAGGGTACAACTAACTAAGCCGTGCCTACGGCCTTCGGGAGCATACGATGAGCGTTTTATCAGCAGCTGCCCAAAAACAAGTCGAGGATACCTTGGTTGCTCAAGCTGCCTTAACAGCCGAGCGTTTGGCCGAACTCAAAGAGAAAGCCACCAAGCAGAGTAGCCCTTTATTTAGTTTGCTCGTAAGCGATGGCCATGTACCCGAAGAAACGCTCACCAAGGCAATTGCCCAGGTGGCACGCGTGCCGTATGTTAATCTGAGCAGTGCAAAAATTGACGCTGAGGTTTTGGCCCTGCTGCCGCAGGAGGTAGCCGAACGCTACATGGCAGTGCCGCTGGGCGAAATGCAAAATCGTTTAGTGGTGGCCATGCTCGACGCCGACAATGTCCAAGCCGTAGACTTTTTAAGCAATAAAATTGGCCGCCCACTCAAGGTATATGCAGCATCCGAGGTTGGCATTCGCCAGGTGCTGCGTCAGTACCAGGGCAACATTTCGCGCGATATGGCCGGCGAGATCGGCAGTTTAGGTATACCGGCCGTACAGGGTGATGCTCAGCAGGGGCCGGCAATTGTGGGCGCCAGCGATAAGAGCATCAAAACAATTGTGCAGGACTCGCCCATTAGCAAGGCTCTGTCGACTATCCTAGAATATGCTGCCAAAAACGGTGCCAGCGACGTCCACATCGAACCGCTGCAGGATTCGCTCAAAATTCGTTGCCGTATTGATGGCATTTTGCGCGAGATTTTGCGTTTGCCCAAAAGCACCGAACCGCCACTGGTTTCGCGCATTAAAATTTTGTCTAACCTCAAGATCGACGAGCACCGCATCCCCCAGGACGGCGAATTTAGTATTATGGCCGCCGGCCGCGATATTGACCTCCGTATTGCCATTTCACCAACGGTGTGGGGCGAGCAGGTGGTTATCCGATTGCTCGACAAAACCGGCACCAGCCTCAAGCTTGAAGATATGGGTTTTGTTGGCCGCGCGCTGCGCACCATCCGTGAAGGAGTAAAGAGTACGAGCGGTATGATCCTTACCTCCGGCCCTACCGGCTCGGGTAAGTCGACCTCGCTGTACGCGCTGCTGCAAGAAATTAAAAGCGACGCTATTAACATTGTGACGCTCGAAGACCCGGTTGAGTATAAAATGCCCGGCATTAACCAGATCCAGGTCAATGCCGACGTTGGCCTGACGTTTGCCAATGGGCTGCGTTCTATATTGCGCCAGGACCCCGACGTCGTGATGGTGGGGGAGATTCGTGACAAAGAAACCGCCGAGCTGGCGGTGCAGGCGGCTTTAACCGGACACTTGGTGTTTAGTACGCTGCACACTAACTCGGCCGCTGGTATTTTGCCCCGGTTGCTCGACATGGGCATTGAGCCTTTTCTTATCGCCAGCACCGTGCGCACCGTTATTGGGCAGCGTCTGGTGCGGCGCATTGGCTCGCACCGCGAAACCTACCAGTCCGATAAAGTTGAGACCGAGGCCATTACCAAGACTATCGGCCATCTGCTCCCCAAGACCGAGGCCGACATCGAAAAAGTCTCCCAGGATTTGGGCTACGAAAGCTTGCCACTGCAGGGCCAAACCGCTTATACTTTAACCAAGGGCAAAGATAGCCCCGACACGCCCAATGGTTACAAGGGGCGGATGGGTATCTACGAGGTGTTCGGTGTAACCGAGCAAATCCAAGAGTTGATACTCAAGCGGGCTACGAGTGCCGAAATTCAAAAGGTAGCGCAGGAGCAGGGAATGATCACTATGCGAGAGGACGGCTACCTAAAAGCACTGGCGGGGAACACCTCCCCGAACGAAGTTAATCGTGTGGCAGGAGCCGCCGAAAGCGCATAAAGGACGGACAATACAACAACATGCAGGGCCAACCACGAATCGAAGTACTCCTCGAAGAAGTCGTTAAACGTAAAGCGTCCGACTTGCACTTGCAAGTAGGCCTGCCGCCCATGATTCGTGTCGACGGTGCTTTGGTACCGGTGCCCGGCGCTGATGTTTTGAGCGACGAAGCTGTCGAAACACTTATTTTTGCGATTTTAGACGAAGACCAAAAGCAGATTTTGCTCAAAGACAAAGAATTTGACTTTAGCTTTGCCTTTGGCGACATGGGCCGTTTCCGCGTCAACGCCTTCCACGAACGGGGCAATATGGCGGCGGCACTGCGGCTTATCCCCAACGAAATTCTAACACTCGAGCAGCTTGGCCTGCCGCCGATTGTCAACAAATTTGCCGATTATCCGCGCGGGCTTATTTTGGTCACCGGCCCCACCGGCTCGGGTAAGTCAACCACGCTCGCCGCCATGATCCACAAGATCAACATGGAGCGTGCCGAGCACATTATTACCATTGAGGACCCCATCGAATACACTCACCGCTCCAAGCGTTCGGTTATCGTCCAGCGTGAAGTGCACTACGACACCTACTCCTTTTCGGCGGCACTGCGTTCGGCCCTGCGCGAAGACCCGGACGTTGTTTTAATCGGCGAAATGCGCGACCTCGAGACAATCGCCAGCGCCATTACCATCGCCGAAACCGGACACTTAGTATTTGCCACCTTGCACACCAACTCGGCTGCCCAAAGTATCGACCGTATGATCGATGTTTTCCCGCCGCATCAGCAGCCGCAAATTCGTGCCCAGTTGTCTAACATCCTTATGGCGGTCTGTTCGCAGCGACTTATCCCGGCCATTGGGGGCGGACGCACTGCCGCCGCCGAGATCCTTATTGCTACACCTGCCGTCCGTAATATTATCCGGGAAGGCAAGACCCACCAGCTCGAGGCCGTTATCCAGACCGGCGCCGAGTTTGGCATGCAGTCCATGGACAAAACCCTGGTAGCCATGGTGCATAACGGTACCATTACCTACGACGAGGCCCGCTCCGTAGCAGTCGACATCGAAGAACTCGATCGGTTGATGAGAGGATAAACACCCCATGCTAAATTTCCGCTACACCGCCCGCGACCCCAGTACCGGCCAGTATGTCAAAGCCGAGGTACAGGCCGAGGACGAGCAAGCTGCCAGTAAGGCGGTACGTAAAGAGGGGCTCGTCCCCATCGACATTAAGCTGGCCGAAAAGGCCGCTACTGGGTTACGCAGCCGTTTTAACCGTATTAAAACCAAAGACCGAGTTATTTTTTCGCGCCAACTAAGCACGCTTATTAACGCTGGCCTGCCCTTGGTGCAAAGCCTGCGCACCGTCAACCAGCAAACCAGCAGTAAGCCCCTTAAGGTGGTTATTAGCAAAGTAGTAGGCGACGTGGAGGCCGGCTCGACGCTGTCGGCGGCCATGGCCCGTTATCCCCAAGCCTTTAACCGCGTATACATTAGCCTGGTAGCGGCCGGTGAGGCTTCTGGTACGCTCGATAAAGCCTTGGAACGTCTCGCTATCCAGCAAGAAAAAGACGCCGATATTATTAGCAAAGTGCGCGGGGCCATGATTTACCCGGTTATTGTGTTGCTGGTTATGGTTGCGGTAGTGGGTTTTATGATCGTCAAGGTGCTGCCCTCGGTTCAAACGCTATACGATGGCATTCCGGGCGCGACACTGCCGCTGCTTACCCGCGTTTTGCTGGCAGTATCGCACTTTATCATTAACTACTGGTGGGTGGTTATTATTGCCCTGGGTCTGGGTGCCTTCTTTACCAGCCGTTGGGCGCGCACCCTCGGCGGCAAGCGAGTTATCGACCGCTTAAAAATGAAGGCGTGGCCCATTGGCCCACTCTTTATGAAGATGTACATGGCCCGTTTTTCGCGCACTGGCACCACGCTCGTTTCCAGCGGTGTGCCGCTCATCCAGATGCTCGAAATTACCGGTGATGCCGTCGACAACGTGCATATCCAGGAGGCCATTGGCCGGGCTATCGACAAAGTAAAAAGCGGTAAGGCTTTGTCCGAGTCGTTGCAGCACGAGCCTGATTTTCTTGACCTTGTTCCGAGCATGCTGCGTATTGGTGAGCAATCCGGGTCGCTCGAGCAAATGCTCGGCAAAACCGCCGACTACTACGAAAAAGAAGTCGACGACCAGATTAAGTCCATTTCAACCATTGTCGAGCCAGTACTTATGGTGATGCTGGGCGTGGTCGCCTTCCTGATTGTTGCAGCGGTGCTTATTCCTATATATGGGCTCGCCGGCAAGTCGTTCGTCCAGTAGGGCAGGCTACCCCAGGGGTGCCGCCGCTCCGTCCGCTCGCGGGCTTTTTGTGATTTTTGTAGCTCCCCGGTTACTTTAAAGTTCGGGACGGTTCGTACAGGTTAATATAGCCGATATATTCGATAATGCGCTTGCAATTTGATAGCGGAGCGGCTAAGATTCAAGCATAAGGATTATAATAACTCAGCAAAGGGGGCATTAGACATGCTGTCGAACATTCGCAAACACAAATTACAACAGGGCTTCACCCTAATAGAAGTCATGATCGTCCTCGCCATCGCCGGCCTGATCCTCCTGGTCGTCTTCCTGGCCGTCCCCGCTCTCCAACGTAACGCCCGTAACACCACCCGTCGTGAAG
>Ga0070684_100000285_pt1 | contig 35210 bp, 27 predicted proteins | sample KBSC723LmetaG_FD_65653 | JGI IMG/M metagenome (GOLD analysis project Ga0070684, IMG submission 65653) | Corn rhizosphere microbial communities from Kellogg Biological Station, Michigan, USA - KBS C7.2-3L metaG | ecosystem: Host-associated > Plants > Roots > Rhizosphere ...
CTCCTGGAGCAGTGCCGGCAAAATGGGTTTCAAGGGTTCTAAAAAGAACACTCCCTATGCTGCGCAAATGGCTGCCGGTGATGCAGCAAAAAAAGCACTTGATGCCGGTCTAAAAAGGGTGGACGTGTTTGTAAAAGGTCCCGGTGCTGGTCGCGAAAGCGCCATCCGTGCGATCGCACAATCCGGTATCGATGTAGTGATGATCAAAGATGTGACACCGTTACCGCACAACGGTTGCCGTCCTCCTAAAAAGAGAAGAGTTTAAAAGAGATGTCTGATGTATGATGTCGAATGGATGATATCAGACTTCGACAAATCCTACATCAGACATATATACATATTGAATCGCCAGATTGATTCATTTTAAAAAAGGGTGACTGATTTATTTTTTACAGTTTTTTACTGATCAGTTCACCGGTTTCTAAAAAAACTGAAATGAAAAAAAATTATGGCACGTTACAATGGTCCAAAGACCAAGATCTCCCGCATTTTTGGTGAGCCCATTTTGGGCAATGGTAAGTGGCTGGGCAAAAACAGTAATCCTCCCGGTCAGCATGGAGCCACACGTAAGCGTAAAAGCTTAGGTGAATATGCACTTCAGCTTCGTGAAAAGCAAAAGGCAAAATACACTTACGGAGTGTTGGAAAAACAATTCCGTAAAACTTTTGTGGAAGCTGCACGTCGTAAAGGCGCTACAGGCGATAACCTGATCAAATTATTGGAAGCCCGCTTAGACAACACCGTTTTCAGAATGGGTATGGCTGCGAGCCGTCCCGGCGCAAGGCAGTTGGTTAGTCACAAGCATGTTACTGTAAATGGTGACGTGGTAAATGTTCCTTCATTTCAATTAAAGCCAGGTGACATCGTAGGCTTGAAAGAAAAAAGCATGGGCAATACTTCTGTTACCAGTCAATTTCGTGGAAAGAATCAAAAATTTAGCTGGCTGGATTGGAATGAAACCGAAATGTTCGGAACCTTCATTACCTATCCTGAAAGAGAAAGTGTGCCTGAAAATATTAAGGAGCAGCTGATCGTGGAATTGTATTCGAAGTAATGAGTGATGAATGATGAGTAATGAGTTACTCATCACTGATTACTGATCACTCATTTGCTGAATAGAATTACTGAACGATGAATGCCTGCCTGCCGGTCAGGCAGGGATTGCGACGCAACAGACGATGATAAGAGTTACAAAAGCTGGTATCAAGAAAGAAGCGAACCGTTTAACAAGTGATTAAATCAAAAATCGTAAATCAAAAATCTAAATTTTCAATATGGCCATTTTAAATTTTCAGAAGCCAGATAAAATAATCCTGCAAAAAGCAACTGACTTCGAAGCACAATTTGAATTCCGTCCCCTTGAACCAGGTTATGCTGTTACCATTGGTAATGCGCTGCGCCGTGTTCTGCTGAGTTCATTGGAAGGCTACGCTATCACGGGCGTAAAGATCGAAGGGGTGGATCATGAATTTGCTACTATTAAAGGTGTGAGTGAAGATGTGGTTGAGATATTATTGAACCTGAAGCAAGTTCGGTTACGCAAAAAAGTTGACCATGAGGTAGCACACGAAAGAATATTGCTCACTGTAAGAAACAGGACTGAGCTGACTGCCGGTATGATCGGTGAAGCGACGCAGAGCTTCGATGTGATGAATCCTCAATTGCTGATCTGCACCCTTGATTCATCTGCAAAGATGGATATCGAGATAACGATCGGCAAAGGCCGCGGTTATGTTCCTGCTGAAGAAAACAAACCAAAGGATGCACCGCTTGGTCACATCCCGGTAGATTCAATTTATACTCCGATCAAGAATGTAAAATACACGATTGAGAATACGCGTGTGGAACAACGTACAGACTATGAAAAGCTGATCATGGAAGTTTCCACCGATGGTACGATCCATCCGGAAGAGGCAGTAAAACAAGCTTCCCGTATCCTGATCCAACACCTCATGATTATTACCGATGAGAATATCACGTTCGATAATAAAGAAGAAAAGAAAGAAGACCTCGTTGATGAACAAACATTGCAGTTGCGCAAAGTATTGAAGACGCCGTTGGAAGACCTCGATCTTTCAGTACGTGCATTCAACTGTTTGAAAGCTGCAAAGATCAATTCACTGAGCGAGCTTGTTCAATACGAACAGGAAGACCTGATGAAGTTCCGCAACTTCGGTCAAAAGTCTTTGGCTGAAATTGAACAAGTGCTGACTGAAAGAGGTTTGCATTTCGGCATGGATCTGCAGAAGCTGGGTGTGGATGCGGATGAACTGTAGGACGACGCCCTCTGTCTCCCTAAAGGGAGGACTTGGGTTGCACAAACTTTACTTTTAGTATTAGTTCTTTGATTGACGTTGATAGTTATGTACCCGGCAGAAGTGCTACTATTGAGCGTCTGTTGCGTCGCACACTTCAACGTTCTTCTCGCTAAGGAGCAATGCGGGATTCAATAATAGTTGTAAAATTTAAATTACAAGACTTCCATCCTGATGAGGTTCGAAAGCTCCCCTTTAGGGATGGGGGCAGGCTGCCATTCCTGACACGGTGCAGCTGAATAAAACTTAAACGTCATGCGTCACGGAGACAAGATCAAGAACCTGGGTAGAAAGAAAGCGCACAGAGATGCGTTGCTGAGCAACCTCGCTTGCCAGTTGATCACCCACAAGAGAATTACAACAACAGTTGCCAAAGCAAAGGCTTTGCGCACTTATGTTGAGCCGCTTATTACAAAGGGTAAAACGAATACGACTCACCAGCGTCGTGTTGTATTCAGTTATTTGCAGGATAAAGAAGCGATCACCGAATTGTTCAGCATAGTAGCTGAAAAGATCGCGGGTCGTCCCGGTGGGTACACACGTATCATTAAACTGGGAACACGTCCCGGTGATAATGCAGAGCAGGCATTGATCGAGCTGGTTGATTTCAATGAGATCTACGGCAAAGGCAAGGAAGAAAGAAAAGAAGGTGCGAAGAGAACAAGACGTGGCCGTGGTGGTAAAAAGACTGAAACAGCAGACGCGTCAAAAGAAGAAGCAACAACAAAAGAATAAACGAGCTAGCCCGTTCCAAAAGTCGTTCCTCGTCATTGCGAGGGAGAAACGACCGAAGCAATCTAATTTAAGTTGATAGATTAATTTTCCTAGATTGCTTCACTGCGTTCGCAATGACGACTTTTGGAACGGCCTTTTTTGGGTCGCAACCAAAACGATTTCTTTTCATGTGAGTCCCGCCGGCAGGCGGGTTTTTTTATGATATAAATGTGAACAATTATTTCCTCCGAAACCTATCAAATCATTTTCTTTGCAAAATCTTTTAAAATGCCCGATTCTCAAATTCCCGCTGTATTACTGTTAGAAGATGGAACTGTTTGTCATGGCAAAGCATTTGGCGCCATTGGCACAACCGCCGGTGAAATTTGCTTTAACACAGGCATGACCGGTTACCAGGAAGTATTTACCGACCCAAGCTATTACGGCCAGATATTGATCATGAACAACGTTCATATAGGCAATTATGGAGTGAAGGATGAAGATATTGAATCGGACGGTGTAAAGATTCGCGGATTGATAGGCCGAAATCTTGAAGACCAGTATTCAAGAAAGCTGGCAAAGGGCTCCCTTGAAGATTATCTGAAGGCAAATAACATTGTTTCTATTGAGGGCGTTGACACAAGGGCATTAGTCGCTCATATCCGCACAAAAGGCGCGATGAACTGCATTATTTCATCTGAGATCACCGAAGTTGAGCAATTAAAAGGGAAACTTGCAGAGGTTCCCAATATGAACGGGCTCGAACTGGCTTCCCAGGTGAGCACCAAACAGGCGTATGAAAGGGGAGATAAGAATTCGCCGCTACGAATTGCAGTGATGGACTATGGAGTAAAACAACACATCCTAGAATGCATGGTTGATCGTGGAGCTTATGTAAAAGTGTTTCCGGCCAAAACAAAACTTAAGGATGTAAAGGAATTCAACCCGTCAGGATACTTTATTTCCAATGGCCCTGGCGATCCCGCTGTTATGGACTATGCAATTGATACACTGAAGGAAATTTTAAAAGAGGAGAAGCCGGTGTTTGGAATTTGTTTAGGTCACCAGCTGCTTGCGCTTGCGAATGACATTCCAACGTTTAAAATGCATCATGGACATCGTGGGCTGAATCACCCTGTAAAAAATTTAGTAACGGGTAAGTGCGAGATCACTACGCAAAATCATGGCTTTGGTGTTGACCCCGAAGCTGTAAAAAAAGCAAAGAATATTGAGGTGACGCATGTTAATCTTAACGATCAATCAATCGAGGGTATTCGCATAAAAAACAAACCCGCATTTTCTGTACAATATCACCCTGAAAGCACTCCGGGTCCGCACGATTCGAGGTATTTATTTGATGAGTTCATATCACTAATTAACACGAATTCATAACACGAATTACACGAGAGACACGAATTCGCACTAATTACACGAAAGCAAATTCGCTTAATTCGTGGAATTTCGTGTAATTCGTGCCATAATGGTTCCCGAGTTAAATACACAACGATTTCTATTGCAACAGATCCTTCCAGGAGATCAGCAATTCATCTTTGAAGGACTAAGTCATCCGGACATTATTGCTTTTTACGGGGTGAGATACGATTCATTTGAAGCCACAAAAAAACAAATGGAATGGTACGAGAAAAGTTTCAATGAAGGGACGGGTGGACCGTGGAAGATCATTGATAAGAAAACTGGTGAAAAGATAGGGGTGGTGGCGTATTATTATTACAAGGCCGAGCACAAAAAAGCAGAAGTTGGCTTTTGGCTCTTTCCTCAATACTGGAACAAAGGGGTGACCACAGAAGTCCTACAAACAGTGATAGAATATTGCCAAAGAGAAAAAGATATTCATCGCCTCGAGGCGTTTGTCGAAGAAGGAAATGTTGCCAGCAGTAAAGTCCTGGAAAAACTTGGATTTGTTTATGAAGGAACGATGAAGGAGTGCGAGATCAAGAATGGAAAATATATTAGCCTCCTAATTTATGCCCTTATTTCACGTTAACACGAATTCCCGGCGAATGGCGCGAATGAGCATTAGCTTAATTCGTGAGGATTCGTGTAATTAGTGTCCCCAAAAATTCGTGTATTTAGCGAAAATTCGTGTAATTCGCGTTATGAAAATAGCCATCATCAATGGTCCCAATCTAAATCTGCTTGGCACAAGAGAAACAGATATTTATGGCAACATATCATTTGAAATGTTCTTAGACCAGCTTACTGGCAAATATCCCTCCGTTGATTTTTCATATTATCAAAGCAATATTGAAGGTGAGATCATTAGTGCCTTGCAACGCGTGGGATTTGAGTACGATGGGATTGTTCTTAATCCTGCAGGGTACACTCACACTTCTGTCGCTATCGGTGATGCGATCGCTGCTATAAAGACTCCCGTCATCGAAGTGCATATTTCAAATGTTCATGCAAGAGAAGACTTTCGAAAGTTCTCTCATGTTTCAGGAAAATCTGTTGGAAGTATTTTTGGTTTGGGACTGAGAGGCTATGAACTGGCGGTGGAATGGTTTCTCAGCCGATAATCGCATTGGTTGTTTTTTCAAGATCATTTGCAAGATTGCAGATAAAATTCAATTGTTCTTTTACCAGGTGATCGTCGGCTTCTTCAAGGTGTTCGGGCGACAAACTCTTTTTTAATGCTTCCTGCGCAATGGTAGTGTCATCTCCTAATTTTATTCTCACCTCATTCAATTTGTTTACCGCTTTTCTTCCAGGAGTGATCAGCTCCGGCGGATAGGTTCTTTTCTCCTTCGAGAAAACGGCAGCGGACAGATTAGCTGTATTCGAAAATAAAATATGATTCAACACAACAAATTGATGAATGTCCTTTTCCGCGCCTTGTTTGCTTTTCGGCTCTGATAACATTCGCTGGAAAGTTGCAGACAGATTAGCTGAGTTTAAATACACATCTTTCCTTGCCAATTTATAATCCAGCATGCTTACCCGATATCCTGACAAAGCATCCAGGATCTTTTGAAGATAGTTGGCATTTGCCCGAACAATTCCCTGCATATTTTTTCTTAGTTGTTCCGTTTCCCACCTTGGAAACAGGAAATAGCTCGCCGAGAAAGCGATCGCACAGCCAACGGCGGTATCCAGGAGCCTCTCTTCGATAACAGATTTATACTCTCCTCCTAAAAATGAAAATAAGATCAGGATATAAGGAGTAGTGCAAATGACCATCACCAGGTATTTGATTCGCATGAACGAATAGGTGCCAAGCATAAAGGTCACAAGAAAAATAAAGTGGATGGTTTTGTCGTGAGTCAGAGTGAGAATGAGCACTCCAATGATCCCGCCAATAAACGTTCCGATGATCCTTTGAATATTTCTTTGCTTGGTGAGGCTGAAAGCCGGTTTTAGAATGAATGCGATGGTTAGCAACAGCCAATAACTGTGATGTCCGTAGTCGATGATTTTAGCAACCATGAACCCGGCGATGCAGGCAATACAAACCCGCAATGCGTGCCTGAATGTGGACGACTGAAACGAAAAGTTATCCAAAATAATTTTTGGATCTAATGGTTGATGGGAGACAAACTTCGACGAATCCACTCTTGTTCTTCGTACTGTAATATTTTTTTGAAAATACTGGCTGATATTAATAAGGCCTGTGAAAAGCGTGCGAATGTTGACCAATATTTTGCGAAGAACTAACGCATTCGTTTCGCCCTTTGGGATGATCACCTCCATTTTCCTTTTTAGATCATTCAATTCTTCGGTATAGTCAAACGACGGGTGAAAATCAGCATTGGATTGGATCGCGAAACCGATCGCATCCAGCTCAGCTGTTGTTTTTGTTAACGTTGCATTGATCAATTTCAATGCCCCTGTGCCCGCAAATTGCTTCCTTAACTCGTCGTAGTCGTAATAGGTGGCAGTAATGTTTTCGAAAAGATCCACGGCCTCCGTAAAAACAAAAACAAGTTTCCTTCCTTCCGATGTAGTTTCTTCAACAATTTGCCTCGTCTTAAAAAGTAACTCCCTTACGGCATCCTGTTTTTCATGAACAATGATCTGTTGGCCGACAAGTCGTTTATAATTTGCGACCAGGTCCATTGACTCATCATAAAAATCTGTTTTGATCGATAGGTAAACGGCCATTTCACGCAGGGAATTACCCAACACTCTTTGTGAAATACGATAGGGACGAAGGGCATGAAGCAATAGGCTTAACACGGTATAAAAGATGCCGCCGGCGAGAATCAATAATGCATGGGGTAATATCTGTGAAACCGTAAGCGAGGAGTCCATGGTAAGGATCATGATCAGTATCCCTGAATTGCCGACAGATGCAGCACGGGTACCATAAACATTGAACATCGAAAAGAAGAAACTCGTGACAATAATTTCCAGTCCCAAAGTATAAACATTCAATCTCGCAAAACCTGTAATGACCGCGATTAAAAAAATAAACCCGCAGCAAAAAAGCATTCCATTTCGTTTGTGAATGACTGGCCCCGGTGCATCAGTGAGACTGACGCACATGCAACCCAGCGAAATAGTCAGGCCGGTTTGAAACGCATCAAAGTACAGACCCACTAATGCAGGAAGTAAGATCGCAAAACTGGTGCGGAAACCATCGGCAAGCGCCTGGCTATAGAAAAAATATTTTATCTCCTTGGCCTGTTGTATTACTTTGCTGTTGTAGTCCATATTCTCCGTCAAAATTAATCTCAAAGTTGACTATTATTAGGCGCGAGGGTAATATTGATCATTGATTAAATATTTGTGCATTATTCTTTTTGTCTTTAATGAAAACACCTTTGACATATAAGACTGCCATTGAAGCTGTATCCATCATCGAACCCGGTAACAGGGTGTATATCCAGGGGAGCGCTCAAACACCAACGCATTTATTACAGGCAGTTGCAAAGCAGGCGGATCGTTTAAGAGACGTGGAGTTTGTCTTTATAACTGTTTACGGTGATATCCAGATCAACAGGCCGGAATTTGCCAACCGATTTAAGATAAATTCTTTGTTTGTTTCGGCAAGCATTCGTTCTGCTGTCAATGAAGGGAGAGCCGATTACGTCCCTGTTTTTCTCAGTGAGATCCCTGACCTTTTTAAGAACAATATTTTGCCGATAGATGTAGCCCTTGTCCAGGTGTCTCCGCCCGATAAGCATGGTTATTGTTCGCTTGGTGTTTCAGTGGATGTGGCCAGGTCCGCAGTGAATACGGCAAAACATGTGATAGCCTCGGTTAATCCAAATGTTCCGCGCACACACGGCGATGGGCTGATATCTGTCGATGAATTCGACAGCATAGTATTTTGCGACGATCCTTTATTTGAAGCGAGATACAGCGACAGAGTAGGGGAAGTAGAACTGAAGATCGCAGAATATGTTTCAGGCCTAATCGATGACGGCTCTACCCTGCAAATGGGGATTGGCGCTATTCCTGATGCTGTATTGCGGACGCTCGTTAATCATAAAAACCTCGGGATGCATACCGAGATGTGCTCGGATGGTGTTATTGACCTTTATGAAAAAGGTGTGATCAACAATAAATGCAAGCAAGTTCATCCTAACAAAGGAGTTTCTGCGTTTGCATTAGGAACGAAACGGCTCTATGACTTCGTCGATGATAATCCTGCCGTACATTTCCTGGATATCGACTACGTTAACGATCCCCATATCATTCGCCGAAATGATAAGATGGTGGCGATAAACAGTGCTATTGAAATTGATATTACCGGCCAGGTCTGCGCTGATTCAATTGGCACCTATCAATACTCAGGGGTCGGCGGCCAAATGGATTTTATGCGCGGAGCCGCATTAAGTAAAGGCGGCAAACCGATCATTGCAATGCCATCGAGAACAAACAAAAACATACCGAGGATCGTTCCTTTTTTAAAACCCGGCGCAGGTGTGGTTACCACGCGGGCGCACATGCATTACGTGGTAACTGAGTATGGCGTGGCTTATTTGTTTGGGCAGAACTTAAGACAACGCGCAAAAGCATTGATCAATATCGCGCATCCCGACGATCGGGAAAATTTAGAAAAAGCCTGCTTTGAACGATTTAAAATATTCTAATTGATATCGGGCACAGTGCCATTTTCATTTTCCATTTCTTCATCATCTTCATCCTTTTTTTCTTTTGGTTTTTCCTTTGGTTTTTTCTTCATCCAATCGGGATCTTTTTGCAACTTTTGAATATCCTCCAATTTCGCAACATACAGGCTCCTTCCATGTGTACCCAAAACGATCTCATTATCTCTTGCCTGTATGGCAATATCATGCACCGAGACAGACCTGGGAAGCCCACCGCTCCACATCATAAAACTATTTCCAGCATCAAAGCTAACATACAAGCCACCATCAGTGCCTACATATAAAATGCTATCATTTTTTGGATCTTCTCTTACAACATTTATCGGTTCGTTTGGCAGGCCTACATGTCCGGTAGGCAGGTCCTTTCCGAGCTGTCTCCAGGTTTCACCATAATCTTCGCTCACATATAAATAAGGCAGAAAATTATCGCTGCGATAACCATTTAATGAAACATACACACGACCATCTTTGTATTGAGAAGCAATGATGCGGCTGACCCAAAGGCCGTGAGTCGTGAGTCGCGGGTCGTGAGTGGTGAGTGGTGAGTGGTGAATGGGGGCGCTGGTTTTGTCACCTGGTTCACCGATCTGTTTCCAATCGTAACCACCTTCCTTCGAAATGTAAACATTTCCATCATCTGTACCCGCATATAATAGATTAAATCTTCTGGGCGATTCTGCGATTGTAGTGATCGTGCCGTAAGGTACATTGCCTTCTTTCTTTCCGTTGGAAAGATCATTGCTTATGGGGATCAAACTGTCACCCCTGTTCAGCGAACGGTAGAGCCGGTTAGCGCCGATATAAAAGATATCTTCATTATGCGTGCTTAATAAAATGGGTGATTGCCAGTTAAAGCGCAGCGGTTTTTCACCGAGCTCGTGATATGGCCGCACACTTTTCTTGTCACCTCTTGTTTTTCGATTCAGCCTGCTGTAAAAGCCAAACTGAGATCCTGCATACGTTGTTGCATTATCTCTTGTATCCACCTGTACCTGCATTCCATCTCCGCCTACCAGCGGTTTGAAAGAATAATCGCCACTGGTCTCCCACTCTTTATCATCTTCGTTATTTGATGGGCCATACCATACGTTATTGTCCTGGAGGCCGCCATAGATATTGTACGGTTTGTCATTGTCGACAGCTACTGCGTAATACTGACCCACTGCGGGCGTATTGGCAAAAAACCAATGCTCTCCATTATCATAACTAATATTACAACCTCCATCTGTGCCAATAATGAAATGTGAATCGCGGTTGGGATCGATCCATACGGCGTGATGATCGCCATGAACATTTTCCTTGTCAATTGTTTTAAATGTTTTTCCTCCATCGGTCGAAAGCTGGATCGGAACACCCGTTATGATCAATTTATTTTCATTTACCGGGGATACGAATATTTTTCCGAAATAATATCCATAGGTACTGTAAAGTTTCAAGCCTTTTTCATTCATCTTTTTCCAGGAAGCTCCTGCGTCATTGCTTCTGTAGACTTCGGCGCCGTATATACCCGCATTTCGAAACCCGTCGTCAAAATCCAGGTAATCGTAAACAGCGGTTGGTTTTACTTTTTTTGTTTTTACCATGTCCATCACGACAGCCGCCGTGTATTTTTCAGGAAAATCATTCTCTTTAAAAAATGAATCCAGTTTCTTTTGATCTAACAGGAGAAATGCATCTTCGCTGATGTCTTTAAAATCTTTCCGGTGATAAAACGTATCGGCAGCCTTCGACCCGGTATCCGCTTTGATCATGTTGTTATCAACTATCGCATAAACGATAGAAGGATTGCCGGGATAAACTGCTACCCCGATCCTTCCAATTTTTCCACCTTTCATAAATCCGGAACCGTCGCCCGAGATCTTTTTCCATGTTTCTCCTCCGTCATTGCTTTTATAAATGCCACTTGTCGCCCCGCTTTCTCTAAACTTCCATGCACTGCGACTCCTGCTCCACATGGAGGCATATATCTCGTTTGGATCTTTTGGATTGATATCAATGTCAATAGCGCCGGTGGTGTCATCAACAAACAAAGTTCGCTTCCATGTTTTGCCACCGTCTATTGTTTTATAAACCCCACGTTCCTTATTGGCCGAATAAAGATGCCCCAATGCAGCTACCCATGCAATGTTTTCATTTGAAGGATGCAATTGAATTTTTCCAATGTGCTGGGATTCGGGCAAACCAAGATATTCCCAATGTTTTCCATCGTCGCTGCTTTTATAAATGCCAATCCCTGCATAGGACGAACGACTGCTGTTCACTTCGCCTGTTCCTACCCAGATAAGCCTGGGTGATGAATTCCAATTGACCGCAATGTCACCGATGAAGAGCACATCGAGACTGTCGAAAATAGGAGTGAAGCTTTGCCCGTTGTTTGTTGTGTGCCATAAACCACCCGTAGCATAGGCAACATAAAATTCCGTAGGGTCAGCGGGGTTCACGTCCACATCGACCACACGACCGCTCATGATGTTTGGGCCGATACTGCGAAACTTTACATCGTTGACAATTGATTTCTTTTCCAGTTCCATCCGTTGTTCTATGCTCTTCATTCTCTCTGCGGCAGGAGTTGGTTTTACCTGGGCAAACACGAATACACAAATGTGTAGGAGTAGACAGGTGAAAATTGAAATAAATAAAATCTTGAATCTGAATAGGGGGGAATAGAATTTTAACTTTCGAAACATAAAAGCAGTCGTTTTTCGTTAGTAAATTGCATGGCTTGTGTGCGTGTGTATTTCAAACTACTAATCTATGCGATTTATTTTTGTTTTGATGATGCTTGTTTCCTTCAGCAGTTTTGGTCAATATAAAAATTTTACTATCGGACCGAAGGGCGACACGTTGAACCGGGTAGATATGAAGGGCAAGAAACAAGGTCCCTGGGTGATACATGTAGACGATAACCACGGCGAGCGTGGTTATGAAGAAGAGGGTTATTTTTTGAATGACAAAAGGGATGGTGTGTGGAGGCGATACACGCTGGACGGTGACCTGGTAGCCGTCGAAAATTATCGCTGGGGAAATAAAGATGGCAGATGCCAGTATTATACAAATATGGGTGACCTGATAAGAGAAGAAAGCTGGAAAGCAGTGAACCCCGACAACCCTTATGATACTGTTCCGGTATTTGATGTTAATGATCCAACAAAGATCGTAGGCACGCAGATAGTGAAGCTGGAAGGCTTTACATTAAAGCATGGAACCTGGAAATACTATGATCCGAATTCAGGTACAATTACAAAAACCGAAAAATGGTTTTTAGATAGACCCGCCACGGGCGATGCTAAAAAGGATGATGACCTGCAACCTCTTGATGTTACCGATAACTCCGCAAAAAAAGATACAGCAGTAAAAAAAGGAATGCCTAAGCCGCAGGCTGTTCTCGACTACGAAAAAAAGAATTCCGGAAAGAAGAAGGTCAGGGTAAGAGATGGAAGTACTAGCTATGCCCCCATCCCCTAAAGGGGCGTTTTCGAATTCACCAACAAGCAAATTACTTAACAGAGGGCGATCGATAATTTTTTCTGTACTTTGTTTAACAAATGGGGCCATCCGAACAGAAATCAAATGAAAGCATTGAGAAACTGTTAAGTGCGATATGTGTCTTCCAAATTCTAAGTATTCTAATTAGTCTCAGCAAACTTGTTGTCTCTTTATTGTTTTTTTTTCGGCAAAACAATTTCAGCATTAGCATCCTTTTTTTCGCATCTCTGGCCGGAGCTCTGGCGGTTTTTATTATGTACACTAATTTTCATTTACTAATCGCAAGAGAAAAAAATATAAAATTTATAAATTTCAATAAGTGGATTAATTTTTTACAGATTGTTGAACTTTCAATTTTTGGCTTCACATTTTATCTGGTGATCGGGCCACAGGTTATGCCCTATTTTTCATTTAAGGAAAATATACAATTGCTGTGGGAACTTCATTCATTTCACATAAGCTCTTCTATTTTCTTTAGAACGGGCATTAATAGCATTGAAGTGGGAATAAACCTTATACAATTGATACTCTTTTTTGTCTGGGATTACTTATCAAGAAAGTATTTTTCAGCTCAACCCCAACTCCAAAGTCATTGAACTATTGTGTGCAATATTTCGTTGAGCGATATATAAATTTAAGAAGCCATTCTGCATAGAATGACTTCTTAAATTCCTCCCTTCGGGAGGATTTAGGTGGGCTTAAAATGCTTTTCTTTCCTTTGCTTTTTGCATAGGATTGATTCCTCCCTGCGTTTGGCCACGTGCTGCTCCCTGTTTTGCTTTGAACAGCTGGAATTTTGTTGGCTCAGCAATGGTTCCCCAACTATTATTGCTTTCATCAATATCCGCTGTCTCACGCATCGGATCCAATTTAATACTTGCTACTTCCTTATCTTTTACAAACGTCTTTACAACTTTCTTTTCATTCAATCTCCAGATCTGTGCAGGTATCTTGTCAACTTCCTTCGTTCCGTCCTTGTATGTCCATTCGACAATGATCGGCATCACCAAACCACCTTTGTTAGTGAATGTAAGCTCGTACACATTTTTATTTTCGTATTTGCTTTTTCCCTCATCATCCAGGGCTTCACTTTGCGGAGAAAGAGTGACTGCATATTTTGTTGAATCGTATTTTTCAATGTTCCGGTCATACTTCCAGTAAAAATCTCTTAATGAGGTGTCAGCATCAGTAAGGAAAGTAATGTTCTTGTCTTCGCGATTGCGGATCTTCGAAACATCTTCAAAAGAATTGACTCTTGGTTTATCAAGACTTCTCATCACTGTTGAGTCCTTCGTCAACGAAGGGATCGCAGTGACGTCTGCTTTAAAATGCTTTACTGTATCAAGCGAGATATCACAGGCATCAATCCCATAGAACCAGCCTCTCCAGAACCAGTCAAGATCTTCACCGCTTGCATCTTCCATAGTGCGGAAGAAATCAGCCGGCGTTGGATGTTTGAATGCCCAGCGTCTTGCATATTCTTTGAATGCATAGTCAAAAAGCTGGCGACCCATGACCGTTTCTCTCAAGATATTAAGACCTGTTGCGGGTTTTGAATAAGCATTCGGGCCAAAGCCAACGATATCTTCAGAATTAGTCATGATCGGCTCCAACTGATCCTTGGGTAATTTCATATAATCCCTGATCGTATAAGCCGGACCTCTTGTTACGGGGAATTTGTTATCATACAATTCTTCGGTCAGGTATTCGCAAAAAGTATTCAGGCCTTCATCCATCCATGTCCACTGGCGCTCATCGCTGTTAATGATCATTGGAAAAAAGTTATGACCAACTTCGTGGATCACGACACCAAGCATTCCATACTTTGTACTCTCGCTGTAGCTGCCATCTTTTTCAGTACGTCCAAAATTGAAACAGATCATTGGATACTCCATTCCATTCGCTGCTTCTACACTTTGAGCAACCGGGTAAGGGTAGGGGATAGTGAATTTAGAATAAGTCTTTATTGTATGCGCAACGACCTTTGTTGAGAACTTGCGATAAAGATTGTATGCTTCTTTGCCATAGAAACTCATGCACATCACCTTCTTTCCTTCTACGTATGCAGGCATTGCGTCCCATACAAATTTTCTTGATGAGCCCCATGCAAAATCACGAACATTGTCTGCTTTAAAAATGTAAGTCTTCTTCTGCGTGCCGGCCTGTCCGGTAGAAAGGCTTTTGTTTTTCTCTTTTGCTTTCGCTTCATCAAGGGTTACGATTTCAACTGGTTCTTTGGCTGTTTGCGCTTTTTGCCAGCGTGCAAGTTGCGTTGGCGATAATATTTGCTGGTAATTCTGGCATTCACCCGTTGCGCCTACTACATGATCGGCAGGTACTGTCATTTGTACTTTAAAATTGCCAAACGTCAATGCAAACTCTCCGCGACCCGTAAACTGGTGGTTCTGCCAACCCTGGAAATCACTGTAAACACAAAGACGGGGATACCATTGAGTCATTGTAAAAAGATAATTGCCATCTTCAGGAAAATATTCATAGCCGCCCCGACCGCCCTGTTTCATGCGATCTGAAATTTTATAGTTCCAGTCAACATTAAAAACAAATTTCTGACCCGGCTTCAATAGCGCCGGCAGTTCGATCCGCATCATTGTTTTATTCACCGTGTAATGCAGTGATTTCCCGGTAGCATCAGTAAGCTTAGTTAATTTATCTCCAAAGCCATTATCGTCTTTTTCTCCCTGCAATCTGTCGAGTGCAGCATCGGTTAATTGTTTTTGCATCGTGCTACTGCCCTGGTAATTGGCATTGTTTAGATTGCTGTGTTGATTTTCGTCCAGCTGCAGCCACAAATAACTAAGTATGTCCGGGGAATTATTATAGTAGGTGACAGTTTCACTGCCCGTAAGTTTCAGATTCACTTCATCGAGGTCGCATTTGATATCGTAGTCACAGCGCTGCTGCCAGTATTTTGGCCCCGGGGCGCCGCTCGCTGTGCGGTATTCATTCGGCGTTGGCAAGATTGTTCCTAATTGCTCAAACTTATTGCCGTGATTGGAAGCCGAATTGTTTTCGATGTTCTGTGCACTCACGCTGACTACAACAAAACATGCACAGATAATAATGAATAGTCTTCTCATTTTGATTTTTATTTTTATGTTGTCAACTTTCGAATGTCTATTAGGCGTCCCTTGCGTCGCACTCTTGTGCGTTCGGTAATGTCTATTCGTCAAACGTCAAACGTCAAACGTGAAACGTCAAACTCTGATTACCGGTTGACATCACTCATCACTGATCACTCATTACTCATTAAGGTATCCTCTGCATCGCCATCTGCACCGCCACGCCAAATGCCGCTGCCGAAGTAAAGATCACCCACTCTCTCCGATTGACGTTTAACACCTGTACGAATAAATAAGAAAGAGCCAGCACAATAATCACTACCGCAATTTGTCCCGCTTCAAGCCCTACATTAAATCCAAACAAACTCCATCCGATACTTTGATCCTCCGCTAAAATGTAGCGCAATTTATTCGCAAAACCCATCCCATGTATTAGGCCAAAAAAAAGAGCTAAAAAATAGTTGATCCGTATTGATCTTGGTGTAAAATTCTTTTGAAACAAATTGCTGATCGCCGTTGCGACAATCGTACACGGGATCAAAAATTCGATCCACGCGGAGGGAAAATGAATGATGTTTAAAACAGTTAAGGCCAGTGTAAGAGAATGACCGATCGTAAATGCAGTAACAAGAACCAAAACCTGTTTCCAGTTTTTTAATAAATAAATTGCTGCTAAGGCCAATATAAAGAGCTGGTGGTCTAAGGCGTCCCAGCTGATAATATGTTCCCACCCCAGGCTAAAATAGAAGCCAAAATCACTCATAATAGTTTTCCCAGCGCAGTTTGTCAAATGCACTAATTTTAACGCTTTTCACAAACAGCGGTTCAAAATAATCCAGAGTTTTGCAAATGAAAAAATAATTTTTTTAATGGTTACATCTATACATAGATGGTTCAATATTTCTTTTCTTGCCATTCTCTTAATCCCGGGAATGTTTCATTCAAGTACTGTCTCTAAGTCCCCCCTTCAGGGGGTTAGGGGGCATCCTTATTACATTAGCGTTGTTGAGATAAATCATAATCCCTCTGATAAGACCCTCGAGATCAGTTGCAAGATATTTACCAATGATTTTGAGACCACGCTTGAAAAAAATTATAAGACAAAGGTGGACCTGGTAAACCCGCCGGATAAATCGGCAATGGATAAACTCGTAAGTGACTATATAAAGAAACACTTATCTGTCAAGGCTGATAGCAAAGTGGCAAATCTTTCTTATGTTGGTTTTGAAAAAGAGGATGAAGCGGTTTATTCCTATTTCCAGGTGGACAACGTACCGTCTGTCAAAAAAATCGATGTTACCAATTCCATTCTTCATGATTTTTCAGATCAGCAGATCAACATCATTCATTGTATAGTTGGAGGAAAAAGGCAAAGTGATAAGTTGGATTATCCGAAGACAGAGGCGAGTTTTCAGTACTAGGCCTGTTGAATATTGAGCATTGAATATTGAATATTGAATATTGAGTATTTTAATGAATCAACAGGTTTCAAATTTTCAATGTTCAACACTCAATCTTGAATGTTCAATGAATTTAAGACATCAGTAAACGGCACCGGGAACGTCATTCACCAATTTCATCCGTAATCTCCTTACTCGCTGTCACCAATATTTTGTCAATACGATGACCGTCCATATCGATGATCTCAAAATTGAATCCCCGCCAGTCCATTTTATCGCCAGTTTGAGGAATGCGTTCTAACTCATGAAGAATAAACCCGGCCAGCGTGTCAAACTCATGTTCTCCTTCCCCCATCCAGTCGGCCTTGTCGAAGTAAGAAAGAAAGTCATAAAAAGGAATCTGCCCATCAATAAGGTAAGAGCCATCATCACGTCTCGTTACACTGTAGTCCTGGAGGTCAGGCTGTGGAATATCACCTACGATGGCTTCAAGAATATCATTAAGTGTGATCATTCCCAATATCGTTCCGTATTCGTCTACTATGAAAGCGGAATGCAGCTGCGATTCCTTAAATTTCTCCATCACCTGGTAAGCAGAATTATTCTCCGGCACAAACAGTGCTGGTTTCATCAGGTCTTTGAAAAGGGTTGAATCATCAGAGACATAAAGGTCCTTGATCGAAATAATTCCTTTCAACTGGTCAATATCTCCATCACAAATAGGATAGATCGAGTGACGCTCGCTGATAATTTTCTGTTTCATCTTTTCTTCATTGTCATCGAGGCTGAACCAAATAATATCACTGCGATGGGTCATTAATGACGTAATGTTCCTGTCACCCAAATGAAAAACACGTTCAATGATCTCCTGCTCGGCTTCGTCAATGGTTCCCGCTTCTGTTCCTTCAGTAACCATCGCCTTGATCTCTTCTTCGGTCACAGCATCAGTTTTGGATCGTTTGATATTAAACAGAGTAAAAAAAAGATTGCTTACAAAGTTCAACAGCCACACGATCGGGTGGGTGATCTTCGCAAATACCAACATAGGACTGGCAACTACTTTAGCGATCCTTTCTGCTTTTAAAAGACCAATCCTTTTCGGTATCAGTTCTCCAAAAATGATAGAAAGAAACGTGACGATGATGACAATGATCGTGGTGGCAATGGTAGCGGCATAAGGCCTTAATATCTCAATTTTTTCGACGATCGGCTGAAAATTCTTACCGAATCTTTCACCGGAATACACACCCGTAAGAATAGCGATCAATGTGATGCCGATCTGAGCAGCCGATAAAAATATTTCAGGATTGTTGGAAAGGTCTAATGCGATTTTTGCCTTACGATCACCTTTTTCAGCCTGGTTTTCAAGACGGCTCTTGCGGGCAGAAACCAATGCAATTTCCGACATCACAAATAAACCGTTTATTAATATGAGGCATGCGAGAATAATTATATCCATTAATGACTACCGGTTGGTTGTGTATCGAAGTTAGCGAATCCAAACTTTTTATTGAAAAACATGGCTGTGAACAAACCAAAGATGATACCAAGTAATGCTCCGCAAATAACGTCAAAAGGGTAATGGACCCCGACATAGACCTGCGAATAACTTATCGCGGCGGCCCACAAATAACCGATCCACGCCCATTTCGGAGAATAATGTCGTAAGGTAAAATAGAGAAAAGTAGCTAACCCAAAATGATTGGCGGCATGATTAGAAATAAAACTGTAACCGCCGGCGCATTCATTAATGATCAGGCGGACAGAAGAAGCAAATGTGGGGTCGGCACACGGACGCAATCTTTCAATTGAATGTTTAAAAACCCTCGTACCCGTCAGATCAGTGAGGGCTACCGTGCATACGAAGAATACAATCCACCACCAGCTGTTCTTTTTGAAATTAAGGACCACAAACACAAACAGGAACAGGTATAGTGGCATCCATATATTGGATTGCCGCAGAAAAGGGAAAATGGAATCAAAGAAAGAATTTGTCCATTGCCCATTGATCTTTTGAAACAACCATTTGTCGATATGGTCAAGAGCCTGAAGTATGGTTAAGAGGTTATTCATGCAAGGTTACAAATGTAAGAAGGCGCCGAAACTAATTCTCATCGCTGACCGGGGTGGCAATCCCATGTATAAAAATTAACATGAAATCATTGTTGGAACGGCTGAAAAAGCCTTCTTTTGTAGTCCTTTTTTGGAACGGGGTAGACTGCTATTTCACTGGACCTAACATTATGCTGATAAGATTAAAAATACCTAAGACTATTCTCTGGGTCATAAGCCTCTTCTTCATTTTTTTACTCATTTTTACTTTATTCAGGCTGGCAACGTTTTTCGCTTTCAAACCGCGGGATCTTTCCTTTGGTGATTTGTTGCCATCATTTTGGCTTGGCATCCGTTATGATCTGCGCTGGATCGCCATCATACTGTTGCCGATCATCTTCTTCAGCCTGGTTCCAAGATTTTCTCCCTTCCATTCTGCACGGAATAAAAAATGGTGGACCTGGTATCTCGCCATCATGACATTCCTTACGTTTTTCTTCTTCGCTGCAGACTTCGGTAATTTTTCTTATAACAATACAAGACTGGATGCAGGCGCGTTAAATTTTTACGAGGACAGCAAGATAGCTCTGCAAATGCTGTGGCAAACATACCCAATGACCTGGCTGCTTTTGGGGCTAATTGTAGCAGTGCTTTTTTTCCGCTGGATGTTCCGTCGCAGTCACTGGACCGTTATCACGAGAACTGATGGCCTCGGTATTCCCTACAAACGCAAATGGTTCGTCATTACAACTGTTTTTCTTGGACTATTTGTTTACGGCAGTGTGACCTTTGTACCGCTAACCTGGAAACGTGCATTTGCTCTTCACGATAATTTTAAATGCTATCTGGCACTAAATCCGCTGCAGAACTTTTTTGCCACTCTTCGTTTTCGCCGCCCGGCTTACAATGAAAACAAAGCACGCGAATATTTTCCCTTGATGGCCGACTGGATGCAATTACCCGAAAAAGATAAATTCAACTACAAACGGGAGATCATGCCGGGCAGTAATTCTTCGGAAAGCCGCCCGAATGTTGTGTTGGTTTTATGTGAGTCGTTCAGCATGTACAAGAGCAGCATGAGTGGTAACCCGCTCAATGCAACGCCTTTTTTCAATGAGATGTCCAACAACGGGATCTTTTTCGAGCGATGTTTTTCTCCCCACTACGGAACCGCCCGGGGACTATTCGCCGTTCTCACAGGAATTCCGGATGCACAGTTGTACAAGTTTTCCACGCGGAATCCTCTTGCCGTACGACAGCATACGATCATTAATAGTTTTGAAGGATACAACAAATACTATTTTTTAGGAGGCAACCCTGAGTTCAACAACTTCGAAGGGCTATTGCACAATATAGATGGGCTCCAAATGATCACGGAGGGAAAATTCCGTTCGCCGAAAATAAATGTGTGGGGCATCAGCGATAAAAATCTTTTTCTTGAAGCAAATGAAAAGTTGAAAAAAGAGACAAGGCCTTTTTTTGCAATGATTCAAACAGCAGACAACCACCGGCCGTTTATGATACCGGTTGAGGACAGCGCGTTTGAAAAATCAAATATGCCTCTTGATACGCTTCAGAAATACGGTTTTGAATCCATCAATGAATTCAACAGTTTCCGTTACTCCGATTATTGCTTTCAGAAGTTTATGGATGCGGCTTCTAAAGAAAGCTATTTTCATAACACGATCTTTGTTTTTATCGGTGATCACGGAGTTTCGGGCAATGCAAAGGAAATGTATCCAACCACCTGGACCGAGCAACGGTTAACTGATGAGCATATTCCTCTTTTATTTTACGCACCTTATTTATTGCATCCGCAAAAAAGAAAGGAGGTGGCATCCCAGGTCGACGTGCTGCCAACGATCGCGGGAATGATCCAGGAATCGTACACAAACACAACGCTGGGTCGCGACCTGCTTTCGCCGGACACAAAAAATAATTATGCATTTACCATCAACCAGGATGGCACCATCGGCATGATAACAGACGATTACTATTTCACAAAGAACATCAACTTCCCGCAAGAACAGATCTATCCAATGAATGGGAATCGTTTAAACTACAGTTGGAAAGACGTAAAAGCGATAAAGGCAAAAATGTCTGACGTAACAACTGCCTACTACGAAACGGCCAGGTGGATGCTGATGAACAATAAAAAGTAGACACTTATAACGATCGATTCTCCATTTAACAAATTCGCCGGGTTACTTTTTTATCGTCAAAGGAATCAATTGCTGATTCCCTTATTTTAAAAAGTATAGTCATGAAAAATGCATTCATCGTGCTGCTCATAGCAGCCATCGGTGCCGGAGCTTATTTATATTTCGGCAAGAAACAAAATCATAATTCTCTACATTTCAAAGAACTTATCGTTGGTAGATGGCAGATTGATTCGCTCAAAGGGTTTTTTACAAATTCACCCAACTCTCACAATCCTTCCTGGCTAGATTCTATTGATTCAAATTTGAAAAAAATGGGGTTTGAATTCAAAAATGATCGCATAGTATTTCAAACTTTCGATGATAAGATCCTGGACTCAAGCCATTATTCTTTTGTAAATGACAAGACAATTTTGATATGGGGTAATACTGATTCAGGAAAAGAAAAATTTACGATAGATACTCTGGATTCTTCTAAACTAAATTTAAAAGATAATGACAGCGGCGTCTTTTATTTTTCAAGGATAATTAATTGAAACAATGTCCTTCCATCTGTGGAAAAAGGGAACGAAACGCATCTCTTATTTAAAAGTATAGCCATGAAATCTTTAAAACCTACTGCAATCGCAGCAGCATTGCTTTCGATTGCCCTTGCCTGTAACCAGGAATATAGATCTACGAATAAATCCTCCAAAAACCAGGCTGCCAGGGAAACCGAAAAACGACATCTCTTACCGGACAATCCATCTAAACCCACGCCTTCCCAGAGTGAAAAAACCGAAGAAATAAGACTTACGCCGATTGAACAGTATAATTCGGCCGACCAGGAAATCGCAGCTCCTACAGTTGATGCGAAGGAAATGAAAGATCAGAATAAGTTTAGTGTTTCGGACTCGATCAATCAGCCTTTTAACACAGAAGATTACGACAACATTGTCGAAAACCCGTTTTTAACCGCAACCCAAAATCCTCTTTCTACATTTTCCATTGATGTCGACAAAGCATCGTACAGCAATGTGCGACGCTTTATACAAAATGGTTCCTTGCCTCCGGCCGGCGCCGTGCGTATTGAAGAAATGATCAATTATTTCGACTACAATTATCCGCAGCCTCAAAATGATGAACCATTCACCGTGAATACTGAAATGGCTGAATGCCCATGGAGTCCTCAGCATAGTCTTGTTCAAATCGGTTTGCAGGGAAAAAAGATCCCAACAGATAATTTACCGCCGGCAAATCTTGTTTTTCTTGTTGATGTTTCGGGGTCAATGGATGAACCGAACAAGCTTCCATTGGTACAGGCTTCACTCAATATGCTTACTGATCAACTTCGGCAAAATGATAAGGTCGCTATTGTTGTATATGCGGGCAATGCAGGTGTTGTATTGGCATCAACAAGCGGCAACAATAAAGCGAAAATAAAAGAAGCGATCAACAACCTGGAAGCTGGTGGCTCGACCGCTGGAGGAGAAGGGATCAGGTTGGCATATAAAATGGCAAAGGAAAATTTCATAAAGGAAGGAAACAACAGGGTGATCTTAGCCACCGACGGGGATTTCAATGTCGGTGTTTCGAGCGAAGATGAATTAGTACGACTAATCGAAGATGAAAGAAAAAGCGGGGTGTTTCTTTCTGTGCTTGGTTATGGTATGGGAAATTATAAGGACAGCAAAATGCAACAACTTGCTGACAAGGGCAATGGAAATCATTCCTACATTGATAATTTAAACGAAGCAAGAAAAGTTTTAGTGAATGAGTTTGGAGGGACATTGTTTGCTATTGCTAAAGATGTAAAAATTCAGATAGAGTTCAATCCTCAAAAAGTACAAGCCTACCGCTTGATAGGATATGAAAACAGGATGCTCGCTTCAGAAGATTTTAATGACGATGCAAAAGACGCGGGCGAGCTGGGTTCTGGTCACACCGTTACTGCACTATATGAGATCATACCCGTGGGTGTGAAAAGCGAGTTCATTAAAACCGTTGATCCCTTGAAGTACGAGTCGACAAAATCATTAAACAATTCTTCATTTCCAAATGAAGTAATGACCATAAAACTAAGATATAAAAGACCAGATGAAGACGTTAGTAAATTGATAACTAAAAATGTGGCTGATGATTGTGAATCGGCTGATGCAACCTCTGAAAATTTTAGATTTTCATCAGCAGTGGCTGAGTTTGGATTATTGCTGAGAAATTCTGCATTCAAGCAACAATCAAATTATCAGCAAGTGATCAATATGGCCAAAGGAGCAAAGGGTGTAGATGAAAATGGGTACAGGTCTGAATTTGTTGAATTAGTTCGCTCGGCAAATTCTATGGATGTTGTAAAAAAATAGTCTTTGTCGCAGTCCTTTGAACCGAACCTGCTGACTAAGATTTCAATAATCTGCCAGCTTGAAGATTTTTTCACCACATAGGATCATAGGCACATAGGTTCACATAGTAAGTTTGTGGATATTCGAACAACTATGTGCGTCTATGTTCCTACTGTGTCTATGTGGCGAATTATTTTTGTATTCAGGAATTGTTTTAATTTCCGTCTGAATCCTGTTGATCTAATAAACGCGTTTCAGACATGAAGAAACTTGTGGTGCTTACCGGTGCCGGCGTCAGTGCAGAAAGTGGGTTAAAAACCTTTCGTGATAGTGACGGTTTATGGGAGGGTTACAATATCGAAGACGTTGCCACTCCAAGAGCATGGAGAAAAGACCCACAGCTGGTTTTGGATTTTTATAATTTGCGTCGCAAAAATGTAGCAGATGCAAAACCCAATGCCGCACACATAGGTTTGGCAGAATTGCAAGAAGAATTCGATGTCCATATCATCACGCAAAATATTGATGACCTCCACGAACGTGCGGGATCGACAAAAGTTCTGCACCTGCATGGAGAAATATTTAAAATGCGAAGTGAAAAAAGCTTTGCATTCATAAAAGAAATAAGAGGAGACATGATGATGGGCGATTGCGCCGAGGATGGATGCCTGTACAGACCGCATATCGTCTGGTTTGAAGAACCAGTCCCAATGATCGAAGAGGCGATCCCAATTGTGAATAGTGCGGACATTTTTGCGGTTGTAGGAACTTCGTTGGTAGTATACCCGGCAGCTGGACTAATTAATTACGCCCCTTACGAGATCCCTAAATTTATTATTGATAAAAGAATTCCCTACACCTCATCCGTTTACAATATTACCGAGATTGAAAAGCCCGCTACAGAAGGAGTTCAAATATTGAGAACTATGATTGGAAGCCCGCCTAACGGCCAGGCGGGGATGATATAGGATTCCGTAAAAATTAGGCTTTTGTCTCTTCAAATTTGACCTCGTGCTCTTCCAGCTGTTTCAGTACCGGCTCATAGATTTCTTTCTTAGTGGGAATATGGAGACCTTTCAATTTAATCGTTCCATTTAAAATTAATTTTGTCGCGATACCTAATGGAAGGCCAACAGTCTTCGCCATTGCTGTCCTTACACTATCTTCTCCCTTTACAATTAACAGACTCCTGACTGCAGACTGCAGACTGCCAACGGCAAACTTTATCTCGTGCATCATTACGACCATGTCTTTGTCCTCGGGTTTTAATGCAAGTTTTTTCTCCAACGCAAACTGCAAGACGTCGGCGGCGCTGCATAAACCTTTATCTACAATAGTTTCTTTGTCATCCAATCCAAGAAAAAATAATTGCTTTAATGTAAGATTCGCTTCATGCATTTTATACGCAAGAAAACTTGCAGCACGGTTTTTTACTTCGTCGAGCTCGATCTCTGTGATATTTCCTTTTTCATCGACTGTCATAAATTCTTCAGGTACCTCAAGATCTTCATCCTTAGCTTCTTTTTCTACTTCCATCAGCTTCACAAGATTGTTCAGCATTTCTTTCGTTTGTGAAAAACGGTCTGTCAACTTTTGTTCGAGCCATTCACCAAAACCATTTTTGTCCATGTGTTCTTTGAAAACTTCGTACAATGCCCTTCCGTTTGTTTCATACTTCGGAGTTTCATCCGTCATTTTTAATTCAACCACATTTCTCCATCCGTACATGAAATCGGGATAGCGGAGCGTGGTGCGAATGAATGTAGCTGCTTCTTCCAGGTTATAAAGGGAGGCATAACTGAGTGAGTCCCGGTTGGGATACCAACTCAGATAGCCCAGTTCCGGAACTTCAATAGCCCTGTCAGGCACAAAGAGCTCTTCATATTGAAGCCGCTTCTCTTCGCCATTCTCTTTGTAATGAGCGCCACTCTTGCCAGCGAGTACCACGCTGCGTGGATTCCAGCTTATTTTATACCGCCATGGGTTGTCATCACTTTCCGGCGCAACAAGCCCGCCACAATGGGACTGAAATGAAACAACACGGCCACCATTCGAATGAATCTCATCGATCATTTTCATGGCACTCATGTGGTCAATGCCCGGATCGAGACCCATTTCACAAAGAAACAGCAGGTTGTTATTTTCAATCTTTGATTTTAGATTTTTGATCTGGTCATCGACATATGAAGCGGTCAGAAGATCTTTTTTAAGTTCAACGCAATCTTGTGCGACAATATAATGCAGGGCGGGAGGCAGGAGAGAGATAACAATATCGCTTTGTTCAATATTCTTTTTTCGTTCCGCGTCATTCGTAATGTCGAAAGACAACGGTATTCCGTTCAATGAATTGCCGATCTTTGATTTGGCCAATTGCAGATCCGCATCTACTACTGTTAACTGCCAGCTTTCTTTTTGCGCATTTTCAAGCAAATAATCAATGAGTACAGTCGCAGATTTACCAGCACCAAACAATAATATCTTTTTCATTAACATTTATTTACATCGAAACCGGGAGAAAGTTACCCGTTAATTTATGAATATCCTTTTTTATTTTCTTTCTTTACGATGCCAATCCATCCGTGTTAACGTGAAAATAAATTTATGAGGATCATTTCCTCCGGTATTGTATCATTCGGCCTTCTCGTTCCGGCTTTTGTTGCGGCTCAACAGATATCCGGAAGGGTTCTCAATGAAGGAGGGAAAGCAGCTACACACGTAAAGGTCCAATTCAAAAGTAAACCGGGCATTGTTACTACAAATACAGAAGGAAAGTTTACCATCACCGCAAAGGAGCTTCCGGATACGTTATTATTTTATTCAGCCGGGTTTGAGCCCTATAATGTAATCGTAACAGACAAAACAGTTACGGATTCGAGTTTTGAAATAGTAATGTTAAGTACAAGAAGCAAGGCCTCGATAACAACACCAGTGGGTGGAAATAATCATATCAATACGATCCGCAACACTTCTCCAAAAACAATCACTTCTACGACTAAAAGACTTGTGAGGCTTGATTCCCTACCGCAATCTACAAGAGGAGTGCTCTACAAATCCGGGCTATTGAGGGCGGCAGAGGTGTGCGACTTTAATAAATGGAAAATGTGGGAGGATTTTTCAGAAGAAGAGTTTAAAAACTTAAGCGATCATTGGGGAATATATCCGATACAACGTTACAGTGTATTCGTTCAAAATAAAGATCATTTTGCTAAAGCCGGTCAACCTGTTTTTCTGATCGATAAAAAAACAAACGATACCATTTGGTCGGCAGTTACTGACAATACCGGCAAGGCTGAATTGTGGGCCGATTTGCAAGGCTTAAAAAAAGAGGCCGGCCATATTATCGCGAGCCCGGGGGCTACTGATATTATATCGCCAGTGCTGTTCGCTGATGGCATAAATAAAATGGAAGTGAATTCTTCGTGTGTAATGCCAGAGACAGTTGATGTTGCTGTCATGGTCGATGCAACGGGAAGCATGAGTGATGAAATTGATTTTTTGAAAATCGAACTCGAGAATGTTCTTCGAAACACGTTTACTGAGTATCCGGATCTTGATCTACATGCGGGGTCCGTTTTTTACCGCGATAAAACCGATGAATATGTGGTTCGTCACCTTGATTTTCAAACTGACCTGGTAAAAGTTCTCAATTTCATTAAGCTTCAACGTGCGGCAGCTGGTGGTGATGTACCGGAAGCCGTTGACGTGGCACTACAATCAGCATTGGATAGTTTACACTGGAGCGATAATGCACGCAGCCGCATCCTATTTATTGTAACCGATGCCCCTCCACATGATGAATCAAAAGAAAAAATATTTCAACTTATTCAAAGAGCGGCTGCAAAAGGAATTCGAATTGTGCCCGTGATCTGTACCGGCGCTGACAGGTCAACAGAGTTCATCATGAGAAGCATGGCGCTTGCAACAAACGGAACTTATGTTTTGCTTACAGATGATGACGGTAGTAGTTCTTTGCACACAAAAGTTACCACGAGTTTTTTTAATGTTGAGTTTCTGAATTCACTTTTGGAAAGGATCATCAGGCAAATGGTTATTGCGGACAAGTGCCCTGAACAAGGAGAAGTTGATATTTTTAAAAACACACCCGGAAATATAGAACACATCCGGGTTGTTGCAGATCCCGGAAAGAAGAGTATCACTATTGAATGCAAGAACCATCTTAAGGAAATTTTTATTGCCGACATAACAGGCAAGATATTACTTCGTCTTGCATCGGGTGAAAAGCAAACGAAATGGAATGTCGATCTAAGCGCTTACCCCAACGCTACGTTTCTTGTAAAATATATAACAGTAGATGATCAGTGGGGTGCAGAAAAATTTGTATTGGGCCACTAAAACTATTCCTGGTGCGCACCTGATCAGTTACATTTTTTACACTCGAGAACATGTCAGCCCTACAGGGTTCTATTTCGTTGCATTATTTGTCTACCAAAATCAGGCTCCGATGGAGCCAAAAATTTTCAATGATATATTAACGCCTACGCAGCTCTATTTCGTTTGTTTGTTAGTTTACTAAAATCGGGCTCCGATGGAGCCACAAGTCTCAATAAAAACGATTTGCGATTATCTTTAAACACCAGCCTCGTAGAGGCCCAACCTTGGTAGCTAAACGATAGGGCAGATGACAAGCTCCGTAAGAGCGACATTTTTTACACTTTCGAAGAAGGAGAATGAGGCGTTATAACCCCGCGGTGCTCTTTTGCCATTGCTTTGACTCAATACTGGTGATGCGGTAATCGACCCTGATCCCACGCTGGCTATCGGGAACTTTCACAGTAATAGATTTATTGGATCCAATATTTTTAAATGTAATGATGTCTGTTCTCAAGGGTTGCTCACTGGGCTTCATGATCTGCAATTCCACACTCACTTCATCCACTAAATAATCAGAACTATTAACCACCGTCAATTCAAGTCCCCTGATGCCACCAAAAGCTCCGCGTATATAATTGTTGCTTTGTACTGTTACAAGATCGCGGAGGTCTTTATGACCATCGTTTTCAATGAACCTTGGCTCAGTTTTACCTGCCTGGCCGCTGGGCAAGTTTTTTTTGCCTGATGTTGAACCATTCCCCAAATTGTTTTGTGGAGATACTTCATCGTCAATATCACGGATCACTTTCTTTCTTTCACCTGTATTAGGGTCAACCTCGACATTCTTTTTCTGATAACTTGCTACTTCATCGTCGGGCACCGAGGTTTCTTTTCCGTTTTTCTCTTTGAGGACAGCCTTAGCAACTGACGACTCAATATTCTTATTCTTCTGCTGAGATTTTACCATCACTTGTTCCTGCTGATCAAGGGCTTTTTTATTTTTATTGTTCTCTACTTTGGCTGTTGGCTGAACTAAATTCTTATCTGCAGGTTGAACCGAATTCTGTTGTTCAGCAGGTAAATTTTGGTTTTCTTCCGGTTGAGTGATCTTGTTGTCTTTATCGCCCGGAGATATTTCTTCCTTTTTTTGTTCTGGCACGCTTTGTTGTGGAACCACCGTTGAAATACTTTGAGATGCCTGCAACGCACTTTTTTTAGTTTTGATCACATAACCGATGGCAAAGCCCACGGCCACTAATAAGACGGGTATTAAAACCGGTCTCAGCTTTTTAAGTATTTCCCTTCTCCTGTTTTTTGTTTTACGCTGTACAAGTGTATTGATGTACATTTCCTTTATGTCATCCAACGACTGAGTGTACTTTGTTTCAAGCCTGCTCTCATCAGACTCTTGTACCGAAATGGGAGAATACGATCTTTCCTCTGCCGGTTTTTGTTTTACTTGCTCCGGCTTTGGTTTAGGAAGGTATTGCTGATATTGAGGCTGGTCATACTGGCTCGATTGGCCAGGCTCGTAGGTTTGCTGGTAGGGTTCAAATGCATTTGTTTCAGGCATTGAAACAAATACCTTTTTTTTAGGTTCACTTGATGGATAAGGTTTCGGAATTTCGGGAACTGTCTTTTTTACTTCTGTGTTCTCTGCGGGCTTTTCAACAGTATTTTGCACCGCTTTTTCTTTTACAAAACTTTCGTTGATGGTTTTTTGTTGAAACTCTTTTTCAGAGTTCGAAGTTGCAGCCGGTTCCATCATTGGAATTTCAGTTTCTGAAGGCTTTTTATAAAATCTGTCGTAGGGTTGTTCTTCAACGGTGGGAGCGTACTCTTTTAATTCGGTTATTTCGCTAGGGTAACGCCATGCTGCGCTTCTTCCATCTACCCAAACAAGATCGTATGGTTTCAATCCAAGAGCAACAAGATCATTCAGCGTATAGGGTCCTGACTCTTTATTACTGCGAAGTAAGCGATATGAAGGCATTGGCTGTTTTTTCCAAGTTTTCCAAGTGTAAAAGAAACGAAAATTTATGCCGTGTAGTGTAAAAGCCTTGTTATAATGCCCGCGGTATCACCAATTTTTGCAATTCACCAACGTTGAAAAATGAATGCAAAAAACAACACTTTTCGTCAGGTTGTGAGCACGGAAAAAGGTACATTTGCCAACTCTGAAAAATGGCTCGATCAAGGCTCTGAACAATGAAGTGTCCCGATAGCTATCGGGAGCGACACATGGAGCATATCGGAGCCAAAAAAGCCGGTACAAAACAGACCTTTAGCAACACATAAGCATGGAAGATAATTTAACGCCTCAGCAGACAAATGATCAGAACCGGATCATTCCCGTAAACATTGAAGAGCAAATGAAGACCGCCTACATTGACTACTCAATGTCGGTGATCGTTGGCCGTGCATTGCCGGATGTAAGAGATGGGTTAAAACCGGTGCACAGACGCATTTTGTTTGCGATGAATGAACTGGGTTTGAATTATAACAGGCCCTATAAAAAATCCGCTCGTATAGTAGGAGAGGTGTTGGGTAAATATCATCCGCACGGAGACACCGCAGTGTATGATGCCCTTGTGCGAATGGCGCAGGAATGGAGCATGCGATATACCCTCGTGGATGGGCAGGGTAATTTTGGGAACCAGGATGGCGATAGCCCTGCTGCCATGCGATATACTGAAGCAAGACTGGAGAGAGTAGCTGAGCACATGCTGGATGATATTGACAAAGACACGGTGGACTTCCAGTTGAACTTCGATGATTCGGAAAGAGAGCCAACCATTTTGCCAACGCGAATTCCTCAACTGCTGATCAATGGTTCGAGCGGAATCGCGGTAGGGATGGCCACTAACATGATGCCTCATAACCTGGCTGAAGCCATTGATGGTTGTATTGCCCTTATCGATAAAAGAGACATCACCGTTGAAGAGCTGATGCAGTATGTAAAAGCTCCCGATTTTCCGACTGGTGGGATTATTTATGGGATGGAAGGAGTGAGAGCTGCGATGCATTTTGGTCGCGGAAGGGTAGTGGTCAGAGGAAAATTGCATGTTGATACGAAAGCCAGTGGCCGCGAGCAGGTGATTATTACCGAAGTGCCATTCCAGGTAAATCGCGATTCACTCACAAATCGTATTGGCGAGCTCGTGAATGACAAGGTGATCGAAGGAATTGCTCATGTCAACAATGAATCAAACAATAAAGAGGGAACAAGAATTGTCGTTGATCTGAAACGTGACGCCATTGCGAACGTTGTTATCAACCAGCTTTACAAATACACGGAATTACAAACCAGTTTCGGGATCAATAATGTGGCACTTGTAAAAGGCAGGCCACGGACACTGAATTTGAAAGAGATCATCAGTGAGTTTGTCGAGTTCAGGCACGAAGTGGTGGTACGCCGGGCAAGATTTGACCTAAGGGAAGCTGAGAAGAAGGCCCACATTTTACAAGGCTATTTAATTGCACTGGATCATTTAGATGAAGTGATCGCATTGATCCGTTCGTCTGCAACACCGGAAATTGCAAAGGATGCCTTGATCAGTGCCGGCTGGGGCATCGATGAGATACAGGCAAAAGCGATATTGGAATTACGCCTGCAGCGGTTGACGGGAATGGAGAGAGAAAAGATAAAACAGGAATATGATGAGCTGATGAAATTGATCAGCTATTTGAAAGAGTTGTTGTCAAATGAACCGATGAGGTTTGATGTGATCAAAAAAGAACTCACAGAGATAAAAGAAAAATTCGGTGATGCGAGAAAAACAGAGATCACATACCTGGAAGACGAGGTAAAGATCAAAGACCTCATCAAGGAAGAAGATGTGGTGATAACGATCTCACATCATGGATACATAAAGAGAACGCCGGCTGATGAATATCGATTGCAACGTCGTGGCGGCCGTGGTTCACTTGGTGGCAAGACGAGGGAAGAAGACTATATTGAGCATCTCTTCGTGGCTTCATCGCATCACACGATGTTGTTCTTTACCGAAAAGGGCAGGTGTTACTGGCTAAACGTTTACGAAATCCCTGAAGGTGAGAAAACAAGCAAAGGAAGGGCTATTCAAAATCTAATTCAATTACCTGGTGACGATAAGGTTAGGGCGATCATTGATGTTAAAGATTTAAAAGATGAGGAGTTTGTGAAATCTCATAATATAGTCCTCTGTACCAAGAAGGGGACGATTAAGAAGACCGAGCTGCTGGACTTTAGTCGGCCAAGATTGACGGGAGTAAACGCCATTACCATTAATGAGGGAGATGAATTGCTTGAGGCAAAGATGACTGATGGCAAATCCGAGATCATGATGGCGGTAAAGAGCGGCAGGGCGATTCGTTTCTCCGAATCAAAGGTTCGTCCAACGGGGAGAGGCGCCATTGGTGTTGCCGGTATTGAAGTGGACGATGCCAATGATGAAGTGGTAGGGTTGATCTGTGTAAATCATGAAACAGATGCATCCAGAACGGTACTCGTCGTAAGTGAAAAAGGATTTGGAAAAAGAACAGCAATCGATGAATACCGCTTCACCAATCGTGGAGGAAAGGGAGTGAAGACGATCAACGTAACAGAAAAAACCGGCAAGCTTGTTGGCATACTTGATGTAGCAGAAAAGGAAGACCTGATGATCACTTGTAAGAGCGGTGTGATCATTCGCATGAAGGTAAGTGATATCAGCGAGCAGGGAAGAGCCACACAAGGAGTGAAATTGATTCGTCTCGATGAAGGAGATGAAATAGCCGGTATTACAAGACTCGAGGTGGACGAAATGAATGGTAATGGAAATGGAAATGGTCATGCGGAAAATGGAAATGGGGACGATGCAAATGATCATGATGGAGCCCGCCCGGATGACACGCATGGCGACAATATTCAACCAGAATAATCCGGTCTGACGGGCAACCAATTCCGCCGGGGGTTCATCTGAAGAAGGTCAATAATCATATATTTATAGTATAAAATAAATAATCAATGCGAAAAACAATTATTGCTGCCATATTTATTATAACTGGTTTTGCCGCCGGTGCGCAGTCAGTGGATGATGCGGTAAAGCAGCTTGAAAAAAACAGGGATAAGGCAAAGGAATCTATTGATAAAATAACGGCTGATCCCGCGAATGCAAAAAATGCCGATGCATGGTATGCAAAGGCCCAGATCTATAATGCTCTTGCTACCGACGATAAATATAAAACTTCGATTCCTGATGCGTACGATCAGGCATTTGACGCATTTAAGAAAGCATTCGATGCTGACCCGAATAATAAGCGCATGATGGTGGAACTTTATAAATCAGGTTTTGTGGCCTATGAAGGAGTTGCCAACAGGGCAGCGGCTGCATACCAGGCCAATAACATGAACGCAGCTTTTGAGGGTTATAAGAAAACACTTGAAGATGGTGATTACCTTAAATCAAAAAATCTTTCTTACAGCGGTTACAGTGTTCCCAAACTTGATACAGGAATGGTGTTCATGGCAGGTTATACAGCCATGAAATTGGATAAAACCGATGATGCGCTCAAATATTTCGCGCAAATTGCTGATGCTAAAATAGGAAAGGAAGCGGATTATGTGATCCCATACCAATTTCTAACATACCAGTATAAAGCAAGAAAGGATGAAGCGAATTTTAAAAAGTATGTTGAATTGGGACACCAGGTGTATCCAAAGGATCCTTATTTCATTACAATAATGATAGACTGGGCGAGGGAGAACAATAATTATCCTGAGATGTTCAACGGCTATGAAGAATTGATAGCGCTTCAGCCAGATAGCTTAAATAATAGTCTTTCCTATGCTTCGGAAATGTTTGATTATTTATTCATAAAAAACCCTGATAAGAAACCGGCAGATTACGATGCTATAGCATCCAAAATTGAAACCCAGATTAACAAAACACTCAGTAAGGACTATGATCCGCTAAGTTCCAATTTAATTATAGGACAACTTTACTACAACCAGGGTCTTGACCAAGCCACTGAAGCCGACAAAATAAAGGGAACAAAACCTGAGGATACGAAAAAGAAGGCTGACCTGAAGGCAAAGGCAAAGGCCAAATACGACCAGTCAATTCCTTATGTTGAAAAAGTAAGTTCAATGCTGGAGCAAAAAGGAACTCTTAATTTGAAGGAAAAGGGCACCCTGAAGAATATGTACATCATGCTGGGAGATATGTACACTGCTACTGGCAACAAAGCAAAGGCCGATGAATACGATAAGAAATATTCGTCACTGAAATAACTAAGCGATATGAAATTTTCAAAGGCCTCCGAATGGAGGCTTTTGTGATTTATAGACTGATGGAAACAAAAAAGTCCCGCCAAATGGCGGGACAATCCAATCGTGTTACGTAGAAAACCAGCCGCCAAAATAATCCGAGACTGTTACAAATGAAATAAGGAAAAGTCCTTATTTCATCGTCAAATTTGAATACGAATGGAGCCTCCGCACCTTAATTTGAGAAAAAACAGCCCGAGCCCAGCCCATAGACGAGACAAATCATTCCTGATATCCAATTTAAAATCGCCTCAAGGCTTAGAAGAAAGTGCCCCGCCAGCATCAGCAAGTGCTATCGAAGCTATTGCCAGGTAAAATCTTGTTGCGAAGTCATTTTATAAATCGTTTTAAAAATATTTCACTTGAAGCAGTATAGGTTCTCCTGGTTTGTTAAAGAAAAGCTCACAACTTGGTTTATTCACCGTCCTTTATCCTGGTTATAAATTCCCGGAGTTCTTTTAATAACTGTTCCTTTATATCGATCCTTTCAAGCAGGTCGGGATTGGAGCTTACCCTGTAGGCTTCTATCAATTCTTTGATTTCGATAGAAAGCTTTACAGATAATTCCTGAGCAGCCTGTTTAGGGTTTTCCATCACTTACTTATTTCAGTTACCAAAAAATAAGGGCTGCAAAAAACAGCCCTCATATTGAGATCGGAACCTTTTAAAGTCCTTAGCAATACCTACGCAATCCCCGTACCAATAAGATCAGGCAAAATTTCCGTGAGCACTTTACACAAGTAGATGAAATGAAGAACCGCGCTCTTACAAACTTCTGGCACCAAATGGTCTAACAGCACCTGATCTTAGTCATTGGTTTCACCTCCTCACTTACCTATATTCACGACCTTCTTTAGCCCCTGGCTAAACTCTAAGCGGGACTGTTTCTACAGTCCTTTTATATTTAAGGTAATACTTGGAAAACTAAAAGGGCCGGATAGAAATCCAGCCCGGTGAATTGAGGATGGCGTTGCATCCTATGTCCTAATGC
>Ga0070684_100000286_pt1 | contig 35165 bp, 38 predicted proteins | sample KBSC723LmetaG_FD_65653 | JGI IMG/M metagenome (GOLD analysis project Ga0070684, IMG submission 65653) | Corn rhizosphere microbial communities from Kellogg Biological Station, Michigan, USA - KBS C7.2-3L metaG | ecosystem: Host-associated > Plants > Roots > Rhizosphere ...
ACGCCGCGCTCGCGACCGCGAGGGAGCGGAGCAGCGGCCGCGTGCTCGTTCTCTTCCAGCCGCATCTGTACTCTCGCACGCTCCATTCCGCCGCCGAGCTCGGCAGGGAGCTGGCCGCCGCCGACGTGGTTGCCGTCACGGACGTCTACCCGGCGCGGGAGCAACCGCTCGAGGGGGTGACCGGGAAGCTCGTGGTCGACGCCTTGTGCGACGCGAGGCCCGGGTTCGCGCCCGGTTGGACACCGGCTCTGGAAGACGGTGTCCGCTTTCTCGTCCGCCGGGCACGCGCCGGCGACCTCGTGGTGACGGTCGGCGCGGGCGACGTCGACCTGGCCGGGCGCTCGATCCTGGCGGAGCTGAAGGCGTCGTGACGCCTCTCGGCGGCCGCGGCCACGCTCTGCGGGTGCTCCCTCGTGGTGTGCCCGCCTGCTGCCAGGGGCCGCCCGTCCGCCGCGGGGCACTATCCGCTCGCAAGGCCTTCTCCACCCGCTGCCACGCCCTGTTCAGCCGCTGTCACACATCCGGCGCGTTCGCGTCATCCACCCGTGTGTTTTCGACGGTTAGGCTCGCGCCATGGGACGGGGAGGTGGGGCGCTCCCACAGGCGTCCCGAACCGGACCCGTCCGGAGGGGCCGCGTGAGGATCGAGGAGGGCGTCCCGCTCGCGCGGATGACGACCGTCGGGATCGGCGGGCCGGCGGCCGCGCTCGCTCGACCCCGCACGCTGGCAGAGCTCGAGGAGGCACTGGACTGGGCCGCCCGCCGCGGGCTCGACGTGCGCCCGATCGGGCTCGGCTCCAACCTGCTTGCAGCCGACGCGGGAGTGGACGCGCTCGTCGTCCGTCTCGAAGGCGAGCTCGCGGTCGCGGAGGTGCAGGAGACGGTGCTTCTCGCCGGAGGCGGAACGCCCAACGCCGTCTGCCTTCACCGTGCCCGCGAGGCCGGCCTCGGCGGATTCGAGTTCGCCTGTGCGATCCCCGGCACCGCCGGCGGAGGCGTTCGGATGAACGCAGGCGCCTACGGCAGCGACTGGCAGGCGATCGTCCTGCGTGCGCTCGTCGTCGACGCGGACGGCGCCCGCTGGCGCAGCAACGACGAGCTCGAGCTCTCGTACCGGCATTCCGCGCTCCTCCCCGGCCAGGTCGTCGCGCAGGTCGAGTTCCAGCTCGTCGCTCGGCCGGTCGCCGAGATCAAGGAGACGGTCGCCGCCATGCAGGCGCGCCGGAAGGAGACGCAGCCGACCAACAGGCGAACGTTCGGGAGCGTGTTCAAGAACCCGGATCACGAGCCCGGGGCAGGACGGATGATCGAGCTCTGCGGCCTGAAGGGGCACTGCATCGGCGGTGCAACCATCTCGCCACGGCACGGGAACTTCATCGAGAACGCCGGCGGAGCGACCGCCGTCGCGGCGATCACGCTGATGGCCGAGGCTCGCGAGCGCGTGCTCGACCGCTTCGGAGTCGTGCTCGAGCGCGAGGTGGAGCTGCTCGGCGAGCTCGAGCTCCCGCCGGTGAGCGCGGACCCGGGCTAGCCGGCCGCAGGACCGCGTCGGCCCGCGGCGAACCGAGCCGGAATGGCCACGCGCTCGTCCCCGCCGCTGCCCGGCGACCGCCGGCCCCTGCTCGTCGTCGCGGTTGCGCTCGTACTCGTCGCCTCGGGGTTCGGCGCGTATTTCGGTGCGCGCCAAACGGGGATCTTCGCGCTGGACCGGATCCAGGTCACCGGCGCGCCGCCGTCCACGGCGGCCAGGATCCGGGCAGCGCTGCGCGGCTACGTGGGGAAGAGCCTCGTCCGCTTCGACCGGGCCGACGCCGCCCGCCGTCTCGCCGCCGTCTCCGAGATCGCCGACGCACGCTTCGACCGCGACTTTCCGCACACGCTCAGGATCCGCGTCCGTCTCGAACGGCCTGTCGCCGTCCTGCGCCGCGGCTCGGACGCCTGGCTCGTGTCCTCGTCGGCGCGTGTGCTCGAGCACCTGGACAAGCGCCCGTATCCGCGTCTGCCGCGGATCTGGCTACCGGCAGGAACCGAAATCTCGGTGAACTCGACGCTCGCCGGCGTGGGAGCGAGTGGCGTGGCCGCCGTGGCTCCCCTCCGGCCGCTCCACCTGGTCGGCCGAGTCCGCCAGGTCCTCGCCGGCGACGGCCAACTCACCCTGGTGCTCGCGTCGGGCACGGAGCTTCGTCTCGGGGACAGCGGCGACCTGCGTCTGAAACTGTCGATCGCGAAGCAGATCCTGCCGCTCGCGGCCGGCGCCTCCTACGTGGACGTGAGCGTTCCCGAACGTCCTGTCGCCGGCTACAAGTCTCAAGTCGGAAGTTGAGGTTGAGTGTTTGTCCCTGCAAATCGCGTTGACAAGCCGTGCACGAGCCCCTACCCTGCGGAGACCGAAGAGACCTTTCGGCCCCAATCCTGAAGTAGACATCGAGACTGAGAGACGGGAAGCGCCATGAGCATGAGAGATCAGTCAGGGAGCTACCTCGCCGTCCTGAAGGTGATCGGAGTCGGCGGCGGCGGGACGAACGCTGTCAACCGCATGATCGAGGCGGGCCTGACCGGCGTGGAGTTCATCGCGGTCAACACCGACGCCCAGGCGTTGCTGATGAGCGACGCCGACGTGAAGATCCACATCGGCTCACAGGTGACGCGCGGTCTCGGCGCCGGCGCCGACCCCGAAGTCGGCAGTGCCGCAGCGCGGGAGTCCCGCGACGAGCTGAAAGACGCGCTCAAGGGCGCGGACATGATCTTCATCACCGCCGGAGAAGGAGGGGGCACCGGCACCGGCGCAGCTCCGACCGTCGCGTCGCTGGGCCAGGAGCTGGGCGCGCTGACCGTCGGCGTGGTCACGAAGCCGTTCGCCTTCGAAGGCCGCGTTCGCTCCGAGCGGGCCGCGGTCGGCATCAACGAGCTACGCGAGTTCGTCGACACCCTGATCGTGATCGAGAACGACAGGCTGCTGCAGGTGATCGAGAAGAACACGTCCGTGCTCGAGTCGTTCCGGCTCGCCGACGACGTCCTCCGCCAGGGCGTCCAGGGCATCACCGACCTGATCACCGTGCCCGGTCTCGTCAACCTGGACTTCGCCGACGTGCGGACGATCATGCGCGAGGCCGGTTCTGCCCTGATGGGGATCGGCACCGCCGCCGGCGAGAACCGGGCAGCGGAGGCCGCCCGGATCGCGGTGTCGTCGCCGCTCCTGGAGTCGTCGATCGAGGGCGCCACCGGCATCCTCCTCAACGTCACCGCCGGGCCCGAAGTCGGCCTGTTCGAGGTCAACGAGGCGGCCGAGGTCGTCACCGCCGCCGCGGATGCGAACGCGAACGTCATCTTCGGCGCCGTGATCGACCCCTCGATGGGCGAGGACGTGCGCGTCACCGTCATCGCCACCGGCTTCGGCCAGCAGCTGCACCGGCGCTCGGGCCGCAGGCAGGAGCGACAGCCCGTCGCCGTTTCCGAGGCTCCGGTCTCGCGTGAGTCCGATCAGGGCTTCGACGTGCCGTCGCAGCTCGAAGTGCCGTCGTTCCTCCGGGACGACTAGAGAGCAGCGCGGCCCGCGACGCGGGCCGTTCCGTCAGGGCTCTGACCCGAAGGGGCAGAGGCCGCGGGTAGGCGCGGGCACTGAAAGAAGCGTCGGAGTAGCATCCGCGCCGGTGCAGGAGACGCTCCGCCGCACGCCGCTGCACGATCGCCACGTCGCCCTCGGCGCGCGGATGGTGCCGTTCGCCGGCTGGGAGATGCCGGTGCAGTACGAGGGCGTGATCCCGGAGCACCGGGCGGTTCGCCGAGACGCCGGCGCGTTCGACGTGTCCCACATGGGCGAGCTCGAGGTGGAGGGACCGCGAGCGACGGAGCTGCTCCAGTCGGCGCTCTCGAACGATCTCGGCCAGATCGAGCCGGGCCAGGCGCAGTACACGCTGCTGACCAACGAGCAGGGCGGAATCGTCGACGACCTGATCGTCTACCGGCTCGATCCCTTCCGGTATCTGCTGATCGTGAACGCGTCGAATCGCGAGGCGGCCTACGAATGGCTCAAGGACCGCGAGCTGCGCGGGTCGGACGTGCGCGACGTCTCCGACGAGTACGGCCTGATCGCCGTGCAGGGGCCGCGCGCGCTCGAGCGTCTCGGGCTGGATCCCGCGCCGGCGTTCACGTTCGCCGAGGGTGCGGTGGGCGGCGTCACGTGCATGGTCAATCGCACCGGGTACACCGGCGAGCAGGGCGTCGAGCTGATGGCGATGGCCGACGAGGCCGGCGAGCTCTGGGATGCGGTGCTCGAGCGCGGCGTCGCGCCGTGCGGGCTCGGCGCCCGCGACAGTCTCCGGCTCGAGGTCTGCTACCCGCTGCACGGCAACGACATCGGACCGGACACGGACGCGATCTCCGCCGGGCTCGGCTGGGCGTGCGCACTCGACAAGGACTTCACCGGCGTCGAGGAGCTGCGCCGGATCAAGGACGAAGGCCCCGAGCGCCGGCTCGTCGCCTTCGTGATGGAGGAGCGGGCCGTCCCGCGCCAGGGCATGCCGATCGTCGAGGGCGGCGAGGTCACCTCGGGCACGCACTCGCCGATGCTCGACGTGGGAATCGGGCTGGGCTACGTCCTGGCCGGGCTCGCCCAGCCGGGCAGCGAGCTGACGATCGACGTCCGCGGCCGGCACCGCCGGGCACGGACGGTCGAGAAGCCGATCTACAAGCGAGAGGAGTGAGCCGTGGCAGCCGAGAGCTACCCCGAGGACCTCAGGTACCACCCCGAGCACGACTGGGCCCGGATCGAGGGTGACACCGCCGTGCTCGGCATCACTTGGTACGGGCAGGACGCGCTCGGCGAGCTCGTCCACTACGAGCCGCCGGACGTCGGCGCGACGCTGTCGAAGGACGGGGCGTACGGCGAGGTCGAGTCGGTCAAGGCCGTCTCCGATCTGATCGCTCCGCTCTCGGGCGAGGTGCTCGAGGTGAACGACAAGGTCGTCGAGGCGCCGGAGACGGTGAATGACGATCCCTACGGCGAAGGGTGGCTGGTCAAGATCCGCGTCGCCGACCAGGCGGAGACCGACGCGCTGATGGACGCCGAAACGTACAAGTCTCACCTCTCGACGCTGTGAGCCACCTCTCGCTCACCGACGCCGATCGCGAGGAGATGCTCGCAGCGATCGGGGTCTCTTCTGTCGAGGACCTCTTCAGGGACATTCCCGAGGGGGTCAGGTACAGAGCCGCGCTCGATCTGGAGCCCGCGCTCACCGAGCCCGAGCTGGTCGCCCACCTCGAAGAGCTCGCGTCCCGGAACGCGCACACCGGCGTGGAGCTGTCATTCCTCGGCGCGGGCATCTACGACCACTACGTCCCCGCGGTGGTCGACGCCGTCCTGCAGCGCGGCGAGTTCCTGACCGCCTACACGCCGTACCAGCCGGAGATGAGCCAGGGCGTGCTCCAGACGATCTTCGAGTACCAGACGGCGATCTGTGAGCTGACCGGCATGGACATCTCGAACGCGTCCGGCTACGACGGCACCACCGTCGCCGCCGACGCCTGCTTCATCGCCAAGCACGCCACCGGCCGGTCGAAGGTCGTCCTCGCCGAGACGGTCAACCCGCAGGTGCGCCAGGTGGTGAAGACGTACGCGCCGGGGTTCGGGCTCGAGGTCGTCGAGGTGCCGCACCGCGGCGGCACGACCGATCCGGACGAGTTCGCCGCCGCCTGCCGCGAGGCGGCGTGTGCGATCTTCCAGCAGCCGAACTTCTTCGGCTGCCTGGAGCCGGCACCCGACCTGGCCGCCGCCGCGAACGACGCGGAGGCGCTGCCGGTCGCACACGTCGACCCGGTCTCGCTCGGCGTGCTGGAGGCCCCCGGCAACTACGGGTGCGCGATCGCAATCGGCGAGGGGCAGGGCGCGGGCAACTACCAGTCGTTCGGCGGCCCGCACTACGGCTTCATCGCCGCCCGCGCCGACTACACCCGACGCATGCCGGGCCGGATCGTCGGCGAGACCACTGACGCCGCGGGGAAGCGCGGCTATGTCCTCACCCTGCAGACCCGGGAGCAGCACATCCGCCGTGAGAAGGCCACGTCCAACATCACGACGAACCAGACGCTGCTCGCCCTGGCCGGGCTCGTGCACCTGACCTGGCTCGGGCCGCAGGGGCTCAGAGAGGTGGGGGAGACCTGCATGGCCCTCGCCGAGCACGCGAAGGAGCGGCTCGCCGCCGCGGGGGCCGAGTCTCTGTTTCCCGGCAAGGCAACATTCAAGGAGTTTGCGGTCCGGGTCGGACGGAACGGTCGCGACGTCGTCCGGGCCGCGCGGGAGCGGGGCGTACACCCCGGCTACGCGCTCGGCCGCGACTACGAGGGGCTCGACGACGCCCTGCTGGTGGCGGTCACCGAGAAGCGCACGCCCGACGAGGTCGCTCGGCTCGTGCAGGTGATCGAGGAAGTGGCTGCGTGACGAGGCTGATCTACGAGCGCTCGCGTCCGGGCCGCCGCGCGTCGGGCATCCCCGCTCACGACCTGCCGGCGGCCCACGTGCCGGCCGAGCTCGCCCGGCGGCATCCGCCCCGGTTGCCCGAGGTGGCGGAGCCCGAGCTCGTTCGCCACTTCACCGAGCTCTCGACCCGGAACTTCGGCATCGACACCGGCTTCTACCCGCTCGGCTCCTGCACGATGAAGCACAACCCGCGCGTGAATGAACGCGTCGTCGGCCTCCCCGGCTTCCGCGATCTGCACCCGCTCCAGGAGGAGGAGGGGGCGCAGGGCGCGCTCGAGCTGATGTGGCGGCTGCAGGAGATCCTGGCCGAGGTCGCCGGCCTGCCAGCGGTCTCGCTGCAGCCGGCGGCGGGAAGCCAGGGCGAGCTGACCGGCCTGATGCTGTTCCACGCGTACTTCGCCGACCGCGGCGAGCTCGATCAGCGCCGGGAGATCGTCATCCCCGACACGGCGCACGGGACGAACCCGGCGAGCGTGACGATGGCGGGCTTCGAGTTGGTCGGCGTCAAGACCGATCCGCGCGGGAACGTCGACCTCGACGACCTGCGCGGGAAGGTGGGACCGCAGACGGCGGGCCTGATGCTGACCAACCCGTCGACGCTCGGCCTCTTCGACGAGAACATCGAGGAGATCGAGCGGATCTTCCACGGCGCCGGCGCGCTCATGTACTACGACGGCGCGAACCTGAACGCCGTGTGCGGGATCTCGCGGCCCGGCGACATGGGCTTCGACGTGGTCCACATCAATCTGCACAAGACGTTCTCGCAACCGCACGGCGGCGGCGGGCCGGGTGGCGGGCCGATCGCGGTCGCGGCACGGCTCGAGCCGTTCCTGCCGGTGCCGGCCGTCGTCCGCCGCGACGACGGCAGCTTCGGGCTCGATTTCGACCGGCCGAAGTCGATCGGCAGGGTGCGAGGCTTCACCGGGCCGTTCGGCGTCTTCGTCCGGTCGTACGCGTACATCCGCGCGTACGGGCCGGCGCTGCGGGACATGTCCGAGGTCGCCGTCCTGAACGCCAACTACCTCCTCGCCCGGCTGAAGGAGGCGTACGACCTGCCGTTCGACCGGCTCTGCATGCACGAGTTCGTCGTCTCGGCGCGGACGCTGAAGAAGGAGCACGGGATCACGGCTCTTGACGTCGCCAAGCGGCTGATGGACTACGGCTTCCATCCGCCGACGATCTACTTCCCGCTCGTCGTCCCGGAGGCGCTGATGGTCGAGCCGACCGAGACCGAGCCGAAGGAGCGGCTGGACGAGTTCTGCGACGCGATGCTCGCGATCGCGCGGGAGGCGGCCGACGACCCCGACGTCATCCGCAGCGCCCCGCACACGCGGCCGGTCGGCAGACTGGACGAGGTGAAGGCCGCCAAGCGCGCCGTCGTCCGCTACGGGTTCGAGGACCATCCGAGCCTCGCGGACGAGCCGGCGGCCGCGGCCGTGCCGAAAGGAGCCTAGGACGGATCGCCGCGAGCGCGAGCGGATCATGGGCGAGCACCAGCCGCGCGGGTCGTCGGCGCGCGAGCAGCGGGAGGCCGAGTTGCTCGCGGCCGACCTGGAGGAAAGCCCGGTCGCCGGCAAGCCTCTGCCCCGGCGGCTGCGCAACTTCTCGCCGAGCGTCGAGGGTTACGCGCGCTCGGTGGTCGGCCCGCCGGCCTACGCGCAGCGTCTCCGTCAGATCGAGGACGAGATCGAGAACCATCTCGAGCGGCTGCGTGCCGCCCGTGACGAGCTGCACCGCGAGGTGCGCGACCGTCGGGAGCGTGACCGGCGCTGGCGCGAGCTCGCGGGGTGTTGGAACTTCCACGCGGTCAACGACCTGATCGAGAAGCACAACCGCTGGTACCCGGTCGAGGCGAGGCTGGCGATGAACCCGCGAACGGGCGACTTCGTTCTGGTAGGCGGCGAGCCGTACCGGCGGGAGCCGCTCGACGCAGCGTGGGTGCTGAGACATTTCCCGGCGGACGGTCCCGAGCGCCTCGCGGCCTAACCTGACCGGGGTGGGTCCAACGGACCGCCGATTGAGCCGGACGGCCCATTGATCCCGGTGGCGTGCGCGCCGAATGCTCTGTGCATGGAATGGAAATGGCACCTCCGGCGCGCCGAGAGCCCGCTGGAGCCGACCACCGTCGAGGAGACGGTCGACACGCTGCGGCTCTTCCCGATCGTCGGCCCAGACCTCTGCTACCCGGTCGCGGCGCTACTCGCGCGCGGGCACCTCGAGGAGGCTGCCGAGCTCGTCTCGGACCGCGCCTGGGTCGCCTCCGCGCCGCTCTACGGCTAGGGCTGAGCCGTGGCCTGCGCGGCGAGCTGGCCGCAGGCGGCGTCGATGTCCCGACCGCGGGTGAGGCGCACCGTCGCAGGCACGCCCGACCGGTCGAGCACCGCCTTGAACGCAGCGATCGCCGGCCGTGACGACCCGTCGAACGCGCCGGTCGGGTTGTACGGGATCAGGTTCACCTTGAACGCCTTGGGGTCGAGCAGGGCCGCCAGCTGCGCCGCCTGATCCGGACTATCGTTCACGCCGGCCAGCATCACGTACTCGACGAACACCCGGCGGCGCCGTAGCGACACGTACCGGCGGCATTCGGCGACCACGTCCGCGATCGGGAAGCGTTCGTTCACCGGCATGAGTCGCGACCGCAGGGCGGGGTCGGCCGCATGGAGCGACAGGGCGAGCCGAATCGGCTCTTCGACCTCGTCGACGAACCGGCGCAGCCCCGGCAGCCAGCCGACCGTCGAAATCGTCGTGCGCCGGTTCGTGATCCCGAGGTCCGGGAGCCGACGGGCCGCCTCCAGCACGGCGTCGAGGTTGAGCATCGGCTCGCCCATTCCCATGAAGACGCAATGGTCGACCGCTTCGATCCGGCGGAAGTGGAGGGCCTGGTCGAGGATCTCCGACGCGGTCAGGTTGCGACCGAAGCGCATCTGGCCGGTCGCGCAGAACGTGCAGGTCAGCGGGCAGCCCGACTGCGACGAGACGCAGATGGAGCGGCGGCCGTCGCGGTATCGCATCAGCACGGCCTCGACCGGCTTGCCGTCCCACGTGCAGAACAGCGCTTTGACCGTGCCGTCGCGGGCCTCGGCCTGCCGCTCGAGCTCGAGCGTCGAGAACGGAACGTCGGCGGCGAGGTCGGCGCGCAGCGCGGCGGGCACGTTCGTCATCGCCTCGTAACCTGCAGCGCCGCGAGCGGCCCAATCCCAGATCTGGCGCGCGCGATACGCCGGCTGGCTGCGCCCGGCGAGCGTGTCCGCGAGGAGCGCGAGGTCCATGCGCTCCACGCTAGCGGGCCGCGCCGGAGACGGTCTGCGCGGGATCGCGGCCAGCCGGTGCGACGGCCCCGGGAGCATCCCCTCGCCCGCGAGGGTGACGGCCACGCAGGCGTCGTCGCGCAGGGACCGTGAGCAGCGGCCGAGCAGTCCGAGCAGTCCGAGCAGGCCGAGCGTCCGAGCGTCCGAGCAGCCTGAGCACTCTAGGCTCCAAACAGTGGAGCAAACGGCGTCGGATCGATAGTGCAGCAACTGGCGCAGAATCGGCACGGAGCCGTCACACCGCAGTCACGGATTTCTCGATAGCGTCGCCGGCGAGGGCGGAGGGATGCTTCCCCACCCTCGGGTGGGGGCGTGGTTGGGGCTGCGTGGCCTACACAGGGCAGCGGACGAGGGCCGCCGCTAGGCTCCTCGGCGATGATCGATCTGCGCTCCGACACTGCGACGAAGCCGTCGCCGGAGATGCTCGCGGCCATGGCGGCCGCCGACGTCGGTGACGAGCAGGAGCAGGAGGATCCGACCGTCAACGAGCTCCAGCGCCGCGCCGCCGCGATGCTCGGGCACGAGCGCGCGCTGTTTCTGCCCACGGCGACGATGGCGAACCAGATCGCCCTGCGCGTCCTGACGCACCCCGGCGGTCAGCTGATCGCCGAGGAGCGCACGCACATCCTGATCTTCGAGGCGGGTGGGCCGGCCGTCCACTCCGGGCTGATCGCCCGGCCGCTCCCGGGACGGGCCGGCAGGATCACGCCGGATCAGATCCGCGAGGCGGTCGCGACCTCGGACTGGCTGCAGCCGGCGCGGATCGTCGTCCTCGAGCAGACGCACCGCAGCGCGGGAGGGCGGGTCTGGCCGCTCGACGAGCTGTCCGCCTCGATCGACGCCGCCCACGAGCTCGGGCTGCCCGTGCACCTCGACGGAGCGAGGCTGATAAACGCAGCTGTCGCGTCCGGCGTTCCGGCGGCCGACTACGGCCGGCTGGCGGACACCGTGCAGATCTGCTTCTCGAAGGGGCTCGGTTGCCCGATGGGCGCGATCCTCGCCGGCTCGGACGAGCACATCGAGGAGGCCTGGCGGCTGAAGTTCCTCTTCGGCGGCGCGCTCCGGCAGGCGGGTGTCGTGGCGGCGGCGATGCTCTATGCGCTCGAGCACAACGTCGAGCGGCTCGCCGAGGATCACGCACGGGCGAAGCGACTCGCGCAGGGGCTCGCGGCCGCCGAGTTGCCGGTCGACGTCGACGCGACCGAGACGAACTTCGTCGGTATCGACGTCGCCTCGATCGCCATGGACGTGGCCGACGCGCAGGCACGTATCCGTGCAGAGGGTGTCCTCGTCGGCCGTCTCCGCCCGGGCGTCCTGCGCGTCGCCACCCATCTCGGCGTCCGCGACGACGACGTCGACCGGGCGATCGAGCTCATCCCCGGGGCGCTCGGTGTCCTCGCAGCAGCCTGAGCAGCAGCTGAGCGAGATCCTGCGGCGGGGGCAGGCTCGCCACCGCCTGCCGAGCGTGTCGGCTGCTGTCTACCGCAGCGGCGAGACGGTCTGGACCGACGCGGTGGGAATCGCGGAGGAGGGCCGAGACGCGACCATCGACGACCAGTACCGCATCGGCTCGATCACGAAGACCTTCACCGCCGCAGCGGTGATGCTCCTCGTCGAGGACGGACACGTCGCGCTCGACGACCCACTCGAGCGGCACCTGCCGGAGGCGCGGTTCGGCGACCTGACCGTCCGCAGGCTGCTGGCCCACAGCTCGGGCCTCCAGCGGGAGCCGCCGGGCGAGGTCTGGGAGTCGCTCCGGTTCCCGAGCGGCGCGGAGGTGGTCGAACGCCTCGGCGACGCCGAGCTCGTACTGCCGGCGGGCGAGCGCTGGCATTACTCCAACCTCGCCTACGCCCTGCTCGGGGAGCTCATCACGCGTGTGGCGGGCACACCCTTCGCCGCCTTCGTCGACGAGCGCCTGATCGGCCCCGGCGGGCTTCGGCGCACGACCTGGCGCTCCGCCGACCCGGCCGCCAGCGGCTACTACGTCGACCCATACGCCCGCACGCTCCGGCCGGAGGCTTCGTTCGAGGGCGACGGCGCCGAGGCGGTCGGCAGCCTGTGGAGCACGCCGTCCGACCTCTGCCGGTGGGCGATGCATCTGGCCACGATCGAGGCGATGCACCAGGTGCAGATCATGGACGACCCCGAGGACTGGACGCTCGCACACGGGCTCGGCCTACAGCTCGTCCGGAGCGGCGACCGAGTCTTCTTCGGCCACGGTGGCGCGATGCCTGGGTTCCTGGCGATGCTGCTCGGGCGCCGCCGTGAGGGAATCGGCGCCGCGCTGGCGACGAACGCCTCGACGCCGTCGGCGGCGGTGGAGGAGATCACCCTGGAGCTCGTGGAGAGGGCGCTCGAGCTCTTTCCCGGCGAGCAGGAGCGATGGCAGCCCGAAGCCGAGCCGCCGGCCGAGATCGCGGAGCTGCTCGGCGTGTGGTGGACGGAGGGGACGGCGTTCGTCTTCTGGTGGGAGGCCGGGAGGCTGCGTGCCCGACCGGCGGAGAGCGACAAGCTTCGGGCGGTCTCCGTGTTCGAGCCGGCTGGACGCGACGGGTTTCGGGTGTCAGAGGGGCGCGAGCGCGGCGAACGGCTCCGCATCGTCCGCGACCCGGACGGGACGGTCTCGAGGCTGTACTGGGCGACCTACCCGGTCACGCGGACGCCGACGACCTTCGGCTAGATCGATCATCTGCATCTCAGCGTCCTCCCGCCTTGTAGAAGACGGCCGCAGCCACCGCGTAGCCGGCGAGCAGCACCCAGCCGCGCCAGCTGCTCGACCGACCTCGGTAGAGCATCAGGGCGGCCAGGATCGCCGCGCCTCCCATGACGGCGATCTCGACCTGACGGAAAGCCAGCGACAGCGGATTGATCGCCCACGAGAGGACGGCGACCGCAGGGATCAGGAAAACGGCGACCTGGGCGCTGGAGGAGACGGCGATCTCGGTTGCCAGCTTGACGCGGCCGCGGCGGGCGACGATCACGGCGCCCCCGTGCTCTGCTGCGTTGCCGACGATGGCGACGATCACGGCCGCGACGAAGAAGTCGCTCAGGTGCAACTCCTCTGCGAAAACCTCGATCGACCCGACGAGGATCTCGGCGATGATCGCCGTCGCCGCCGTCGCGACCGCCAGCGTCGCCAGCGTGAACCGCATGGGCCACGCGCTCGTGTCGGTATCCGCCGACGAATGCAACAGGCGGTGGCGTTGCAGCTGCCAGGCGGTCACGCCCAGGTACACGAGCAGCAGCACGACCGACACGGGGATCGAGAGCACCTCCAGCGTGTGCGGGCTCGTCCCGCCGGTCCAGTCGGGGATCGTGACGACCGTGAAGAGGAGCGTGGCGGCCAGCACCAGGCCGACCGAGATCAGTCCGGAGCGGCGGTCGATCTCCTTCGTCGGCCCGACGACCAGCGAGAACCCCAGCACCAGCAGCAGGTTGCCGACCACGCTGCCCGTCAGCGATCCGCGGACGACCTCGACCAGGCCGTCGTTGATGGCGAAGAGCGCGATGATCAGCTCCGGGGCGTTGCCGAAGGTGGCGTTGAGGAAGCCGCCGATCCCCGGCCCGGTCTGCTTCGCGGCGTGCTCGGTCGCCTCGCCGATCAGCCAGGCGAGCGGCACGAGCGAGATCGCGGCGAGCACGAACAGCGCCACGTCGCCGGGGTCGAACACGAACCGGACGACCATCGTGATCGGCGCGAGGCTTAGCGATGCCCAGAGGAGCCTGCGCGCCACGACCGACCAAGCCTATTCATCCCTCGCACCGCTTCGCTTGCCTGCTCGGGGCAAGCGGCCTTCGGCCGCGCGTTCGCAGCCTTGTGTCGACTGAGGCCGCGCCCGTCATGCCGGGCGTGCCGGCTCGTCCCGCTTCCGCCGGCCGCTCCATGCCTGAACGTCGGCCGTTTGTCAAGACTTGCGCAGCCCGAAGCCCGTTGCCCACAATCACCCCATGAAACGCGCACGGACGGCGACCCAGTCGCTGCCGCTCAGACCACAGGACGAAGTCGAATGCCGGCGGTGCGGCGTGCACTGCGACAAGATCGTCTACCCCGCCGCGTGCATCGACCGCGCGTGCCCGTTCGTCTATGCCTACGAGGAGTTCGGGCACACGTACATCGGCTGCATGCAGAAGGTCTACCAGGTCGAGATCGACGTCGACCTGCTGCACGAGGCCGAGGTCCGGCGCGGCGGGTTCGGCGCGGTGCGGTCGGTGCGGGAGCCGCTGCCGATGTGCCGGATCGAGGTCGAGGAGACCTACCGCAACCGGGGCGACGACCTCGGCTGCGTGAATCCCGAGTTCTCGGAGCTCCCGCTCGACCGGCCCACATTCCGGGTCTTCGCTCAGGTTCGGTAGGGATCACGCGGCGGCGAGCCCGCGGGCGTGGAGCTCGCGGAGCTTTCGCATCTCGCCCTGGTCGGGGCCGTGGTTGTCCGGGCCGGGAACCTCCATCACCGCGGGCAGCTCCTGGAACGCCGGATGCGCGAGGAAGGTGCTCAGCCCTTCGCCGATCTCGCCCTCGAGCAGGTTCGCGTGGCGGTCGCGGTTGGAGCCGAGCGGCGCCTGCGCGTCGTTGACGTGCAGCGCGCGCAGCCGGTCGAGGCCGACGCGCGAGTCGAGCCCGGCCAGCAACACGTCCAGCGCCGTGCGGTCGGTGACGTCGTCGCCGGAGACCCAGAGATGGCACGAGTCGAGGCACACGCCCAGACGCTCGTGCCGCCCGCACGCGTCGAACAGCGCCTCCAGCTCGTCCAGCGACCGCCCGATCGTTCCGCCCGCCCCTGCAGAGTTCTCCATCAGCAGCCAGGTCGTCTCGGAGCTGTGTCCGAGAATCTGCTCCATCGCCGGGGCGGCGCGCCCGAGACCGGCTTCGAGCCCGGCGCCCAGGTGCGACCCCACGTGGAAGATCACGGCGTCGGCGCCGATCGCGCAGGCGGCGTCCAGCGTCGAGCTCATCGTCGCGACACTCTTCTCGTAGAGCTCGTCGTTCGGGCTGGCGAGGTTGACGAGGTAGAGCGCGTGCACGAGCACCGCGCTGATCCCGAGCTCCACGCGCCGGTCGCGGAACGCCTCGACGTCCGCCGGGTCGTGATCGGGGAACCGCCAGGCCCGCGGGCTCTGGACGAAGAGCTGGAGCGCGTCCACGTCGAGCTCGCCCGCCCGGTCGAGCGCCTTCTTGATCCCGCCGGAACAGTGAGCGCCGTACAGCACCGGACGTACGCTACCCACCGTGCCGCCCCTCTCCCTGCCGGGCCGTCTGGCGCCGCTGGCCGAGCGTCCGTACCGGCTCTTCTTCTCCGCGTCGACGATCTCGACACTCGGCGACTCGGTCGCGGGCATCGCCCTCGCCTTCGCCGTCCTCGACCTGACGGGAACGCCGAAACCGCTCTACCTGGCGATCGTCTTTGCCGGCCGTCAGCTCGCAAACGGGGCGCTCGTCCTCTACGGCGGCGTGCTCTCGGACCGGCTGCCGCGGAACCGGATCCTCGTCGGCGCGGCGATCGGGCAGGGCGTCGCCCAGGCTGCGACCGCCGCCGTCGTCCTGTCCGACCACGCCACGATCGGCCTGCTGGTGGGTCTGCAGATCCTCTACGGAGCGGCCGACGCGTTCGTGATCCCGGCCGAGACGGGCCTTGTGCCGCAGACGGTCAGCGACGAGCGTCTCCAGGAGGCGAACGCGCTGCGGGGGATGATGCGGAACCTGATCTTCGTCGTCGGCCCCGCCGTCGGCGGTGTGATCGTCGTCGCCGGCAGCCCGGGGATCGCGCTCGCGATCGACGCCGTCTCTTTCGTCGGGGCGGCGCTCCTGCTCACCCGGATCCGCGTCGCACCACGCGGCTTGCGAACCGAACACGCCCATTTTCTGCACGAGCTCCGCGAGGGCTGGCGCGAGTTCACCTCGCGCACGTGGCTGTGGTCGACTGTGGTGATCTTCGGGCTCGGGAACTTCTTCTTCATGTTCTGGTCGGTGCTCGGTCCGATCGTCGCGAAGGAGCACCTCGGCGGGGCCGGCGCATGGGCCAAGATCCTGGTCGGGAGCGGGATCGGAGCCGTCGTCGGCGGCGCTGTCGCCCTGCGCTACCGCCCTCGGCTGCCGCTGGTCGCCTGCGTGCTCTGGCCGATGCTCTTCTGCCTCCAGCTCGTCACGCTGGCACTGCACGCGCCGACCTGGGTGATCGCCGCCGCGTCGTTCCTCGGCGGGCTCGGGATCGCGATCCACTTGACGCTCTGGTTCACGATCTTCCAGCGCGAGGTGCCCGAGCACGCGCAGTCGAGGGTCAGCTCGTACGACGCCCTCGGGTCGTTCGTGCTGACACCCCTCGGTTTCGTAGGAGCCGGACTGCTGGCGGCCGGAATCGGCGTCTCGGACACCGCCTGGCTCGCAGCGGGCGCGATTCTCGCCCTGAACTCCTGCATGCTGCTGATCCCGTCGGTGTGGCGCGTAGGCCGGGTCGGAGCGCCGTCTACGATCACCGCATGAGCGTCCGCGTCCGCATGGCGCCGAGCCCCACGGGGTTCCTGCACATCGGTGGTGTGCGCACGTTCCTGTTCAACTGGCTGTTCGCCCGTGGGCGGGGCGGCGAGTGCCTCCTGCGGATCGAGAACACCGATACGAGCCGCGAGGTCGCCGACGCGACGGAGCAGATCCAGCGCTCGCTCGCCTGGCTCGGGATCGACTGGGACGGGCCCGTGACGTTCCAGCTCGACGCGATGGATCGCTGCCGCGAGCTCGCTCAGCGCCTGCTCGCGGACGGCAGGGCGTACGAGGACGAGGGCGCCGTCCGCTTCCGGATGCCCGACGAGGGCGTGACCGCCTGGGCCGACGCCGTGCTCGGCCGGATCGAGGTGCCGAACGAGAAGCTCGAGGACGTCGTGCTCGTGCGGTCGGACGGACGGCCGACATACAACTTCGCGAGCCCGGTCGAGGACATGGACGACGCGATCACACACGTGATCCGCGGCCGGGACCACATCTCGAACACGCCCAAGCAGCTGCAGATTCTCGGTGCGCTCGGACACGAGCCTCCGGTCTACGGGCACGTGCCGGACGTCCTCGGCGACGACGGCAAGAAGCTGTCGAAGCGCCACGGCGCGACGTCGATCGACGAGTTCCGCGCGGCCGGCTACATCCCGCCCGCGCTGATGAACTTCCTGGCCCTGCTCGGCTGGGCGCCCGACGGCGAGACGACGATCATGGCGCCGGGCGAGCTCGTGGAGCGGTTCACGCTCGAGCGCGTCGGCGCCAGCCCGGCGACGCTCGACTACCAGAAGCTCGACTGGCTGAACGGAACGTATCTGCGGGCGCTCCCGTCCGACCAGTACGCCGACGAGCTGGTCGTCTACCTCCGCGAGCAGGGCTACGACTGGCCCGAAGAACGCGTCCGCGCGGCAGCGCCGCTCGTCCAGGAGAAGATCGAGCGCTTCGGCCAGTTCCCCGACTTCGCCGGCTTCCTCTTCGCACGCCGGAACGGGTACGACCCGGACACGCTCGACGGGGGCGTCCTCGCCGCCGCGGAGGACACGCTCGCCGGGTTGGAGCCGTTCACGGCGGACGCGATCGAGCAGGCGCTGCGCGACCTCGCCGAGCGCATCGGCCAGAAGCCGCGCCAGGCGTTTCAGCCCATCCGGGTCGCGGTCACCGGCTCCACCGTCTCGCCCGGCCTGTTCGAGAGCATCGAGCTGCTGGGCCGGGACGAGACGCTCGCCCGGATCCGGGACGCCCGGGCGGCGGCAAGGTAGACCCTCAGCTGCGCTGGACGAGCAAGGCCGCTGCGACGAGCGCGACCCCGGCCGCCCACAGCGGCCACACGATCAGCACCGCGCCGCCGAGGAACGCGGCTGCGCCGAGCACGGCCAGCCCGGTCGCGGCGGCGGCCCGGTACGGCGGACGCCCGGCCGCGGGCTCCGGCTCCGGTTGCACACCGAGGCGCATCCGCGCGAGACGGACGCGGAAGAGTGCTCCGCGCCACTCGAACAGCAGCCCGGCCGCGGCGTCGTGGCCGCCGAGCTCGATCGCCTCGACCATCTCCCCGGTCACATCGCGGGCGCCGGACAGGGAGTCGCGCAGCTCGTCGTGCGCGTCCCTCGCGCCGGCGGGCGGTCGGACGCCGTCGAGCAGCTCGCTCGACCAGTGCAGCCGGTACTGAAGCGCGCGGAGCGGCCCGACCGCGCTCTCGTCGAGCCGGGTGCCGTCCGCCGCGATCGCGTCGAGCGCGCGCAACGTGCCCGCCAGCCCGGTCCAGAAGCCGGCCATCGTGCCCGCGTAGCCGCGTGCGGCTCTGGTGCCGGTGCTCTGCCGCAACGGGTCGATCATATCCCGGGAGTCGACCATCTAGACTTCGGCAGCCGTGGGGGGCGGCACCACGCCAACCGTCCTGGTCCTGGACGACGACGAGTCGCTCCGCTTCCTCTGTCGCGTGAATCTCGAGCTCGACGGCTACCGCGTGCTCGAGGGCGCCTCCGTCGCGGAAGGGCGGGAGCTGCTCGCCGCGGAGCAGGTCGACGCGATCCTGCTCGACCTCCATCTCGGGGACGGCGACGGCCGCGAGCTGCTGCGCGAGCTCGGGCCCGACCGGCCCGCCGCAGCGCTCTTCACCGGCACCGAACCAGCCGACGGTGTGGAGTGCCTGGCCGAGGCGGTGATCCCCAAGCCGTTCGAGATCGGGCTCCTGCGCTCGACGGTCGACCGTCTGGTCTCGCAGGGGGCGGCACAGGTAGATTCCGCTCCGTGACGACCACCGGGGTCTACACGCCGCTCGACTTCGAGCAGCGGCTGAAACAGTTTCTCTACGAGAGCTCCGAGGAGGGCAGGGCGGTGCGCGTGGGGGAGAAGGAGACCTCCGAGCAGGCCGAGATCGTCGCCCGGTACGCCGACCTCTTCACACGCGACCAGCTGGATGCGCTCCGCGAGGCCGAGAGCGCGGCGGGGGGAGACGAGCGCGAGCAGCTCTACCGGCTGCGCAAGGTCTGCGAGGGCGGGATCGTCTCCGCCGAGCTGGTCGAGCGCGAGGACGAGCTGGAGAACCGCCAGCTCGCGGCCCGGCTCACGTTCCGCGACGAGCAGATGCCGCTGCGCACGGCCCAGGCGAAGCTCGCCGTGCTGCACGAGTACGCCGACCGCGAGGAGCTCGGCGACGTCTTCGCCGACCTGAACGCGACCTTCAACGAGGACCGCCTGGAGCTCGCCCGCGCCGGCGAGGAGCTGTCCGCCGACCTCTCCGGCGAGCCCGATCCGGTGGCCAGGAACGAGGAGGAAAAGGCGATCTCGCTGCGCAGGCTCTCGTCTGCGCTGAGCGAGGCAGCAGCGGCCTCCGAGCAGGCATACCTGCGCATGCGGGAGAGCTGGTTCGAGCGCGTGCTCGGGCCGACCCGCGACGAGCAACCGCGCTCGTACCACATGGCCTACGTCCGCCGGCTCTCGCCGCTCGAGTCGACATACACGAAGGAGCGCGCCACCGACGTCTGTCTCGCGACGCTGAAGGAGCTCGGCTTCGATCTGGCGGGCGACCCGAACATCAAGCCGGACCTCGACGACCGGCCGCAGAAGGCGCCCCGCGCGTGCGTGATCGCCTCCGACCCGCCGACAGTCGTCCACCTGATCACGCGCGCCCAGGGCGGGCTCCACGACTACCAGGCCTTCCTGCACGAAGCGGGCCACGCCCTGCACTACGCGGGCTGCGACCCGTCGCTCCCGTACACCTTCCGGCGGCTCTCGCGCGACCACGCGCTGACCGAGATCTACTCGTACATCGTCGAGGCGATCTCGCGCGAGCCCGGCTGGCACGCGCTCCACTTCGGCCTCTCCGACGAGGAGGCGACCCGGAACGCCGAGGCGACGACCTTCCTCGAGGCGCTGCTCTACCGCCGCTACACGGCGAAGCTCGACTTCGAGCTCGACTTCTGGAGCCGCTTCCACGACGACGGCGGCACTCCGGACGGGTACGCCGAGAAGCTGACCGCGGCGACCGGCGTCCGTTACCGCTCCGACGGGTTCATCTCGGACATGGACGCGGGGTTCTACTCGGCCGACTACCTGCGCGCGTGGATCCGCTCCTCGCAGCTGCGCGCGAAGCTGGTCGAGGAGGTCGGGGAGAACTGGTGGCGAAGCCCCGAGACGGGCGAGCGGCTGCGCGCGCTCTTCTTCGAGGGCACGAAGCCTTCGAGCGAGGAGATCGCCGCGAGGCTCGGCTTCGACCCGCTCGACACCGGGCCGCTGCTGCACGAGCTGAACTCGATTTCCTAGCTCGTCGGCGGGCTTCGCCCGTCGACGCTACGAAGCCATCAGGCAGCGGCGTAGGAAACAGCCCCGCCGGGGAGAACGTTCCCGGCATGCGCGAGAAGAGTCAGATCGACGACATGCGTGCGGCCCTCCGCGGCGACCTCGAGCGCGCACGAGCCCGCCGCGAAGCCGATCCGTGGAGGCAGAAGGAGCCGGAAACCGCCGCCGAGGACCAGGTCCGGCCCGAAAGCAGTGACAGGTTCGAGCCTGTCACTGCCGGACCCGCCGGTGCCGACGGGCACGTCGAGGAGTCGATTCCGGAGGAGAGCATCAAGGAGGCCGAACCCGCGGAGGGACTGACACCGCAGGGGTCTGTCCCCGCAGAAGCGCCCGAGCCGGACCCCACGCTCGACCCGGAACCCGGGCAGCAAGAGGAAACCGCGCAGGAAGCCGTGGAGCCATTCGAAGCGCCGCAGCCGGCGACCGAGCCGGCTGCACCGACAAGAGGCTTCTTTGCCCGCCTCTTCGGCCGGAGCTAGTCCTCGGCCGGGTCGATCCCGGCCGCCTCGAATGCGGCGTCGAGATGGGGAAAGTCCTGGACTTTCGCCACCCGCCCGTCCCGGATCGTCACGATCGCCGAGTACCGCTCGACGCTGAACTTCCGCCGCGACTGCAGCGGCCGTGGGTCGTCGGCGTCCCGGGTCTCGCGTGAGGCGCGGAACCCGACGACGACCTGGTCGCCGACGCCGACGCAGCGCTCCAGCTCGACGCGGTACTGCTCCCGGTAGCGCTCCGCGACGACGCCGAGCACCTCCGCGTGGTCGACGAACGACTGCGGCCCGCCGTCGAGCGGGTACCACTCGACATCGTCGTCGAGCAGCTCTGCGATCGCCGCGAAGTCGCCGTCGATGAACGCGCGATAGCCGCGGACGACGACCTCGACCGACTCCAGGCTCATGGAACCAGTATCGGTGACGGGCTCGAGGCCCGTCGGCGATGTCGCTTCTACCGCGAGAACCGGGTGCGCCGGCTACTGCTGCGAGAAGGACTGCGCGTACTCGGTCAGCCTGGCGCGCATCGATTCGAGGCGCTGCTCTTCCACGCCGAGCTTCGACTCGAGCGAGCGGATGCTCTCGCGGACGCGGGCCTGCTGATCCTCGAGATCGGACAGCTGCCGCTGGTAGTCGACCAGCTGGCGCTCGTAGCCGGCGAGCTCCGCCCGGGAGCGCTCGCGCTCGTCGAGCAGCCGCTCGAGTAGGCGGTCGAGCTGATCGACGACCGGGGCGGAGTCGTCCACGGGCTCGACCTCGACCGAAGCGGCGGCGAGTGTGAGGGCGGGCGGTGCCTCGGTAACGGGCGCTTCGTCCTGCAGCTCGGAAACGGCGGGGGTCTCGACGACGTGAACGGTCGCGGGCTCGGCCGGACCGCTCGGCTGCTGGTCGATCAGCCCGGCGAGTGCGCTGCCGGTGGTGACGAAGAACGAGCAAGGGGTTCCGAGAGCTTCACGAACCGCCGTAAAGCGATCCTCGTTCGGGTCGGCGATCGCGAGGACGGGGACGCCGTCGTCGAAGGAGACGGGGCAGGCACCGAGCCGCTCGCAGACCTCGCGAGAGAGGAGCGCGCGGGCGTTCTCGTCGACCGAGATCGCGCTCAGCGCGACGAAGCTCAGATCCCACTGGCGTGCGACCAGCCCTGCGAGCCCGGCTTCGTTGATCCAGCCTTGCCGGAGGACGACCTCACCGAGGCGCTCGCCGCTCTGCTGGCCCTCGACGACGGCCTGCTCGAGCTGCTCCGAGGTGGCCACGCCTTCCTCGACCATCAGTGACGCGAGCGAGGGGCGGAGACGCCCGACCGGCGCGTCGCCTGCCTGCGCCTCGTGCGTCTCCTCGGACACGGTCACGACTGGAGCTTCCTGCTCCTCGACCTGTGTCTCGACGGGTTCGCCTCTGCCGAACATCGCAGGGCTGTTATCGGCGCGGGCGCCGAGATCTTTAGCTCTGGGAGCGAGTCGGGCGGCGGCGCCTGGCCGAGTCGGCGTGGCGCTCCTTCTCGCCGAGCAGGTCGACGAGGTGCTGCAGGAGCTTCCAGGAGACGCCCGGGTTGGCGGTCACGAACCGACGGAAGTGCCAGGAGGCCATCGAGACGCAGCGCACCGGCTCGAGCGCGGTGACCGTCGACGAGCGCTCGCGCTCGCCGATCAGGGCGAGCTCGCCGAAGTGGTCGCCGGGGCCGAGCCGGGCGACCTCCTTCCCGTCGACCGTGACGGCGACGCTGCCGTCGACGATGACGAAGAAGTCGACGCCGCTCATGTGGCCCTGCCGGACGATCTCGACCCCCGGCCGGAACGAGCGCTCCTTGAAGTTGCGCCCGAGCCGCCGCAGCTGGCGCTCGCTCAGACCGCTGAAGAGCGGAACGCCTTTGAGCTCGTCGGCCGTCGCTGGCACCGGCCGATCCTAACTCGCGCGACCCGTCACTTCTAATCGCGGGCGGCCCGCCTCTGGAACAATCGCCGCGTGAGCGCGACCGAGAACAACGTCCCGGCAAGAGCGGGTCTCGTCCTCGGGTCGCTGATCGCCGTCGCCGCGGTCGCGAACCTCGGCCTCGCCGTCGCGAACGTGGCGCTGCCTTCGATCGGCGAGCACTTCGACGCGTCGCAGACCTCCCTCAACCTGATCGCGGTCGGCTACTCGCTCGGGCTCGCCGCCTCCGTCCTCTACTTCGGGGCGATCGGCGACCGCTACGGACGAAAGCTGCTGCTGATCGGCGGGATGCTGCTGACCATCCCGGCCGACTGTCTGGCCGCGTGGGCGCCGAACGAATACATCCTGATCGTCGCGCGGATCCTCGGCGGGCTCGCCGCCGGCATGGCGTATCCGACCACGCTGGCGCTGATCACCGCGCTCTGGTCGGGCGCGGCGCGCACGCGCGCGATCGCGCTGTGGGCCGCGACCGGCGGCGCGATCTCGTCGCTCGGCCCGCTGTGCTCGGGGATCCTCCTCGAGCACTTCTGGTGGGGCTCGGTGTTCCTGCTCACTCTGCCGCTCTCCATGATCGCCCTGCTGCTGGCGCTGAAGTTCGTCCCGGCGCACGTGAACGAGACCACGGAGCCGGTCGACAACATGGGCGGGGTCCTCTCGATCTTCATGGTCGGGGCGCTGATCCTCGGCATCAACTTCGCGCCCGTCCCGAACGAGACCACGCTGACGATCAGCCTGTTCCTGGTCGCCGCCGCGACCCTGGTCGGCTTCTTCGTGCGTCAGCGCCGCGCTCCGAACCCGCTCTACCATCTGCCTTCGGCTGCGCGTCCGACCTTCTGGGTGGCTGCGTGCGCAGGCCTGATCGTCTTCGGCTCGCTGATGGGCGCCATGTTCATCGGCCAGCAGTTCCTCCAGAACGTGCTCGGCTACTCGACCGTCGACGCTGGGCTGGCGATCCTGCCGGCCGCCGCGTGCATGGTCGTGGTCGCGCCGCGCTCGGCGAAGCTCGTCGAACGGAACGGCGCGCGGCAGACGCTCCTCTCGGGCTACGTCTTCGTCCTGCTCGGCTTCCTGACGATGCTCCTGCTCTGGAAGGAGGACATCTCCTACTGGAAGGTCGGGCTCGGATACGCGTTCGTCGGGATCGGGGTCGGGCTGGCCGGGACTCCCGCCTCGCATTCGCTGACCGGCTCGGTGTCGGTGAGGCGCGTCGGCATGGCCTCCGGTACCGCCGACCTCCAGCGCGACCTGGGCGGGGCGATCATGCAGTCGATCTTCGGCGCGCTCCTGACCGCCGGCTACGCGACCGCGGCCGGCGCCGAGCTCGCAGGCCAGAACGCCTCGAGCCAGACCCAGGCCGAGCTGACGAAGTCGTTCGCGAGCGCCGCCGACACCGCCGCCCGCTACCCGACCTCGGTCCAGGACAACATCATCGCCGGGGCGAAGACGGCCTTCCTTCAGGGCGACCAGTGGGCGTACGCGGCGGGAATCGTCGCCGTGCTGCTGGGCGCGGCGCTGGTCTGGCTGAAGTTCCCGAAGCGAGACGAGGAACGCCGGCTGCTCGCCGAGTACCAGGCGGAGGACGCCGCGGAGCCGGTCCCGGCGCCGGAGGTCGCGCCGGATCCGCAGCCTGCTACCTGACCGACCGTGCTGCGAACCGACGGCCGCGGTTGCGGTCAGTGTTGCGCGCGTACTCGAGGCCAACCGAAGGAGGAAGAGTGGGAAAGGTTCTCAGAGACTTCAGAGACTTTCTGGTGCAGGGCAACCTCATCACCCTGGCAGTCGCGTTCGTCATGGGCGTGGCATTCGCTGCCGTTCTCAGTTCTTTTGTCGCCGACCTGATCATGCCGATCATCGGGGCGATCTTCGGCAAGTCGGACTTCAGCAACCTGACTTTCACGATCCACGACTCGCTCTTCAGGTACGGCTCCTTCATCACCGCCCTGATCACGTTCATCGCGATTGCGGCTGCGGTCTACTTCTTCGTCGTCAAGCCCTACGAGATGGTGACGGCGCGGAGAAAGGCCGAGGAGGACCCTGTGTTGAGCGACGAGGAACGCCGACACCAGGAGCTCCTCGCGGCAATCGGCAGCATCAACCGCTGACCCTGGACAAAAAAAGCGCACGGGCCTGTCACGGGCGACCGTCGCGCGCGCTCAGGCGGTCGCGGCGTGCGGCAGCACGACGAGCTTGCCGGTTGCCTCGTTGGCCGCCATCCGGCGGTGCGCATCGATCGTTTGCTCGAGTGGATAGACCGCGTCGATATTCGGCACCACCTCGCCGCGCTCGACCTGCTCGACGACGGCGCGCAGCAGCGGGCCACCGACCTGCGCGTCGTGGACAAGGTCGGAATGGAACACCGTTAGCTTGCGTCCCGACGGGATCATCGCGATCGGCTCGAAATCCGGGATCACCCAGACGTCGGAGAGCGAGCCCGAGTTGCAGACCGTCGCGCCGGGGCGCAGCAGACGCAGCGTCTCGAGCACCGCGGGGCCGCCGATCAGGTCGACGGCGCCGTTGGCGCCGCCCTCTGGCAGTACGGCTCGGGCGCGCTCTGCGAACCCGTCCCCGTCGAGCACGATGCCTGCGGCGCCGAGCTCGGTAAGCCGTCGGCCCTTCGCGTCGCTGCGGGTGGTCGCGATCACCCGCACGCCGGCCGCGCGGGCGAGCTCGAGGCAGGCGAGGCCGACCGAGGACGTCCCGCCGCGCAACAGCAGCGTCTCCCCCTCCTGAAGGCCGAGGTGTTGGAGCGACCCCGCGGCGGTCAGGAACGTCTCGGGCAGCGCGCCGAGCACCTCCCACGGCAGCGTCGTGTCGAGCGCGATCAGCTGGTGCTCGGGGACGAGCGCGTACTCGGCGTAGCCGCCGTCGAACGCGCGGCCCATCTCGCCCATCAGGGCGGCGACGGTCGTCCCCGGGGGCACGGCGGGCGCGTCGCCGTGGACCGCGTCCACCACGCCGACCAGCTCGATCCCGAGGATTCGGGGGAACGTCACCGCGTCGCCGGCATATCCCTTGAGCGTCTTGTACTCGGACCGGTTGAGGCCGAACGCCTCGACCCTGACCAGCGCCCAGCCGGGGCGTGGCTCGGGCCGCGGCACTTCGCGGAGGACGAGCCCGTCGGGACCGTCGGGCCGCTCTGCGACGACCGCACGCATGGACGCCATACGCAGGACCCTAGTGGCGGACCCACCGCACGCGGTGCGAATGCAAGCGACCTGCGGAGGCCCTGGGTGGTGCTATTTCGATCGCTCTTCGAAGCGAACCGGGCATTGAGCAGGGTCTCGCTATGCCGAGCGGCGGTCGGCGCCTCTCCGTCTACGAGCCGTCTACCGCGTGGGCGCGGCGGAGCGGGGCTCATCGCCCAGTGGGGGCGGCGGCACTTCCGCAGGCCGTGCCGCCGGGGGCGGCGGATCCCAGGGGGACTCAGTCTGGCGAGAGCACGTTCGCGCAGGCGAGCGCAGCTTGCTGCGTTGGCGGTACTTTCGGTGGTATGGCGGACGACCATGAGTCCGACTTGGCTGGAGGCGCGAGCGGCATACGGGTAGTGCGGGTCGGCCACACGGTTCGGCGGCCTTTGCATCGCAACTCCGCGTTCGTCCATGCCCTCTTGCTGCATCTCGAGGCTGTTGGCTTCGAGGGCGCCCCGAGGTTTCTTGGGATCGACGAGGAGGGCCGCGAAATCCTGAGCTACGTGGAAGGTCGCGTGTATCCCGGAGTTGATGAGATTGACGACCCGGTGTCGATTCTCAGCGATGAGCACCTCGTCAGCGCAAGCCAGCTGATCCGCCGCTTTCACGACGCGACATCGGGCAGCACGCTCGCCGGAGAAGCCGAGGTCGTCTGTCACCCTGACCTTGGCCAGCACAACATCGTCTTCCAGGGCTCCAAAGCGGTGGCGATCATCGACTGGGACGAGGACGTCGCTCCTGGGCCGCGTGTCCTCGACTTCGCTCACGCTGTCTGGAGCCTGGCAGAGATAGGCCGACAGGGCGGCGCGATTGATGAGCAGGCACGTCGCACCCGTCTTCTCTGTGACGCCTACCGCTGGGACGACCCGGCAGCCGTGATCGACGAGATCGGAGCACGATTTCGCCGCGCGATCGCATGGCACACCGCCAACCACAAACCTGCGGCCGCGCGCATCTTCACCGACATGGCCGACTGGATCGATCTGAACGGACCATTGCTGAAATCGCATCTGTAGAGCCATGACCCGGCTGAGCGCCGCCGACTCTCATGTGACATTCCCGAACGCTGGCGCAGCCGAGTGGGCCATGTTCTTCTAGGCCGACTCGCTTGCGTTCGGGCCGGGGTTGAATAGCTCCCAGTGTCCCTCGGAGACGACTTCGACGGTGCTGCCGACCACTTTGATGGCGGTCTCGTCGTCGATCGCGTACCCCGGCACCGGCAGGCTGCCAGCCCATCGTTCTGCGTTGGCCATGGAATGGTCGGGCATCGCCTCGTGGTCCAGGTGCGGGAACATCGCGAAATCGACCAGTCCCAGCGCCCTGTCGCCACAGGTCGTTGGCGGACTCCCGTAGACGAACTCTTCGCCGACGTGGGGTCCCATCACCAAGCTCCCGCCGCTCACTCCCACCCAGACCGTCTCGCGCAGCGACGGTATGAGGTCGGCCAGTCCCGACTGCTGGATCCAGTAGCCGAGGTACAGCGGATCGCCACCTCCCGCCAAGAGGGCGTCGGTCTCCTCAACCGCAGTCGTCCAATGCGCTCGGTCGATGCTGGGCAGTGCGGTGAGTTCCAGCACTCCCAGCGACTTCCAACCGAGTTCGCACAGGGGACTGGCGGCACGCCCGCTGATCAGCTTCCATGCGCTGCCGGCACCGCCGGGAAAGGCATAGATCGCGGTCGGGATGCAGAGGGCATTCGACTGGGCAATCGGCTTGCCCAGGAGGTCGACCAGCGCGTCGCGGATGCTCGTGTTCTTGATGCCAGCCGAAGTGAGAAGAAGTTTCATGCCGCCTCCCGGAGTCCTTGGGCGAGACCTTCGACGCGCCTAGGTATCCACGCGACGTTGAGACTGGCAGACCGCCAAGAACTCATCGCCTCCGCAGAGCCAACGCAACGTCTTCAGGCGTCATTCCGGAACGCTGGCGCAGCCGAGGGAAGTTGGGTCAGGCATCGAGTCGGAGGACGACCTCGTCCGTTTCCTCGTTGCGCCCATAAGCGAACCCGCGGCCCTCGTCCACGATCACGAAACCGCACTTCGTCAACACGCGAATCGACGCGGCGTTGTCGCTCGCAGCGCCGGCGTAAAGCGGACGGGTCGTCTCCAGTTGCAAGAACTCCTGTAGGGCACGCGTGGCAATGCCGCGGCCCCAGTCTTCACGGCCGATCCAGTAGGTGACCTCGCGCCGGCCCTCCAGGTCGAAGCTCGCAATGTGACCCACGACTCGACCGTCGATCTCGATCACCCTGTTCGTCGTAGAGCTGTCGCTCCTCAGCCGCGCCCACCGTCGCTCGAAGCTCGTTCGATCATCGAACGCCGGCGAAGTGAACGCGGCCATCCGGATCGCGTCGCGATCCGTCGAGTGCTCGAACAGCACGCCGATATCACGATCTTCGACCTCGCGAAGGACAAGCTGTCCCGAGCTCTCCCGCACGGCCGTTGACGTTACCTGCCGCAAACTCGGGTGACATTGCCGAACACCGGCGCAGGCAAGTCTTCACCAGCCGATCGGCCGTGTGTCGCCGCCTCGCCAAGCAGAAGGAAGCCCTGATTGTCAGCGCCGCATAGGATCGTGTCGTGGACGAGCGGCTCGAGCGTTACGCGGAATTGTGCGTACGGGTCGGGTCGAATGTGCAGCCGGGGCAGGAGGTCTTCGTCCAAGCGCTTGCCGTCGAGCACGCTCCGCTCGTGCGAGCGCTCACCCGACAGGCTTACCGAGCCGGTGCCTCTTACGTTCATGTCTTCTACCTCGATGGCCACGTCCGGCGGGCGATGATCGAACTCGGGCCCGACGAGGCGTTGACGTATACGCCGGAATGGCGGAAGGTCGCGACGGAGGCTGCGGCTGGCCAAGCGGTCATTTCCACGACGGGGGACCCCGAGCCGGAGTTGCTCGCGGACCTCGACGGCGAGCGCGTGGGCCGCGCTCGGATGCTCGAGTTGTCGGAGATCGTCAGGCGCCAGATGCAGGAGCGAACGGTCAACTGGACGATCGTCGCCTCCCCCGGCCCGGGCTGGGCGGAGCAAGTGTTCGGTGAGCCCGACCTCGAGCGCCTGTGGGAGAACGTCGCCTTCTGCATGCGGCTCGACGAGCCGGACCCGGTGGCCGCCTGGCGCGAGCACCTCGCCGAGCTCCAACGGCGCGCCTCGTCGCTGAACGAGCTTCGGCCAGATGCGCTGGTTTACCGCGGCCCCGGCACGAATCTCACGGTCGGACTGCTCCGCGACGCCCTGTGGGTCAGCGACCCAGTGCGCACCTCGGCGGGAATCGAGTATGTCGCGAACATGCCCACCGAAGAGATATTCACGACCCCCGACCGGAACCGCGCGGACGGCACGCTCCGGTCGACGAAACCGCTCGCGCTCCGCGGCCAGATCGTCCGCGGGCTACAGCTGACACTCGACGGGGGTCGCATCGTCGGCGTCGAAGCCGATCAGGGAGCCGACGTGATCCGAGGCGAGCTCGCGACCGACGAAGGAGCCGTTCGGCTCGGGGAGCTCGCCCTCGTCACCAAAGACTCGCGCGTCGGACGCACAGGGGTCACGTTCTGCAACACGCTCTTCGACGAGAACGCCACCGCTCATATTGCCTACGGCATGGGAATCCCGGAAGCTCTTGAAGGCGTTGCAGGCGAGGAAATGAACGTCTCCGCGGTCCACACCGACTTCATGGTCGGCGGGCCCGAACTCGAGATCGACGCATTGCTCACCGACGGCAGCGCCGTGCCCCTGATCCGCGATGAGAGCTGGCAACTCTCAGATTGATCCGGGACCTCGCGCCGTAGCGAAGCTCGCCGCCCCGCTCAGGGATATTCCCGAACACTCGCGCATCCGAGAGATCGCGGTCGCAACCCGTCAATAAGGTGTTTATGGCGTTGAGTCAGGTGCAACAACGTTGGACGTCGCAGCGCGAAGTCTCATGAGAACCGAAGTCCAACTGCTGTACGAGCGAGAACGCCAGTGCTAGCGGTACGCCTGCACCGAGACGGCTTGAACGTCGAGGAGATCGAGGCGCCGTCGCCTCGTCCGGGCGAGGTTCTGGTGCGCGTACATGCGGCGGCGATTACGCGTGGCGAGTTGGAGTGGCCGGTCGATCGGCTGCCGGCGATTCCGTCGTACGAGCTTTCGGGCGTGCTCGTCGACAGCGGTGATGAGGTTTATGCGCTGACGCCGTTCGATCGCGACGGCGTGGCCGCCGAGTACGCCCTTGTTCCGGCGCGGGTGCTTGCGCCGAAGCCGGCGCGACTGAGCCACGTCGAGGCGGCAGCGCTGCCGATGGGCGGGCTGACCGCCTGGCAAGCGTTGTTCGTGCACGGTCTGCTCGCCCGCGGCGAGCGGGTGCTGGTCACGGGCGCGTCGGGCGGAGTAGGGCATATCGCCGTTCAGCTTGCGCGACACGCCGGCGCGGCGGTCGTGGAGAGCGGTCCGGTCGATCTGGTCTTCGACACTCGTGGCGGCGAGATACCAGTGGGCGAGCGCGTGGTCTCGATCGTGGAGGAGGTGCCGGGCGCGACCTACTTCGTCGTCGAGCCCGACCACGAGCAACTGCTCGAGTTGGGCGCGTTGGTGGACGCAGGCGATCTTCGCCCGGAAGTCGACTCGGTCTTCCCGCTCACGGAGGCCCGCGCGGCGTTCGAGCGGGTTGCGGCCCCCGGGAAGCGGGGCAAGGTCGTGCTCGAGGTTGGCAGCGGCTAGCGGCCGCCTGGGCGCCCGAGTCTGCTTGTCGGCGGCGGTCCTGCCGCGACGGCGGGTCGAACCCGGTCTCGGAACTCTTGAAGAAGGAGCGCCGGCGGCGGTGACGGTCGAGCCGCCTGCGAGGCAGTTACCGGGTCAGGTTCGGGCCGGCCTCGCCGCGTCCCATAGGAAGTAGATGAACAGTCCGACGAGTGGGACGACGAGGATGAAGACGAGCCAGAGCAACTTGCCGACGAGTCCGAGATCGCGGCGGCGGACGATTCTGACGGCGACGACCAGCCAGACGACGATCCATAAGACGACCGCGACGGCGGCAAACCCAGTACCGAAGGTATACGCAAGCATCGCCACGCCGGCCAGGAGCCTACCCTGGCCTGCCGCCGCTTTGGGTTAGGCTGGCCCCCGCCGTCCGGCCGCACCGGGAGGGCCGTTGACAGCGCAGGGCAGTCCAAGAGTCATCTTCAAGCGAGCGATCGAGCGTGGCAACGTGCTGATCGCGGACACGACTGCGCGGGAGTTCGCACTCAACTTGAGGAAGCCCTCCCGGTCGTGCTTCTCTACGCGCGTACGCGCGTATGAGCCGGCGAAGCTCGAGCGTGCCGCTTTGCGCTGGTTCGGTCGCTTCCTCGACGAGGGAACGGGGGTGTCGCTGCTGAAGGCGCAGCTCGCGCTCGCAGCGTTGGGGGAGCTTCGAGGCCGCGAGCACGAGCGGGCGGCAAAGCTGCTGACCGAGCTGTCGCGACGCTCGGCGTGGTGTGGGTGAAGGCCGTTGACGAGCCGGAGCGGACGGAGTTACTTTCGATACGAGCTACGGAAGGGAGAGCACCTGATGAGTCACGTGCGCAGGAACTCGGTCATGGCGGGATCCACTCTCGCCATCTGCATCGTGGTCGCGATCTTCGTGGTCTCCGCTGCGAGCGGAGGCGCCAACAAGAGCAACGGGATCTCGTTCCAGATGGTGCGCTCGGCCGGGGCGGCGGCGATTGGCTGTCTGCCTAACGCCGCAGCGGATGTCACTGTCAAATCGCAGGGGCCCGTCGAGGTCATGAATGTGAAGGTCGAGGGGCTGCCGGCGAAAACGGAGTTCGACTTCTTCGTGATCCAGGTTCCAAATTCGCCATTTGGGCTTTCTTGGTACCAGGGCGACATCGAGACCACCGCTAGCGGCCGCGGTCACGGACGCTTCATCGGGCGCTTCAACACCGAGACATTCATCGTCGGCCCGGGCTCCGCGCCCGCTCCGGTCGTCCACAACGGGCCGTTCCCCGATGCGAGCCTAAATCCAGCGATGAACCCGGTGCATACTTTCCATCTGGGTCTGTGGTTCAACGATCCCGCGGACGCGGTCAAGGCTGGCTGCGCAGGCTCTGTGACCCCATTCAACGGAGACCACAATGCCGGCACCCAGGTGCTCAGCACCAGGAACTTCACCGACGACCAAGGGCCGCTCCGCATGCTGACCCCCTAGCGGTCCAACCGAGGACAGGCTCGGCGGTGGCCTTGCCCCGAAAAAGCGACTGGGGCAGCGGACCGGTCTACGTTAGGCAGAGCGGACAACCTCTTGGATCTGGTGCGGCTGAGAGCCGCAGCGACCCCGGTGATCGGCTATTTCTGAGGGCGGTTCTCGTCGTACGGCTCGACGTAGGTCGTCGGCGCATCGACGTTCATCTTCGAGGTCGCGTCGATCCGACTCTCACGGGGATCTTTGGGATCGCCCGGCTGACGCACGCGTGGCTCGAACATCATCCGCACCCGCTCCCGCATCCGCTTCAACAGGTGGCTCATGGTTAAAGGGTAACGCCACCGACCTTGCCCCTTTCCATCCCGCCGTCTATCGACGCTCGCAGCCATGGCCCAAAGAGCGACTCTCAAGCGGCATCGCTCGCGTCCTGACAGGCTCGGGGACGGACACGTTTCCGACCAGGGCGACACCGCCCGCCGGGCCGACCTCCGAGGCACCACCCAGGCACCACGAGGCGAGCATTTCCGTCTCTGCTGACACTGCCGACCCGCATGGTTGAGCGAAGTCGGCTTGCCTAGAAGGGGTGGAAAGGCGCATACGGGATTCGAACCCGTGCCGCCGCCGTGAGAGGGCGGTGTCCTAGGCCACTAGACGAATGCGCCGGGGCGGCGACCAGTGTAGCGGGCGGCCCGCGCTAGGGAGAAGCGGGATCCGGGCGCGGGCCCGAGTCCGGATAGCGCTCGGTGATGAAGTACAGGTAGGCGTTGGTCTGGCCCTGGTAGCGGAGCGCGTAGGCGCCGAGGTCGCGCAGGCCCTGTGGCATCCGGCCGAGGACGAGCCCGACGAACCAGCCGAGGAAGGCGGCGACGAGGAGTGCTCCCGCGAGGCCTCCGCCGATCAGGAACGCCGGCACGGCGAGCAGGCCGCGGAACCCGGTCACCCACCGGTTCTGCCGCTCGAGCGGGGGGAGCTCCAGCTCGATCGGATACGAGCCGGGCTTGCCGACGAAGCCCGGGAACGGGTTGCCGACGAGGAAGAGGAAGGCATAGACGTGGTTCACATAGCGCACGTAGCGCGACAGGAACCGGTGAAACGGTTGCGGCGGCGTCCCGGTGACGAGGGCCCAGATCCACGTCAGGAAGGCGACCACGACCGCGACGATCGACCAGAGCAGGAGCCAGATCAGGTGCGGGATCGCCAGCAGCAGCCGGAAGAAGACGAGCAGGCGCGACCGGCGGAGGTCGTCGGTCACGGCGACCGAGACCGGGTGCTGCGGCGTCGCAGCGACCTCCAAGGCGTCGTCGGTCGCCTCGTCCGGGCCCGGCCGGCCCACGAACACGCTCGGGCTCGCGAACGGATACCGGTCCGTGAGAAGGAAGACATACGCCGAGACCTGCGCGCTGTAGCCGAGGCAGTAGACGAGCAGGTCGCGCATGCCCCGCGGGACGCGCGCGCGGAAGAGCCCGACCCACCAGGCCAGGAAGGCGACGGCGAACGCAAGCCCGCCCGCGTAGTAGCCGCCCCCGCGCGCCCCGCCCCAGAACAACGTGCTCGCGACCAGGAGCGCCGGCACGGCCAGGAAGATCCGGAACCCCGTCTTCCATCGGTTCTGCACCTGCGGCGGGTCGATCTCGAGGTCGACCGGGTACGGATCGTTGCCGATCAGGTAGAAGGCCGGGTAGGGGTTCGCGGCGATCAGGAAGTACGCCTCCAGGTGCGTCAGGTACCTGATGTAGCCGGCGACGAACCCGTGGATGCCGTCAGGCGTCCGCGCCTTGACCAGGAGGATGAACCAGTTCACGAAGACGAGCAGCGCGACCACCATTCCGAGCAGGAACGCCCAGAGGTAGTGCGGGATCGCCAGGATCGCCCGGAAGAAGACGGTCAGGCGCGACCGGACGAGGTCGTCGGTGACGACGATGCGGACCGGGTGCGGCTGCATCATGGGCCCCGAGCATACGCCTCTTCCTCGTCCGGAATCACTCGTTTCCAGCGGAGCGTTCCGAGCATGAGGAAGAGCGCGATGAATCCGATGACGAGGTTCTCGATCGTGACGGCGATGTACATGCCGACGCTGAAGCTGAGCAGCAGCGTTCCGGCGATGCCCGTCCCGGCGCGGTTGAAGACGTAGACCAGGAGCCCCTGCTGGGTCCCGACGCCGCCCGGCGTGAAGGGAAGCAGGGTCGACAGACTCTGGACGGCGAGGACGAGCAGCGCGTTGTGTAGCGTCGCCGGCACCCTGAAGGCCTGCAGGAAGAAGTAGACGGAGGTGATGCGGAAGCCCCAGGAGAGCAGCTGCCAGCTCGCCACCTGCGTCAGGTACGCCCAGCGCGTCCGGAAGATCGCGAAGCCCTGCCGGACGCGTGCCTTGAACTCGCGCGCGCGGCGGATACCGATCACGGCGAGCATCGCCAGCACGGCGATCCAGACCGCAGCGATGATCGCCGCCTCGCGCTTGTGGTTCAGCGGCCAGCTCCAGTCGACCTGGGGGAGATGGGGGAGCACGTCGAGGCCGGGCAGGACGCCGATCGTCAGCGCCCAGGCGAGGATCGCGCCCGCGACCACCATGTCGAGCAGCGTCTCGACGATCAGGGTCGCGCCGAGCGTCGGGTAGGTCGTGCCGGGCACCCGGTCGTGGACGAGGTAGAGCTTGAGCACGTCGCCGGCGCGAGCCGGGATGATCGCGTTGACGCCCACGCCGGACAGGTAGGCGCCTGCGACCGATCGGCGCGGCACCCTCAGCTCCGGGTAGGAGGCGCGGATGATGTTCCGCCAGGCGGGGATCCGCGCGAACAGGCGGAGTGCGTTGAAGCCGAGGGCGATCGCGAGCGCGACCCAGTGGACGTCGGCGAGGTGGTGGAAGAACGTGCCCGCCGCATCGATGACCTTCCCCACGGTGATGAGGGTAGCCCGACGCGGTAGCGTTCACCCCGTGGCCCAGGACGACTGGCGTGTGACCGTCACCCTCCCCGCGGAGGAGCATTCCGGCAAGCTCGCCGCGTCACTGGCCGAGACCGCGGTCGAGGACGACGCGCGCGCCGCGCTCGGCGATCGCGTCGTCGTCGGCGGCGGAGAGGACCCCGGCGTCGTCTACCTGTACACCGGCTCACCGGAGGCGGCGCGCGAGGCCGCGACCGTCGTCCGGCGCCTCGTCGACGAGCACGCGCTCGAGGCCGAGTACGCGATCGACCGCTGGCATCCGGAGGAGGAGCGGTGGGAGCCGGCGCAAACTGCGCTGCCTTCGACCGAGGCCCAGCACGAGGTCGAGCACGAGCGGCTCGAGGAGGACGAGGCCGCGGAGTCGGAGGAGCTCGGCGAGGCGCTCTGGGAGGTGCGGATC
>Ga0070684_100000288_pt1 | contig 35083 bp, 25 predicted proteins | sample KBSC723LmetaG_FD_65653 | JGI IMG/M metagenome (GOLD analysis project Ga0070684, IMG submission 65653) | Corn rhizosphere microbial communities from Kellogg Biological Station, Michigan, USA - KBS C7.2-3L metaG | ecosystem: Host-associated > Plants > Roots > Rhizosphere ...
TTGATCATCCGGAGCATGGACGCTCTGTTCACATAGCGCTGCAGGCTACCGTGGGGGTGAACGCTTCGTAGTATCGTTAGCCGTCCGATCTGGAGGCACGATGCTCAGGCGCCCCCCCCGTAACCTTGTCCTCTCCTTCGCCTTCGTCCTCATCATCAGCGCATCGGCTGCCGCTCAGGGGATCACCAGTCCCAAGCAGTTCTTCGGCTTCAACATCGGCGACGACTATCAGCTCGCGACCTACGACCAATTCGTCGAGTATTGGCAGAAGCTCGATAAAGAGTCGGATCGAATGAAGGTCGTGGAGATCGGAAAGACCGCCGAAGGCCGACCGCAGCTGATGGCGATCATCACGTCTCCTGAGAACTTCAAGAAGATCGATCGCTACAAGGACATTTCGCGCCGGCTGGCGACGGTCGACGGCTTGACCGACGACCAGGCTCGCGCGCTCGCGAAGGAGGGGAAAGCGGTCGTCTGGTTCGACGGCGGTTTGCATGCCACGGAGGTTCTTGGCGCCCACCAGTTGATCGAAACGGTCTATCAGCTCGTGAGTCGAAACGATAGCGAGACCCTTCGATTCCTGAACGACCTAATCATCCTGGCGGTGCACGCCAATCCCGACGGGATGCAGCTCGTCTCGAGCTGGTACATGCGCGAGAAGGAACCCACGCGCCGGTCGACGAATGGCGTGCCGCGGCTTTACGAGAAATACGCCGGCCATGACAACAATCGCGACTTCTATATGTCGAACCTTCCCGAGAGCATCAACATGAACCGAGTGCTCTATGCGGAATGGTTCCCGCAAATCATGTACAACCACCACCAGACGGGTCCACCGGGAGCCGTCATGTTTGCGCCGCCCTTCCGCGATCCGTTCAATTTCAACTTCGATCCGCTGGTGCCAATCGGCATCGACATTGTCGGCGCCGCGATGGCCAATCGAATGGCCGCCGAAGGAAAGCCGGGCCTGACGAGCCGGAAAGGCTCGAGCTATTCGACATGGTGGAACGGCGGACTGCGGACCACCGTGTATTTCCACAACATGATCGGGTTGCTGACGGAGACAATCGGCAACCCGACGCCGATCTCGATCCCTTTCGTGCCTTCCAAGCTGCTGCCCGATTCCAACCTGTACTACCCGATCGAACCGCAGCAGACCTGGCATTTCAGGCAGTCGATCGATTACTCGGTAACCGCCAACTACGCGGTGTTCGACGTCGCGTCGCGCAACAAAGATACGTTCCTCTACAACATCTACCAGATGGGGAAGAACTCCATCGAGCGGGGCAATCGCGACAGCTGGACGACGAGCCCCAGAAAGATCATCGCGGCGGAAGCCGCGATCGCACCGGCTGCAGGAGGACGTGGCGGCCGAGGCGCGGGCGCCGGCGACGCCCCCAATGATGAAGCTCCCGGCGCCGCCGGCGGGGGACGCGGTGGCCGAGGCGGAACGGTCGCGGAGTTCAAGACGCTCTTGCGCGATCCCAGTCTCCGCGATCCGCGCGGGTTCATCATCCCGTCGGATCAACCCGACTTTCCGACCGCGACGAAGTTCATCAACGCGCTGATCAAGACCGGCATCACGATCCACCGGGCGACAGCGCCGTTCACAGTTCAGGGCAAGGCGTACCCGGCGGGTTCCTACGTCGTGAAAGCGGCGCAACCGTTCAGGCCGCACGTGCTCGACATGTTCGAGCCGCAGGATCATCCGGACGATATTCCGTACCCGGGCGGACCTCCCACGCGCCCGTACGATAACGCGGGGTGGACGCTCGCATATCAGATGGGCGTGAAGGTCGATCGAATTCTCGAGGGGTTCGACGGCCCATTCGAAAAGGTCACTGGCCTCCAGAACCCGCCGGCAGGGAAGGCTTCGTCCGCCGGAACCGCCGTTGTGCTCAGTCATGCCACCAACAACGCGTTCATCGCCATCAATCGACTGCTGGCAGCAGGACGCACCGTCCAGTGGCTGGAGGGCGGAGATCATTCGTTCCTGGTCAGCGGTGCCTCAGCCACAGAGCTCCAGAAGATTGCGGGAGAGCTGGGCGTCAGCTTCGAGCCGGCGCCGGCGAATGTCTCTCTGAGCGGCGCCAGGAAGCTGCGAAAACCGCGCATTGCGGTTGCCGATCAATACGGTGGATCGATCCCGTCAGGATGGACCCGATTCGTGCTCGAGCAGTTCGAATTCCCGTTCGAGGTTGTCTATCCAAAAGCGCTCGACGCAGGGAACCTGTCGAGCCGATTCGATGTGATCATCCTTCCTTCAGGTGTTGGCCCTGCGCCGGCGGGAACGGGACGAGGAGCGGGTGGCGCGGGAGGTGGCGGTGGGGGCGGACGTGGCGGAGCGGGTGCAAGCGCCGACGCCATTCCGTCCGAATACCAGCCCATGCTGGGTTCCTACAGCGCCGCCCAGACAGCACCGCAGCTCAAAAAGTTCCTCGAGGATGGCGGGACGATCCTTGCCGTCGGGCGCTCCGCGATGAATCTCGCACAGTTGTTCGGGCTGCCAGTTGGAAACCATCTCGTGGAGCGCACCTCGGATGGCGCGGCCCGGCAGATTCCGTCCGAGAAATACTACGTCCCTGGATCGGTCCTCCGAGTCGCCGTTGACAATTCTTCCCCGATTGCCCACGGGCTCGACGACCACGTCGACGTGTTCTTCGACAACAGTCCGGTTTTCAGCCTCGGTCCCGAGGCCATCATGCAGGGTCTTCGGCCCGTCGCGTGGTTCGACACCGCGACGCCGCTCCGAAGCGGATGGGCGTTCGGCCAGGGCTACCTGAATGGCGGAGTCGAAATCCTGCAGGCGACGGTCGGAAAGGGCAGGCTGATCATGTTTGCACCCGAGATCACCTTCCGGGCGCAACCCCATGGAACGTTCAAGTTCCTCTTCAACGGAATCCTGCTAGGGACGGGAACACCAGCCGGACCGCCGACGACGACCGATCCCGCCGGTCGCTAAACACTAAAAGGGCCGGCTGACTCCAAGCCGGCCCTTCTCGCAGGACTCCCCGACAGGTCAACGTTTCTTGCTGCCGCCGCGCGCCTTGCCAGCCTTTCGACGGCCGGTAGCCCGCTTCGCGGTCGAGCGCTTGGCCGCCGACTTCCGGACGCCCTTCTTTGCTGCGGCTTTTTTCGCTCCACTCTTTTTCGCCTTTCCACGCGCCGGAGCAGCCTTTTTCGCCGGGCGAGCAGCGGCCTTTGCCTTCTTCGCAGCTTTGCGCGGCTTCGCCGCTGCCCGGGGGGCAGGTGCCGCACTGGGTGGCAATGACGCCGCGGAACTTGCTGCAGCGGGTGCCTCGGCAGCCGCGTTTCCAAAAGTGCTCCCGGCCGGCTCCGCCTGCGTCAGCAGGCCGCCGTCGTCCAGGTACGAATCATCAGCCATAGCGTCTCCTTGTCGTAGTGATGAATGCTGTCCTGCGGTGTCGCGATGCCAGCGCATGTTAACAGACGACCGCGCGATCGCAGCAGTCAATGTAGAGTGAATGTGAGCAGGCCGACTGAAAAGTGAGCTCGAGCGACTATAGATACCACCACGAGATCCTGGACGCACTCGCTGGTCACGGTCTCCTGCCGCGTCCGGACACGTCCCCCCAGCAGCTGCGTGACGCGGCTCGCGACCTTTACAAATACGAAATTCGCCGTTTGCGCGATCGGTTCCTCGCCGGCGAGTTTCCGAAATTGGAGTTTGCCGACAGAGTCGTTGTGTTGAGACGGAGATACTGGATTCTGTCGGTGCCGCTGGGGCTATGGATACGACGTGACCCGTAGGATCAATCAGCAATCAGCGTTCAGCAATCAGCATTCAGGATTACCATTCCCGTATGCAGGATTTCGAGAAGCTTGGACTCTTCTATTTGGGACGCGAATACGACGTCGCCACTGGCAAGCGGCTCGACGCGCCCGTCCTGTACGACTCCCGCGATCTGGTGACGCACGCGGTCTGCGCGGGGATGACCGGGAGCGGAAAGACCGGCCTGTGTCTCTCGCTCATCGAGGAGGCTGCGATCGACGGCGTGCCCGTCATCGCCATTGATCCAAAGGGGGATCTCGGGAATCTGCTGCTGACGTTTCCGTCGCTCGCCCCGAATGACTTTCGCCCCTGGATTGATGAGGACGAGGCGCGACGGGCTGGTCAGACGCCGGACGCGTTCGCCGCTCAGCAGGCCGAGATGTGGCAGAAGGGACTGGCCGACTGGGGCGAGGACGGGGCCCGCATCGAGCGACTGCGCAAAGCCGCTGATTTTGCGATTTACACGCCCGGAAGCAGCGCCGGCTTGCCGATCTCGCTGCTGCAGTCGTTTGCGGCTCCGCCGGCAACCATTCGGGACGATGCGGAACTGTTGGGGGAGCGGGCGGCCAGCACGGCGACGAGCCTGCTGTCGCTGGCCGGCGTGGAGGCCCCTCCGCGCAGCCGCGAGCACACCCTGGTCACCAATGTTTTATGCGTCGCCTGGAAGAACGGAAGCGATCTCGATCTCGCCGGGCTGATTCAACAGGTCCAGTCACCGCCCTTCCAGAAAGTCGGTGTCGTCGATTTGGAGGCGTTTTTCCCGCAACGCGAACGCTTCGATCTGTCGATGCGGTTCAACGCGGTCCTCGCCGCGCCAGGCTTCGAGCAGTGGTTCCAGGGAGAGCCGCTCGATCCGGCGAAGTTGCTCTACACCTCTGATGGCCGGCCGCGCGTCGCCGTCATGTCCATCGCGCACCTCGGCGACGCGGAGCGGATGTTCTTCGTGTCGCTGCTGCTCAATCAAGTCCTCGGGTGGATGCGGTCGCAGACGGGGACGACGAGCCTGCGGGCCGTCATCTATATGGACGAGATCGCGGGCTACTTCCCACCCGTCGCGAATCCCCCCTCGAAGGGCCCGCTTCTGACCTTGCTGAAACAGGGAAGGGCTTTCGGTCTCGGCGTGGTTCTCGCGACCCAGAACCCGGTGGACCTCGATTACAAGGGCTTGTCGAACATCGGCACCTGGTTTCTCGGCCGCCTGCAAACGGAGCGGGACAAGGCGCGTGTGCTCGACGGGCTCGAGGGAGCCGCGGCAGGTTCGTTCGACCGCGCGCAGGTCGATCGGCTGCTGTCCGCTCTCCAGAAGCGAGTGTTCCTGCTGCACAACGTCCACGAGGAGAAGCTGGTCACGTTCCAGACGCGCTGGACGCTGTCCTACTTGCGGGGACCGCTCTCGAGAGATCAGGTCCGATCATTGATGTCCGGCCGTGCGAAGGCGCCGGAACCGGCGGGAGCAGCCTCCGATGCACAGCCGGCTCCGTCCCGCCCGAAGGCGGCCGCGTCAGGTGCGGCATCCGATCGGCCACCGGTTCTGCCGCCGGGGATTGACCAGTTCTTCATTCCACGCCAGGCGGCCAGCGGACGGCCCGCGCTGTATTCGCCGGTCGTGCTCGCTGCGGTTCGCGTGGGGTTCTCAGATTCGAAGCTCAACGTCGATGCGGTTCGCGACGTCGTGTATGCCGCATCGATTGTCGACGGTCCTGTCACCCTCGACTGGGCGAACTCTCGTCGTCTCGACGTGGGGGTCGGGTCGCTGGCTCGCACGCCCGAAAAGGATGCCTCGTTCGAGTCGCTGCCGACGGCGGCGGCGCAGCCCAAGAATTACGCCGCCTGGGAGAAGACCCTCAAGCAGTGGCTCGCTCAGAACGAGCGAATTCAGCTGTTGCGCCACCGGGAAACAGGCCTCACCTCGCGGCCGGACGAAACGGAAGGGACCTTCAAGGTGCGCGTGCAGGACGCCGTGCGCGCAGCCCGGGACTCGGCGGTCGACGCGATACGCCAGAAATACGCCGCCCGGCAGGCCGCGCTCGCGGAGCGTTTGCGCAAGGCGGAAGCCTCGATGGAGCGGGAATCCGAACAGTCGTCACAGCAGAAGCTGCAGGCGGCCGTATCGATCGGCGCCACGCTCGTGGGAGCGATTTTCGGGCGGAAGACGTTCAGCGCCGGCACCATCGGCCGGGCAACCACGGCCGCTCGAGGCGTGAGCCGGACGATGAAGGAATCGGGCGACGTTCAGCGCGCCTCGGAAAGCGTGGACGCCGTTCGCAGTCAGGTCACCGAGCTCGATGACCAGGTACGGCGCGAGACGCAGGCGATTGTCGCGGAATTCGATCGCCCCCCCGATCTCGAACAGGTCAGCCTCGTTCCGAAGCGCGGCCAGATCAACGTGCAGCTCGTCGCCCTCGGCTGGGATCCGGACTAGTGCGCGCCGGGTTCGGTGGAGCGGCCTGGCTGGCCGCGTTGTCGCTGTTCTGGATCGGCGGATGTCGGAACAGTGCTGTTCCATCGGACGCTCAGCGAACCACGCGCACCGAAACGCATGACCGTTCTCCGGGTCCGGGCGAGCTCGCCCTTCCGCTAAAAGCTGGCTCGGTTCGGTTTGCGATCATCGGGGATTCCGGCCGCGGCGATCAGGCCCAGGCCGAAGTTGCGCACCAGATGATTGCCTGGCGTGACAGGTTTCCCTTCGAGTTCGTCGTCATGCTCGGCGACAACATCTATCCTCCCCACGACGCAAACGACTTCTCGACGAAGTTCGAACAGCCGTATCGACCGCTCCTCGACGCGGGCGTCACCTTCCACGCGGCGATTGGCAATCACGATCTGGACTTGGAGTTGAACTACGGCCCCTTCAACATGGGCGGCCGCCGGTATTACACGTTTCGACGAAACGAGCAGCGGCTGGAGGGGCTCGCCGGCGCCGGGGTTCGATTCTTCGTCCTCGACAGCCGTGCGCTCGATCCCGATCAGCTCGCGTGGCTCCGGGACGAGCTCAGCCGCTCAGGAACCGACTGGAAGATTTGTTATCTCCACCACCCGATTTACACGTCGGGCCGTTACACCACCGCCGCACGCCTGCTTCGCCTCGCGCTCGAGCCCATCCTCATCAACGGCGACGTCGACGTCGTGCTTTCCGGCCACGAGCACTTTTACGAACGAGTGCGGCCACAGCACGGGATTTCCTATTTCATTTCAGGCGGAGCGGGATCTTTGCGGAAGGCAGACATCCGGCGGCCTTCCGCCATCATGGCCAGAGGGTTCGACACCGACTTCCATTTCATGATGATGGAGATCTCCGGAGACACGCTCTACTTTCAAGCGATCAGTCGCACGGGAGAGACGATTGATGCAGGGGAGATCAAGAGAGTGGGAAAATAGATCGTCCTCGCGGCTCGCGGCTCGCGGCTCGCGACTAGCGATTCGGACACGCGTCCCCGTCGCGCACCTGTTTGACCTTGTCGAGAAAGGCTGCCACCCAGGCATCTGGGTCTCGGGACTCGGCGGCAATCGCGTCGTAGTCGATCATGCGCGATGCGATGAAGAGGTCTCGGAGCTGATGCGGCGACAACTGCTCGAGCAAGCCGGCGAGCATCAGCCGTCCGGCCTCTGAAATCTGCCGTTCCGGAAACGTGGCCCCCCCATAAGGCAGCGTCGCCATGCTGACGGTGCACGTCGCTCGATCGAGCCAGATCGGTGCGGCACGCCAGCTCGGCAAGTCCACACGCAAGGGACCAAACGTCGCGCCCAGATCTTGAATGATCGCGACCGGCGCCCGGCATCCCCCATCTGGCAGCTCGTTCCCCGCGGGGCAAATCAGACGCTGATTTGATCCCTTGTTGTCCCAATGCGCGAGAAAGACCGCAAGCAGACGCAGCGCGTCGACTGCGGCGCGGGTCGAGCCGCCGCGGGACGGGTCGATCTTGTCCAACTCGTACCAACTCCAGCCCTCGTCGTCGGACGCTTCGATCACTTCCCCGGCGAAACGCCGTTCGATGACCGCGGTTGCAAACGAGCGAACGCCGCGAGCGCCCAACGGCCCGCCGAAACAGATGGAGTCCAGCTCCAGCCGTTCGCGACACTGCAATGACTGAAACGGGAAGCGTGGACAGGAATCGCAGCGTACGCCCTTGATGACGAACATCTCGTCCGCGCCGAAGCCAAGCGCCCGGAGCAGCCTCGTGCCGGCCACCTCTGCCTGCAGTTCGGCGTTCTGCGCGCCGTACTTGATCTTCAGGATCCGGCCGTCAGGCAGCTGGCAATGAAACTTCTGAGTGCGGCCGCTGAGTTTCTGCACGACGAAGCGGCACGAAACTTCGTCCGCGATCGAAAACTCACCGGAAGGATTGGCGGCAAAATCGAACCGTGACACCGGCACGCGTGGGGCAGTCCATACCCGCGCCGACGCCAGCGCGTCCTCTCTGGCTCGCACCTTGGCGGTGGCTGCCGACGGTGTCGCCTTTTCCGCCGCCGTTGCAGTCGTCGATCCTCCGCAGCACGCATTTGCGACGGTCAGCATGACCAGCAGCACCATTGAGCTGGACGCTTTCAGATCGCGAGTCGTGTGCGATCGCAACGCGCCGCGCGGCCCACCCGGCGGCAACAGGATGAGACCGACGAAGAACAGCGCGAGCGTGAAGAACGCCACATACCCGGTGCCTGCACCGACGGGCTCGTATTGAATCGATCCGAGACTGGCACCCTCCAGCATCGCCGTGATGACGCGTTTGGCGAAACCGCCATCATGCGCGTAGAGACCTTCCAGCACGACAAAGCGGAGAATGAAGGCTGATCCCAGTAGGACGACGAGGCTGCGCAGCATGTTGCGCCGCCCCTTGACCCCCGCCAGCGTTGTCGTCAGCTGAACGAAGAAACAGATCGCGAACACGACATGCAGCAGTCCCTGTTCGGGGGTGACGAGCGTGAAGACTTGAGCACACGCCGCGAACAGCGTGAGCGTCACCGCGAGGCCGGAGGAGTTTTCCAGATTGGAACGATCCGACCTCAGCACGGCGTGAGGCGCAAAGACACCGGACCGCACGAGTCCGGCCAGCAACAGCATCGCGAGCACGAGCGAGATCAACGGTGGCGGCACGAGCCGGATTACGGGGGCGACCCGAAGCCCGCCAAGCAGCGCAACCGTGAGAAAAGACGCCGGCAAGACGATGGCTTCGCGCGTTGCCGTCATTTACGGGTCCTGAAGACCTTCAGCGGGTTGAAGTCGGAGGCGTCATGCGTGACGCCACGTTCGAGCTCGGCTTTCAACTCGTCGGCGCTGTGCATCCCGAGATCGGGGTCATCGACGATCAGCCGATGGTCGGGCGCGAGCAGGATCGCCCTGTCAACGGCCTCGATCCCCTTGCGAAACAGCGCGTCGTCGTCATAGACGCGTCCCCAACCCTCCCGGTAATAGCTGTAGGCGATATAGAACTGCGTTCGTGCGTCATGATGTGCCGGGTCTGCACGCTCGAAGGCCATTCGTGCTTCGGGAAACGCGTCGCGACGAAAGAACGCCAGCGCGTCCGCCATGGCTTGCGCGTCAACCTGGTAAACGCCGACCGTCGAAGACAGCGAGCCCGTGACCTCGGCGACGGTCTGCGGCTGGGCCGAGTAGAGCCAGACGATCAGCGACGCGTACGCCAGCGTCATCGCCAGCCCTGCAATGCGCACCATCACGGCACGCGACTCTGCAGTAACCATGCCTACTACTCAACGGTTCTACTAGGTTCTACGGGGTTCTACAAATTCTGCCTGTAGTATTTGGCTGATGAGATTGAGATTCGTGATGGCTGTGCTCGGGGTGGCGATTGCGGTTGGGTGCTCTCCGAAAAAGATGGGCGTCAATCGGATGGCGGATGCGCTGACATCGACGGCCTCGACCTTCACCCGCGATAACGACCCCGAATTCGTGCGGCAGGCCGCTCCATCGACACTCAAGATGGTGGAGATGCTGCTCGACGACTCGCCGTCGCATCAGGGGCTGTTGATGACGGCATGTAGCGGGTTTGCTCAGTACGCTTACGCCTTTCTCCAGTCGGATGCGGACGCCGCGGAGCCCCGGAGTGCGACGGCCAAGGAGTTGAGGGCGCGCGGCGCGGCGATGTACGACCGCGCGCGCGGTTACTGTCTGCGAGCCCTCGAGACCGGCCACGCCGGGGCTGGAAGCGCATTGCTGAAGGGAGGCGCCAAGACGGTTCTCCCATCGATGTCGGCGGCGGATGTCCCGGCACTCTATTGGACAGGCGTCGCCTGGGGAGGCTCGCTGGTTCTCGCAGACAACTCATTCGCCCGCATCGGCGAAATCGTGACGGTTCGCGCGTTGTTCACGCGAGCGCTGGAGTTGAACGAGGCGTGGGAGGGAGGCACGATTCACGAGGCCATGATCGCCCTCGAATCGCTGCCGGCGTTGCTCGGAGGCTCGCCAGCACGCGCGAAGGAACACTTCGAGCGGGCGGTGGCGCTGTCGAATGGCGAGTCGGCATTCGCGTTCGTCGCGCTGGCTACTGGAGTGGCACAACCCGCCAAGGACAGGCGAGAGTTCGAGCGATTGCTGCGATTGGCACTCGCCGTCGATGTGTCGAAACGGCCTTCAATTCGCCTCTCGAACCTGATTGCACAGAAGCGTGCGCGCTCTCTGCTGGCGCAAGCCGATAAGTTGTTCTGACGGATTGCTTCGTCAGCGCATTGTCCTTGGCGGAATCGTACGGCGGGCGGCCATGCTGACCGGACGGCCATTGATCGTTTCGTACTCGTAGTTCACGTCGAGATACGACACCCCGGCGAATTTCACTTTGGCGGTGGATTCGATCGCGATGGGCACGCGGACGCCATCGACGCGGGCGTAGTGGCGAATGACGTTGACGAGGCTCGTCCAGAAAGACGGATTTTTCGAGAGTCGTCCTTCGACGCGAAGCAGTTCGCGGCCATCCGCGCTCAGCACCATGCGGCCGTCGACCAGCAGCACGTCTTTCCGTTTCGGTTTGATCGTCACGTAGCGCTCGGCGTTTCCCTGCACCGCGTCCGCGAATTCGTAATTCTCGGGAGTCAACTCCGAGCGCTGGCAGTCGCCATCTGCGACGAGTTCCTGTTCGCGCTTGAGGACCACCTTCAAAACCTTGGTCCGGATGTAATCCGATCCCGACTCGGAGACGATGTTGTATCGAAATCCGCGGCCGTCCATTTCGGTCCACGCTTCGAGCCAGGCCTCCTGGTTGAAGTGCTCGCTTCGCGCGTGCATACGGCGGTAGGCGCGATATTGCGTCAACGGCTGGTCATGAATGGAGGGGAGGCGGTTGGTCGGTCGTTCGACCGGCGTTGATGTCGCACCGACGGACGCTCCGGCAAGTACGGTGATTCCGATCACCCAGTTGCGACATCGCCGCATCGTCAGTCGGTCACTGTGCAACACGCCGTGCTCCTGCGACGTCTATCGCAAGAAGCATGCTCGACCTGCGCAGCTCGACTGTTCGCAGTGAGCGGTGGGTGGGCTATAGTGGCCCTATCACAGGAGAAACTGCATGCCGGTGCTGCGCTCGCGTGACGACAGGCTCATCGCAGGAGTGTGCGGCGGCTGGGCGAAAGCGCTGGGCTGGAGCCCGACTGCTGTCCGAATCCTCTATGTAGTTGGTTCCATACTGTCCGCCGCCTTTCCAGGCGTGCTCGTGTACCTCGTTCTCTGGGTAGTCATGCCCTCGGAATGAACACGGTCTGCAGGCTTACGACGTTCCACTCGTTTCGGCCGGTCTGACTTCCGACCGTTTTGCACCCGCCAGGGCATAAGCACGCCACGCAAGATAAATCGCTATGCCGACAGGAATCGCGTACTCCCATCCCATGAGCGCGACAGGGACGACCCATCGAGCTCCGAGCGTGGCAAGTTCCCACACGATGTAGGTGGGAATCACCGTGATTGTCCACACCGCGATCGGAAGGGTTGCGACGCTGAAAAGAAACGGTGTGAGGTAGAGCAAGTACCACGGGTAGATCACCGGCGCCGCTGCCAACGCCACGGCCATCGGCCACGCCCAGGCCGCGGGATTGTTGGAATCGAGCCGTCGTCGCGCCCACACCGCAACGCCAAACCCCAGGCCGACGGCCGACAGCGCGGCCACTTGCGACGTGCTGAACCCGGCGATCATCCGAAACAGCGGCCCGTTGAATCGGATGTGATCGACGACGTTCGGAACGTTGCCGAATGGGAGCGTGCCGTGGCGTGTGTATGTGAGATAGAGCAGCGCGAGGAGAACGGCGCCGGAGGCAGCATCACGCACGCGGACGCGGCGCCAGTATAGCGGCAGCAGCACGACGGGCAACAGCTTCGTCGCGACCGCGAACACGTACGCCACTGACGCGAGCGCGGTCCTCCGGCGCGCCAGCCAATAAGCGGACGCGGCGATCCACATCGCGCCGAGCGCGTCGAGATGACCGCTATGCGCGATTTCGAGCACGACGAGAGGGTTCCACGCGTAGGTCATGGCCAGCCACTCGGGCCGTCCGGTGTGAACCAGCCATCGCCAGAGAATCAGGATCGTCATCAGGTCGCACGCGAGCAGTGCAACTTTCATCGTCCGTGTCGAGTCGTGAAGCGACACGACCAGCCGGAAGAACAACTGCGCACCTGGAGGATATGGCGTCCGCGTGCGCGCGCTCGGCATGCGACGCGTCTCGTCGGTATGCGTTGCGGCCATGGCCGGGTCAGCCGGGATCACCTCGTACGGGCTGTAACCAAGGGTCTGCACGCGCCCGTCCCAGAGATACCGAACCATGTCACTGTCTGAGTTCACTCGCGGACCGACGAGGGGCGCGCGAATTGCAAGACTCATCAAGAGTGCGAGGACGAAGGCGCGCCGCGAGGGAACGTGTTCGCGCCAGAAGCCTCGGAGCACAACGATGTAGGCGACGGTTGCCGCCGCCGCGCAGGCGAAGAACAGCGGACTGCCAAGCGGAGTCTGAGTGATAGCCAGGGTGAGCGTTGACGCAAGAAACAGCGCGCCGCCGGCCGCGACCGAAAGCGTGGAAGAGTTCATCAGTTGAGCGGTGTGAATTATAGATGACGAGATTTCTCCGTCACGCGCTGTTTCGCCGTGCCTCGGCCGTTTCGCTTCTCCTTGTCAGCATGGGCGGCGTGTCGTTTGCGCAGGAAGCGGAGCCGCGCGCCAAAGATCAGCGTGACCAGCCACAGGAAAAACAGGAAAACGCGGACCCGCCTTTGAGCTTCCTTCCGTCCTGGATCAAGAAACGGCTGCCGAAGGACGAAAGGACCGATCGGCCGCACGGATTCGCGCCGGCCTTCGGCGACATCAAGCGTGGGTCAGGGTTTGCGCCGGGCGTCGCTTACGGTTACGAACTACCGACCGGCGGCGTGATCATTCTGAAGGGTGCCTACTCGATCCACAACTACAAGGTGGCGCAGATCGCGGCGCAGTCCGCCGCAGTTGCGTCAGGGCGGCTGATCTTTCGAGGCCGTGCACGCTGGCAAGACGCGCCCTCGGTGCGCCTCTACGGTCTGGGATCGGAGTCTCCCGACTTCCGCACCGGGTACGCCGAAACAAAAACAGAGGTCAGCGGTGAAGCCGCCTGGACGCCTGTCCGCATGATCCGTTTCGTAGGCGGCGTCGGTCTCGAGCAGTTCGACACGGGTCTGGCTCACAACGCGGAGCCTGGCGGGCTCCTGCTGTTTGCCGGTATGCCCGGAGCAGGCGCGGATCCGCGCTACGTCCACAGTCAGGCGTCAGCCGCGCTCGACTCTCGCGATAGCCCTGGATACAGCCGGCGCGGCAGCCTGCTGAGCGCCGCGTTTCACGATTACCGCGAGACGGGCAGCGGTCCGCTCTCGTTCCAGCGGCTCGACGCTGTGGCCGAGCAATACATTCCGATCATCCCGAAGAAGTTCGCGGTGTTCGTGAACCTGCACGTGGCGACCACCATCGCGGACTCCGACCACACCGTACCGTTCTTCCTCTTGCCTGATCTCGGCGGACACGATCTCCGTGGGTTTCCCGATTACCGGTTTCGCGACCGGCACGCGATCAACTGGACCGCGGAGTACCGGTGGTTCGCGCTCGAGTTCCTGGACGCCGCCGTCTTCTACGATGCCGGGAAGGCGGTATCGACGCGAAGCGCGCTGGGTTTCTCAGGGCTCCAGTCGTCCATCGGTGGTGGCGTGAGGGTCCATTCCTCGCGCACGACCTTCGTACGACTGGAAGCCGCCCACAGCCGTGAAGGCATGCGCTTCATCATCGCGTTCAGCCCGGTCGGACAGTAAGGGCGGCGGTATCTCACTTGCACGCTGCTCCGGATGGAGGCTCATCATGAAGAGATTATTCCTTTCGGCAGGGTTGGTGTGCGTGCTTGCCGCGCCGGTCATCGTCGCTGGTCAGGCGACACCGACTCCCTCGCAGCCACCGACACCGAAGCCCTCGCAGCCGGCCACGCCAACACAGGGGAAGTCAGCCGATCACAAGTCAGCAGCGAGCGGCATCGCCGCGGCGGATCAGGCGTTTGTCAAAGAAGCCGCAATGGGCGGCATGGCCGAGGTGGACCTGGGCCAGCTTGCCACCAGTAAAGCCGCTGATGCTGACGTGAAGCAATTCGGCCAGCGAATGGTTGATGACCATGGCAAGGCCAACGAGGAGCTCAAGAGCTGGGCATCATCGAAGGGCGTGATGCTTCCGTCGGAGCTCGACGCCAAACACAAAGCCGAGCACGCGCGGCTGGAGAAGCTGTCGGGCGCGGCATTCGACAAAGCCTATATGGCGTCGATGGTCGCGGATCACAACGCGGACGTTGCCGAGTTTCAAAAACAGGCAAAGTCTGCGAAGGATCCTGACCTCAAGGCGTGGGCGACCAAGACGGTCCCGACTCTCGAGGACCATCAGAAATCCGCCAAGGAGATCAGCGCCAAGGTCCACGGGACGACGGCGGGGACGAAGAAGCCTGCGGATAAGTAGTGTTCGGCGAGGAAGGCTGGTGAGTTCTGCGCATTCGCTGGAACCTAAAAGGTGGGAGGTGGGAGCTGGAAGCCGGGAGCTGGGCGGTTACATCATCGCCTCTCGCTATCGGCGATCACCGCATTCACGACCCAGCTGACCAGCGTGACCACGAGTGCGCCGAAGAACGCAGCGACGAAGCCGCTCAGATCGAAGCCGGGCACCAGTGCGGCGGTCAGCGCGAAGCAGATCCCGTTGACCACGAAGAGGAAGAGACCGAGCGTCAGCAGCGTGAACGGCAGCGTGAGGAGGATGAGCACCGGTTTGACGAGCGCGTTGATGAATCCGAGCAGGACGCCGGCGATGACGGCGGGGACGGGTCCCGACAGCTGCACGCCGGGCACCAGCCACGCGGCCGCGGCAATCGCGAGCGCGTTGAGGAGCACGCGCGCGAAGAATCGCATGGCTGAATGGTACTATCGAACGGATGACTGCAGAAGCCCCGACCGGGGCCTGGTTGTTCCGCTATCGATCGTTCCTGCCGGTTCCCCTCGCGCTCATTCTTCTGTTCGTACGAAAGGGCCAGTCTGACAGCACGCTGGTGGTGCCCGGCGGTATCCTGCTCGTGAGTGCCGGGCAGATCCTCCGGCTGTGGGCCGTGCGGCACATCGGGACGATTTCGCGAACGCGTACGACCCGCTACGGCCCGCTGATGACCGCGGGTCCTTACGCGATTGTCCGCAACCCCTTGTATGTGGGCAACTGGCTGCTTTGGACCGGATTCACGCTGTGGTCGCGGTTGCTGTGGATGCTTCCCGTGGCTTGGCTGATCTTCTTCTTCCAGTATCGTGCTATCGCCCGCTGGGAGGCTTCATTCATCCGCAGCAAGTACACGACCGCGTACGACAAGTACGCACGTCAGGTCCGGGCCTGGCTGCCGCGCTGGCCACCGATGTCAGACCTGAAGCCCTTGCTTCCGCTCCATCCGTGGCGCGATGTCCTCTTTAGCGAACGTGGGACGCTGATTGCGGTCCTCGTGATGGCAGCACTGCTGACAGGGAAGTATCTCGCCGGGGATTGAATCGTTCCGGGATCCGTTGTCCGGGATCCGATCGGATCCCGGATCACGCACCTCGGACTCCGGTACTCTTATTTCTTCTTCAACAATTCGGGAAACTCCGCCTTCAACGCCCTGAGTTTCGGGAGGTCGTTCACCACCACATACGGATAGTCCGGGTTGTGCGCGATGAAATTCTGGTGATAATCCTCCGCCGCGTAAAACCCTTTCAGTGGCACGACCGTCGTGACAATCGGCCGCTTGAAAACGTGCGCGCTGTTGAGCTGCTGAATGTAGGCGTCCGCAATCGCCTTCTGATCGTCGTTCCCGTAGAAGATCGATGAGCGGTATTGCGTTCCCTCGTCTGGCCCTTGACGATTCAACTCCGTCGGATCGTGAGCCACCGCGAAGAACACTTTCAGGAGTTGCCCATACGTGATCGTCGCGGGATCGTAGGTGATCTTCACCGACTCGGCGTGGCCCGTCGTGCCGGTGCTGACGACCGTGTAGTGTGCGGTGAACTGGCTTCCGCCGGCGAAACCGGACACGACGTCCGAGACCCCCTTCAGCTGCTCGAACACCGCTTCCACTCCCCAGAAGCAGCCGCCGGCCAGGACCGCCGTCTCCGGCGGCACCGATCCAGTGACGTGGCTGTCCTTTACGGGATCAGGAAAGCTTCGTGAGGCGGGAGACGCGAGCGCCATCGCGGCGACCAGGCTCGTTGCGGCAAGTATTCTCATACCGGAAAGAACCCCCGAAAGTTGCTGTTGATTCCCTTGTTTCGAATTATACGCCGCGCCTATTCGGCCCACGGTCGGGCCGCTGACCGTCTGGTACAATCGCCGCCTCTACGTGTCGCGAGGAGACAATCCATGAGTGTCCAACGCCGCCGTGCATCGTGGTTGATAGCGGCCGTCGTTCTGTGTTCGGCGGCAATCTCGATGCCTGCCCAGCAGATGGTGACCGAGACGCGCGACGCGTCCCAGCCGCAGGATGAGGAATTCGCCCGGCTCGTGGCCCAGTGGACGACGGAGCCCTACTACCTCAGCCCGCTTGTCGATCACCTGCCGAAGGTGAAGGGCATTCCGTCGCCGAAAGACATCCTTGGCCATCACGTCGGCGCGCCGGCGACCTTGACCTACTACGCAGACATTCTCAAGTACTACCGCGCGCTCGCCGCGGCCACCCCTCGCGTGAAAGTCGAAACGATCGGCAAGTCCGACGAGGATCGTGAGCTCGTCGTCGTATGGGTCTCGTCGGACGAGAACATGCGCGCGCTACAGAGGAATCGCGACAACCTCGCAAAGATTGCAGATCCTCGCTCGTTGTCCGCGGACGACATCAAGCAGCTCATTGCGACGACGAAGCCGCAGTATCACCTGATGGGCGGGCTGCACAGCGGTGAGACCGGGCCATCTGAAATGCTGATGGAACTGGTGTACCGGCTGGCGACGGAAACCTCACCGCTCATCAGGCAGATCCGCGACAACGTCATTGTGTCGGTCACGCCGGTTGCCGATGCCGACGGACGCGATCGGAATGTGGACTGGTTTTACCGCGGCCTCGACACCGCCGCGGCGTCTCCCGCGCCATCGGCAACGGCCGAGGGAGGAACGGGCGGCGGTGCAGGCGCGGCTGCGGGAGCCGGGACTGCTGCCACGGGAATTGGAGCAGGCGGCGGTGGTGGCGGCATCCCGTACTGGGGCAAGTACGTGTTCCACGACAACAACCGCGACATCAATCTGTCGCAGGTTTCGATGCGCGCGCTGGCGGATTGGTATTTCACGGCGCATCCGCCGATCGTGCACGACCTGCATGAAGCGCAGGCGTTGATGTACACGTACAGCGGCGCCGCGCCTCAGAATCCGAATCTCGATCCGATTCTGTTTGCGGAGCTGCCGTGGTTCTCCAACTTCGAGCTCGCGCAGATGACGAAGTGGGGAATGCCCGGCGTCTACACGCACGCGTTCATGGACGGGTGGTCGCCGGGCTACCTCGGCTCCGTCTCGTACAACCACAACGGCATGATGCGCATGTACGAGACGCAGTCAGGACGGGAAGCCGGGGCCGGTGGCCGCGGCGCTCCCGAGGGTGACGGGAGGGGAAGAGGACAAGGCGGGAATGGTCGCGGCGGACGTGGTGATGCCGCGCCTGCGGCCGACGGCGGCCGAGCAGGGCGCGGCGCGGACAACGTGACGGCGCCTGCGGAAGGCGGCGAGCCGTTTGCCGGCCGCGGTCGAGGGCCGAGCGTGCCGACCGGCCGAGGCGGCGGGCAGGCAAGAGAATGGTATCGCGGCCTTCCGGTTCCGCCAGGCGCCGTCGCCAATTTCTCTCGCCGCAACAACACGAACTACATGGAAACCGGCGTGCTCAGCGCGCTGCAGCTGACGGCATCGTTTCCAAACCTGATCGTCGAGAACTTCTACCAAAAGACCAAGAACTCGATCGAGTCCGGAAAGAAAGACCCGCCGTACGGGTTCGTCATTCCGGTTCAGCGCGACATGACGCGGGCGGCGACGCTCGTCAACATCCTTCGCGCGCAGCGCATCGAGGTCGGTCAGGCCGTCGCGGAAATCAAAACGACGGACGGGGTGTTTCCCGCCGGGTCGTACGTCATCAAACGCGACCAGCCGTACGGCCGGCTCGCGAAAAACCTTCTCGAGAAGCAGAGCTACCCCGATCCGGAACTGCGCACCTATGACGACAGCGGCTGGACGATGGGCCTCGCCATGCTCGTGGACGTCAAGGAAATCAAGGATAGGACGATTCTGGATGCGAAGACGACGCCGGTTGAGAAGGCGGTCGCAAAAGCAAAGATCGGTGGGGTCGGAACCGCGGGTGTCGCGGTTGCGCATTTCGGCTCGAACAACATGATCACGTTCCGCTACCGGCTGCGGAACGTGCCGATGAAAGTCGCTGACAAGGCCTTCAGTGCCGAAGGCATCGATTTTCCCGCCGGCTCGTTGGTCATGGCCGCGCCAGCGGATCCGTCGGCCGTCAGGCAGGCGATCGACCAGCTCGGCTTGACCGCTGCATTTCTCACCGCGTTGCCGTCGGTGGCGATGCACGACGCCGATGCGCCGCGCATTGCGATGTACTCGTCCTGGTCCGGCAACGACACTCAAGAGATCGGCTGGGTGCGCTTCACCTTCGACGCGCTCGGGATCCCGTACGATCTCATCTACAAGGAACGGCTGCGCAGAGGAAACCTGCGTGACGAGTACGACGTGCTACTGATGCCGAACCAAAATGCATCACGTCAGGCGGTGTTTCAGCCGCCCGCGGCCAGAGCCGTGCCCTACATGAAGGACGCGAAATACAAGTTTCTTGGAATGTACGGCGAGTCCCCCGACATTACCGGCGGCATGGGCGGCGACGGGGTTGACGCCGTCGCGAAGTTCCTCGACGCCGGCGGGACGCTGATCGCGATGGGCAACGCCGTGCGGTTCGCAACCGAGCAGGGCTTCGCCCGCACGGTTGACGCGTCGGCGGCGACCTCGTCGACCTTCTACGCGCCGCGTCCCCTCGTTAACGCCGAACTGTTGCACCCCGAGCACCCCGTGTTCTACGGGTACGCGGACAAGGTCCTGCCGATCAAGTATCAGAACGGCCCGCTGCTGAGCGTCGGGGCGGCCGATCAAGGCGGAGTGCTCGCGCGCTATGTCGGAGGAGACGCCGCCGTCCTGAGCGGGCTGATGAAAGGAGCCGACGAGATTCGCCAGCGCCCCTTTGTCGTCGACGTCGCCGGCGGCCGCGCCGGCAAAGGGCGCGTCGTGCTCTTCGCGAACAACCCGATTTACCGCTGGCAGAATCACGGCGAGTTCACTATGGTGTTCAACGCGCTGATCAACTGGAACGATCTGGGACAGCCGGCGAAACCTGCCGCCACGACGTCGGCTCCGGGAAGCCGGTAATTCGCGACAACGATTCAGCATGCGACCCATGCACTGAGCGCATGATGAGGACAGAAGCAGAACGCATGGATGGCATCTGTAGATTCCGTTTTGAGATGGCGGCGGAGTGGCGGATAACCGTGGGGTGAAAATCCCAGGATTGCCTTCGCCGCAGGGACTGTACGACCCGTCACATGAGCACGATGCGTGCGGTGTCGGGTTCGTCGTGCACGTCAAGGGGCAGCGGTCGCACGCGATCGTCGAGCAGGCCCTCAAGGTGCTCATCAACCTGCTGCATCGTGGCGCCTGCGGCTGCGAAGCCAACACGGGCGACGGCGCGGGGATTCTCATCCAGATGCCGGATCGCTTTTTCAGGCGCGAATCGGCGCGTCTGGGATTCAGGTTGCCTCCCGAGCGCCAGTACGGTGCCGGATTCGTGTTTCTTCCGAGAGATCCGGCGGCGCGAGCCGACATTGAAGCCAGGTTCGAACAGATCATTGCCGAGGAAGGGCAGATCCTGCTCGGCTGGCGGGACGTGCCCACCGACGACTCGTCGGTCGGCGCGAGCGCCGTCGCGGTCGAGCCGGTGTTCCGTCAGCTGTTCATTGGCCGCGGACCAGGTCTCGATGGGGCGCCCGCTGACGCGGACGACATGCGGTTCGAGCGCAAGCTCTACGTCATCCGCAAGCGCATGGAGCATGTGGTTGATGCGATGTCGCTGCCGGAACCCCGCGCGTTCTACGTGCCGAGCCTCTCATCGAAAACGATCATCTACAAGGGGATGCTGACGGCGAACCAGATCGCGCCGATGTTCCCCGACCTCGCCGATCCGGATGTCGAATCGGCGCTCGCACTGGTGCACCAGCGCTTCAGCACGAACACGTTTCCGTCGTGGCCGCTCGCGCATCCCTACCGCTACGTCGCCCACAACGGCGAAATCAACACGCTGCGCGGCAACATCAACTGGATGAAGGCGCGCGAAGCGCTGCTCGAGTCCGACGTCCTTGGCGAGGATCTGAAGAAGATTGTGCCGATCATCCGCGAGGGCGGAAGCGACACGGCGATCTTCGACAACGTCCTCGAGTTCCTCGTCATGGCGGGCCGATCGCTGCCGCACGCCGTGCTGATGATGATTCCCGAACCGTGGCAAAACCACGAGGGGATGACCGAGGAACTGCGCGCGTTCTACGAATATCACTCGTCGCTGATGGAGCCGTGGGACGGCCCGGCATCGATTGCCTTCACCGACGGCACGGTCATCGGCGCGGTGCTCGATCGCAACGGGCTGCGTCCATCGCGCTACTGGGTCACCAAGGACGACCTGGTCGTCATGGCGTCGGAAGTCGGCGTCCTCGACGTGCCGCCCGAGAACGTCGTCGTCAAAGGGCGCCTGCATCCCGGGCGCATCTTTCTCGTCGACACTGCGCAGGGGCGGATCATCGCCGACGACGAGATCAAGTCGCAGCTTGCGCTTGCCCACCCGTACGAGGAGTGGCTGCGCGACAACCTGATCGCGATCGAAGACGTTCCCGCCGCGCCGTATCTGCCGCCGCCCGACCACGACACCGTCGTGCGCCGGCAGCGTGCGTTTGGCTACACGCAGGAAGATGTGCGCATCGTGCTCGGGCCGATGGCGTCCGGCGCCGAAGAGCCGATTGGATCGATGGGCACGGATACGCCGCTCGCCGTGCTGTCCGAGCGGCCGCGCCTGCTGTACGACTACTTCAAACAACTGTTCGCGCAGGTCACCAACCCTCCGCTCGATGCGATTCGTGAAGAGCTCGTCACGTCGATGGCCTCGACCGTCGGGCCTGAGCGCAACCTGCTGAAAGCGGAGCCGGAGTCGTGCCGGCAGATCGGCATCCCGGATCCGGTGATCGACAACGATCAGATGGCGAAGCTGCGGCACATTCGGCTTGCCGGGTTCCGCTCGATCACGCTGCAGATGCTCTACCGGCCGGAAGAGGGCGGCGCCGGTCTTGCCAACGCACTGGAACAGCTGTGCGTTCAGGCCAGCGAAGCGGTCAGGTCCGGCCACAACATTCTGATCCTGTCGGATCGCGGCGTCAGCCGCGAGCTGGCGCCGATTCCAAGCCTGCTCGCGACGGCGGGCGTGCACCATCATCTGGTGCGCGAAGGCATGCGCACGCGGTGTGCGCTGCTTCTCGAGTCGGGCGATGCGCGCGAAGTCCACCACGTCGCGCTGCTGATCGGCTACGGCGCCGGGGCGGTCAACCCCTACCTTGCGTTCGAGAGCCTGGACGACATGATCCGTCAGAACGCGCTGCCGGACATTACGCATGCGCGCGCGGTCTCGCGCTACATCAAGGGCCTGAACAAAGGCATCCTCAAGGTGATGTCGAAGATGGGGATCTCGACGCTGCAGAGCTACTGCGGCGCGCAGATCTTCGAGGCGATCGGCCTCGATCAGGCGTTCGTCGATCGCTATTTCACGTGGACCGCGTCGCGTGTCGGGGGCGTCGGGATCGACGTCATTGCCGAAGAAGTGCGTCAGCGCCACGCCCGCGCATTCCCGACGCGCTCTGGCGCGCCATCCGATTTGGAAACCGGCGGCGAGTACCAGTGGCGACGCGACGGCGAACACCATCTCTTCAACCCGGACACGGTGTTCAAGCTTCAGCACGCCACGCGTTCAGGCCAGTACAGCATCTATCGCGAGTACACGAAACTGGTGAACGATCAGAGCCGCAAGCTCGGCACGCTGCGCGGCCTGCTGGATTTCAAGCCGGGCACACCTGTTCCGCTCGAAGAGGTCGAGTCGGTTGACTCGATCGTCAAACGCTTTGCCACCGGTGCGATGTCGTACGGATCGATCAGCCAGGAAGCGCACGAAACGCTGGCGATTGCCATGAACCGCCTCGGCGCCAAATCGAACACCGGCGAAGGCGGCGAGGATGCGGCGCGGTACGTTCCCGACGCCAACGGTGATTCGCGTCGCAGCGCGATCAAGCAGGTCGCGTCGGCGAGATTCGGCGTGACCAGCGAATACCTTGTCAATGCCGACGATCTGCAGATCAAGATGGCGCAGGGTGCCAAGCCGGGCGAAGGCGGGCAGCTGCCCGGACACAAGGTCTATCCCTGGATTGCGAAGGTCCGTCACTCGACGCCGGGCGTCACCCTGTTGTCGCCGCCGCCACACCACGACATCTACTCGATTGAAGATCTGGCGCAGCTGATTTTCGATCTCAAGAACTCGAATCCCGTCGCGCGCGTGCACGTGAAGCTGGTTGCGGAAGTTGGCGTCGGCACGATTGCCGCCGGCGTCGCGAAAGCCCATGCCGATGTCGTGTTGATTTCCGGGCACGATGGCGGGACCGGCGCGTCGCCGCTGACGGCGATCAAGCACAGCGGCATTCCCTGGGAGCTGGGCCTGGCCGAAACGCAGCAGGTCCTGATGCTCAACAACCTGCGCGACCGCATCATCGTTCAAGTCGACGGACAGATGAAGACTGGCCGCGATGTGGTGATCGCGGCGTTGCTCGGGGCGGAGGAGTTCGGCTTCGCGACCGCGCCGCTCGTTGTTTCCGGCTGCATCATGATGCGCGTCTGCCACCTGAACACGTGTCCGGTCGGTGTGGCGACACAGGATCCGGAGCTTCGCAAGAAGTTCTCGGGCACACCGGAGTTCGTCGAAAACTTCTTCCGCTTCCTCGCCGAGGACGTCCGCGAGATCATGGCCGAGCTCGGGTTCCGCTCGATCGACGAAATGGTCGGCCGCGTTGATCGGCTCGACATGAAGCCCGCGCTCGATCACTGGAAGGCGTCGGGCGTCGATTTGTCCAACGTGCTCCACCAGCCGGCGGTGTCACCCGACGCCGCCAGGCACCAGACGCAAGGTCAGAATCACGGTCTCGAAGAGATTCTCGATCGCCAGATCATTGCCGCTGCGTGGCCCGCGATCGAGGGCAAGCGTCCGGTGACGCTCGCGTTCCCGATTCGAAACGCGAACCGTGCCACGGGAACCATGCTCGGGTACGAAATCACGCGCCGGCACGGCGGAGCGGGGTTGCCCGACGACACGATCACGCTGCAGTTCACCGGCTCGGCGGGGCAGAGCTTCGGTGCGTTCGTGCCGCGCGGTGTCACGCTCCGGCTCGAAGGGGACGCCAACGACTACTGGGGCAAGGGCTTGTCCGGTGGACGGCTGTTCGTCTATCCGCCCGAGGAATCGACCTTTGCCGCCGAAAAGAACATCATCATCGGCAACGTCGCGCTCTATGGGGCGACGAGCGGCGAAGCGTTTGTCCGCGGCATTGCCGGCGAGCGATTCGCGGTCCGCAACAGCGGCGCGTACGCGGTCGTCGAAGGCGTCGGCGATCACGGGTGCGAGTACATGACCGGCGGCCGCGTCGTGGTGCTCGGCCGAACCGGCCGCAACTTCGCCGCCGGCATGAGCGGCGGTATCGCCTACGTGGTGGACGATGATGGCTTGTTTGCGAGACGGTGCAACCGCGGGATGGTGGAGCTGGAGTCGCTCGAGGAGGACGAAGATATCGAGTTCGTCCGATCGATGATCGCGCGGCACGCGGAGCTCACCGGCAGCAGACGCGCCGCCTACCTGCTGACGGCGTGGAGTTCGACGGCGTCCAGGCTGATCAAGGTCATCCCGCGCGATTACAAACGAATCTTGAACGCTGAAGCGCGGGCCCGATCTGAAAACCGTGAACCCGCGTTCACCGAGCTCGTGGCGGTGGCCCGTGGGTAAGCCGACCGGTTTCATCGAAATCCGCCGGAGCAAGCCGCATTCGCGTCCCGCCGACCTGCGTGTTCGCGATTGGAACGAGGTGTACCTGCCCGAGTCCGATTCGGACGTTCGCGAGCAGGGCGCGCGCTGCATGGATTGCGGGATTCCCTTCTGCCACCAGGGATGCCCGCTCGGGAACCTGATCCCGGAATGGAACGACCTCGTCTACCGTAACCGCTGGCAGACGGCGATCGAACGTCTTCACGCCACGAACAACTTCCCGGAGTTCACGGGGCGGCTGTGTCCGGCACCATGCGAGGGATCGTGCGTGCTCGGCATCAACAACGATCCGGTCTCGATCAAGAGCATCGAGGTGTCGATCGTCGAGCGTGCATTCGAGGAGGGTTGGATTCGCGCCCAGCCACCAGCGTCGCGCACCGGCCGAAGTGTTGCCGTCGTCGGCTCAGGCCCGGCGGGACTGGCAGCCGCCGATCAGTTGAATCGCGCCGGTCACCTCGTGACCGTTTTCGAGCGCGCCGATCGGATCGGGGGCCTGCTGCGATACGGAATCCCCGAGTTCAAGATGGAAAAGCGCTGGCTGGATCGGCGGCTGGCGCTGATGGCGCAGGAAGGGATCGTGTTCCGCCCGGGCCTCAACATCGGAGTCGACGTTCCTGTCTCCGCTCTGCGGCGTGACTTCGAAGCAATTGTTCTCTGTGGCGGCGCGACGGCGCCACGTGAACTGCCGATCCCTGGACGCGATCTCGAGGGGATCCACTTCGCCGTCGACTTTCTGACGCAGCAGAACCGCCTCTGCGAAGGGGATACCGTTCCCGACGCGAGCCGGATTAGCGCCGCCGGAAAGCACGTCGTCATCATCGGCGGCGGAGATACGGGTGCGGATTGCCTCGGTACGGTCCATCGTCATGGCGCCGCGTCCGTTTCGCAGTTCGAGCTGATGCCCAGGCCGCCGGAGACCCGGGCGTCCGACAACCCGTGGCCGCTCTGGCCGACCATCTTCCGGACGTCGTCGGCCCACGAAGAGGGCGGCGAACGCCTGTATTCGGTGTCGACGGAACGGTTCACCGGCAGCGCCGAGGGCCGCGTCACCGCGCTGCAGGCGGTTCGCATCGAGATGGTGCGGGAGGGAACCCGCATGCGATTCGAACCGGTTCCCGAGAGCCGCTTCGAGGTGAAAGCCGATCTCGTGCTACTGGCGATGGGATTCGTGGGACCGGAAAAAGGGAGCCTGCTCTCCGATCTCGGCGTCAGAATGACGGAACGAGGTAACGTCTGGCGCGACGACACCTGGATGACCAGCGAGCGCGGTGTCTTCACCGCCGGCGACATGCAGCGCGGCCAGTCGCTCATCGTGTGGGCAATCGCCGATGGTCGCAGCGCCGCCCGCGGAGTGGATGCGTTTCTCATGGGGCGGTCCAGCCTGCCGGCAGCGGTCGCCTAGCCGCCTGTTGTTCAGTGCTTCCGACAAGTTTGTAGGAATCGTTCCATCCCGTCAAACTTGTCGGATCTGACACAAAGATCTTCAGGCTGACGAGTCGCCGCCAAAATTCTTAGATTTCTCGATCCCTCTTTCCTCTACGCGCGACATTCTTGCCCGCAATCAGTCGGCTTCGACGGCTGAGGTCAGTTCCCTTAAAGCTACACAAAAGTCGCTCAGCTCCTGTTGCTCGCGCGTTTTGTTGGTTTCCGGCGATCGCCGTCGCAGCGGGGGCGTGGGAGAATGCGCAGTTTTTCGGCCTGAATCAGTCGATTGTTGCGATCGACGCGCGAGTCCTGCCTTGGCGCCCAACTTGCTGCCACCGAAGCAACGCGCGGAACCCGAGACCGATACCGAGCTGGTTTGTGGTTGCCGGGTCAATCAGCAATCGACAATCAGCATTCAGCAATCGACCTGAAGGAGCCACATGAAGAACATTCAGATCCTGGCTAGTGTTTGCCTGATGGCGTTGATCTCTGCACCGGCTATCGCCCAGTCAACCAATGCTTCAGTCGCGCCAGCGGCTGCTGCAGCGCCAGCGCCAGAAGCGTCTGCGCCGACCAAGATCTATACCGTGACGACGGGGTTGGACTTCGCATCCGCCTACATGTTCCGCGGCATTTTGCAGGAATCCGGCGGCGCGATCGGTCAGCCGTATGCCGACGTCGCGCTTGCGATGAAGCACGGCATCACGGCGGACTTTGGAACCTGGAACAGCATCCACTCCACCGCGGACGTGGGCAACTGGTACGAACGCGATTATTTCGCGTCGGTCACGTTCACCGCTGGCAAGCTCAAGCCGGGCCTTCTTTATACGTCCTACACGAGCCCCGCCGATCGCTTCTCGACGGTTCAGGAGCTCGCGGGCACGCTCGCGGTTGATGACAGCAAAAGTAAATTCCCGCTCTCACCGAAGATCATCCTTGCGTTCGAGCTTGGCGACGGCGAAGCGGATGCCGGGGAGAACAAGGGCACGTATCTCGAGATGGGAATCAAGCCGGCGGTGAAGCTGGCGCCGAAAGCCACGCTCTATATCCCGGTGAAAACAGGGCTGAGCGTCAACCACTATTATGAAGGGCCCACTGGCGACAACACGTTCGGGTATTTCGATCTTGGCGGACAGCTCAGCGTGCCGCTCGTATCCGGGAAGGGCGGAGCGCTCGAGGGACACGGCGGCGTCGATCTGATGTGGCTCGGCGACAACATGAAAGCGTTGAACAGCGGGGATGGTTTCAAGCCCGTGTTCCTGATCGGGATGACCTTCACCTACTAATAGAATACTGAATGCTGAATGCTGAATGTCGAAGTTGGCGCGACCTGCTTTGAACCAGCATTCAGCATTGCCCCCGCTTCATTTCAAGGAGAATGCACGACACGAGACGATGGCGGGTCAGACCGATGGAATCCAGTTGAAGGAAAGCGCCGCCGCCCAGCTGGCGACGGCACGGGCGGCGTACGTCAAGGAGGCGGGTCGCGGCCGCGCGGGCACAGAAACAGCGCGGCGCTATGCCGATCAGATGGACGGCGTCGTGCAGGCGGTCGTCGAGGCGGCCTGCGGTTGCACCGACCTGCCGGTCGCCGTATGTGCGGTCGGCGGATATGGACGACGGGCACTCTGCCTGCATTCGGACGTCGATCTGCTCATCGTCTTCGACGGCACGATCGACGAGCGTGAAGAGGCCTTCGTCAAGGGCGTTCTGCAGCCTTTATGGGATTTGCGCCTGGAACTCGGCCAGCATGTGCGCGAGTTCGCGGATTTCGCTGAACCCGATCTGAGCAACCCCGAGTTTCTGCTCAGCCTGCTCGACCTGCGTTACCTCGCCGGCAGCTTGCCTCTTTACGGACGGATCGCGCTGAGTGCCGCGGGATCGCATGCGCGTGCGTCCCTCGACCCGCTGCTCACGCTCGTTTCCGAACGTCACGCGCGGTTCAACGACACCCTCTATCAACTCGAACCGGACATCAAGCAGGCGCCAGGCGGCCTGCGCGACATCTCGGTGATTCGTCATCTGCACATGCTTGCGCCCGCCGCCTTCAAGGATGCCGGTGACGCGGGCCACGGCCGTATCGCCGGGGCCGAAGACTTTCTCCTGCGAATTCGTTCCGTTCTGCACGTGCTTGGCGGCCGGGACGTCAATCTGCTGACGCACGATCTTCAGGAGAAAGTTGCCGACACGCTGGGCTGCTCCGGAGCGCATCCGCATCATCGGGTCGAGTCGTTGATGGGGGAGTATTTTCTGCGGGCCCGAGCCGTCACGCGGGCGCTGGCCTCCGCGCAGCGGGCCGTGCGTCCGCGAACAGGAAGCGCAGTCAGGCGGATCGGGCGACAGTTCGAGATCACCGAGGATGGCGTCCAGTTCGCCCAGCCGAACCGCGCCAGCCAACAGCCATCGCTGTGGGTCGAGGCATTCCGGATTGCACTCGAGCACCAGTGTCCGGTCGCCGAATCGGCGCTCAGCTGCATCGAGCAGAACGTCCATCGCTGCGGCGCCGACGATTTCGTTGCCACCGAAGGGGACCGCCTCCAGCTCCGGCGATTGTTTACACCGCGGGCGGGCCTGTACGAGCGGCTGTCGGAAATGCACGACTGCGGGCTGCTGAATCGGATCTTCCCGGAGTTCGCCAAAGTTCACTGCCGCGTGGTCCGCGACTTCTATCACAAGTACACCGTCGACGAGCACACCCTGCTGACGATCCGCAACGTCGAGTCGCTGCTCGACCCGGCCGCTGCCAACCGCCGGCGCTTCGGCTCGATTCTCCAGGAGCTGCACGCTCCCGAGCTGCTGACCCTGGCTCTGCTCTTTCATGACGTCGGCAAATGGCGCGAAGCCGATCACGCGCAGGAAAGCGTCCGTCTGACGCAAAGCGCGCTCGATCGACTGGAGCTGCCGGACGACGAGCGCGCGACGATCGAATTTCTGATCCGCGAGCATCTGCAGATGTCCCAGGTCGCGTTCCGCCGCGATGCGGAGGACCCGCAGGTCGCCTCGCGCTTTGCCGAGCTCGTCGGCAACGAAGAACACCTCAAGCTCCTCTGTTTGCTGACGTTCGCCGACGTCGGCGCGGTCTCGCCTGAAACGCTGACGCCCTGGAAAGAGGAGCTGCTGTGGCGTGTCTACGTCGACACCTACAATCGGTTGACGCTCGGCTACGCCGACCACCTTCTCGAAGGCGACCCGGCTGGCCTCTCCGTGCTCATCGCCGGGCGGCCCGCCGACATCAGCGAGCACGAACTCGTCGCGTTCCTCGAAGGCTTGCCGCGCCGATATTTGACGACGTTCGGCCTTGGCGCCGTCTATCGTCACGTGCGGCTCGCCCGCGACATCAAACCAAATCAGATCCACACGTTCCTCGAGAACCACGACGACGTGTGGGAGCTGACGCTCGTCACGCTGGACAAGCCATATCTGTTTTCGAACGTGTCCGGCGTGCTGTCCTATTTCGGCATGGACATCCATCGTGGTCAGGCGATGACGACGCCGGACGGGCTGGTCCTGGACGTGTTCGAGTTTTCGGACGAAGAGGGCTTTCTCAAGCAGAACGTCGCGGCGACGACCGAGATCTCGCGGATGCTGGAGCAGGTCGTCGCTGGATCGGTCGACGTCTCATCGTTGCTCAAGGGGCGCGAGCGCAGCTTGCTCAATCGCCGCCGCGTTCGTCGGCCGCCGGTCGTCCATTTCGACAACGAACATTCGCGCAAGTACACCGTCCTCGAAATCGTCGCCGACGACGCCCCGGGTCTGCTGCATCGAATTACGCGGGTGCTCTCCGCAGAAGGCTGCGATCTGCATCTGGCGTTGATCGCCACCGAAGGCAAGAGCGCCATCGACGTGCTGCACGTGACGCGCGCGGGGCGCAAATTGACCGAGACGGAACAGGATTCGCTGGAGCGCGAGTTGAAGCAGGTGTTGGAGGCGGGCGAATAAGCGCGTGCCTGCCCTGAGCGAGCGCAGCGAGTCAAAGGGTCTCGTGTTACCTTGAGCCACGCAAACGAGACAGATGGAGGAACGGTATGAAACTAGTCAAGAGTATCGTGCGCCCGCACAAAGTCGACGACGTGCGCGACGCGCTCGAGAAACTCAGCATCGCCGGCATGACCGTCACGGACGTGCGCGGTCACGGGCGCCAGAAGGGACACACCGCGGTCTACCGCGGGAAGGAATACAGCGTCAGCCTGCTGCCCAAGGTTGAAATCGAGGTGGTGGTTCCCGACAACGTCGTGGAGGACGTCATCGAAGCCATCATGGCCGCAGCGCGGACCGGCGAAATCGGCGACGGCCGTGTGTTCGTCCTTCCCGTTGAGCAGAGCTACAACATCCGCACCGGCGCAAAGGAGACCAGTTAACCGGCGTCCCAGGCGCTGGGTACGCCATTCAGGAGGCACATGGATCGAGCACCCGTGACGTTCGTGACCCCCCGGAACCTGGCGATCGCCGCTGTGGCCGTGTTGGCCGCGCCGGCGGGAGCCGCGGCGCAGGCGGCTGCCCCGCCGCCGGCGATCAACCAGGCGGACACCGCGTGGATGCTCGTCGCGACCGCGCTCGTGCTGTTGATGACACCGGCGCTGGCATTTTTCTATGGTGGCCTCGTTCGCTCGAAGAACGCGCTGAACACGATGATGATGAGCTTCGTCGCGCTCGGATTCGTCGGCGTCTTCTGGGCTTTGCTTGGGTACACACTGGCGTTCTCGACTGGCGGCCCGTGGATCGGTGATCTGTCGAACGCGTTCCTGCGCGGCGTTGCTCTCGAACCGAAAGGGACGATCCCGCATGTCCTGTTCATGGCCTATCAGGGCACGTTCTGCATCATTACGGCGGCGTTGATTTCCGGATCGATTGTCGAACGCATGCGTTTCTCGATGTACGTGTTGTTCATCACGCTGTGGGCGATTCTCGTCTACAGCCCGGTCGCGCACTGGGTCTGGGGCGGTGGATGGCTGGCGACGTGGGGTGCACTTGATTTTGCCGGCGGGACGGTCGTGCACGTGAACGCCGCCATCGCCGCGCTCGTCGCCGCGGTTGTCGTTGGGAAGCGTCAGGAATACCCGTCATCGTCGTTGCTTCCGCACAGCGTGCCGTTGACCCTTCTTGGCGCGGGACTCCTCTGGTTCGGATGGTTCGGCTTCAACGCCGGCAGCGCGCTCGCGGCAAGCCCAATCGCGGCACTCGCGTTCGTGACCACGATGCTCGCGCCAGCGGCGACTCTGCTCGTCTGGACGTTCCTCGATGCCGCACGATCGCGCAAGCCCACGGCGGTTGGGGCGGCGACAGCCATCGTCGTCGGCCTCGTGGCGATCACGCCGGCGGCCGGCTTCATCAGCCCGATGAGCGCGATTGTGCTCGGTGCGATCGCTGCGGTGCCCAGCTATCTCGGCCTGATGATTCGCGCGAAGACGTCGCTCGACGATTCCCTCGACGTGGTCGCGGCACACGGCGTTGGCGGAACCGTGGGCGCCCTGCTCACGGGGATCTTCGCCGCCAAGAGCTGGAACGGCGTGCAGGACGGTGTGCTGGCCGGGAATCCCAAACAGCTGATGATTCAGGCGACTGCGGTTGCCGCGGTGATCGTCTATAGCGGAGTCGTCAGCTTCGTGATTTTGAAGGTGATCAGCCTGATCTCACCGTTGCGCGCGGATGCGAACGACGAAATGCAGGGTCTCGACATCAGCATGCACGGCGAAGAAGCGTATCTGCACGAATAGACTGTTGGTTTTCGATTGCTGATTGCGGATTGATTGATTCAATCGGCAATCAGCAATCCCTGCAATTCCGCACGTCCCGCCCTGAATAGATAGCATGCGCTTCACCTCGTCGCCGACTCGAAAACCGCCGGTCTCGAGATCCTTCTCACGTAAGCCCTCCTCCAGCTGAGCTGGCCTGTCGGCCGAATTGATGCAAATACGCGCATCCGCGCGTGCGCCAGGTCCAAGGCCGATCCACAATGTAACGCTCGGACCATGCAGAAAACCCTCGTCGTTGATGACTCGCCGACGATTCGCCGCATGGTGATGGCCTCGCTCAAGGATGTGTGCCCCGGCGGCTTTGCCGAAGCTGCCAGCGGACTCGAGGCGATCGAGCAGCTCGCCCTCGCGCCGTTCGCGCTGATGATTCTCGATCTCAACATGCCCGACATGCACGGGCTCGAAGTGTTGAAGTTCGTGCGCAGCCATCAGAAGTATCGCGATCTGCCGGTTGTGGTCCTGACCACGAGAAGCGACACGGCTAGCCGCGGCGCAGTGATCAGCGAAGGGGCGTCACTCTATCTCACCAAGCCGTTCGTCCCCCAGGCCCTTGCCGGGCAGGTCAGGACCTTGCTCGAACGGCAATCCGGCGTCGGCAACGGCAATCGAACCGAGGGCGACGTTGTCTGACAGCGACAAGGACTTCATCGCCGGGTTCATGGACGACTACTTCGCCGAGTCGGAGGAACATCTCGCGGCGGTGCGCGCCATCCTCTTGTCTCTCGAGGGAGCAGTCGGCAAGCTCGCACCTGCTCCCGCTCTCCTCGAGGAGTTGTTCCGCAGTTTCCACTCGATCAAAGGCATCTCGGGCATGGTGGAGCTGCGCGAGGCCGAGATGCTCGCGCACGAAATGGAAAGTTACCTCCGCTCGTTGCGGCAGCGCGAAGTCGTGCTGACCCAGGCAGGCGTTGATGCGCTTGTCACGGGGGTGGACGCGCTCGAACAGGTGATTGCCGCGCGGCGCGAGAATCGGCAGGCTCCCGAGATCGCCCAGGCGATGCGCCGGATCGCGGACGTCGTGCCGTCGGGATCGCAGCCATCACTCCCGACCGTCGAATCTCGTCAGGATCGGACGGACACCGCGCGCTGGACGGTCACGTTCGTGCCGTCCGCCGCGCTCAACGACCGTGGCGTCAACGTCGACACGGTGCGGGCGCGGCTGCGGGAACGTGGGACCATCGTCCACGCAGCGCCGCGCATCCTGCCATCCGGCGTGGCGTTCGAGTTCGATCTTGCCGGCGATTTGGATGACGCAACCCGGAGCGCGTGGCTGTCCGACGGAATCACCGTTGAACCGGCGGCCATTGCCACCCCGGTCGGCGGGGACGATTCACCGGGCTCGGACACGTTCGAATCGACCGCCGCCAACCTGTCCGCGCCGCTGGCCTCGACCGCGTCGCACTATGTTCGGGTCGATCTCGCCAGGCTCGACGACCTCATGCGGATGATCGGTGACCTCGTCATCAGCCGCGCGCGGCTGGCCGAGACGCTCGCCCGCATCGAGCGCCGCGTGCCGGCAGTGGAATGGCGCTCGGTCCACGAAGACAGCGCGGCGATCGAGCGGCAGCTGCGCGACCTGCGCGAAGGGGTGGTCCGCGTCCGCCTGGTGCCGGTCGGTGAAATCTTCCGCCGGATGCCATTTGTCGTGCGCGATCTGGCGAAAGAATCCGGCGCGAAGGTGCGCCTGGTGCTCGAGGGTCAGGAGACAGAGATCGACAAGTACCTCATCGAACGGATGATGGATCCGATTCTCCACATCGTCCGGAACTCGGTCAGCCATGGGTTCGAGCCGCCGGCCGATCGACGAGCCGCCGGCAAGGACGAGGAAGGAACGCTGCGGCTTTCGGCGTCCACCATTGGCGAGTCGGTCGTCGTCGAGATCGCCGATGACGGCCGCGGCATTGACGCGGAGGAGGTCGCACGTCGTGCCCGGTCGTTGGACATGCCGGTGCCAGACGGGCCGCTCGATGCTACGACCCTGCTGGATCTCATTTGTTCGCCCGGCTTTTCCACCCGTGACGAGACCGACCGCGGCAGCGGCCGCGGTGTGGGAATGGCGGTCGTCAAGTCGACGATCCAGCAATTGAATGGGACGCTGTCGCTGCAGACGGAGGCCGGCCGCGGCACCCGCTTCACCATTGAGCTGCCGCTGACGCTGTCGATCACCGAGGCCCTGATTGCGGTGATTGGAGACCGGACGTTTGCCGTTCCCCAGGGATCCGTCCGCGAGGTGATCGAGATCGAACGCGCGTCGTTGCGGCGGGTCGAGGGGCATGAGATTGCGCCGTATCGCGGCGGCGTGCTGCCGGTGCTCAGGTTGAGCCGGTTGTTCGGCCTGCCCGAGGGAGAGCCGCGCTCGCTGCATGCGTTCGTGATCGGCTCGGGCCTCGACGCGGTGGGTATGGCGGTGGACCGGATCACCGGGCAGCGCGAGATCGTCGTGCGCACGATCGCCGACAACATGATCAAGGTAAACGGCGTGGCCGGCGCCACCGACCTCGGCGACGGACGCGTCGTCCTGATACTCAATCTTCCGGCGCTGGCGCGCATCGCGCAGCCCGTTGCTGACGGCTTGTCGACGGCCGCAAGACCCCGGAGCGCATGATGTCGGACAACTACATTCTCTTCATGCTGGCGGGCACCACCTATGCGCTTCGGACCCGCGACGTCACGCACATCGAGATGGTGGAGCAAATCACCAGCGTGCCGAACGCGGCGCACTTCGTCGACGGGGTCGTGTTTTCGCGGGGGCAGGTCGTGCCGGCGCTGAACCTTCGTGCCCGCTTCGGATTCGAGCGGGCAGGCCACGACGTTCGCACCCGGCTCCTCGTGGTCCAGAGCGACAACCGCAGCGTCGGTCTGGTGGTCGACTCCGCCCGGGAGTTTCTCGCCATCCCGCCCTCGTCCGTCCAGCCGCCGAACCAGGCGCTCGCGGGCATCAGTGGTCAGTACATCGAGGGGATCGCGAACCTCAACGATCGCCTGATCCTGATTCTCGATCTGCCGGCGGTTCTGAATTTCAGCCAGTCAGTGCCAGCCGCCTAGCGCGGCTCCAAGGAGTTCCCATGGCCAGTCGGACATCGAAGGCGAACGGACGGGCGAACGGCAGACAGGCCGCTCTTGATCCACGGCTCGTGACCGCCCAGACCCAGCAGGTCGCGGCGACCGCGAGCGCGATCGTGCGGATCGCAGACGACGTGTCTGACGGGGCCGAGAGCCAGATCCGATCGCTCGACGGCACGCTCAGCGGCCTCAACCAGATGGCGGCGTCGTTGAAGGAGACCGCCAGCCAAGTCGAGTCGGTGTCGGTCTCCTCCGAGGAGCTCACGGCGACGGTCAACGAAATGGCTGCCTCGGTCGAGCAGGTAACCGCGAGCACCGTGAATTTGTCGGGATCGGTCGCGGAAACGAGCACGTCCCTCGCCCAGACCAGCGCGACGATGAAGCAGATCAGCAGCAGCACCGACGAGCT
>Ga0070684_100000292_pt1 | contig 34798 bp, 25 predicted proteins | sample KBSC723LmetaG_FD_65653 | JGI IMG/M metagenome (GOLD analysis project Ga0070684, IMG submission 65653) | Corn rhizosphere microbial communities from Kellogg Biological Station, Michigan, USA - KBS C7.2-3L metaG | ecosystem: Host-associated > Plants > Roots > Rhizosphere ...
GCGATCAAGGAAAAGATGTCGGTCTACCAGGAAATGGCGACCGCCATGCCGCACGACCTGATCAACGCGAAGCCGGTCATGGCCGCGATTCGCGAGTTCTTCGGGTCGTCGCAGCTGTCGCAGTTCATGGACCAGACCAACCCGCTGTCGGAAGTCACGCACAAGCGCCGCTTGTCCGCGCTCGGGCCCGGTGGTCTGTCGCGCGAGCGCGCCGGGTTCGAAGTGCGCGACGTGCACCCGACGCACTACGGGCGCATCTGCCCGATTGAGACGCCGGAAGGTCCGAACATCGGCCTGATCTCGTCGCTGTCGTGCTACGCCCGCATCAACGAGTTCGGCTTCATCGAGTCGCCGTATCGCAAGGTCAAGAACGGCCGGGTGATCGACTACGTCATCGTCACCAACGCCGGCGGCTCGAAGTACAAGGTCGGCGACATCGTCGAAGCCGACGAGTTCACCGCCTCCGATCTCGAGGCCGGCAAGGGCAAGCGGAAGCGCGGCATGGAGTTCGAGCCGTACTCCTATTACCTGTCGGCGTGGGAGGAGGACCAGTATATCGTCGCCCAGGCGAACGCCCAGGTCGACGAGAATGGGCGCTTCACGACCGATCGCGTCAACGCGCGCCAGGCCGGCAACTTCATCCTGGTGCCGCGCGACAAGGTCGACTTCATCGACGTGTCGCCGAAGCAACTCGTCTCGGTCGCGGCCTCGCTCGTGCCGTTCCTCGAGAACGACGACGCGAACAGAGCGTTGATGGGATCGAACATGCAGCGCCAGGCGGTGCCGCTGCTCCGGGCGCGGTCGCCGTACGTCGGCACCGGCATGGAGTACATCACCGCGCGTGACTCGGGCGCCGTCGTCGTGGCGCGCCGTTCGGGGACCGTGGACTTCGTCGACAGCCAGCGCATCGTCGTCCGCGTGGAAGGGGAGACGGAAGCGACCTCGCGCGAGATGGGCGCTGATATCTACCCGCTGACGAAGTTCAAGCGATCGAACCAGAACACCTGCATCAGCCAGAAGCCGATCGTGCGGGTCGGCCAGAAGGTCCACAAGGGACAAGTCCTCGGCGACGGGCCCTGCACGGAACTGGGCGAGCTGGCGCTCGGGCGCAACGTGCTCGTCGCGTTCATGCCGTGGCGCGGCTACAACTTCGAAGACGCGATCCTCGTGTCCGAACGCATGGTGAAGGACGACTATTACACGTCGATCCACATCGAAGAGTTCGAGATCGAGGCGCGCGATACGAAGCTCGGACCCGAGGAAATCACGCGCGACATCCCGAACGTGGGTGAGGGCTACCTGCGCGACCTCGACGAGAGCGGCATCATCCGCATCGGCGCGTCGGTCAAGCCGGGCGACATCCTGGTCGGCAAGGTCACGCCGAAGGGCGAGACCCAGCTGACGCCGGAAGAAAAGCTGCTCCGCGCGATCTTCGGCGAGAAGGCTGGCGACGTTCGCGATGCGTCGCTCATCTGCCCGCCGGGCATCGAAGGAATCATCGTCGGCGTCAAGATCTTCTCCCGCAAGGGCATCGAGAAAGACGATCGAGCCAAGGCGATCGAGCAGGAAGAGCTCGACATGATGGAGAAGAACCTGCAGGACGAAATCCGCATTCTTCACGACGAAGTGAAGAAGCGGGTGATCGGCATGCTGCAGAACCAGGAGTCGCGTGCGGATCTCTACGACGAGCACGGCCGCGAGCGGCTGCTCAAGAAGGGAACGCCGCTGACCGCGGACGTGCTGCAGGGACTCCCGTACGAAGCGATCGTGCGGCTGAAGGTGCAGACCGACGATCCTCGACTCGAAGAAGATCTGCGTGAGCTCGAGGAGCGGACCGAACGGCAGGTGGAAGTCATCCGCCAGCAGTTCGAAGAGAAGAAGGAGAAGGTCCGCCGCGGCGACGAGCTGCCTCCGGGCGTGATCAAGCTCGTGAAGGTCTACGTCGCGATGAAGCGCAAGCTGTCGGTCGGCGACAAGATGGCCGGACGACACGGCAACAAGGGCGTCATCGCGCGCATTCTGCCGGAAGAGGACATGCCGTATCTGCCGGATGGCACGCCGGTCGAGATCGTGCTCAATCCGCTGGGCGTTCCATCGCGTATGAACGTCGGGCAGATCCTCGAGACGCACCTCGGCTGGGCCGCGCACGCGCTCGGTCTGTGGTTCGCGACGCCGGTCTTCGATGGCGCAACCGAAGTCGAGATCAAGAACTGGCTCGAGAAGGCGGGTCTGCCGAAAAGCGGCAAGACGAAGCTCTACGACGGCATGACCGGTCAGGAGTTCGAGCAGGACGTGACCGTCGGCTACATCTACATGCTGAAGCTGTCGCACCTGGTCGACGACAAGATCCACGCGCGATCGATCGGGCCGTACTCGCTGATCACGCAGCAGCCGCTGGGTGGCAAGGCGCAGTTCGGCGGACAGCGGTTTGGAGAAATGGAAGTCTGGGCGCTTGAAGCCTACGGCGCGGCGCACATTCTCCAGGAGCTGCTGACCGCGAAGTCAGACGATGTGACCGGCCGCGCGAAGATCTACGAAGCGATCGTCAAGGGCGACGCCTCGTTCCAGCCCGGGTTGCCGGAGTCGTTCAACGTTCTCATCCGCGAACTCCAGGCGCTGTGCCTTGACGTCGAGCTGATGAAGACGAAGCGGAAGCCGGCGTTGGAACCTGTTGAGGCTGAGGAAGGTACGCCAGCGTTGACCGAGGGGTAAAGAGAGTCGGGATCCGGGGTCCGGGATCCGGGGTCCGAATCGAGAGCGCACAGACAGCCTAGTACGTTGGCCGTGCTGGGCTGTCGTTGAAATAGCCCCAGCCGTGCAATCAGCAGCGCCTGCGGCCCGAGCGAGGCGCGAAGTCGCCGAGTGAGAGCGAGCGGGGGTGGGGCCCCGCGAGCAGTAAGAAATGCAGACAGAGCCGGTAGCTGGAACACTGGCAACTGGAAACTACAAAAAATGAGACCATCTTTTGACAATCGCGGTTCTCTCACGTCCGACTTCGACGCGATTCGCATCAGCCTCGCGTCGCCGGACAAGATCCTCTCGTGGTCGCACGGCGAAGTGACCAAGCCGGAGACGATCAACTACCGCACGTTCAAGCCGGAACGCGACGGGCTGTTCTGCGCCAAAATCTTCGGACCGGTCACCGACTGGGAGTGCCTCTGCGGCAAGTACAAGCGCATGAAGCACCGCGGGGTGATCTGCGACAAGTGCGGCGTCGAAGTGACGCAGGCGAAAGTGCGCCGCGAGCGGCTGGGCCACATCACGCTGGCGACGCCGGTCAGCCACGTGTGGTTCTTCAAGGGACTGCCGAGCCGCATCGGCCACTTGCTCGACATCTCGCTGCGCGATCTCGAGCGCGTCCTCTACTTCGAGGCCTACGTGGTCATCGAGCCGGGCGACACCGAGTTGAAGCAGAACCAGCTGCTGACCGAGGACCTGTATCGCAAGGCGCGGGAAGAGCACGGACCGATTAAGTTCCGCGCGCAGATGGGCGCGGAGGCGATCAAGGAGCTGCTCAAGCGCGTCAACATCGAGAAGCTCGCGGGCGAGCTGCGCGACAAGATGCGGGCGGAGCCGTCGACGCAGAAGAAGCTGAAGTACGCCAAGCGGCTGAAGGTCGTTGATTCATTCCGGAAGTCCACGAACAAGCCGGAGTGGATGATCCTCGACGTGATTCCGGTTATTCCGCCCGAGCTGCGGCCTCTCGTTCCGCTCGACGGCGGCCGGTTCGCGACCTCGGACCTGAACGATCTCTATCGTCGTGTCATCAACCGGAACAACCGGTTGAAGAAGCTGATCGAGCTGAAGGCGCCTGACGTCATCATCCGCAACGAAAAGCGCATGCTTCAAGAAGCGGTCGATGCGCTGTTCGACAACGGCCGCCGCGGCCGTGTGCTGCGCGGCGCGAACAACCGTCCGCTGAAGTCGCTGTCCGACACGTTGAAGGGCAAGCAGGGACGTTTCCGTCAGAACCTGCTCGGCAAGCGCGTCGACTACTCCGGCCGTTCGGTCATTGTCGTCGGACCCGAGCTGAAGCTGCATCAGTGCGGCCTGCCGAAGAAGATGGCGCTCGAGCTGTTCAAGCCGTTCATCTACAACAAGCTCGAGGAGCGAGGTCTCGTCGCCACCATCAAGCAGGCGAAGGAGATGGTCGAACAGCAGCGTCCGGAAGTATGGGACGTGCTCGAAGAGGTCATCCGCGAGCATCCGGTGCTCTTGAACCGCGCGCCGACGCTTCACCGCCTGGGTATCCAGGCGTTCGAGCCGGTGCTGGTCGAAGGCAAGGCGATTCGGATCCATCCGCTCGTCTGCACCGCGTTCAACGCGGACTTCGACGGCGACCAGATGGCCGTGCACATCCCGCTTGCGCCCGAGGCTCAGATCGAGGCCTCGGTGCTGATGATGTCCTCGAACAACATCCTGTCGCCGGCGAGCGGCGCGCCGATTGCGATTCCGTCGCAGGACATCGTGCTCGGCTGCTACTACCTGACCAAGGCTCGCGCCGGCGCCAAGGGTGAAGGCCGCGTCTTCGGCAATGCCGACGATGTGGTGCTCGCGCTCGAAGCGGGCGAATTGGAGACGTTGACGCCAATCCGCCTGCGGATCTCCGGCGACCTGCTCGACATGACCGTCGCGCGCGACGATCAGGCGGTGCTGCAGACGGAAGTCCAGACGGTCATCAACAAGGTGATCAACACGACCGTCGGCCGCGTCATCTTCAACTCCGCGCTGCCGTCGGTGATGCCGTTCGTCAACGGCCTCCTGAAGAAGAAGGGGCTGCAGCAGGTCGTGCAGTACTGCCACCTGCACTACGGTCTCGAGAAGACCGTCGAGATGCTCGACGGCCTGAAGAACCTCGGCTTCACCTACGCGACGCGGTCGGGGCTGTCGATCGGCATCGACGACCTGGTCATTCCCCAGGAGAAGGCACCGCTCGTCGACAAGGCGCGCGACGAAGTGATCAAGGTCGAAGGGCAGTACCTCGAAGGGGCGATTACCAACGGGGAGCGCTACAACAAGGTGATCGCCGTGTGGTCGGACGTGACCGAGAAGATCGCGGATGCGATGTTCTCGGAGATGGAGGAGCTTGACCAGTCGGGCCGGAACTTCAATCCCGTCTACATCATGGCGGACTCCGGCGCGCGAGGCTCGAAGCAGCAGATCCGTCAGCTGGCCGGCATGCGCGGATTGATGGCGAAGCCGTCAGGCGAAATCATCGAGACGCCGATCACGTCGAACTTCCGAGAGGGCCTCACGGTTCTGCAGTACTTCATCTCGACTCACGGTGCGCGCAAGGGTCTCGCGGACACGGCACTCAAGACGGCGGACTCAGGCTACCTGACCCGCCGCCTCGTCGACGTGGCGCAGGACGTCATCATCCATGAGATCGATTGCGGGACCATGGATGGCATCGAAGCGCGTGCGATCGTGGAGTCGGGCGAAATCATCGAGCCGTTGCGCGACCGGATCATCGGCCGAGTGACGCTCGAACGAATCCTCGATCCCCTCTCCGGCGACGTCATCGTCGACGTCAACGATGCAATCGACGAAGACAAGGCATCGGCGATTCAGGAAGGCGGCATCGAGAAGGTTCGCATCCGTTCGGTGCTGACCTGCGCCAGCCGCCGCGGCTGCTGCGCGAAGTGCTATGGCCGCGATCTCTCGACCGGTAAGCTGGTCGAGCTCGGCCTCGCGGTCGGTGTCATCGCCGCACAGTCCATCGGCGAACCGGGCACGCAGCTGACGATGAGAACGTTCCATATCGGCGGAACGGCATCGCGCGTCAGCGAGCAGTCGACGCTTGATGCGAAGCACGCCGGCACGGTCCGCTACCAGGGCTTGCAGGTGGTCGAGACCAAGGGCGAGGACAACGCCAACGCCGGCCAGCGCGTCGTCATGAACCGCACCGGGTCGATCGTCGTGCAAGACGCGAAGGGGCGCGATCGCGAGCGCTACCCGATCGTCTACGGCGCGCGGCTCAAGGTCGCCGACGGCGAGCAGGTCGAAGTCGGAAAGATCCTTGTCGAGTGGGATCCGTACACGTTCTCGATCCTCACCGAGGAAGCGGGCGTCGCGAAGTACAAGGACCTCATCAGCGACGTGACGTATCACGAAGAAGTCGACGAGGTCACCGGCCTATCGCGGAAGATCGTCGTCGACTCGCCGGATGAGAAGAAGCAGCCGTTGATCGAAATCCGTGACAAGGCGGGCAAGGTGACGCGCAAGTACCACATGCCGTCACACGCCCACCTGATGGTCGAGGACGGCGAGGCGGTGTTCGCCGGCGAAGTGCTGGCGAAGATCCCGCGCGAAACGACGAAGACGAAGGACATCACGGGCGGTCTGCCGCGCGTGGTCGAGCTCTTCGAAGCGCGCAAGCCTCGCGAAACCGCGATCATCTCTGAAATCGACGGCGTCGTCCGCCACGGCGGCATCGTCAAAGGTCAGCGGAAGATCATCATCGTCCCCGAGGACGGCGGCGAACCGAGAGAGTACTCGCTGCCGCGCGGCGTGCACGTCAACGTCCAGGAAGGCGACCGCGTCCGCGCGGGCGAGCCGCTCATGGACGGACCGAGCAACCCGCACGACATCCTGTCGGTCCTCGGCGAGAAGGCGTTGCATGCGTATCTCGTCAACGAGATCCAGGAGGTCTACCGGCTCCAGGGCGTCAACATCAACGACAAGCACATCGAGGTCATCGTCCGTCAGATGATGCGGTGGGTGAAGATCGAAGAGGTGGGCGACACGGAGTTCCTGATCGAGGAGCAAGTGGATCGCTTCCGGTTCATGGAAGAGAACGAGCGCGTGATTGCCGCGGGCGGACGTCCGGCGACCGGCCGGCCGCTGCTGCTCGGGATCACGAAGGCGTCGCTCTCGACCGACTCGTTCATCTCGGCGGCGTCGTTCCAGGAAACCACGCGCGTGCTCACCGAGGCGTCAATCTCCGGCAAGGTCGATCATCTGCGCGGCCTGAAGGAGAACGTCACCATGGGCCGCCTGATTCCGGCCGGCACCGGGTTCGAGTATTACCGGCACGTGCGGATCCCGGCGGACGAACCACCACCACCGCCGCCGCCGACGCCGGAGGAACTCGAGCTGGAGCGTGAGATGGAGTACTTCGTGGAGCCTGAAGAGGCGTTCACGGGCAGAGACGATATCGAGTAGTTCGCGGTTCGCGGCTCGCGATTCGCGCGTCGAGATGAATTGAACATGTGGCTTCCGCCTTCAGGCGGAAGGATGACTGGGGCGGTGGTCGAGAGATCACCGCCCTTTTGTTGTACGCCGACGCGCGCCGACTTGCCCGCCCCAGTCGGTGTGCGCCCCGCACACAGCCGCTCCCAGATGTCCGCTTCGACCGGTCGGTATACTAATGACGGTATGGTCAGAACCCGGTTAGTCGCGGCGGCTTCCATTGTCGGCTGGTGTGTTGTTGTGCCGAGCGCACAACGGCTGGATCCGGCACCAAGAGCGATCGATTCATATCGAGCGGCGATTCAGCGGGCGCAGAAGACGCCGTCGGGCGGTCAACTCGAGGTCGCGTTCAACGCGATTGGACCTCTACGCGAGGCACTCGTGATCAGTCGCGATGGGGGCAATAGCGCACTAGAAGCGCTTTCGGAGCCGGAATTCAACCAGCTGCGCCGCGAGCTGGTCGGCCTCGTTGTGAATCGCGAAGAGGTGGTGTTCGTTGAGCCGGACGTTGAGTTCTTCCAGGCGCTGGCGGCACGCGGTGACGCCGCCGACCGAGCCTTCTTCAGCGCGCTCAGTGCGACCCTCCCGGACTCAATCTGGGCTGTGTACGTCGAACAGCAGACCGACTACAGTGGTTGCACGCGATTCGGCAGTGGAACGCTGGTGGCGACGTACTTAACATGGAGTGCCTTTCGCCAACAGTATCCGAAGCGCTACGCGGAGGCTTCGGGAACGCATCTGGACGACGTCAAGCGAGAGTTAACCGACTCGACCTGTGCTTGCGGTGATCGCGCTTCTGTCGAGAAAGAGCTAACCGAGTTCCTTCGACGCGCCAAGGTGTCCGAACTGCGAACCGAGATCGCAGCCCGCTTGGCTGCCGTTCGAAGTGATCGTGCGGAGTTTCGTTTCGCTTGCACGTCCGGGTAGTCGACGAAGGAGCCGGCATGGCCAGCCGTCGAACGTTCTTGTCGTTTCTTGCAGGTACTGCCGTGGCCCCACACTTGGCTTTCGGGCAAGGCCGCTCACCGGGGTTGGCCCTGTATGCCAATGTTGGGCCGGTGCTCACGCACTACGACGCTGATCTTGTCAACGCGGAATTGATCCAGCGCGATTCCGTGAGATTGCCCGCCGCTGTGCAGTACGCCTGGCCGCATCGCGACCGGCGCCATTTCTACGTGGCGTCAAGCGACAACGTTCCCGGCAATGTGCAGACCGGCGCCGAACACCACGTGACGGCGTTCAGGATCGACCCCATCACAGGTGCGCTCAGTCAGCTTGGCGATTCGATGCGCCTGCCGGCGCGGCCGATCCACCTGACGCTCGACAACGAATCGCAGCACATACTGGTGGCGTTCAACAATCCCAGTTCGCTGCGCGTGTATCGCGTGAACAAGGATTTCACCCCGGGGGCAGAGGTGCCTCAAGGGGCGATGGACACGGGTATCTACGCTCACCAAGTGCGCGTGACGCCAGACGGGGGCCACGTCGTGCTGGTCACGCGTGGCAACGAAGGCACGTCGCAAACGCCCGAGGACCCTGGCGCGCTGATGGTCTTCGACTACAAGGCTGGCGTGCTCTCGAACCAGTACAAGATCGCGCCCAACGGCGGGCGCGGCTATGGCCCGCGCCATCTGGATTTTCATCCGACCGAACCGTGGATGTACGTGTCGATCGAAACGCAGAATCAGATGCACATGCACCGCATGCAGGGTGGGAAGCCGCTCCCGGAAGTCGTGTTCAACACAACGACGCTCCTCGAGCCCAGCAACATTCGCTCGCGCCAGGCGGCAAGCACGGTGCACGTTCATCCGAACGGGCGTTTCGTCTACGGCGCAAACCGCTCGCAGGATGTCGTGGATTTCAACGGGAAGAAAGTCTACAAAGGCGGCGAGAATAGCATCGTCGTGTACTCAATCAACCAGCGAACCGGTCAACCGAGCGCAATCCAGCACATTGAAACGCAAAAGATCCATCCGCGCACATTCCACATCGACCCCAGCGGACGCATGCTGGTGGCGCAGCACAACCAGCCAGTGGACGTGCGCGATGGCGACAAGGTGCGCACTGTGTCGGCAGGGCTGTCGGTGTTCCGCATGAGCGCGGACGGCAAGCTCGCTCTTGCACGCACTTACGACGTCGATGTCCGTGACAAGAGCATGTGGTGGATGGGGATGGTGCCGCTGTAAAGACTTCGGACTCGTCCAGGGGGCCGTTAACGACTGCGCCGCGGCTATACTGCTCGGACACCTTCCAGGAAAGCCAGTGACACGAGCGTGACAGACGCCAGCCGTAGCCTCACGCTTGACGTTGTCTCTGGCTCATATGCGATATGCCGCTGGCCGCCCGAAGAGCCGCTTCCACATTGGGTCATGCAGGGAGAGTTCTTCTCTGTCACGCGAACACCAACGGAGTTGTCGGCGGTATGCGATGTCGCTGCTGTGCCGCCCGGTGTGAAGGCGGAGGCCCCGTGGTCAATGTTGGCGGTTCGAGGACCCTTAGACTTCAACATCACCGGTGTTCTGGCTGCGTTGGCGACACCTTTGGCGACTGCGGGAATAACGCTCTTTGCGATTTCGACGTACGACACGGACTATGTGCTCGTGCGAAACGACGACTTGGATGGTGCAGTTCGCGCGCTCCGGCAAGCTGGGCACACTATCTCGGAAGGCAAAGCGACATCCTGGGGCCCGGTCTAACAATGCGGTGCAACACACGGCCGCTCGAGTGATCATGATCCGCCGCGGGTGAACGCGAGCCGTTCGGCGGACAGAGAATCCCGACATGAATGCATTGCCAAAGCTCGTCGCTCACAGCGAGTGGGCCAACAAAGTCTGGCGGGGCTTCATCGCGGAGAGCGCTCCTTCAGACGACTGGCTACGCCAGCGAATCAGTCACATCATGCTTGGCGAGCGTGCCTGGTTCCAGCGAATTCACGGCGAGGAACCTGGTCGCGAGATCTGGCGTCAGCTGTCGTTCTCCGAACTCGAACAACTCGCGGAAGAACATCATCGGGTCTATGCCGATCTGCTCACGCGGGATCTCACGCAGATGATTGCCTTTCAGCGGTTCACCGGTGAGAAGTACGAATCGCCTATCGCCGACATTCTCCTCCACCTGATTCTCCACGGATCCCATCACCGAGGACAGATGGCGACGCATGCTTCGGCTGCCGGCTTGAGGGCGATCAACACGGACTACGTCGAGTACTGCCGCATTCATCGACTGTGATTCATAACATCCAGCGACGAGCCGACCAGCGGCACCGATGTTGTGCCAAGATTCAACTCGTTCCGGAACGAGTTGCTGATTGGTGGTCGCGCCTGAGACGCAGTTAGGCAGCTCGTCTGCTTTAGCTGAGTGGGCTTTCTTTCTCTCTGTGGCCTGAATGCATCGTCCAGTTAGGTGAATCTTCCATGTGGAAGAGCGACGCGCCGATTGTGTGTGCCGAGTGCGGTGATCTCCTGACGCTCGCAGACTGGGGCGGTCTCTGCATCCTGTGCGGTCACATCTTCTGCCTGCGCCACATCCTGATTCGTGATGCCGTTGCGAATTGCACGTCGTGCGAAGTGGCCCGACGGAATCGCGAAGAGCACGGCCCGATTTCCGACATCGAGGCCGATCGCGTACGCCGCCTCCTGCTGCGTGACGTCGTCGGAACTGTCGGGCCCGGTCATGAATCGGCCGTCGACGAACCGATCGCGCGGATTCGCTTGTTCGCTGATGATCCGACTGACTTCGAACAGCGGGTTGTCGACGACGTTCAGCAGTTTCTCCATGATACCTATGTCGATACGAGTTGGCCCGCGTGTCCGGAGCACCCGCATCATCCTCTCTGGTACTCAGAGGGTTGGTGGCGGTGCGAGGAATCAGGAAAGTCCGCGGCGCCGCTCGGAGAGCTGCGAAGAAACCAAGAGAATAATTGAACAGGTGGCATCCGCCTGACAAAATGAAACAGGGCTGGGCTGTATTAATTCAAACCTCTGAGTCCGACCGGATGTTCTCCTTCGTAACGGCGTAGACGAAATCTTTTCGACGGCGTCACTCATAGGAGGAACGTGATGAGGCTGAGATTGTTTGTCGTTTGCGTGCTCTCTCTAGTCTGGGTGTGCTCAGCGACGGCGCAGGACTCGGTTCGTTTGCGGTTCCAAATTGTGAAAGACGGCGCGGTCCTCGCCAATCCGGAGGTCTCTGTTGGGCAAGGCTCAGTCGGCCGCATCGAAATCAAAGACGCTTTTACCTGCGAGTTCACCCCGACATTGCGTGATTCGCAAGTGAGTCTCGTGTTCGATATCACGGCGGGAGAGAAACATCTGCAGCCTCGCCTTGTGATTGAAAGGGCGGAGCCGGGAACCGTTTCCTGGACGTCAGCGTCTGGAGCGGTGATGAAGATCACGGTCGTCGCGGTTCGTTAGCCGACGACCGATGCGGCTCTTCATCGGCATTCTGATCCCGATGGCGTTCTGGCTTGGGACGGAAGTGCGCTCCGAGATCACGCAGCCGACTCCGGCCGCTCAGAAGGTCAGTCTGTGTGCGTTGCAGGAAAACCCTGCGACGTACAACCACAAGATGATCGACGTCCGTGCGGTCGTCTCACACGGTCTTAACGACTTTACGCTGTCGGATCCCCGGTGCGAGCCTCGTTCGCGAATCTGGCTGGAATATGGCGGTCGGGTGAACTCCGAAACGGTGTACTGCTGTGGCGTCAAAGCCGGGCCCCGAGCCGCCGACCTGGTCGTCGAGGGAATCGCGACCCGGCTGATTGACGACGGGCTGTTTCGCCGCTTCGACGCGCGGGTTCGAACCAAAGGTGACGTCGCCTTTCGCGCACACCTGATTGGTCGCTTCTTCGCTGGGCTCAAACAGCGCACGCCCGAAGGCGATGTGTGGGGAGGCTACGGGCACCTTGGTTGTTGCAGCCTCCTTGTCATTGAGCAGGTTCTGGCTGTTGAGGCGAATGCTGACCAGGGCTCAGGTAGGAAGTAGCCGCCAGGCCTCTTTTGTTTTCTACCGCCCGCCGTCCTACGTGGAGTTCTTCACTTGAGCGAACCATCTCGCCATAGACCACAGGTATTTGGAAATCTCTGGGCCAAAGAAGCTGGGGCCAATACCGTCCCGCGCCCGCGGTGCGGTTGCCTCGAGCCGCAATACGGCAACGTGAAATGGTCCGAATTGCAGATCCACTCCGAGGAGCAAGACACGGCGTGTGCTGGGTGGCAACGTCTCAATGAACTGATTGATGACGCGGCGCGCGATGGCCGAGAGGAATTTTCACCAGGCCCGGAGATGACGCCGACACAATGGACACAGATCACAATCTTGCCGCCAAGCATCGCGAGGTTGAAATCCGTCAAACACTTTATTCTCTACGGCAGCAGTCTTGTTCGCATCCCGCCTGAAATCGGTGAAATGACTGCTCTCGAAAACTTCACGCCATACACCTCGTATCGCCTTCACTGGTTTCCATACGAGATCCGGCGATGCAAAAACTTGAAGCGCAGCACAATCAGCACGCGAGCGTTATACGGAAATTACACGTACAGATCGCCGTTCCCACGGTTGCCGCAAATCGATCCCGCTTATCTCCCGACACGTTGCAGTGTTTGCGATTCGTCCCTGGTAAACGTCACGCCAAGACAATTGTGGATTTCGCTTCTGATTGGTACGGATGTGGTTCCTCTGCTTGTGCATGCCTGTTCGGACGAGTGCGTGGCGAATCTCCCGACTCCGCCAGCAGATTACGTTCGATATCCGCATACCGGCGGGCTTGACCTCGTGCAACCGGACCCTGAATTGTGGGTTCCGCGACGCGCGACATAACAAACGTGCCGGGGGGGTTCGGATCGTCATGAGCGCAAGCCTTGTATTCGGATCTCCACTCGACGGATTGCTCGAGCGGCTCTACGCACGGAGCCTGGCGCAAGACGATATGGTGTTGGCCTATTTCACGGCCAGGGCTTCACGATTCGTGATGGCAACTATTGACGGTCGCAACCGCCTTAGCGTCAACGCGTCACGAATGGTAAGGTTTCCATATGCGCTTCAACCGCTCGGTGCCTCCGTGTGTCGTCATCCCCGTGCTCATTTATCCCGACCCCAGCGCAGCAGCGGATTGGCTGTCCAAAGCCTTTGACTTCACGATTCGTCTGCGCATCGCCAACCACCGGATCCAGATGCGCGCCGGCGACGGGTGTTTCACCATCGCCGAGGGCAACATTGCGCCGAACAACTCGCACATCATTCAGGTCCGGATCGAAGATGCCCACGGTCATTGCGACCGCGCGCGGCAGCACGGCGCGATCATCCTGACCGAACCGCGAGACCATCCCTACGGCGAGCGTCAATACAACGCGCAGGACTTTTACGGCCATCGGTGGGACTTCACCGAGACCATTGCCGATGTCGCGCCAGAGGAATGGAGCGGCGGTGCGTTTCACCTCGAGTGAACTAAAACGTCCCCTCCTTGGGACCGCGGATGCTCTTGCTGATCTGACGGATCGCCCCGAGATGGTAGGCGAGGTGGGCGACGCTGGAAATCATGCCGGTGAGCTCGATCCCGCTGCATTCGCGCGGTGTTCGCAGCATCTCCAGCCACCGCTGCGTTTCGTCACCGAGCCCGGTGCGTATCTCGCTCCACATCGCGTCATCAACCGCGGACACCTTCCAGGCTTCGTCCCATTTGGCGTCGGCGAATGGGTTACCACCCTCTCGTGCCCACCAATTCATGAGTGAGAGTCCGTAGCGCACGTGCTGCGCGTGCGCCGCAATCGTCGCGCCCTCGTTGGTGGATGTCGACGCATCCGCCGCCGACAGCTTCTCGAGCGATCGCAGCAGGCCGACGTCGCCAGTGTTGAGCATGAAAGCTTGACCGTGGCCAGTCGTCCCGTCAACCAATTCAGAGAACAATCGGCTGAGAGCGCGGCTGATTTCTGCCGTGAGCATGAGATCTCTGTTGAGTTCGCGAGTTACCAGATTCGGACGCGATCGTCCGGTGTGATGAACAGCTTGTCGCCTTCCTTCACTCCGAACGCTCCATACCACGCGTCTATATTGCGCTCAGGAATCGACCCGCGCGCGGCAGACGGTGCGTGTGGATTCGTCAGGATCAGGTTCCGCAAGGCGTCGTCGCGCTGCATGCCTCGCCAGACCTGAGCGTGTGCCATGAAGAAGCGTTGATCGCCGGTGAAGCCTTCGATGACCGGAGCTTCCTGGCCCTTCAGCGATAGCTTGTACGCCGTATACGCCATCTCGAGACCGCCGAGGTCGCCGATGTTTTCGCCCATGGTGAGGTCGCCCTTCACGCAGAGCCCCTCGAGCGGGCAGAACGCGTTGTATTCAGCGGCGAGCCGTTTGGTCTGATCGACGAATTTCTTGTTCGTCTCTTCCGTCCACCAATTGCGGATCTTGCCGGTTTCGTCGAACTGCCTGCCCTGATCGTCGAAGCCGTGACCCATCTCATGTCCGATCACCGCACCGATTGCGCCGTAGTTCACCGCCGGGTCGGCGTTGGGATCGAAGAACGGCGGCTGCAGGATCGCAGCCGGGAACGTGATCTGATTCATCAGCGGACTGTAGTACGCGTTCACGGTCTGTGGATTCATGCCCCATTCGGTTCGGTCGACGGTCTGATTGAGCCGCGCGACCTGCCGGTTCCAGTCGAACTTGTGGGCGTTGCGAACGTTCTCGAAGAGTGTTCCGGCATCGACGGAAAGAGCCGAGTAGTCGCGCCATTTCGACGGATAACCGATGCGCGGCTCGAACGTCGCGAGCTTCTTCTGAGCTTCGGCGCGCGTCGCGTCATCCATCCAGGCGAGCGTCTTCAACCGCTCACCCATCGCGGTCCGCAGGTTGGCGACGAGCTGATCCATCTTGGCCTTGTTTTCCGGCGGAAAGTACTTCGCCACGTAGAGTTCGCCAACGCCTTCACCGATTTGCGCGTCGAGCAGGCGAACGCCGCGCTTCCAACGGTCGCGCTGTACTTCGACGCCGCGTAGCGACTTCGAGAAGAAATCAAAGCTGGCGTCGTCGAACGCCTTCGGGAGGTACGCGGCGTAGTCGCTCGCAAGATGGAAGATGAGATACTTCTTCCACGTGTCGACGGGCACGGTATCCAGCAGCTTCGCCCCGTCGGTCAATGCCGTCGTCTCGTTGACGACAAAGTGCTGAACGTCACCGAGGTTGGCCACGGCCAGCATGGAATCCCAATCCACCGCGGGAATCATCTTCTTGAGCCCGGCGCGATCGACCGGATTGTTCGTCGCTTTCACATCGCGCTGCCGCTCCGGTGCCCAGTGGACCGTTGCGAGCTTGGTTTCGAGCGCGATGATCGCGTCGGCGGATGCGGCAGGCGCGCTGTCGCCGGTGAGCTCGAGAATCTTTGTGACGTATGTCTTATAGGCGTTGCGATAGCTGTCGAACTTGTCACCTTTGTTGAGATAGTAGTCGCGGTTCGGCATGCCGAGCCCGGACTGGGTGACGCCAACCGTGTACTTCGTTGGATCTGCCGGATTGGGGAGGATGTAGATGCCGATGGGGCCGCCGTAATCGATGTTGCCCATCAATTTCACGATGTCGGCCTTGGTCCTGGCGCCGTTGATCGCGGCGATGTCCGCTTTCAGCGGCTCGATGCCTCGCGCTTCAACGGCCGGCTGGGCCATCCATGAGCTGTAAAAGTCCACGACCTTCCGCTGCACAGAACCGGCGGCGGGCGGCGCCTTCGACAAGTCCTCGAGCAGTGTATGAACGTCGTTTTCGGACTTGTCGAGCAGCGCGTCGAATACGCCATAACTCGCCTTGTCGGGCGGTATTTTGAACGTGGAGAGCCATTTCCCATTTACGTACTTGTAGAAGTCGTCGCCCGGCTTGAGCGTCGTATCCATCTGTGCCGTGTCGATGCCGAAGGTTCCAAACGCTGGCTTTGGCGCCGCGGCAGCAACAGGGGCCGTCTTGTCGGCACTGCAGCCGGAAAGCAGTGCCACCATGAATAGTGCGATTAGATTAGTTTTCATAAGGCGAGGAGTGTATTTCAGATCCTTCCTACTAAGATGACGAAATTCGTTTGATGGTTCCCGAGTCGCGTCCGGGGCGCAGGTTCCACGACATGACACTGATCAACCGAGTAGCCGCCCACCGCCGTCATTGTTTCAACGCCACGATCGTCCTCGTGCTGACCATCGGTCTAGATGTTGCGAACTCGGCGAAGGCGCCGAGCATCACAGGACACGTCGTCGATGGTGCAGGTTATCCGGTTCCCGGTGTGTCCGTCAGTACGACGCCCGAGGCGGGCGGTGGCACCAAGTACGCGATGACTCGAGCAGACGGCACCTATCACCTTGAGAGCTTGCCCGATGGCGTGTATCGCGTCGATTTCGAGCTCCTGGGGTTCGACCTGGCGCGTCGCAACCACGTCCGTGTACGCCAGGATGCGACGGCATCTGCCGACGCGACTTTGCTCGTGAGCGCAATTTGTGAATGCGTCGCGGTAATTGATCCAACTCTCCGCGAGCGTTCTGGCCAGGTTGTCGACGAATCCAATCGGCCGCTTCCGCATACCCGGCTGGAGATAACGAGTCCGCTGTTCGGTAGCTTTGGATATGCAGACGGCGAAGGGCGTTTCCGCGTCCGCGTTCCGGTGAGCGGGAGTTGGACACTGACGGTATCCGATGGCGGCTTCGGGACTGTCAAACAACACGTGTCCGGCGCACCCGATGTGCCCATCGTGATCAGGCTTCCGTACATCGGCACGCGCGATCTCCCGGATGCGCAGTTGTTGAAGCGAGGTTGCCGATGTCCCGGCGATCTGTTCACCCACGATGGCCGGTGAGCACCGACCGAAACTGCTGCATGCCGCGCTGAAACTGGGTTGGGGCCACGAGGTCCAGCACGCCGAGCGCCACACCGCCCAGCGACAGGACAATGATGATCAGGCCGAGCATTCGTCGGGACCCGAAGGACGAGATACCGATGCCGAGGCAGATTTCGCTCAGTCCCAGGCACACGACAGGCGTCCGCGACAGGTGCTAATGACGGCGCCGATTTCGTTCTGGGCGACGTATCGGCGCCGGGTCACGTGGTATAGACCCATGACCATCGCGCCAACACCGACTAGCAGAATCCCGAAATCTTCCATGAATCACGGAAGCAACAAGGCGGAGCGCGAGGACAGCTGCACTGTCATTTGTACCACGTTCAACCGGATGGCGACGGGTGTAGGATGCTGCCGGATTTTCCGGTCACTGGACTAATCCGACGTCGCGTGAGGGGGAGGACTGAGAATGTAGGAGGGAACTCATGGCAGACACAAAACTCGAGGGCTGGCAGAGCGCGTTCTCGCGTCGCACCTTTCTCAAGAGCGCCGCGGCGTTTGCTGCCATCGGCAGCGTGCCAAGCGCATTTGCGCAACAGCCAACCGGCGCTCCAGCCGGAACCGTGTGGCTTTACATCGGCACCTACACCGGTGCGCCCGGACCCCGCGGGCGGAGCGGCATGGGGATCTACTTGTGCGCGCTCGATCTTTCCACGGGAAAGTTAACCGTCGTAAGGCTCGTGGCTCCCGCGTTGCCGGCATCGGGGACACTCCCATCTACTGCCAGTCCATCCACGATTGCGCTCGATCCAACCAGGACCCACCTGTATGCCGGAAATGAATACGGGCCGCCCGGAGCGGTGAGCGCGTATGCGATCAACCGAAGCACGGGCGATCTGACGCTCTTGAATGGTCAAGCGACCTTGGGAGCGCCGGCTCACGTCAGCGTTGACGAAAGTGGCAGGTATCTTTTCTCGGCCGAATACACAGGCAGCTATTTCGAGGTGTTTCCAATTCTGGCTAATGGATCGCTCGGGCCTTCGGTCTTCACCCTGCAAACCCTCGGTAACGTCGACACCTCGTTCCAAACGAAGCCCGCTACCAATGCCCCTCCGGGAAGTTTTGCGTTCAGCGCTCATGAGGGGCCGAATGGACATCCGCACCAGATGGAGACCGACCCGTCAAACCAATGGGTCGTGGGCACTGATGCAGGGCAGGACCGGATCTATGTCTGGAAATTTGCGCCCGGAGCCACCATGCCCCTGACTCCTGCGGCAATACCGTTTGTGAACACACCCCCGGGCGATGGGCCCAGGCACTTCGCGTTTCACCCCAACGGCGTTTGGATGTACTCCATTCAGGAAGAAGCGTCGACGATCATGTTCTGGCAATTCGATCCCGCCACTGGAGCGCTTTCGCCACAGCAGATTATTTCGAGCGTGCCGCCTGGATTCACCGGCACGGATTTCACGTCGGAAATCCGCGTCTCCGCCGACGGTGATTTCGTCTATGGCGCAAACCGGCTGAACGACACCATCAGCGTGTTCAAGGTCGGCCGCGATGGCACGCTGACTCAGGTAGGCTACGCGTCAACGCTCGGAGATTACCCGAGAATATTCGCCCTCGATCCCTCTGGGCGGTTCATGGCGGTCGGTAATCAGTCTGCCGATAACGTGACGACATTCAGCGTGAACCCTGGAAACGGGTCGCTGAAATTTACCGGTAACTACACATCGGTGGGAAGCCCGTCGGGAATGGTCTTTCTGTCTTGATTCGCTGATGGCCTGCCAGAGCCGGCGCGTTATCTGCGTTCGGCTCTGGCAGCGCTGCGCGTCCACGCGCTCTCTGTGAACCTCTCGTGGTGGACGCGCCCTTCATTTGGACGGGAGGGTTCCGCCTTCCGCAAGCGTTTTCATGTTCTGCAGCGCGCGTGTGAACGTCGCGGTCCGCGACGCCTTGTCCTTCTCTTTCGCTGCATCATCCGTCAGCAGCGAATTGTCCCACATCAGCGTGTAGAGCAGCTTAGACGTCGTCGCCGTCACCGGCCGCGCTTCGAGCGTGCCGTGATACAGGGTGTACGGCCGTCCGGCACGAACAGGTTGCGTGTAGGTGTAGGACAGTTCGGTCTTCCCAACCAGAACTTCGTTCGCAATCGAACGGACAGCTCCGACTTCGTTGTCGGTGCCTGCGAGGATCTTGCAGCCCGCGGCGACCTGGAACCACTCGCCGATATCGCAGTATTTGCCGATGCGTTTCCACACCTCGGCCGCAGACCGATTCACGTCGATTTCGAGATGAAGCGACACGTAGTTTGGGTTGGCGACGACGTGCTCGTCCGGTGGTGGGCCGGCGGTTGCGCCGCCTTGGGCCGGCTGCCCAGGTGCCTGCGCGTTGAGCGTGATCATCGCGCCACCGACAAACGCCGCTGCACCCACCAGTCTGCTGATCCTGCGAAACATCATTCCTCCAGTTTCACCGCGCCTTCGCCGCCGCCGTCTTGGCCGCCGGTTTGGCGCGCCATAACTTCGGCAGCATGTAATTGAGGTGGGCACGCCACGTGCCCCAATCGTGGCCGCCATCACCACCGACATAATAGTCGTGCACGATGCCGTGCTTCTCGAGGATCTGGTGAAAGACCACGCTACGGTTCGTCGGCTGGTTTTCGTAAGTGCCGAGACCGACGAAGAGATAATCCACCTTCTTGTTGATCGCCGGATCGTTCAGGAACTCCGCCGTACTCTTTTCTGAGTCAGGATCTCCCGCGCTCAGGATTCCGAACGACGCGAACAGATCGAGCGACTTGAAGCCGACCAGCTGCGCATGACGGCCACCCATCGAGAGGCCGGCAATCGCTCGCCCGTGCGGGCCCGGCTGCGTGCTGTACGTCGTGTCCACAAGCGGAATGATTTCAGTGCGAAGCTCCTTCTCGAAGAGCGGAAACGTCAGCTCGCTGTGCTTCGGGTCGCTGCGATGGACGACCTGGTTGTTTGGCATGGCGATGATCATCGGCAGGGCCTTGCCTTCGGCGATGAGATTGTCCGCGATGAATCCAGCGCGCCCCTCGGTATTCCAATTCGAAGCCAGCTCGCCGCTGCCGCCGAGCAGGTAGAGCACAGGATAGCGACGATTGCGGTCGTAATTCGGCGGCGTATAGACGTAGATCTCCCGCTCGCCACCTAGCACATCAGAGTGATAGACGTGACGGGTCACTGACCCGTGAGGAACTGGCTTCGCGTCGTAGTAGCTCGGACCGTCGCCGTGAACAACGAGTGTGCTGTATCCAGGTTGATCGGACACGCCGGTCAACGTGTTGTTGGGATCGACGATCGCCACGCCGTCCACCAGGAATCGATACACATACATGTTCGGTTTGAGCGGACCGACGGTCAGCGTCCAGACGCCGTCGGCGCCTTTCTCGAACGGCAGCGGATTGGTGCCCTTTCCAATCGCCAGCAGCACGGGCCCGCCGCTGAGCGCAACGGAGCGTGCATCCGGCGCCTTCACTCGGAACGTGACGGTGCGGTCGTCCCGCACCTCGGGCGAGATGACGTTTGCCCCGAAAGGCGTCAGGTTCTGCGTGTTCTTGTGCGGGTTCCAGTCCAGATTCACATTTGCCTGCTGGGCCATCGCGGAATGTGCCGCGCACAACGACACCGCGAAGAAAATGCCAGCCGTGTTCTTCATAAGCCCCTCAGCCTCTAAAGGTTCTACAGGGTTCTACAAGGTTCTACCGGGTTCTGCAAGGTTCTACCAGGTTTCGTGCGAGAACCTGAGAACGAACCCTGCAAAACCCCGTAGACCCTGCAGAACCAGGTAGAACCATTACAATTTCGCGTTCCGTGTAATAGTCGGCCTCCTCGTGCGTCAAGGTAAGTAAGGCGGACGAGGTGACCATAGCCAGCGCGCAAATCGACGAGTTATCCATTTTCATGCCTTCTACGACCCCGGTGGCGGGGTTTACCGAGCTATACGAGCGCAATTACGTAGCCGTATTTCGCGCGGCGCTGCGGGTGACGGGGAACATGGCCGACGCCGAGGACGTCCTGCAGACAGTCTTCGTCCGCGTCCTGGCCCAGGGCGCAGACGTCAAGGATGTGGCGCTGCCGGGTGCGTACTTCCGTCGCGCCGCCGTCAACGCAGCCCTCGACGTGCTCCGTCGCCGCGACGTTCGGGCGGAGTCGGCCTACGACAGTGCGGCGCCGCACCCAGCCACCCAACCCCCTTTCCTGCTGAAGGAGCGGCTTCGGCGCGCCCTCGCGATACTCGATCGCGACGACGCGAGCCTGTTTCTGCTACGGCACGTAGAAGGACTATCGATCGACGAGCTGGCCGGGCTGTTCGCAATAGAGAAGAACAACGTGACCGTGAGGCTGCATCGGATTCGCCTGCGCCTGCAGGCTGAAATGGAACGCTAGGTCCGGGGAAGAAAAAACGCGAGCGAGCGTAGCGAAGCGAGCCACGCGAACGGAGCGCGCCGACGAAGCGGCGCGCGAGAGAGCGTGTTGGGGAGTCCGAGGGGCGAAGCCCCTCGGGTGAAAGATGGAACGCTAAGGAGAAAGCGATGTCCGAAGATCGTTTGGACCAGGCGCTACAAGAGATGAAAGCGGAGCGCGTCGACGCCGATACGCTCGAAGCCGTGCGCGTACACGTCTGGGAGAAGATGACGAACGCCACCAGCTCCGCTTGTGCCGAGTTCCGTCAGGACTTCCAGGCCTATCTGGCGAAACAACTCGGCGACAGCCGCCGACTCCTCGTAGAAGACCATCTCGGTCGCTGCCCCGGTTGTCGCGCCCGCATCGCTGAAATGAAAGGCGAGCGACAGGTCATAGCGATGCCAGTGCGGTCGTCTTCGCGATGGATGCGATGGGGAGGCCTGGCGGCGGCCGCCGCATTGCTGTTGTCAGTTGTCTATATCGGGCGCGACATTATCGACGGCATGTTGGCTCCGGGCGGACCCCGGGCGACCGTCGTTTCTGCCGGCGGAGGCCTCTATCGCCTTCCCATGGGTTCTCTCGACACGGGCGCCGCCATCGGAGAACACGAGTCTGTTCGCACTAGCGCAGGAGCCCACGCGGTGCTGCGCCTCGCCGACGGATCGATGGTTGATGTCAACGAGCGAACGGAACTCTACGTGACCGCTGCCTGGAGCGGCCAGGCGATTCACCTCCAGCGCGGCGACATCATTGTCAAGGCGGCGAAGCAACGTCGCGGCCACCTTCAAGTTCTCACCCGCGATTCCATCGCCTCGGTGAAAGGCACCGTCTTCGCCGTATCGGCCGGCATGGGGGGCTCGGTGGTGTCGGTCGTCGAGGGATCCGTGGCGGTAAACCAGCCGGGCAAGGACGTGCTTCTGAGGCCCGGACAGCAGGCGGCCTCAATCCCGTCGCTCGCAACTTCCGTCGCAAGCGCCGTTTCCTGGAGTCCAGACGCGGAGTCCTACCTGGAGCTGCTTCGCTCGTTCGTGCACATCGAGCGCGAGCTGTCGAATTTACCCGGCGAACTGCGGACAAACTCGGCGCTGCTCTCGTATCTTCCTGCAGGCGCTGTCGTCTACGGCACCGTCCCCAATCCAGGCCTCACGATCGACCGTGCCCTGTCCCTCGCCGAGGAACAGTCGGCCCAGAACGCGACGTTTGGTGCCTGGTGGAATTCAGAGACCGGACGACTCTTGCGACAGATGACGGACCGCATCCAATCGGTGAGCTCGCTGCTCGGAGAGGAAGTGGTGTTCTCCGCCAGCATCGGGGCGCTCAACGAGCCGGTGCCAATCGTAATGGCCCGGGTGCAGTCGGGTAAGCGCGCGGAGCTCACGAGCGCGCTGGAAGGCCTCTTTGCCGCGGCGTCTGAGTCTGCCGCATCGTATTCGGTATCGGATGATTTGATGGTCGTGTCCGATTCGCCGGCACACGTGACGTGGGCTCTCGCCGGTTTGGGGCAGGGGGCGGGCTCTTCGTTTGCGGCCGCGATCGGGGAGCGGTACCGGCGCGGAGTGGGCTGGCTCATTGCGATGGATGCGCCTTCGTTGGTCACCACGGCGTCCGGCGATGATGCGCCTCCGGTGAAGCTCGCGGGGATGGTGGGGATGAAGTACATCTTCCTCGAGCAGCGCGCTCCTGCGGGTGCCGTCGAGAACGAAGTCACGTTCGCCTTTCAGGGCGCGCGAACGGGAATGGGATCATGGCTGGCTGACGCCGGTTCGGGAGGTGCAGCGGAATACCTCCCGGTTGATGCGCTCGTCGCCGGCTACGTTTCGACCCGGGAGCCCTTGCAGCTGTTTGAGGAGTTCACTGCACAGATCACCAGGGTAGATCCAAACTTCGAACACGGCATGGCCGACATGGACGCCAAGCTTGGCGCCGGTTTCGTCCAGAACCTGGCAAGTGCACTAGGGACGGAGGCGGCGCTGGCGCTCACGGGTCTCTCGACCACTGGACCGACCTGGATCATGGCGAGCGTGGCGAATAATCCGACGGTCATCGACGGTTCGCTGCAGAAGCTGGTCGAGACGTTCAATGCGCAGCTTGGGCCGGACGAGCAGAGTAAGCGCATCGTCCTCTCCCAGGAGAGCGCGAACGGGCGGACGTGGAGCACGATGAAACCGGGTGGCGTTCCCGTCGGGATTACCTGGACGTACGATCGTGGCTATCTGGTGGCTGGCTCGGATCGAGCGGTTGCGGAGCGCGCGATTGCGACGAAGGAGGGTGGTTCTCAGCTCGTCTGGTCACCCGAGTTCCTCGGCCAGCTCCCATCGTCTGCCGGGCTTCACCCGTCTGCGTTCGCCTGGCTGAACCCGAAGGGCGCACTTTCGATTTTGTCGGCGCTGACGATGAACCCGGCGGTCAGCGAACTCGTAGGAGGACGCGATCCGATTCTCGTGGTATTCGATGGAACGCCAGAACAGATCCACGCGGCCAGCCGTACTCGTATCTCCGGGTTGATTATGGACCTGATGCTCATTGAGAACCTGGGACGGACGACGTCGGCGCCGCCGTCCGGCAGCGTCCAGCAACATTGATGGAGAAGGTTTGAACACCCACTCGGTTGTCGAACTCGACAACCTCAAAGTGAAACTGGGGCGGCGGGAGATCCTTCACGGGATCACCTGCCGTCTTGGCGTTTCGGGCACAGGAAAAGCGATAGGGCTGCTCGGACCGAATGGTGCGGGCAAGTCCACGTTGATCCTGACGCTGCTCGGATTTCTCCGTCCGAGCGGCGGACGAGCTCGGATCCTGGGCATGGACTGCCGGCACAACATGGGCGAAGCGCGTTCGAGAATCGGCTATATGCCGGAGAACGACGCATTCGTCGGCGAGATGACGGCGGTGACGTTCCTTCGTCAGATGGCCGAACTGTCGGGTCTTCCGCCGAAGGCTGCGCTCGAGAAAGCGCACGAGGTTCTGTTCCACGTCGGGCTCGGAGAGTCGCGCTATCGCGAGCTTCGTACGTATTCGTACGGCATGAAGCAGATGGCCAAGCTCGCCCAGGCGATCGTCCACGGGCCTGAGTTGGTTGTGCTCGACGAGCCGACAAACGGTCTCGACCCGGCCGCGCGCCGGCGCATGCTCAAGCTCGTCACCGAGATGAAGGAGGAGCAGGGCATGAACGTGCTCGTCTGCTCACATCTGCTTCGCGACATCGAGCAGGTGTGCGACGAGGCCGTGATTCTGAAGGACGGTGCGATTGTCCACCACTGCAATCTCGAGGAAGAGCGGCGCTCGAATCGGAGCTTCGTCGAGCTCGAGGTCACCGGCGACGATACGAACCTGCGGATGGCGCTGCCGGAGATTGGCGCTGAGGGCGTGTCCGAGGGCGGCGGGCGCTGGCGTATCGTCCTGCCGGCGGGGATTGAGGTCGAAGCGATCTGGGGTCTCACGGATCGGCAGAACCTGCTGGTGAGAAAACTCACCCATCGTCGAGACACGTTGGAAGAGATCTTCCTCAAGGCGATGGGCCACCTGGCGCATACGCCAGGTGAAAGCGCGCCTTCGCCGCGTAGCGGCGACATCTCCGTGACCAATTAACTGAATGGCTGTCTACAAACGCGGATATCAGCGATACAACGGACCTCTGACCGGGCGCTGGACGCGATTCATGGTCCTGCCTCGTTATGCGTGGCAGAGGCTCTATGAGCAGCGACTGGTCCTCCTGCTCACGATGGTGTCCTTCATCTGGCCTCTCCTGTGCACAGGCTTCATCTATCTCACCAATCACGTGGAACTGCTTCAGGGGCTCGACAAGGACTTTCTGGCGTTCATCCAGGTCAACGGCACGTTCTTTTCGATCTTTATGTACGTCCAGGGAGGCTTCGCGGTTTTCCTCGCGGCGCTCGCAGGGCCCAGCCTGATTGCGCCGGACCTGGCGAACAACGCACTCCCGCTGTACTTCAGTCGGCCCCTCACTCGCTGGAGCTACGCTCTCGCGCGGCTCACCGTGATCATCGGCATGCTGTCGGTGGTGACGTGGGTTCCGGGTCTCGTTTTATTCGGGCTGCAGGTCGGTCTCGCGGGCGGGTGGTGGTTCCTCGCGAACTGGACGCTCGGCGCCGCCGTGGTCGTCGGTTTTCTTCTTTGGTTGCTGATCTTGAGCTTGGTCGCGATGGCCGCGTCCGCGTACGTGAAGTGGAGGATCGTTGCCGGCGCCGTCAGCCTCGCCATCTTCTTCATCCTGACCGGCGTGTCCGCGATGATCGACAACGTCTTTCGCGTGACGTGGGGGCACCTCCTGGATCCGGCGTGGTCGGTTAACCAGGTGTGGCGCACGCTGCTCGGCGTCGATTTACCGGAAGGCCCAGGCGCCGGAGCCTCGATGCTCTCGCTCGCAATTTTTATTTTCTTCCTTGTCGCGATCATCGAACGCAAGCTACGGCCGGTCGAGGTTGTCCGGTGAACGAGCAGGCGATCGTCTTCAACGAGGTCTCGAAGTTCTACGGTGAGGTCCTCGGCGTCAACCGCGTCACGTTGAACATCCCGCCGGGGATTACCAGCCTGGTCGGACCGAACGGCGCTGGAAAGACGACGCTGATGAACCTGATGACGGGGCTGATCTTTCCGGACCACGGCAGCATTTTGATGCGGGGGATCTCTCCGCGCGATCCGGAAACGCTGATGCGCCAGACGGGATATGCCACGCAGTACGACACCGCGCCGCGCTGGGCAACCGGATTCACGTTCATCAGCACCGGTCTCCTTCTCTTCGGCTACGGCCGATCGGAGGCGGAAGAACGAGCGTGGAAGGCGCTCGAGCGTCTGAGCCTGACCGACGCGGCGAACCGCAAGGTCGCCGGGTATTCCAAAGGCATGCGTCAGCGAGTGCGCCTGGCGCAGGCGATTGCGCACAATCCAGACATTCTGGTGCTCGACGAACCGTTGAACGGTCTCGATCCCCTCGTTCGCGCGGAGACGATCGATCTGTTCCGCTCCTGGGCTGCCGAGGGTAAGCACGTCATCATCTCGAGCCACGTTCTCCAGGAGGTGGATGTGATCAGCGATCAGGTCGTCCTGATCGCCAACGGGATGATCGTGGCGGAGGGAAAGATTCGCAAAGTGCGCGACGAGATCCAGGAGCATCCCAGCCAGTTCATCGTTCGGTGTCGCGACGGCGACGCATCCGGCGTGGCGGCATTGCTGTTCGCTGAGCAGCACATTACCGAGATCAAAGTGCACGACGACCGGCTCGGAATGCTGGTGATGACGAGGGACCGGGAGCAATTCGCGCGCACGCTCGGGCGGATCGCTCTCGACGGGCACAGGATTGAGAGTGTGGTGCCAGCGGACGAAAACGTCGATGCGTTGTACGAGTACCTGATTGGCGGCGAGTCATGATTTCACCCTCACTCACTGATCGGGCGAGAGCCCTCGGCTTCGCTCGGGCCAGGCAGGCGTGGACGATTGCGAAGATCGAGCTCCGGCGCGCGTTCTTCGCCAAGCGATCCTTCTGGGTCTATGGGCTCGCGCTTCTGCCTTCGGTAATCTTTTTCGGCCACGGTCTCGATGCGAAGCTCCGCAGCGAACGGCTTGCTCGGCGCGGCGTCATTACGCCGGCGCTCATGGACAGCATCCAGAATGGAGAACCAGCCGACGACGTAAAGAAGCGACTCGGAAAGCCGGCTGAGGAGCGATGGTCGACGCGCAGCCGTCGCGTGCGGCAGCACACCGGTAATGCCGGGGCGACAACCCACGTGATTGAGCCGACCGTCGAAGCCCGCTTCGTCCGGCTGAATGTCTTTCGTCCTTCGTACACGGGAGAGCCGATCGCGAGGATTTACGAGTTCGAGGTCTATGGGCCGGATGGCAAGGTCAACCTCGCGCTTCAGCGTCCGGCCACTGGAAGCATTCCGTGCAGCCCGGACCAGGGGCCGGAGAAGGCGGTGAACGGCAGCGTCGCGGGAGGTCAGTCTGACAGGTGGTGCGCTCGAGACTACCCGTTGTTCCTGCAGGTGGATCTGGGAGCGCTTCACCCGGTGACGCGATTCGTCGTGAAGCACGCCAGCGCGGGCGGTGAAAGCGAGGACAACGATACTCGCGACTTCAACATCCAGCTGAGTAACGATGGAAAGACCTTCACGACGGTCGCTGCGTCGACTGGCGCCGGGTTTGTCGAAGAGCGAACCGAGTATCGCACCATCACCTACTTCGATGGGCGGCGGACTGCCTATCTCGTGTTCGTCGACGGCAAGCTGCAAAACAAGAACATCGGTCGCCTGCTCGACTTCGAAGAGGATCGAGCGATCTTCGCCGGGATTTTCCAGTACTTCTACCTGCGGCTCGCGGTCTTCTTCGGCTGCCTCGGCATCTTCATGTATCTCTTCCGCGGTGAGATGGGTAACCGGACGCTGCACTTCTGGTTTCTCGTGCCGGCGCGCCGGGAGGTGCTGCTTGCCGGCAAGTATGCCGCCGGGCTGATTGCGTCGGCCACGATTTTTGGCGGCGGCGCCCTGCTCGCTGTCGCAGCGTTAATCTGGCCGCACGATGCCGTTGAAGTCCAGTCCTACTGGAACGCGGGCGGCATGGGACACGTGTTCTGGTATGCGGCGGCTGCCGTGCTCGGCTGCGTCGGCTACGGAAGCGTCTTTCTCGCGGTCGGACTCTACGTCCGCAATCCCATTATCCCGGCGGCGGTGCTGCTCGCATGGGAGGGGGCGAACGGCATCTTTCCGCAAGTCATGCAGAAGATGAGCATCCTTTATTACCTGCAGTCCCTCTGTCCCGTCCCCGCGCCGATGGACGAGAACGCTCCGGCGCTGGTTCGGTTGCTCGCGGCGCCAGCCGCCCCTGCCTCGCGTCCAGCTGCGATTCTCGGGTTACTGCTCCTGACGGCGTTCGTCCTGTGGATTGCTGGTCTCGCCGTCCGGCGCATGCAAATCAACTACGGGACCGAGGCGTAACTCGCGGCTCGCGATTCGCGGTTCGCGATTCGAACCCAGCAGAACCCCGAACGAACCCAGCAGAACCTAGTAGAACCCCGTAGAACCCAGTAGAACCTAGATCCCGTTCATCTCACCGACATGTCGCGGACGTAAAGGTCCTTGAAGCGCATGTTGCCTTCGCCGCCCGAGTGCAGCTGCAGTGCGATATAGCCGTCGAAGGATTTCGGCGTGGGATCGGTGAAGTTCAACACCTCGACGCCATTCAGGATCGCGACCATGTGGTTGCCCTCGACCTTGACGAGCATGTCGTTCCAGTCGGTTGGGCGCACGACCTGTTCGTATTCCGGTGCGGGCCAGGCGATCCATTGACGGCCGTCGCCGTACAGACCCGCGTTGTGGTGGTTGATGGTTCGATCGATCTCGAACTGAAGCCCCTGGGCGACGTTCGAGGTGCCGGGTGCGAATTCCGTGTGGAAGTAGAGGCCGCTGTTCCCGTCGGCCTCACACTTGAACCGCATCGAGAACCAGAAGTCCTTGTACTTTTTCTCGGTCCGCAGATAGCCGTAGGCATTCGTGACGCCCTGCCCATGGATCGTGCCGTCTTCCACCGTCCATTTCTCTTTGCCGACCTCGACCCAGTTGGTCAGGTCCTTGCCGTTGAAGAGGCGTACCCACTGCTCACCGGGATACAACGGCCGATTGGTCGGTACCTGCGCCGCCATCATCACCGGTATGGTCAGCCCACACAGGACGCTCATCGCTATCCACGATCTCGGAACCGGTCGGATCATCTACTCCTCCTGGCGAATTAAGCCGCCCGCGATAATACCGCGTCGCCCGGCCATTGAAGCGTTTCATGCGCATGCGCAGCCGGTCCGCGATATCCTCTGGCGCATGAGATACACCGTCAGTCTGTTTGCCCTGCTCCTCGTCACCGGCAGCCAGGCCGCCAAACCGGCTGGTCGTTCGGCTGCCAAGGCGCCCGGGTTCAACGTGTTCGAGGCCAGCATCTCCGACATGCAGGCGGCCATGAAGTCCGGCAGGACAACCTCTCACGAAATCGTCCAGCAGTACCTGACGCGCATCGCCACCTATGAAGACTTGCTGCATGCGGCGATCACCGTCAACCCGAAAGCGCTGGACGAGGCGGATGCGCTGGATCGCGAGCGTGCGCAGGGACACGTGCGCGGTCCGTTGCACGGCATCCCGATTGCGCTCAAGGACAACATTCACACGACCAACATGCCGACGACCGGTGGCGCGCTCGCGTTCGTCGGGTTGGTTCCACCGTACGAAGCGACGCTGACGAAGAACCTTCGCGACGCCGGGGCGATCATCATCGCCAAGACGGGAATGACCGAGCTGGCGAACTATGTCGCCGGCAACATGCCAACCAACTACAACGCGGTCCAGGGTTACGGCTTCAACCCGTACGATCCGCGTCGCGATCCGCGGACGACCGCGGACGGCCGTCCGGTCATGCAGACGGGAGGATCGAGCTCGGGCATCGGCACCTCAGCGAATTTCTGGGCCGGAAACGTCGGCACCGAAACGTCCGGATCGATCCTCAGCCCCTCGAATCAGAACATGCTGGCCGCGATCAAGCCGACGGTCGGCCGCATCAGTCGCTATGGCGTCATCCCGATCACCGCGGATCAGGACACGCCGGGACCGATGGCGAAGCACGTGATGGACATCGCCATCATGTTCGGTGCTCTTGAAAGCGCATCGCCGGACGCCAACGATCCCGCCACCACCAAGTGCACCCCGCCTGCCGGTCGCGACTACACGAAGGGGCTGAGCGTCGACGGATTGAAGGGCGCGCGGATCGGTATCCCACGCGCGAACTTCTACGATCCGGTCACGTTGTCGGGCTCCGACCGGCCGCGCGGCGGACTGAACGAGGCGCAACGCAAGGTGATGGACGACGCGATCGCCGTCCTGAAGGCGCAAGGAGCTATCGTGGTCGACGTCGAGGTTCCGAGCGTCGTCGCGAAAGACGCGAACGACAACCTCCTGCTGTCGGGCCAGTCGAGCGTGCTGAACTACGGGATGAAGCGAGACTTCAACAAGTGGCTCCAGTCGCTCGGTGAAGCCGCGCCGGTAAAGTCGCTGACGGAACTCCGTGAGTGGAACACGGCGCACGAGAAGATGGGTGCCATCAAGTACGGTCAGTCGCAGCTCGACAACTCCGACAAGATCGATCTGGAGAAGGACAAGGCAAAGTACGAAGAGGACCGCGCGCGGGACATCCGCCTGGGCGGGGCCACCGGCATCGATGCGGCGATCCAGGCGAACAAACTCGATGCGCTCGTGTTTCCCGGCCCAAGCAGCGCCGGAATCGCGTCCAAGCCTGGTTACCCGACGGTGCTCGTGCCGTTCGGCATGATCCCGAACACCCCGGGCCCGCTCGGCTTCGGTGGGGGACGCGGCGGCCGCGGTGGTGAGGCTGGTGGCCGCGGTGGCGATGCAACGGCCTCATCCACGACGCCGCCGACCACGGCACCGGCTGGGACGACGACGCCGGGCGTCGCGGCAACGCCCCCGGCGGCGACGCCCCCCGCTCCTCCGGCACCGTTCCCGCCGGGGTTCGAAGCGAAGCCGCAGCCGTACGGCGTCGGCTTTACCGGCTCCGCCTGCAGCGAGCCGACGCTGCTCCGTCTCGCGTACGCGTTCGAGCAGGCAACGAAGAAGAGAACGCCGCCGCCGGGGTTGCGCTAAGAACCTGGGTTCTGCAGGCTTCTACGAGGTTCTCCTTCGCGAGAACCTTGCCGAACCAGAACGAACGCAGCAGAACCAGAACGAACCCAGCAGAACCCTGTAGAACCCCGTAGAACCTAGCAGAACCGAGATCTTCTGCGTATAGTGTCCGTCCAGGCGTCAAAAGCCAGGAGGTTGTGTGAGTCGGAAACTGCTTGTGGCGGCGCTTTTTGCCATCTTCCTGATCGGCCCGGCAATCACCGCGGCGGACGCGCAAGTCACGAGCGCCGCCGTCGTCGGAACGATTACCGATAACACCGGCGCAGCTCTTCCCGGTGCGACCGTCACGGTTCGCAACGTCGACACAGGCTTCGTGCGCTCGGTGCCGACCAACGAATCCGGCGCCTACCGCCTCGACTTCCTGCCGACCGGCACCTACGTCGTCGAGATCAGCCTCTCGGGATTCAAGACCGAACGCCGCAGCAATATCGTTCTGAACGTCAACGACACGGCGCGTATCGACGCGGGGCTCGAGGTCGGCGGCGTGACCGAAGCGGTCACCGTCGAAGGGCGGAGCGGTTTCGTCAACACCGCGACGGCCGACCTGTCGAAGACGGTCGACGCGGCGGCGATTCAGACCCTGCCGTTGGTCGATCGCAACGTCTACACGCTGCTGGATCTCACACCCGGCGTGCAATCGAACAACAACGGCGTCGCCTCGGCCTCGTCGGGGACCAGTTCGCTCGTGCTTGGATTTCCGGAGCAGCGGACGCTGATCAATGGCGGCGCCGACGGCGGCACCGGATCGGTGAACTACTACCTCGACGGCGGCATCAACATGACGGCGCTTCGCAATACCGGCAACATCCTGCCGAATCCCGACGCAATCCAGGAATTCAAGGTCCAGACCAACAGCTACAACGCGGAGTATGGTCGCTTTTCGAGCGGCGTCATCAACGTGATCACCAAGGCGGGCACGAACGCCATCAAGGGCAGCGCTTTCGAGTACTACCGCAACGGGAGTATGAACGCGAAGGACTGGGGCGCGGTGTTGGCGTCGCCGCCGCTGAAGCGCAACCAGTTCGGCGGGACGCTCGGCGGTCCGCTGAGTCGTGACAAGACGTTCTTCTTCGGCACCTACTCCGGCCTGCGGCAAACGACGAGCACGTTTCTCAACACCGCGATCGTCCCGACGGCGGCGGAGCGCACCGGCGACTTCAGCCAGTCGCGCACGCTGCCGACCGATCCGGCGACCGGCCAGACGTTCGTGTGCAACGGCGTTGTCGGCGCGATCTGTCCGAACCGACTCGACCCCGTGGCGATGAAGATCATCAACGACTACATCCCGCTCTCGAACGTGCCCGGCAGCATCTGGCAGGGCTACGTGCCGAGCCCCTACAACTCGGATGAAGGGCTGATCAAGATCGACCATCAGATCAACGCTGCGCACCGGTTGAGCGGCAATTACTTCCTGACCACTGGTACGAACACGGTGCGCGCGGGCTCGGGAAACCTCCCGTGGGCAAACCAGAACTTCAACTGGCGGCAGCACAACGTCAATGTCAGCGATACCTGGGTGATCAGCAACAATCGCATCAACCAGGGTTGGTTCTCGTTCAACCGCAACTTCGGTGGGCGTCTGAACCTGCCGGCAACCTCGCTGATGGATCTTGGATCGGCCGCTGTGATCCAGGGCGCGCCATCGCTGCCGCAGATCACGGTGAGCGGATTCTTCACGCTCACCAACGCGATCGGAGGACCGAAGGCGGGCGGCGATTTCTACTCGGCGCGCGACGTCTACAGCTGGACGACCGGTGCCCATGCCCTCAAGATGGGCGGCGAGCTGTCATACAACAAGACGGTCCAGGACACCCTTCTCAACAACTATGGTGTGCTCACCTTCAACAACAGTGTGACTCGCAACGCGCTTGCCGATTTCCTGATCGGCATCCCCAGCGCGATGACGCAGGACGCGCCGGTGACCGCGCTCTGGAACAGCTGGTACGGCGCGGCGTTTCTGCAGGACGACTATCGGCTCAATTCGCGCATGACCCTGAACCTCGGCCTGCGCTGGGACGTGCAGACCCCCGGCACTGATCCGCAGAACCGGTTTACGACCTACGTGCCAGGCCAGAAATCCACGGTCAAGCCGACGGCGCCCGCCGGACAGCTCTTCTATGGTGATCCCGGCATCGAGCGCGGCGTGATTCCGACGCGTCTCGGTCACGTGTCGCCGCGTGTCGGCTTCGCCTGGGATCCCTTCGGCGACGGCAAGACGTCAATTCGCGCGGCCGGCGGCATTTTCTACGGCAGCATCTCCGGCAACGAGTGGAACGCGATGACCAACTTCCAGCCGTGGAGCACGCGTCTCACTTTCACGAACATCAGTCCGACGACGAATGCGGCTGGCGTGCCGAACGGTGCCTCGTTGCGCAACCCGTACAACAACTTCGTGGGCGGAGCCCCCTTTCCCTATGACGGCTCGTACGCAAGCGGCGGCGGCATTCTCGGCGTTTCGACTGGCTTTGACTGGGCGCACGCCTATCAGACGAATATCGGCGTGCAGCGCCAGCTCACGAAGGCGCTCGCGGTCGGCGCCACCTACGTTGGGACGTTCACCCGCGATCTGCCGTTCCAGCGCGACGTCAACTATCCAGTGGTCAACTCCACCGCGACGGCGGCAGGCGCGAACATCCTGTCGCGCCGGCCGAACACCGCGTTCGGCGCGGTCCTCCTGCTCGATTCCGATCAGTACTCGGACTACAACGGGCTCCAGGTGACGTTCAACCTGCGTGAAACGCACCACGTCAGCGTCAACGGCTTCTACACGCTGAGCAAGACGATGACGAGCGCGCAGCTGATGAACAATACGACGGGGGGCGGTGCCCAGAACTACAGCAACCTGGCCGAGGATAACGGCCGCGCCGACACCGATCAGCGACATGTCTTCAGCACGAGCGTCAACTGGCGGCTGGACTACTACACCGGCGGGAACGACGTGCTACGGCACGTCATCAACGGCTGGAGCATTGCGCCGATCATCAAGATTCGCAGCGGGCTGCCGTTTACGGTCACGAATGGCAACGTCGACGCGAACCTCGATGGCAATACGAACGACCGCGCGCAGCTCGTCGGCGATCCGCACGTCGATGACCCGACGATCACGCAGTGGTTCAACACGGCGGCGTTCGTTCAAAACAAGGTCGTCACCGGTGTCGCCACCGATGGCAACTCGCCGCGCAATTTGCTCGACGGCCCGGGCTTCAAAGTCGTCGACCTCGCGCTGTCGCGCGATTTCCAAATGCCGCGCGGCTCGAAGGTGACGTTCCGCCTCGAGGGGACCAACATCTTCAACATCGTCAATTACGGTCAGCCGGGAGCGGCGGTGCCGTCGGGCGCGACATCCACCACGTTTGGCGTCATCCGCACCGCCAACGCCATGCGTCGGCTGCAGGTGGGATTGCGATTCGCGTTCTGAGACATGATTTAGGTTCGACGGGTTCGGCAAGATTCCAGGGGAGAACATGAAGGTTCTGAAGACACCGACGGTGCTGGTGGCGTTGATCCTTACATGCGGGCGCATCGCCGCCGCGCAAACGGCTGATGACGTCGTCGAGAAATATTTGGCGGCCATAGGAGGACGCGCGGCGCTTGCGAAGCTCACCTCGCGCTCGACAACCGGGACGATAACGGTGTCGTTGCCCAATGGCCCGGTCTCGGGGACGATCGAGATTCTGAAT